>Ga0307515_10005850_pt1 | contig 24818 bp, 15 predicted proteins | sample 17_EM_MG_FD_194513 | JGI IMG/M metagenome (GOLD analysis project Ga0307515, IMG submission 194513) | Populus trichocarpa ectomycorrhiza microbial communities from riparian zone in the Pacific Northwest, United States - 17_EM | ecosystem: Host-associated > Plants > Roots > Unclassified | place... | reverse complement strand
TTCATTTCAAGCTTCTCTATTTGTTGGGTATGCAACTTGTTAAAGCATATATCTTTAAAAAATGATTGATCTTCGTGAGTGCATCTCATATACTTTTGCCAATAAATCTTGGTCAGCAAGTGGAATGAGGGTTTGCGTAAACACGTGGTAGTCATAGCTTTTCATTTCATTTAATCTGTTGTTATCCACTTTTGACCCCATAAAAATCAAGAAAAAAATCGAAAAATAAAATCCAAAATATAAAGGATATACATGAAGAATGCCTAAAAGATTTCTGTTGGTTGTGCAGGATCAAAATAACAAGTGGAAATGTTAGAGGACCAAAATGTATAAAATTGAAAAAATTGGCAACCCAATTCTAATTGATAAAGAGTCCTATTGGTGAAAATATTTTTATATAGGGCAAAGAAATACAAATTTGGATAGCTAAGGACTTAATGATAATTTTAAAAGGTTTAATTAATCTTATTAAGGACTTGATTGTAAGGAAAATTAGTTTTTGGAGTCAATTTGGATGTTAATTGGAATAAATTAAAGTCTGGGGACTTAATTGGTTTTTTAGGAGCTTTAATTGGACAAATCAAAGGCTTAGTTATAAGAATATTATAGTTTGATGGGAAATTAGGGACTTGATTGAAGAAATCCAAAACTAAGGATCAAACTAAAAAAGACGCGTGATTGTAGAGGCTGAAATTGACCAAATCAAAGGCCAACTTGAAGAAAATTGAAAGTTTGATGGTCAATTAATGGTCCAAGTGCACAAATCATAAACTAAAGACCAAAATAAAAATGGTGTTAAACTTTGGGGTTGATGATTGAGTTTGACAAGGCTGAAATTGCATGAAATTAAAAGTTTAGAAGACAATTACGAGTGCAATTAAAAACAATTGAAAGAATAGGGACTAAAGTGAAATTTATCAAATACCAAATTAAAAACACTTTTTCTTTACAAGCTCACTATGGAAAACCTTGATGAGATTTTGCTTCGTAAGTATTGTAAAGCTAAGAGTTGTTACCTATTTTTTATCCCATAAAAAATCAAGAAAAGAAAAAAGAAAAAAATAGAAAAAGAAAATCTAAACTACAAGAGGATATACATGAAGAAAGCCTAGAAGATTGCCCAAGTTGGTGTTTAAAAACCAAAATGACAAGTGAAAAGTTGGAGGACCAACATGTCTAAGATTGGCAAAAGGCTCATTTGGTGAAAATATTTTTATTTGGGGTAAAGAAATACAAATCTGGATAGGTATGGACTCAATGAGAGTTTTGGAATGCTTAATTAATTTTATCGAGGACTTTATTGCAAGAAGAATTGATATTTGAAGCCAATTTAGGCTTTAATTGGAAGAAATTAAAGTTAATTTTAAATAGTTAATTTGGTCAAATCATGGGCTTAATTGCATAAATATTAAAATTTGATGACAATTAGAGACTTGATTGAAGAAATTCAAAACCAAGAACCAAACTGAAAAAATCACGTGATTATAAGGGCTGAAATTGACTAAATCAGGGGCCAAATTGAAAGTTTAATGGCTAATTAAAGGTCCAAGTGCACAAATCAAAAACCAAACTGAAAAAATCACGTGATTGTAAGGGCTGAAATTGACTAAATCAGGGGTGAAATTGAAGAAAATTGAAAGTTTAATGGCTAATTAAAGGTCTAAGTGCACAAATCAGAAACCAAGGACCAAGATGAAAATGGAGTTAAAATTAGGCGCTGATGATTTTGTTTGGCAGGGATGAAATTGCATAAAATTAAGTGTTTGAGAGGGGCAATTATAGGTGCAATTAAAAGCAATTAGAAGAAGAAGAACTAAAGTGAATTTTGTCAAATCCCAAATTAAAAACCTTAATTTCTAGGGTTTAACCTATATGACGTGTCTTTTGGCCACTATTTAGCTTATTCTTTAACAGTTTTGGTTGATCGAGTTGGTACTTTCATGCGAATGAATGTGGCACCTCTGACCACCTCTAGGGTTATAACTATCAACATTCAACTGAGAAACACCCCCTTTACAAAGATTAGCTACTCCCACCAATCATTTAGATCCTATTTTTTTCAACGAAATCAACAACATCTTGTCAATGATTAGCTATCATTGTATTTTTAGATTCTCAGCTGATTGAGTTGGCACCTTCGAAATGAATGAATGTGAAGCTACAAACCTTCAAATTGAGCAAGAATGGATCAATTCAAAAGGTATACATATCCTCTACAAAGTTCAGGTGGTCTCCGATGACATTTACATCGAAGTTGCTCCAGTGAAGCCTTAAAATTGGTCTACTCAGTCAGCCTTGATTGAGATACCCATTTGTGCAAAACTACTCAACTTTTTCGTGTGTCCACACTTAAAAATTCCCAGATGGTTCTTATCAAAACTCATAAATCGTTCATCCAAATTAGAAGGTGAGGGATCCATACCTTTGTCTCCAAGCAAAAGAAAACCACCTAGATAAATTAAAAATTAAAAGTTTGATGTTCAATTAAGGGTCTAAATGCACAAATAAAAAACCAAGGACTAAGATAAAAATGACATTAAACTTTGGAGTTGATGATTAAGTTTGGCAGGGGTGAAATTGTATGAAAAGAGTTTGAGAGGTAATTACTGGTGCATTTAAAAGAAATTGGAAGAATAGAGACTAAAATGAAATCTATCAGATCCCAAATTAAAAACTCTAATTTCTAGGGGTTTAACCTAGATGACACGTCGTTCACCCATTATTCATCTCCTTCCTTAGCAGTTTTGGATGATCGGGTTGACACCTTCCAAGAGCTTGTTGTGGAGTTCTAGACCTCTAAAAGACACAAGGTTTTTTTGCAAATGGAAGAAGAGCATCCTCTTTACAACCTCATTTCCCTGAAATTAGATGTTTACATCCCAATTCTTCCATAAAAGTCGCCAACATCTTATTCCTGATAAACCATCACTACAATTTTTGATTATGGGTTGATCGAGTTGACATCTTTGGACAAATGAATGTGAAGCTATAAACCTCCAAATTAAGTAATGTTGGATCCAAATGAAAGGTAGACACCGCCTTTACCAACTTCAGGTGGTTTTCGATGACATTTACTTCGGAGTTGCTCTAGCAAAGCCTCGAAAGTGATCAACCAAGTCAACCTAAAATGTGACACCCATTTTTCAAAAGCCACCCATTCTTTTTCATGTGTTCACACTTATAGCTTTTTAAAAGGTTCTTATCAATAACTTTGAAACCTCCTTCTTAAGATGAAATGGCCATAAATAATTTTTCGCCCTCCAAGTCTAGCAAAATCACTAAGTACCCCTAAAACCAAAGCCACCATTTCAAAACCAGCCTAGTACAAGAGCTTATAGTTGCTAGATTTTATCTAGAACTCTCTCATTTTGATCAAAGGGTTGAGCTTTGATCAATGTTTGAGGAAATCCACCAAAAAACTGTAGAAAAAAGCCTATAAATACCTTTAAAAATCAAAGAATAAACAAGAAGAAGGAAAAAAAAAAGAAGAATATAAGGATATATTCTTTAAAAAGACCTTAGTGTGAAGGTTCAAAGACCTAACATAGAAGGTCCAACAAGCTTTGGAAAGAATATAAATTGAAAGGAAAAGAAGGAAATAAAATAGAAGGGAAGTAACAACTTATGACTAACAAGCTTGAAGAAGGTATAACCATGTGAAAACTCAACGGTGGAGTCCATGTGGCCTCCCTATTCATGCTTTCTTAATGTTTAAACATCTTTTGATGTTGTATGAGCTCATCTTGTATTTTTGGATTGATTTTGGTGCTGAAATAATCTGATTTTTTGGGTACAAATTGTTTTGTTTTTGTTTTCGTTTTAAGAATGTTTTAGATTGCTTAAGCTTTGGTTATGGTACTTTGTTCTAGTTTTGGTCAATAATATGTAAATGAGGCTTGCACTAAAGGCATGATTCTTCGTTTTGATGCTTGTTTGATTTTGTGTTTTTAGCCCAATAACATGTTAATGATGTATTTGAGGTATTTTAATTGGTTTTTGAATATGTTTTTTTTTTTTTGTAATAAAACACTAAGTTGCTTTTATTTATGGGTTAAAGATTCTAGAAGAATATTGATCAATTTGATGTTTTTAGTGCAAGTTCATGGTTCATACAAGTGTGTTTTGGCATATAGATGTTAGAAAAGTCAAGTTTTGAATGAAAATAGCATGAATATGTTTGCTATTTAGCTTTGGTAGTTTTGAACTTTGGAATGTCATGCATGTTATTGATGATTTGATGTTATTTGTTAGCTTTTTGGATTCAATTATGCTTAGTATTGGTAACATGATTTGTGAGGACCAAAAACAGTGTGTTTAGAGGCCTAGAAGGTCAAATCTAGGTTCTGGCATGTTCTTTAATTTCTGGAAATTTTCTAGATTCTAAGTTCATATTCTTCGCATGGACTTTGCCTTAGCTTTTTCTTTTTGAGTTATTTTGGGTTGATTCTTGGCATAAATATGTTAGTTTGTCATCTTTAGCAAACAATCTATAGTTAAAACGCATCAATAACATGTATTCGTGCATTTAGATTCTAGAGTTCTTTTGACCGCTTAAACATATTTTGGTTAAATTATGGCTTTTGAGTGTTAATCGAAGAACATAAATGCTTAATTCTTGATCTATGCATGATTACAAAACAAAACCTTGCTTTTTATTGGTTGAAATCTAGTCTAGTTTGATGTTTACGTTGCTAGGTTTGAGTTTAAATGTTCTTTATTGTTTTTCGTGTTCTTCATTTTTTTTGGTGTTTGATCTGTTTTCATTATAAAATTCTATGCTTTTTGTGGCTTTTAGTTTTGATTTGTTCGGGTTTAAATATCTGTCCTGGTTTAGTTTTGGGTGTTGGTTTGGTTAATGGTTGAACTAGTGTTTTCTGGTTGATCCGGTTAGGTCAAAACCGGGTCAAATATTTAAAGCTTTGTTTGGTTTACCATTGTTTTGATAAAAGGAATTTCTGCTTGAGGGCATGTTAGGCAACCAAAATCCTAGGATTAAATCCTACTGAAAACATATTATTGATGCAAAAAAACCCTAGATTATTACTAACAAAGTTGCTCGAAGGATTCTTTACAAAGAATTAGATCAAAATTGGTCAAAGTCATGTAGTTAAGGCAATGTGCTTCCTAAGAACACGAAGAACTCTACCTAACAACCCAAAAATATCCCAAAAACCCAACACATTGTCAAGCCTCCAAAACTAGCATTTTTTTACTTCTAAAACATGGTTTCTTCATTCTAACAAGTTACACAACCATAACAAAAAATGTTTGAATAAAAAAACACTAATAAATAACATCAAAACATCAAAATCATGCAAGAGGTTACCATATTAAAACAACCTATAAAAACAACAAATTTAGATTCAAAACTGTCTCTTTAAACACTTGGAACCCAAAACCATGCCTAGAAACCAAGAACACACACTATCAAACCAGAAAAAAAAATCAATAACTGTATTGCCAAATTTCAAAATCACTAGATTTCATTTAATCTAAACATCTAGCAATATTAACAAACAACTTCAAACAAGATCAAACAAAGAAAGAAAAAAACAACATTTTGTGCATTAATCAAAATCAAAGGTAAAAGCAATATAATGCTCCAAATGTTCAAAAACACCATAAAACATGAAAGAGCATGATAAAGATGTGCCTCATGGACAACATTTATTTATACCTTTTAAGCTGAAACAATAGTTGTTGCCCTTTGGTTTCTTTTTTTCCAAGTTTGTTACTTTCTCTCAAAGTTACAGAAATCCTTGAGCTAGGTTCTTAGACCTTCACACTTTAGAGTTTCTTTATTAATTTTTCCTCTCTTCTTTCTCTCTTTCTACTATGATTTTCCAAAGAGTATTTATAGGGTTTTGCTAGGGTTTTTGATGAGTTCAAACACAAATTGATCAAAGCTTAGCCCTTTGATCAAAATGAGAGGGTTTTGGAGTACATTTCACAACTTTGAGCTCTATACCTATTCTTGTTTTTCAATGTTGATTTTACAACAAACTTGGTTTTCAAAGGTTTTGGTGGTTTTCCAAACTTAGAAACCAAGGAGCGTGTTTCTAGCCTTTTTGATCTTGAGAGAAACGTGGCTAACCTTTGATAAGAACCTATTGATAAGGTTTGAAGTGTGAACACATGAAAAAGATTGTGGTTTTGTGAAATGTGTATCACAACCATTGATGATTGAATTGATCATTTTCGAGGCTTGGTCAGAGCAACTTCGACTTCATCCTCGTTGAAAACCACTTAATCTTGGTAGAGGGGGTGCACCCTTTACTAAATTTAGAGGTTTGTAACTTTACATTCATTCATTTAAAAGTGCCAACCCGATCAATCTATAATCTATAAATACAATGATGGCTGATCAGGGACAAGATATTTTTGAGTTCGTTGAAGAAAATAGGATATAAAGGTTTGATGGGAGTAACTGATCTTTGTGTAGGGGGTGTTTCTCATTTAAATGGTGGTGGTTAGAGCCCTAGAGGTGGTTAGAAACGCTAAATTCATTAGCTTGAAAGTGTTTACTCGATCAACCAAACACAGTCAAAGAAGAAATTAAACAGTGGTTAAACGACACGTCATCTAGGTTAAACCCTAGAAATTAGAGTTTTTAATTTGGAATCTGACAGATTTCATTTTAGTCTTTATTTTTCCAATTACTTTTAATTGCACTCGTAATTGTCTTCCAAACTTTTAATTTTATGCAATTTTACCCATGCCAAACTCAATCATCAGCCCCAAAGTTTAACGCCATTTTCGTCTTGGTCTTTAATTTCTGATTTGTGCACTTGGACCCTTAATTGATCATCAAATTTTCAATGTTTTTCAATTTGGCCCATGATTTGGTCAATTTCAGCCCTTACAATCACACACAATTTTCAGTATGGTCCTTGGTTTAGGATTTCTTTAATCAAGTCCCTAATTGCCATTAAACTTAAATATTTATGCAATTAAACCTATAAGTGGACCAAATCAACTATTTAAATTTGCAAATCAACCTCTAGACTTTAATTTCTTCTAATTAAAGCCTAAATTGGCTTTAAATATCATTTTTTCTTGCAATTAAGTCCTCAATAAAATTAATTAAGCCTTCCAAAATTTTCATTGAGTTCGTACCTGTGGGCCATTTACCATTCTTATACATATTGGTCCTCCAACTTTTTCACTTGTCATTTTAAGTTTTCAACACCAACTTAGACAATCTTCCAGGCTTTATTCATGTATATCCTCTTGTATTTTGGATTTTCTTTTTCTATTTTTTCTTTTCTTGATTTTTTGTGGGGTAAAAAATGGGTAACAACATATACCTTCTTTTCACAAGGCTTACGAAGCAAAATCTCATTAAGGTTTTGCACAGTAAGCTTGTAAAGAAAAAAATATCTATCGGACTGGCTGGATGATCTACCTATCTTGGAATTTCAAAGAATTTTCTTTTATAAAGAAAATAGTCTCATTATCACGGGTGACCTGCACCTTTTAAAATTCAAAAATTGATCTATTTTCACGGGTGATCTGCCCATTTTGAAATTAAAAAATTGGCCTATATTCACAGGCAACCTACCTGTTTTATGAACATCAAGGCTATATGCTTCCCTAAAATTGATCTATTTACATGGGCGACTTGCCCATTTTGAAACTTAAAGAATTGACTTATTTTCATGGTTGACCTATTCTTTCCTAAAATAACTTTATTTTCATGGGTGACCTAGTCATTTTGAAATTAAAAAATTAACTTATTTTCATGGGTGACCTTCTCTTTTTCAAATTTAAAAAATAAATTCAGCAAGCCCTCATACTTTTCTAAAATTGGTCTATTTTCACGGGTGATATGTCAATTTTAAAATTAAAAAATTGATCCATTTTCACGAGTGACCAACCATTTTCAAATTCTAAATACTAGGATCTACATTGGATCATTCCAAAACTTGTCTAAAATAAAATTCAAAACAAAATACCCTCTAAGGGTAAACTCTTAAAACAAATGTCTTGTCTTATAGCGCCATAGTTTTCCACACCCTATGGATGAGATGTCTTTGCCATTTCTCGACTTCTATTCACCTATGTAGATTTCACTACCTTTCCTTTTAATTGACGAATCATGTGCCAACACTATTTCAAAGTTGAGGCTAAACCATATCCAATGCATGCCTTTCAAAATATAGCCCCCTTTTTCTTCATAATCTCTTTTTTTATTGGTGAGGCTTGTAATTTCGCAGGTGGTCTCCCTTATTGGCCCACCCTCTCAGTTTACTTGAGCAAGTCCATGCAAGTTACTTTCAAATCTTGAGTATTAAGCTACCTTTGTAGCCTTCTCCTTTTATGAGTATTTAGGTCGTGGTGAATGCTATCACATTTTTCCTAACTGGGAATGAATTAAAACTCTTTGTCTTGTGATAATGTTGTTTTTTCGTGTGTGTCTTTTTCAAATACTTGTGACACACGCTTTGGTTTTTATTTTAGGGTGTTTTTTCTAATGTAGATTTCACAAGATTTACTTTGTCTTTTTAAAAACCTGAGATTTTTCAATGAAATGTGAAATAATAACGTTCATGCAACTCTTATGATTTGTATTAGTCTTTAAAGAAAGTATTTTATCATGGTGATTGGTTTAGGAGATGACCTATTTTGAGAGCGTTATTTATTAGTCCTTCCCACTTGCCTGATTAAAATAGACTTTTCAACACATGTAATGAAGGCTATGTTTTTTAGCTATAAAGGAAAAGGAGTTCTGAAGCTTAAATGGTATTATAGGGTTCTTATGGGTCCATGATCACTTTCACTCCTTTATACCCTTTCATACTCTTTTGCTATTCTTCTAGCAAATGCTACGCTATCAAGGACCTTCACTTTTAGAAGTAGAGATAATGGATATTTCCAAGTTTTTCATTTCATTCTAAACCTTTGATCGAACACCTAATTGACTTTTCTTTCCTGAAATCTCTATATCTTGCTTATATTAAGATACCAATGCCATTTTTTATTCCATTTGCAAGTTTCTTAATGATTTTCCTTTTCTTTGTTCGTCAAAACCGCAAAAGAAGCTTTTGCTTGTGTGTCTTTTCAAGATTGTCATTTAGTAAAGCTTTTTTCTTTTTTTCTTTTTTCTTTTTTAGGCTTATTGTGCTTTCCTATTATGCGGCCTCAATCAAGATCTCATTGATTCCGTTCATAGGTATTCTACTCTTTTTTTTTGGATTTTCTGACCACTTTCTCATCGTTAATAGACATTCTCAAATACCTTTATTTTCATCATTTTCTAATACTTGCACCCGATGTGGGGTGTGATCTTAGCCAGGGTTATCTAACAAATAAAAAAACTTCATTTTAGCTCAAATTGAGACTGCAAGTGACATATTTATCTCAAAGGGATATAAAAAATGGTCTTTCCTCATTTTAAGCAAGATTGGTCAGGACTGATAAATTCTAACTTCATTACCATAACGATTTCCATGAAATTGTTTTGTAAGTTCATGACTTATGAAAACTTCATCGACTTTGTTTCATGTAGCTTTTTCACAACAAACTTTGATGGTTGGGTTGTTCATCTAGGTATTTAGCCATCTCCTATAGATTTTCTAGGTGAATCGTTGCACTTGACATATCATTGATTTTTCTTAAAATCATTAGCCAATGTCAAATCTTGAAATACTTTGTTTAAGAGAAAATGATTTTTAAAAAATGTTTTTTTATTAAGCCTTTTAAGATCATTTGCAAAATGCACAAGATGTAACAAGAATGAATAGCAAAATTTTATTATTTAAAGAAGATAAGTACACTACGCTTAATATTTTTTCATAGAGTCAAAGTTCACAGGCCTAGGTAAGTCGTCTTCATCCATTCTTGTCAATAACATAGCTCCCCTAAAGAATGTTTTCTTCATTACATATGGGCCTTCGTAGTTGGGTGCCCACTTATTCTGACCTTCGCCGGGTCAAGGTAAGATCTTTCTTAGCTCTAGATCTCCCTCCGAAAATACCTTGGGTCTGACTTTCTTGTCATATGTTTTAGTTATTCTTTGTTGATACAACTAGTGATGATAAATTGTAGCTAACCTCTTTTTACTGATAAGATTTAACTACTCGTATCTCATCTTGACTTAATTAACTTCCTCAAGTTCTGATTCCATCAGTACCCCTAGAGATGGGATTTCTGCTTCTAGCAGTATTACTACTTCCATCTTGTAAACCAAGGAATAAGGTGTAGCTTATGAAGATGTTCTTATTGCGGTGTGGTATGCATGCATAACAAAAAGGAGCATTTCATGTCATTCCTTGTACGTGACTACCATCTTCTACATAATTTTCTGGATATTCATATTGGTAGTTTCTACAACAATATTCATCATTGGCCTGTATAGAGATGAATTTAAGTGCTTGATTTTCCATTTTGTTCAAAGCTCTACTATGATTCTTCCATTGAAGTTATGAGCATTATTAGTCACTATCTTTTCAGGATCTCCATATTGACAAATTAAATATCGTTCAATGAATCACTTCACTACCTTTTAGGTTATTTAAGCATATGAATTAGCTTTCACCAATTTTGTGAAGTAGTTAATGGACACTTAGATAAACTGATGTTCGTTGCTTGATTTTGGATTGACATGCCCAATTACATCGATTCCTCGCATTGCAAATGGCCATGGAGATGTCAAATTGAATAGAGGAGCTAGAGGCATATTTATCTTATCACTATACCCTTGACATTTATGACATTTTTCTGACATATTCTATGCTATCCATTTCCATGGTCATGAAGAAATACCCTGACCTCTGTATTTTTTTAGTCGTCATATATCCACTAGTATGAGTTGCACAAATCCCTTCGTGAACTTCCTGCAACACTTTTTTGCTTTTGTCCCATCAAAACATCTCAACAATATTTCATCGGAACCTCTTGTATAACACTTCTGCATTGAGGTAATAATCCATGGCTAACCTTTGTAGGGTTTTCATATCTATATTGGATGCTCCCGAGGGGTACTTTCGGTGTTGGATAAACTTTTTGATATCATAATACCATAAATTCTTGTCCACTTCTCTATTGACTGAGCAACAGCAAGCTAGAGAATTTCTTACTTCAATACTTATGGGTTGCACTCTGTTCCCAAAATTAATATTGGCCATGAAAGCCAAAGTGGCGAAAGCATGAACAAATTAGTTTTTGTCTTTTTCCATATAAGTGAATCTTATCTTGTCAAATTCTTTTACTAGTTGGGACAAATATTCTTGATATGGTCTCAACTTCTCATCTTTTGTTTTCTATACTCCTTTCACTTAGCAGATTATCAGTATTGAGTCTCTATAGACATAAAATTTCTTTATCTTCAATTCTAAAACAAATTCTAATCCGAGGATGCAAGCTTCATACTCAGTCGTATTATTGGTGCACTTAAACTGTAGCTTGATCGAAACAGGATATTGCTTTTTGCTAGGAGAAATTATAACTACTCCTGCTCAATTGCCATATATATTTATTGCTCCGTCAAAATACATTGTCAATCAGTCTGGTTCTTCTTTTTTTTCTACTACCAGCACATCTTTATTTGGGAAATCAAAATTCAAAGGCTTATAATCTTCAATTGCATTGTCTGCAAAGGATCAGCGATAACACATCCTTTCACGACTTTTCTTATCATGTACACTATGTCATACTTAGCCAACAACACTTGTCATCTTGTTATTCTGCTTGATAAATAAGGTTTTTCATAGATATATATGAGAGGATCCATTTTTGAAATCAACCATGTAGTGTAATACAACATGTATTGTCAAATTCATTTTGTAGCCTATACAATTGCACTACAAAGCTTCTCTATCATTGTGTATCTGGACTCGCAATATACTCTCTCTCTCTTTTCTACCAGACTGATTATGTTGTCCGAGTACACATCCCATCGCTTTTTCGATTGTTGTCAGATATAGAATCAATGGTTGGCCAAGAATGAGAGACACTAGTAAATGTGGAATTTGCAAATACTAGATTGAATCAAAAGTTTCTTGGCATTCCTCGTTCTATAACCTAGGATTTTTCCTTTAAAGGAGTCAGAATATTACGTCACAAGTTATTGTCATTTGAGATATAAATCGAGCAATGTAATTCAAATGACCCAAAAACCCTCTTACTTTTTTTTTTCTTTTTTTAGGAGTTAGCATGACTTGAATTTCTTTTACTTTATTAGGGTCGACTTCAATACCTTGGCTACTCACCACAAATCCTAGTAGCTTTTTGAATTTTACCTCGAAAAAGCATTTTATAGGGTTCAGCTTCAACTAATACCTTCTCAACCTTTCATACATCTTTCTTAGATTCTAACAATTGTCTTCCCCTTCTTTAGTTTTAGCAATCATGTCATCCACATATACTTCAATTTCTTTATGCATCATGTTGTGGAACAGAGTTACCATTGTTTTTTGATAAGTGGTCCCAATGTTTTTCAATATGAATGACATCACCTGTAGCAAAAGATTCCCCATGGAGTAATGATGGTTGTTGTCTCTTTATCTTCATTGGCCAATTTGATCTGGTTGTACTAAGAGAAACCATCCATGAAGGACTACATCGAGCTTCGTGTCGTATTATCAATTAGGACATCAATGTGTGGTAAATGGAAGTTGTCTTTTGGGCTTGCTTTATTTAAATCCTTGTAATCTACATAGACTTTGATTTTGTCACCTTTATTGGGAACTACTACTATGTTAGATACCTATTATGGGTACCTAACCACCTCTAAAAAACTAGCATCTCATTGCTTTTCTATCTCAGCTTTCACCTTGAGTACCTTATCCGGACGAGTTCTTTGTAGTTTTTTCTTTATAGGTGTACTTTCTTCATTTAATGGCACATTATGTACTGCAATTAGTCATATTTGCGTAGGACCAAGTAAACAAATCAACATACTCGCATATCAATAAGATCATGTTTTACCATTCACTAGCAGTAATTAGAGTTCTTATTTTCAATTCTCTTTCATCCTGCCCTGTAACGACATTAATTGCTTTACTAACCAAGTGAATTCTTTTACATCATCCTTTTCCTATTCATTTTCTTCCATTGCAATTGTGTACTAATCAAAATTTGACCATTCATTCTTAGTGTAATGTGCTTATGTTTTCTTGGATGATTCGCTTTCAGATTTCCTAAAGCAGAAGGTGTTTCAGTGTAAGTCTGTATTTTACAAAGATAAAAAGAATGAAAAAAATTATGAAAATACATGATCTCATCGATAAAAAAGAAAGGATAAACTACAAAGACAACCATATGTAGACATCTTTAGCCAACATTTCCAACTTGGTATGAAAGAAAAGACAAACATAGAAAGCACAAAAGCACACCATAACAACATTGTCATTTAGTTTTTGAAGACTATATAAGCCTCTTAGGTCACCTAATTTTGGAACCTTTCGCTACTTGCTAGTTTTTGCACAAAGGTCTTTGCAGACATTTCTTCCACGGTGCGAATAGTTAGTTTAGGAACAACTCTTCTCCTTTTATAGCCTTTCCTTTCTAATAAAGCTATTGACCTTACTGTCATTTTTTTCCAATACGTTGATTACCATAGTAGCCAAGCCTTAGGCAAGGACATCCGTCTTATCTTTCGAGTGCATTACATAAGCAACCTTCGACCTTATCGAACTTATCCTCTTAGGATTCTCAGAGATAGGCTCATACTAGAAAGGAAGTCTATGCTTTAAGAAATATTTGGCCATCATTCTTGCGACTTTAGAAACATTGTGTTTTCTAGCACCCATTATGTATTAATAATTTCAAAAGCATGAAGATTTTCATCTTTGCTCCTTTCAGCTTTTATGTAGGGAATTGTCACATTCTTCACCATTACCAAGGTCTCTTTGGCCTTAAGTGTCACCAATGTTCCATTCATAATATACTTTAAACATTGATGCTAGGATGATGTCATAGTGCTAGTGGTATGTGTCCAAGGCCTTCCTAATAACATGCTATATGATGGATGAATGTCCATCACTTGTAAGGTTACTAAGAGCACTTGCAGGCCAATAAACAACTCCATTTCAATGGTCCCCACCACTTGCCTTGGGGAACCATCATAAGCCCTAACTATTATGGTGTTTGGCAACATAAGCATTAAACAATTGACATGTCATTCAGCACATGCTTTGGGAGTACATTTAAAGCTAAATCGTTATCCACCAATACTTTTCTAATGGTGCCATCCTTACACCTCACAGTGATGTATTAAGGTTTATTATGACTTGTTCCTATAGCATCGAGCTCGTCTTTAATGAAGTATAGGTAATTTTTCGTATAGATTCTTCCAACCAGATGCTCCACAATCCTTTAGGCAATGTCTTGGGACATTTATGCCTCGTTCAACACCTTTTATATTGTATTGTGGTGTGGCTCAAAACTCATGATAAGATACATAAGGGATATCCTAGCATGGGTTTTCTTTAGCTACTATGCCACACTACTCATTATGCTTCATCAGCTTTAGGAATTCACCAGCATCTTCCTCACTCACAAGTTTGTTTATTTTCATATCTTTGATGACATCTACGACCTTTTTGCCTTTGGCTTTTTGTTACCTTTCTATTTTTCAAGTGGAAAACACCTCCCACTTCGAGTTAAGAAATCAATATTAGTTTAAAACATAGAAGCAATACCCTTAACATTGGGAGAAGTTTTGTAATTATAAGGCAATGCATTATAGTTCCCATTATAGGTAACGACAAGCCTAGTCACGATGAGTTTCGGTGGACTGCTCTTGGTATTTCAAAGCCTGCACATTTCTGCTTTCTTCGCTTAAAGACTTATCATGCCTATGACATCATCCTTTTCCTTATTCTCTATTTGTAATAGACCACAAGTCATAATTTTTATCATCTTCTGGTGAAATGCTTAACATTCATTAATGTTATGTCCCATTACTTCGTAGAATATACAAAAAGTGCCACCTTTTCTTGAACCTAATTCATTTTTTACTGGAAAACACCTGGCTTACAATAACATGTCATAGATCCTATCCATGGTTACCCTTAAAACCTTTTCTTTCTTCCTTCTAAACTCCACTGCATTTACTCCCCCACTACTGCATTTAGGGGTATCTTCAAAGGTTATCCATCATGCTTTGAATAATTGCAAGAGCTTCCTCTTGAATGCTAAGCAAGCAAGTATCAATATTGTGGCTACGGTTTCCGGCATGGTACTCGCAAGTTTGATTTGGTTTGTACCAATTTGGGAAGGGAGACTTTAATGGTGGAAATGAAAGAGGGGCCACATGACCTATGCTTAACAGTTTTCATACATTTCTCCTAAGTGCATAGATAAAGATATGAGTTGTTCTTAGTTTCTTGGGTAGGCACTTCTTGGATTACTTTCAGCTTGGTTTTTTGGCGAGTTAGTGGCGTGGTTTACTAGAAGAGACTTACCAAAGTTAATATTAGATATTTGGGAAGACGAGGTCTGGTAGCTTTGGCTTTGGTAGTTCCTCTTACTTTTATACCTTTCTTCCACATTGCTCACTTCAGCATCATTTTTCCTCCTAGTAAACCCCTTCTTCTCAATAGGTTTTGATATTCTACCAGCTCTTATCTCTTGTTTTATTCTCTTAGCAATAACAATAGCATCATTAAAATGTTGAGCAGAGCTACCCATCAGATGCTTATAATACAGGGCTTTGAAAGTATTGGCGAATAGAGTCACCATCTCTTTCTCTAACAAAGGTGGTTGTACATGCATTGCCTTGTTATTCCACCTATGAGTGTACTCCCTTATGGTTTCCTTGTTGCTATTCTCCATCATCATAAAGCTCATCTATTCCAGAGCGATGTCATTATTGAACTTGTATTGTTTCAGGAAAGTATGAGCAATATCACTCCTTTTCTTGATCCTTTTGTTATCCAAGGTCATATACCAGCTTAACACAAAACCAATCAAGCTGTCTTGGAAGAAATAGATGACCTCAAATGCTTATTAGGACATTCCAGTCCCGTATACTTGACAAATTATGGCACCCTAAACTTCTTGGACACCATTACATCTAGCACCAAATATATCTTAGCCACTGTAACTGGGTCATTTGCATTAAATCCCTCAATAGCCCTCAATCTTTCCTCCAAGGTAGCCCACTTATCTTGTTTGAGATGATCGGAGGATTCAACCCCATGAGATCCCTAAGTTGTTAGATCTACTATGGTCGACACTTGAGTAGGTGTAATCGGGTGAGTCATCAGAATACTCCCTGTTCCTTGTGGTCTAGTACGAGGATTTTTCCTGAAGTTTTGTGAATTAAAGATAACTAGAGTTGTTGGTGACAATAACATGGTTGGTTGATGATTGGATGTCCCTTCCCTAGATGGCACTCGTAGGAGTTGCTCGATTAAGCTAGCCATCTGAGCCATATTATTCTTATCATCTTCTAGCTCATTTTGGTAGTGGGCCTCAAAGTGAGCCCTCTCTTCGTTTTCCATTATTTTGCGAAACCTAGTATTTTAGACTCTAGCAAGAGGACTTATATTTCAAATACCTTTTATGCACATTACATAATTCATAAACATAAATGTATATTTCAACATACATGATAATGTATGTTGGATACTGATTAGCTATACCCTAGGATGATATATAACCACCATTTCTATAAAAATAAGTAGGGTTCTGATCCTTTCGTAGATGTCAAGACAATTTAATCCGAGCCAATGCTTAATAAAAATATACTAATCACAAAGAAATATTGCTTAAAAGGTTGGGTCTAAAGCCTCTTTTTTAATACTTGATGAAAAATATTTACATTTGAAAGCTAATATACTCATTATCATTGTTTACATAGAGAACCTTTCTTTTCTATGTTCCTAAGAAAAACATAAGTCACAACCATGCTTTGTTGATATCTTGCATTCATGCACTTTAATATATCACTTAAAAATCATGATTTTATCAAAATGGGTTTCGGTTTTGAATCGAAAACCTAGGATTTATTAAAAACATGTTATTTATGCAAATAAACCCTAGATTAATGACTAATAAAGTCACCCAAAGGATTCTATGCAAAGAATTGGACCAAAACTGGTTCAAATCATGAAGCTAAGACAATGTTCTTCTCAAGAACACGAAGAACATTGCCCATCAACCCAGAAATAGCCTAGAAACTCAGCACATTGTCAAGCCTCCAAAACTAGCATGTTTTACTTCTAAAATATGTTTTCTTCATTCTAATAAGTTACACAACCTTAACCAAACATGTTTGAATAAACAAAAACTAACAAATAACATCAAAACATCAAAACCATGGAAGAGGTTCCAAATTTCAAAACTACCAAATTAAAACAGCCTATAAAAACATCAAATTTTGATTCAAAACTGACTCTTTAAACACTTGAAACCCATACCATGCCTAGAAACCAAGAACACACACTAGCAAACTAGAAAAAAAATCAATAACCTTACTACTAGATTTTAAAATCACTATATTTCATTTATTCTAAATATCTAATCATATTCTAAACATCTAGTAACATTAACAGATAACTCCAAACATGATTAAATAAAGAAAAAAAATGACATTATGTGCATTAATCAAAATCAAAGCTAAAAGCAATTTAATGCAACAAATGTTCAGAAACACCTAAAGATATGCCTTACGGACAACATCTACCAAGATAAATGAATGTTTTATACCTTATAAGCATAAATAATGGTTAAATCTTATGTATTTTACAAATGATCTCACAAGGCTCAACAAAAAAAACCTTTTTCAAAAATCATTTTTTCATAAACAAAGGTTATTAAGATTCGATTTAGGCTAACTATTTGAAGAAAAATAAATGATCTGTCAAGATCAACGATTCACTTAGCAACTCGCTAGGAGATGGCTAAATACCTAGAAACCTAAATGGATGACCCAACCATCAAATTTTATTGTTCAAAAGCTACATGAAACAAAGACGATGAAGTTTTCTTGAGTCATGAACTCGTAAAACAATTTTGTGCAAATCACTATGGTAATGAGGTCAAAATTTATCAGTCTTGACCAATCTTACTTGAAATGAGGAAATGCAATTTTTTATATCCCCTGGAGATGAATATATCCCTTATAGTTCTAATTTGAGTTGAAGTGGTTTTTCTCTCTCCTTTATAACTCTGGCTAGGATCACAACCCACACTGGGGGCAAGTATTAGAATATGATGAGAATGAAGGTCTTTGAGAAGTGTCCACTAACGATAAGAATGTGGTCGTAAAACCCAAAAAAGTTAGATTACTTGTGAACGGAATCCACGAGATATTATTAAGGCCGTAACATAGGAAAACCCAACAAGCAAAAAAGAAAAAAGAAAAAGGAAAATCTTGAAATGATAAATCTTGAAAAGACACGGGTATGTAAAAAACAAGTAAAAATTTCTCCTGCAACTTCGACGAACAAAGAAAAGGAAAATCATTGAGGAACATGCCAATGGAATAAAAAAAGGGCATTGATATCTTGATATGAGCAGATAAAGAGATTTTAGGAAAGAAAAGGCAATTAGGTGTTTTATCAAAGGTTTAGAATGAAAAAAAAATTGCTAGAAAGATCCTTTGTCTCACTTTTAAAACCAAAGGTCATCGATAGCATAACATATGCTGGAAGAATAACAAAAAAGGATGAAAGGGCATAAACGATTAAAAGTGATCCTGGACCTATAAAAACCTTTAAATAGCATTTGAGCTTGTGAACTCCTTTTCTTTAGTAGCCAGGAAACTCAGCCTTCATTACATGCCTGAAAAAGTCCATTCTAATCAAGTGAGCAAGAAAGACTAATAAATAGTGCTCTTAAAATGTAAGGACTCATTTATGAGAGTTAAGATGAAGTCAATAACTATTCGTCTTTGTTCACGTTGAGAAATCCAAACTTAAGACTTCAAACAAGTATTTGATCTTTTTTTGAACCCAATGAAAAATAGGCCATCTCCTAAACTAATCACTATGATGAAATATCTTTCTTTAATGACTAATACAAATCTGCATGAACATATGTGAAATGTTTGTTAGGGAAAACACCCTACAATAAAAACCAAATTGTGTGGCACGAGTATTTGAAAAAAGCACATGAAAAACAATGTTGTCATAAGACAAAGTTTTAAATCATTCCTAATTAGAAAAAAAATGTGATAGCATTCACCACATCCAAAATACTCACAAAAGGAGAAGGCTACAAACACAAAGTTTTAATAAAAAAGGATTATGAAGAAAATGGGGGTTATATTTTAAAAGGCATGCATTGTTTATAGTTTAACCTCAACTTTGAAATAATATTGGGGTAGTATTCATCAATCAAGAGGAAAGGCGATGAAATCTATAAGGGAGAACAAAAGTTGAGAAATGATGAAGACATCTCATCTATAGGGTGTGGATAACTAAGGTCATTAGACAACGCACTCTTTTTAAAAGTTTACCCTTAGAGGGTATTTTGTTTTAAATTTAGTTTTAGAAAAGTTTTGGAAGGAACCGATACAGATCTTAGTATTTGGAATTTCAAAAGGGTAGGTCACCCGTGAAAGTAGGTCAATTTTTAAATTCTAAAATGGGCAAATCGCCCGTGAAAATAGAACAATTTCAGGAAAGCATAGAGGCTTGTTGAAATTCAGAATTTTAAAAAGGATAGGTCACCTATAAAAATAGGCTAATTTTTTAATTTCAAAATGGGCAGGTCGCTTGTGAAAACGACTAATTTCAGGAAAGTATGGAGATTTGTTGAAATTCTTGTTGAAATTAAAAACGAATTAGGTTGCCATGAAAGTAAGCTAATTTTAAAGGGGCAAGTTCCCTATGAAAATAGACCGTTTTTTTAAAATTTTAAAAGAGGTAGGACACTCGTGATAATGAGACTATTTTCTTTAAAAAAGAAAAGTCATTGGAATTCCAAGATGCATGGATCATCAAACAAGTCTAACATACATTTTTTCTTTACAAGCTCACTATGTAAAATCATGAGGAGATTTTGCTTCGTAAGCATTGTAAAGAGAGGGTATATGTTGTTACTCAATTTTGACCCCATAAAAAATCAAGAAAAAAATAGAAAAAAAATCCAAATTACAAGAGGATATACATGAAGAAAGCCTAGAAGATTACCCAAGTTGGTGGTGAAGGACTAAAATGACAAGTGGAAAAGTTGAAGTACCAAAATGTATAAGATTGACAAAATTAGCAACCTAATTCTGATTGACAAAAGGCCTCATTGGTGAAAATATTTTGATTTAGGGTAAAGAAATATACATTTTGGAAAGCTTAATTAATCCTATTGAGGACTTGATTACAAGGAAAGTCAATATTTGGAGTCAATTTAGGTGTTAATTGGAATAAATTAAAGTTAGAGGACTTAATTGTTTTTTGGGAGGTTTAATTGGATGAATCAGGGGCTTAATGATAAGAATATTGAAGTTTGATGGGCAATTAGAGACTTGATTGAAGAAATCCAAAACCAAAGACCATACTAAAAAAAAGTGTGATTGTAAGGGCTAAAATTGACAAAATCAATGGTGAAATTGAAGAAAATTTAAAATTTAATGGTCAATTAAGGGTCCAAATGCACAAATCAGAAACCAAGGACTAAGATTAAAATGACGCTAAACTTTGGGGCTGATGATTGAGTTTGATAAGGGTGAAATTACATGAAATTAAGAGTTTGAGAGTTAATTACGGGTGCAATTAAAAGCAATTAGAAGAACAGGAACTAAAATAAAATTTATAAAATTTCAAATTAAAAACTCTAATTTCTAGGGTTTAATCTAGATGACGTGTCATTTGGCCACTATTTAGTTTCTTCTAAGACAATTTTGGTTGATCGAGTAGGCACCTTCAAGTGAATGAAAGTGGCGTCTCTAACCACCTCTAGCTTTGTAACCACTACCATTCAACTAAGAAACACCCCCTCTACAAAGATCACTACTTCTATCAAACATTTAAATCTCATTTTCTTTAACGAACTCAATAACATTTTGTCCTTGATCAACTGTCACTGCATTTTCAGATTCTCGGCTAATTGAGTTGGCACATTCAAATGAAAGAATGTGAAACTACAAACCTCAAAATTGAGCAAGAATGGATCCAATTGAAAGGGATGCTTCTCCTCTACCAAGTTTATGTGGTCTTCAATGACGTTTACATCAGAGTAGCTATGGTAAAGCCTCAACATTGATCAACTCAGTCAACCTTGGCTAAGATATCCATTTGTGCAAAACCACTCAACTTTTTTTGTGTGTCCACACTTAAAAATTCCTAGAGGGTACTTATCAAAGATCATAAATCTTTCATCCAAAATCAGATGGTGAGGGATACATGCCTTTGTATCCAAGCAAAAGAAAACCACCCAAGCAAATTTATTACAAAACCACCATTCCAAAACCATTGAAGGACATATGTTCCAGCTGTTAATATTTGTCCAAAACCCTATCATTTTTATCACAAGTTTAAGCTTTGATCAATCTATGTTTAAATCCATCATGAACCTTAGTAAAATCCTATAAATACCAGATGGAAAATGAAGAGGAGAGAGAGAGAGAGAGAGAGAGAGAGAGAGAGAATATGGAGAAACACACTGTGAAAAGATCATAGTATGAAGGTTCAAGAGCCTACCATAGAAGGCCTAATAAGCTTTGGAAGGAAAAGATAGTAAAGGGAAAAGAAGGAAAGAAAAGAGAAGGTAAATAATAATATCTAGCCAGTAAACTTGGAGAAGGTATAACCATGTAAGAGTTTAATGGTGGAGTTCATGTGGTTTGTCTATTCATGCTTTCTTAATGTTTAAACCTCTTTTGATGTTGTTTGAGCTCAACTTGCATTTTTTGGTTTGATTTTGGTGCTGGAATAATCTGATGTTTTTTTGGTAGAGTTTGTTTTGTTTTTATTCTTATTTTAAGCATGTTTTTGTTTTGGTCAATAATGTGTTAAAGAGGCTTGCACTAAAAGCATGATTGTTGGTTTTGATGCTTGTTTGATTCTATGGTTTTTAGCCTAATAGCATGTTGACGATGTATTTGAGGTACTTTAATTGGTGTTTGAATTGGTTTTTAATAAAACAGTAATTTGTTTTTGTTTGTAGGTTAAACATTTTGCAAAGCATGTTGATCAATTTGATGTCTTTTAGTGCAAGTTCATGGTTCATACAAGTATGTTTTGGCATATAGATTATAAAAATGTAAAGTTTGGAATCCAAATAGTATGAATATGTTTGCTATTTAGCTTTGGTAGTTTCGAACTTTTGAACTTCATGCATGTTATTTGTTAGTTCTTTGGATTTAGCTATGCTTAGTATTGATAATGTGGTTTGTGAGGACAAAATGCAACATGTTTCAGAAGCCTAAGAGGCTAGTTCTGGGTTTAATAGTAGGCTGAGAATTTCTCGGTTGATGGGTTCGGTTTTTTCAGGTTCTTGAAAAGAATATTGTCTTAACCCTATGATTTGGACCAACTTTGCTCCAATTTTTAAACTAAACCATTCAGGCGTCTTGCTAGTGGATAATATAGGGTTCATTTGTGTCAATAACAAGTTTCTGGGGCTTTTAATCCAAGAGTTTGGTTTTAAACCGAAACCTATTTTGACAAAATTGTGTTGATTCTTTGATAACCGAAGTGTATGGATGCTAGATTATGGATCTTTGCATGATTTCAAATAAAACTCTACCCTTGATTGCATGAAAATTTTTATTTTTGTGTTAATTTTCAATTTTGATTTTGTTTCAATTTAAAGCTTTGTTTTGGTTTAGTTTTCTAGTCAAATCTTGTTTTTGGTTCGATTTATGGTTGAACCAGTGTCTTTGGGTCAACTCGTTTGGTTTTGTTTTGGGTCAAGTACTTAACGCATTGTTTGTTTGGATAGCTTTTTATTAAGGATTTTTTTGTCTAAGGGGGTGTTTGACAAACACACCCTTAAATCTATGGTTGAACCAGTGTCTTTAGATCAACTCGTTTGGTTTTGTTTTGGGTCAAGTACTTAAGGCATTGTTTGTTTGGACAACTTTTTGTCAAGTAGTTTTTTTGGCCTAAGATGGTTTTGCCAAACATGGCCTTACAAAAATAAAAATAAGAACCAAAAATAATTTTTGCTTGTTGCGTACGACCCAATCCTTATAAAATTTTTTATTTTATTTATAAAAAAAGAGAGAAAAATGTTTTTAGCATTGTTTTAGAATTTGTTTTGTGTTTTTTTGGTATTTTGTTTTGGAATTTACAATAAGTTTGTAAAATTGCTTAAAGATTTGATCAATATTTCAATAACCCTAAAAACTTTAATTCCTAAAAATTTATGGTTAACATTTTGGTATAAAATGTTTGACCTACTAACAGCCTAGTATTTAAATATCAGGAGTTGACTAAAAAATTCTCATAATTATTTTGGATATTCACCAATTTTAATTATTTTGGATATTCATCACAATATACGAGTTGTGAAAAACACTTTCGACTTCTAGGATAGGTAAACTCTGTCAAAGTACCTACATGGATTCTTTCTATAAAAATTTACATGGGCATATGAGCCCATATTTAATTTGAAATGCTAGATTTATTCATGAGCGTAAATCTATGTTTTAAGCTATAAACGGACCACCAGTTAGGAATCCATCAACACCTTTAAACCACATCCAGACCACACAATACTGCTTACCTTTAGAGTGAGTTTTTGGTGCTCATGGTTGTTATTCTGTTGGCAATCATCTGTTTGTTGTGCTGGCTGTTGTGCATGTGGATTCTTTGATCCTGGCTAGGTTGCTTGTGTTACATTCTGTAAAATAGTCACAGTTGCTGACTATGTGGTTTCTCGTTTAAGGGAGCTTGTTCCCTTCACATGTATATAACTGTATATTTTGACTTGCTGGTTCCCAACTTTGTTTATTTTGATCTATAAAATTTCTTACATTTGATAAAAAAAAAATACTGCTTACCTCAGGTAAAATACGTTAGGGGTGTTAATATCTTCTCTAGTCACAACAAGTCTCTTACCCTTGAATTTCAAATAAGACTAGTCCACTTGAGTCTCTCAGTGACCCTAAAATAAATAACTATGTGGTGAGTCCTTGATCTTGACATCACAACGCCGCGTGTACACGTGTGACATAATTTTTCATCTTCTATATCACCAATTTAGATATGTTTGAAGCATATCTATTGAGAAAATGTAGACTCTTAAGTCATTGCTAAACAAGTAATTGTACATTCTATATGGCTTTGGATTTTGTGACTTGTGACCCATTATAAAACCACTCTATATTCTTATAATGACAAAACAAAGTATATTTATTCTAGCCTTCATGTTGTTCTTTGTCTTCCTTTACACATCTATCACCATGTTAAAAATGTTACGAAATACATTCTTTTTTTATATGCATGACATCCAGATTATGACAAAGGAGATTAGTCTTCGAATAAATAAGATCCTAAAAAATACTTTGCTTTAACAAATTATGGGTCATAACAAAACTAGGAAACTTCTACTTAACGGATTGAAAACCAAACACAATGCCCTCATACTACGACACAAAGTCATATAATTCTTCATCTGACAATATCAACGATGCAACATTCCTTTAAACTATACCTACAAATTAGTTATTTCTGTGCTTTCTGTATTTGTGATCGATTGGGAAGAACCTTAAAGGAGGACTATTTTGTAAAATAGAGACTAGGGTTTCTTAGCATATAAAAAGAAAGAGAGAAGGAGGCAGCAGCCAGCAGAAAAAAGAGAGAGCAGAAGGAGGCAGCAGCCAGCAGAGAATAAACACAAATTCTCTCCTCTACAAACCCAAAAATCATGCTCTTTTCATTCTTTAGAAGTAGTTGTTCAATAGTTATGCAAGGCTAAGCTCTTTT
>Ga0307515_10005849_pt1 | contig 24820 bp, 13 predicted proteins | sample 17_EM_MG_FD_194513 | JGI IMG/M metagenome (GOLD analysis project Ga0307515, IMG submission 194513) | Populus trichocarpa ectomycorrhiza microbial communities from riparian zone in the Pacific Northwest, United States - 17_EM | ecosystem: Host-associated > Plants > Roots > Unclassified | place... | reverse complement strand
CGAATATTTATATAAGTCGCTCTATAAATTCTTCCTAACTTAAGAATATAAACCGCACCTCTTAATTAGTGGTTGTTATTCCATTTACTTGTATCTCTATAAGGTAAGGCTTAAACTATTCAAGTGCTCTTCCTAATAAGAATAATCCCGCGTAAGCTATTTAATCCATAGGTATTACCAGCTTTGCTCCTTCCTGTGCGACCTTAAAGTGCATTTACATTAGGAATCCTTTAAGCTTTAATCTCTCTTCTAAGAATCTCTTAATTAATAGTAACTTAACCTTTACTACGCCTATCCTATTAATCCTTTATTTAAGTATCGTATTATTCTCTATTAACTAGTTAACTATCTCTTATAGTTATCCGACCGTTATAGGTTGCTGTAAGTTAGTATCTGCTATACTAGTATCACCTCCTAATCTTAAAGTAGTTGCCGCCGTCAATGGCGTTATAGTGGCTGCTTTTGATGGTATATTATTTAACTTATTAAAACTATAACTAGGTAGTAATTGTGTAACAGAACCTTGTAGTAAGTACTACGGTAGGCTTATTATTAGGCTAAGTATATAGGTATTGCAAGTAAGTTAATAACGTAATAATAACTGGTGGAGTGGTTGCCTAATAAATTAACTCTAATTATATTCTAAGAATTACTATAAGGAAAGAACTATCTAGAGTAGGGACTGTGGTCCTTTAAATATATAACCGTACTCTTAGGAAACCCTCCTTATATATAAGGTACGTGTGCTCTATTTACTCTGTTGCGAATTATATAGATTACACAGATTATACAGATCACATCACGTGACTTAGTTACCATTCCTTGTCATATGGTTCTACCGGATCCATCCTGGACCGTACCTATATTAACTAACTAGCTTCTTCCAACTCTTCTCTAAGTAGTCGTAACATTGTACTTAAAGCGTCCGTAACAACTACTATACTAATTATAGACCGGTAGTCTTCTAGGAGGGTTTTAGTTAGGTCCCTAATTAGATATATTAGTATATTTCTCTAATATTTCTAACTTAGAGGAAGATCTTAGAGTTACCTCTAGCGCTTAATCTTTTAACTAGCTTAAGTAGGGCTAGAGGGGTTCTAGCTACTTTTAATAGCGTTATAGCCGTTATAAAGGGTATTTATATTTTCCTTAGTATTGTTAGTAACTATAAGCATATAAGAGTTTTTAAACTCCTAGTATATCTAAGTATTAGGGCTTATTTAGCTACCCTATCTAGAGGTATATATTATTATAATCTTTTACTATTAGAGGGACTTTTCTATTTTAATATAATAGCTTTATTTAGGGTATTTATAGAGTTTCTATTTAGGTTATTGCGAGGTTTTAAGGGAAGAATAGTAGATATAAATTAAAAATATATATTAATAATCTAGTCTTTAAAGCTAACTACCCTTCTAAAAAGGAGTATAAAAGATTTAAATATAAGGGGGCATTATAGATAGGGGGCTATAAGGCGCAATTATAGGAATAGGATAGATTATAGAGGAGATAAATCCTTAAAGAGGTAAGGCCTCTGGGATTGTAAAGACTATATACTATAGGCACGTGCCTCTAATACGTAACTAATAGCTATTTAAGGGGTATTTAGGGGTTGTCCTAAGGGCAACCCAACGTAACTATAATAATATCCCTTATAGTATAACTAAGTATAGCAATCTCGTTAAAAGGAGACTTTTTTTATCTTATTGTTAGGATCCTTTAAAAATAAGATATAAAGCTTTAAATTAATGTACTACTAGTTAAATATTATATTATAAGTAAGTTTTACTATTAGCTTTAATATATAAGTATAAAGCCTACTTCAAGAGAATTTAAAGCTAAATACAGGCTTAAGTATAGTAATCAAAGATATTTATTTATCCCCTGCACCGATGGGTGCCATCAAGCTCGTTTAGAGAACTATCAACCGTAAATGATCCCCCAATCCCTCAATCTCTCATCATGTCGACTTCAAAATTCGACATGGCACAACAAACTGGGCGGAACAACCCTTTCGAGCCTCTAGAAAGCGGATCCGGAACTCCCCATTGAGAGCATTAAGCTGGGAGACTATTACGGAGGCCTGACGAGATCATAACGCAATCCTCACCAAGACTCCTTATTACCCTGGCGAAGCGTTTGGACTTATCACGCCCCTCCACAATAAAATTACAACTTTTCTACAGGATTCCTCCCTTACGTAATAATTAGGACTATTGGTGCTATTGGTGCTAATCAAGCCACAACCAAGGATCGAGAGAGGGGAGTGAATCTTCGCTACCCGGGATCTCCGCCCGTGCAAAGCAAGCTTCTCAAGAGGCAGTAGCTGCTTTCAATCAGAGTTCTTTCCGCCATAGTTCTTTCCTAACGTTTGCCTGTCTCAATAGTAGGAGGATTGCTCCGGATCCCCTCCCTCCTGTCTTTGCTATTCCATCACAAGTGCTTATGTTAAAAAGTGCTTGGTAGGACGCGCTGAGTATCCATTACAAGCTTATCCAACCAACCTAAGAGAAAATTTGGACGTTGAGCTTCGTGAGGAGTCTGATTAGCATTGAACGACTATTACTTCTCTCACTTGACGATGAGCAACACTAAACGTGGCGGCATCTGTTTCCAGTATAACGAGTCTGGTACTTGCCGGTTTGGATCGAGATGCAAGTTTACCCATGCCGAGTTCAAGAAAGGTGGTAGCTCTAAGGCATGTACTAACCGTACATTTCCTCTCCTGAATTCTTCCTCATCTCCCTCCTTAGCCGTCTCGGCGTTCCTGCTAAATCCATGGCGGAATAGTCTTTTACTCAAAACTCGAAACGACTTAAGACGCGATCGAAAGCAAAGCGTCGAGGAGAACCACTGCCTGCGGACCATATCGATAGTTTCTTCGCTGAGCATTCGGACTTTGACTATGATTCATCAGCACCAATATGAACGGAGTTCAATCGAATGTGTGATGCCTTTGAATGGGATAGTGATGATTACGAGATGCGGGAGGCGAGGCGGCAGTTCAAGTCGGCAATGGTTCAGCAGTTCAACGACCTCTATGGTACAGATGAGGAAGACCTAAATTCGTGGCAGAATCTGTGCCACATATTGAATATTGAACCTGTGCCTGAGGGTATAAAGGAGTGTCGTGAGGTGAGCATTTGCCGCGTTCCATTGATTACGACTCGAAAACCCCTTTGGAATGGCTGAGACTGACGATGATCAGCGAGTTCGCCAGACACACGTGAATCTAGTGGACCTCGTGGACACTCCGCGAACAGGAGCATCGGTAAAGGTTTTCCCAAATCTTAAGAAGTTGCGGGACTATACAATCAAGAATGAAAAGTACTTCCCTAAGGAGGATGCATATGCTGGCGGCTTGCTCCGATTCTTGCTTCGAGAAATCCTTAATTCATATGAGGGATAAAGTACAAGCGGCACTTCGACAGCAAATATCCGGATAGGTCTCCTCACACCAAACGTCCAAGCAGACGACAACCCATCCCCAAGCTCGACCACTCCAAAAGCGCAGGCTCCCGGGATATCCATCCGCAATAGCTTCAACCTCCGCTTCTTCACCTCCGATCCGATCTACTGGGACCCAACAACTCCCACCCAGTTCCCATCCCAATCACTACCACAAAGTCTCATATTCTTCACCTCTCCTTATTCCTTTATCTCCTCAACACACCTGACTTACTCCCCACACCTTCTCTCCTCTTCCGTAAGATGCAACTCTTCACACCACCAGGGCTCCCAACGATAACCTTACTCATTCATTTATCGCGATATGCTTATGCTTATGAAATGGTATGGATACGATATTAATCTTATAAATAAATGAATATTCATAAGCTTATGAATATATGATTTGGAGCCTTAGCCACGTGAATATTGAGCGAACGGAGTGTTTAAAATTATAGATAAGAAGCGGGATTGTATTAGGATAGAGGAGGGAGCTATTAATGAGCTTATTAGTTTGAGGGGCAGAAGGGGGGTGATAATTTAGGGGGACTCCGAGGACAATCGCTTCCCTTAATACCTTGCCAAGCCTGATGATATTGCTTATTAAGTCATTATCGCGATAATTAATATCTCGAGGCCTTAATCATATGAATACGATAAGTAGTATAAATATACATTTATTCATTACTAGGAGCCATACACACCACCCGACTCATTAAGAAGAGCTGCCCTACGGAGTTTTGACCTGTCATAGGAAAGAACAAGACAGGCTAGTCGGGGGCATTTGGTGAAGAATCTGAGAGGAGTTCTGAGATTTATGTTGACGAGGAGAATTCTAGGGATGGGGCTTGAAGTAGAGGGTAGAGATCGGTTTTGGGAGAGCGGGATGTTCGAGGAGAGTGGACTATTTGAGGATGAGGAGGAAATAATAATGTTGAGAACAAGTATTCTGGAGAGGGAGGATTGAAGGATTTGTAATTAGATGAGTGATTCATGGTATGATGCGAGGGAGTTTGATCTTTGGTATTGCGATTAAATCTAGAATGAAACCAGTACCAGCCGCACTTGAGAGTTACCTAAAAGTAATTAAAACATGCATAGGAAGACCACCTGTGACTAATAGATACGCCGCCTAAGCCCTCGGCGATCCGGGATTTATAAATTATCATGGAGGTTCGTGCGGGGGACATTCACATATCTGTCTAAGATAGTGTGTTCCTAAGGAGGGTCCTTAATATTAATAATAGTCAATCTATCCATGTAATAGCTAGCACCCGTCACGCGTTCTAATAGTCATAGTTCCCGCAGTATCCACACTCCTTATCGCAGGCTGTAAGATCCCTCATAGGTTTATAGTTATAACAATAAGGGGTTTATACAAAATCCACCTCTAAAGTTTCGTTTATTTTAATATCCACCTCCTACCAATTAAGGCTTAATAGCTTTATATAGCGTAACGCCAATTTAGCTTAGTATAACGCCAATCTATATAGTAATCTATAGGCACGTTGTTTTAGAAATTTAACAAAGCTTAGCGCGTTATATCCCCGCGTTTTTAGCCGAAATTTTAGTAAGATGTGTAGAACGCGATCTTTCTAATTTTCCTACTATATAAGGCTTGATTTTATATCCTATATAGAGTCTATATATAGGGTTTTAGTATTTTAGCGGCAATAAACCTCTCCTAAGTGTCCTCTATACCGCTTAATAGTCCTCCTATATATTCTTTAGTACCCTTTCTTAGCTAATGCTACTTTGTTACTTAATTTATTATTACTTAATCTAATAGAGATCTAGCGAGCCTATTAGTAAGTAAGTTAGTAAAATCTTAAGATCTAGTTATACGATAGTATTGTAGTTATTTAGATACCCGTTATTAGTTATTATAATAACTATTATTTACTTATTTATATATATATTATATAAATATAAGTATAAAATAGTAGTTAATAAGTTTAATAACGTAGTATTTATAGCTATTATGATTATTAAACTATAGGTGGTATAAAAAGGTATATTTTGCTAAATTTCGCTAAATTTTGGTGGGGAAAAGCGTGCACGAGCCGTTGCCTACCTCCAAACTCTGAGGACCTTAACGTACCAAGGGATAAGAAAGGAATAGCGGGTGGTATAGATAGATCTTAAGCAGTGGAGGATTTAGGCTTAGATTGAGCGGATTGTTAGGTATATCTAGAAGGTTATTAAGCTTGAAGGAGGTAATGAGTATAGGGCGGGTGCTATAGAGGCACCCAGACGCTTAAAAGCATCTAAAGCGGGAGAGGACGATATCTAGATTTGGAAGGCGGTGAGCTAAAGTGGTCAATTTCTTGGCAGCAAAGACTTTTGAAAGGCATCTCCGTAGATCAGGCCAAGTTCCGCATAGCTTCAGTTCGATCGCTACGATTGCTATATACAGTTGGTGGCAACTAAGCGAAATTGAATGTGTAGCGAATTAGAATTTTGCCAAAGGGGGTGAAGCTGGTTGTGCCCAAGAATGTAGAGGTTTTGACCGAACAATCACCTCAGATTCAGAATCAGGTTGATCTGGAGCTTCCAGAATTGATCTGATCTGGAGCCAAAATTTGCAACCGAACATTCCCTTATATAGCGTTCGGAATAAGGTCTATGCCTATCGGGAAAACCTGCCCAACCCCGCCTAAGCCAACGAGCGCCGTCCTCGACGCTGGTATCGAACACCCTTCGTGAACCTGATCGAGCAGCATTCGGCGGTCGACAAAATCATCGTCGCGGCGGAAGGGGACAGTGGATGGGGGGCTGGGTGGTGTTTCGGGTCGGTCTTCGTGGAGTATAGTTAGCGCATGTGAGCTAGGATAGAGCCTCTTTGTGCAATGTTAAACACGCTGGCGGAGAATCGGTTTGGGATGCAGAGTTTTTCGCTGCAGGGGCACGCGGCTTGGCACCTCGTGGATTGCGCACGCTGCACCTGCTCTGGGCAGAGATCAGGTGCAGAGGAAAGGGATTGCTGTTTCGCTCAGCTCATACCTCTAAGCATGCTTAAAGTGGTGGGGTGTGGCAGTGCTGGTGTAGAGGTTCAGCTGGGCGTTATTGGTCCAGGCGTGCTCAACGCGGAGGAGATAGCCTCCCGGACTCTGATATTTTCTTTTGTAACCAGTGAAGTACCCATTTGAAAATACCGCCCTCCAGCTCTTTCCGCTTGCCTCGAAATATTTGCCCCGATGTTTACAAGCCACTATGTCCTGGATATCATCTGGAGACCTGGCTCTGGAACCCAGATTCGTTTCTCTTCTCTGGGAACAGCAAGGAATGGGTGTGCCTGACAATTCTCCTGAGCTTCGCGAAGAAGTAGCTCATCTATCTCGTAATTTTCATGACATTCATCGCAGAGGTCGATGTCCATGCAAGCTTTGCAAACGAACCGATTCATGCCTGCATTGAGCTGCTTCCTACAGCCGTCGCACATTGTACCGCCGTACTCTGGCTTGGATTTAGCTAGACGAAATTGATGTATAAACGCGACGACGGCGTCGTCTTCTCGTCTGGCCCAAATTAACACGCGGCCAAGAAGACCGAAGAGAGAAGGCCGAACCGCGCCGAATCTGTCGCAAAGGTCGGTCAGGCCCGCTAATGTGTCGCTTAAATCTTCAACTTCTTTAGAATTGACCATATTTGGCAGCAGGCGTGCAGTTTGCTCCCGTCGCAGAGCCATGCAATGCTGGAAATAAATATCGGACAGTCTACAGATAGCACCCCGCGTTAATGTATGCTCCAGACCTAGAGCCTTTTCATAGCCTTGTAGAGCGCATTGGTACATGTCTTCTGCGTCTCTTAACCGGCCATGGAGAATGTATAGTTGGCCTATGAGGTCAAGAATGTATGTGTCTTCTGGGGTCAGAGCTTTCTCAGAACCTTGTAGGGCTCGCTGGTACATCTTCTCTGCTTTGTCTAGCTTGTCGTCGCGTTCATAGACACGAGCAGTTATTGCTGCCATTAGGAGTGTAGACGCATGCTCAGGACCAAAGGCCTGCTCGAATTCGTGGAGTGTCTGCCCATACAGCTCCTCTCTGTTTGTCGGGCCCAGCATTACGAGAAGGTTGAGAAATCTGTTAAATATGGCTCGAACTAGGTTCTTCCTTATTACCTTACTTCTCGGGTGCTCATTACCGAGTAGAGGGGCCATCTTACTGTAGGTTTCCTTAAGCATCGCTGCTGCTTCATCTAGCTTGCCTTGATCGCCGAGCGTGTTTGCGAGGTTATTCATTGCCGAGATAGTGTTTGGATGTTCTTCGCCAAGAATCCGTCTCCTCTTCTCTAGCACTTCCCTCTTCATTGCTGCTGCTTCTTCCAGTTTGCCTTGATCGCCGAGCGTACACGCGAAGTTACTCATTACCGAGATAGTGTCTGGATGTTCTTCGCCAAGAATCCGTCTCCTCTTCTCCAGCACTTCCTTCTTCATTGCTGCTGCTTCTTCTAGCTTGCCTTGATCGCCGAGCGTGTTTGCGAGGTTATTCATTGCCGAGATAGTGTCTGGATGTTCTTCACCAAGAATCCGTCTCCTCTTCTCCAGCACTTCCCTCTTCATTGCTGCTGCTTCTTCTAGCTTACCTTGATCGCCGAGCGTGTTTGCGAGGTTATTCATTGCCGAGATAGTGTTTAGATGTTCTTCGCCAAGAATCCGTCTCCCCTTCTCCAGCACTTCCCTCTTCATTGCTGCTGCTTCTTCTAGCTTACCTTGATTGCCGAGCGTGTTTGCGAAGTTATTCATTGCCAAAATAGTGTTTGGATGTTCTTCGCTAAGAATCCGTTTCATTTTTTCTAACACTTCCTTGCTCATTGCTGCTGCTTCTTCTAGTTTGCCTTGATTATGAAGTGTTGACGCAAGGCTACTCATTGTCGAGATTGTTCCTAGGTAATCATCACCCCGTAGCACACACATTTCCGAGTATACGAAGTTTCGTATGCTATAGCTATCTGTCCACCTTCCTACATGCGTAAGAAAATCGCCACTTCTATCTAAAAGGAGAAGTGCAGTTTCCTTCGTCGAATCCGAGTAATGTATCTTAGAAACTGTTGCAAAATTTGCCATGACGTGTGGGACCAGACGCTGCTTTTGCTTAGGCTCTTTACTGGTCTTGGACAGTGCGTTAAGCAAAAGGCCTAAAGATGCTAACCCATAGCCTTGCCGGTCATCCATGTCAAGTCTATCGTACGTCCAAGCGTGCACGAGCTTATGCATCGAGTAACTCATTTGGTCCCTTTTCCACTGAACAAGTGCATACAATTGTAGGATGCCAAAATATTCTTCAACTGCATATACATCTAGCTCTTTCCCTTCAAATACCCAGTTGTAACAGGCGAGAGCAGTTTCATACTCTCTCTGTTGATCGTGATCGTGGTCCTTATTCGCTGATATGAAGAGATCCGTGAAAATGTCGTCAAAGTTGACAAATGCTGATAGCATTAGGAACTTTGCCGCCTCAACACATCGATGGGTAATTGCACTGAACGTGGTCTCCCATGTGGTCAGAACGCTCTGTCCATACTGGTGGACTAGCCGAATAGGTTTCTGACTAAGTAATTCTTTTCGATGCTCGCGGTATTCGTCAAGATATTGTCGCAGATTCCACCGTAGCCGTGGAGTATTGCTGATATACGTCCCCGCAAGATTAATGGCGAGCGCAAGACGGCCAAGCTCATTGACGATTTCCTCCACAATTGCTTCGTTCTTTTTTTTAGGATTCAGATTTGCGGCTTTGGAAAATAACGCTGTAGCCTCCGTAATCTCCATCTCGGCTACCTCTACGGCTTCGAGCGACGTTATCCCCTTAGCGCTTGCGTTCCGCGTGGTGATGATGACTTCTACGCACGGCGAGTTCGGGATATAATGTTGTATATCGACGAAGGAGTCGTCATTCTCGTTATCAACACTGTCGGCCCCGTCGAAAACAAGAAGCCATCTACCCTTTCGTCCGTAAAACCAGTTCTTTACTGCCAACACTGCATCTTCAATCTGCACCTTGTCCTCCTTGGAAGATATTGCCACATCAAATAATAGCTGGTACATCTGCAGAAAGTCCCGCTCGAGTGATTCCCTCCGTCCGGCCTCGACCCAGAAGATTGCATCGTACTGCTGTCGGTGCTGTTGAACATAGCTAAGAACTAACTGTGATTTGCCAGCTCCGCCCAGTCCCCAAACAACGACTATGCACGCAATCCGATCGTTGTATTGACCTTGTTCCTGCTTCAGCTGCTCGGCTATCTGATCGTGCAGGGCTGGCCGTTGAACGAAGTTTGCTACGGGGCGGAGGGATGAATTCGAATAGTGGCCGGCGTAGTCGGGCCGATGTGGAGCTTTGAAGTCTGCAGCTAGTTAGAATCTGTATACTCAAGGGTTCACGAGATGGTGAACTAGCTGTTAAGCTATGGAAGTCGCGCTGCAAAGCTTGACTATCAATAGCCTGAGTGTCGCCGAACTTCGACCTAACTACGCTTACCTGTTCTCCCATTGATCGTTTCATCTATGGTCGGTATCCTCGACACTTCAAGAGCAGGAACAACTGACAATACTTCCTTCGTATACGCTGCCGCCGTGCCCGCCGCATAAGGCTGCCAGTTCTTGTCCTTGTGCGAGTCTGCGTAGTCGCAGATGCCACGGATGACGAGACATGGGAAGCTGTTCATCAGACCTGCCGACTCCATCTCGAAGCAGAGTACGCCGCCGAACTCCGAGCTAACCTTATCTCTTGTAGCTCCATCCCTCATCACTTGGCTACCCGATGCTATCGTGCCGTAGTGGACCACGGCCTCCTGATTCCTACGTGGCTGTCGACCTACCGCCATCTCCTTACTGCAGGAACCACATGTCGGTCCTCCTGCATGCTTGTAGCTCGTTTCATATAAGACATCCGGTCCTGCGTTGTCGCGCTTGAATGCCGGAGCATCACCAAGTTTGGAGAGGTATTCCGAGAGGCTACTACTTCCTATAAACTCGTTCGATCGTATCTTCGCAATCCCGTTCAGTAGGATCGTTGGTGGCATGTTGAGGAAGCCAGTCCGCTCGAATCCACTTGGAGTGGCCTTCCCAAAGTCGTATTGTACCACTCCACCATGTCCCTTATGCGGTTGGCTGACAACCACATCCCCAAGTCGTATGTCCGCCTCGTCGCTTGGTACTCCGCCGCCAATGCCTACCATCAGACCGAATCGAATCGACGGGAAGGCTGACCGCATCTGCATCACGACCGCCGCAGCCGAGTTGGTTCCTGTTTGGCCTGCCGGCAGACATGCGATAACGACATTGTGTTCACCGATTCGGCCAAGCGTATATAGATTGGTATCGTTGGGGTCCTGACCGAGATGCTGGTGCTCTTCATCGACCATCAACCGCGCAGCAGCGAGCTCGATGGGTAGTGCGCACACCCATCCGACGCTGTAGTCTTCACGGTGAAGTTGACGCTTCGCTATCTACTAGCATGTGGAACGTATGTGATCGAAAAGGTGTTGATCGGGCCTTTGACGCTCTCTCTAGAAGAGGTGTTGTTGAGGTGATCCTGTACGGCAGCTGGCACCACCTCGGTGCTACATTGAGCCTCATTGAAATAGATTGCTGAGATTAGCCGGCGGTCTGCAAAGGTTTGTTGCTTGTTCAGCTCTCCTGTGGCTCCGAGATAGCCAATGATGCTGACGCATTTGTTCGAAGTCATCATGCCTGAGGTATTAACAGCTTGCATCTGCGGGTAAATGCAGGAAAACATGTGCGACCCCTCCTGGGTACCTACCGTTTGCGAAAGTGCTGCGAAAATCAAGATTAAGCGAGCCTCCGCCCGCATACGCTACCTCAATCCCTTAACCCGTTGCTTCTGGCACTACGTTATCGATAGGGATCCAGCCAATAAGAGGCTCTCGTTCGAGCCTTTGCCATCCATCCTTAATCCCCAATCCCCAACTCCACAAGCGGGCCATACAGCTGCAAGGGAGGTGCTCGCGAGGCCCGTGTGTAGAGATCCATTGCACCGAATAACATGCATAGCCGACAACGCCTGCTTCGATCCAGGAACGGGCAACACATACCTATATGGCTACACCAGGAGCACATACGTCGACATCAAATGCCCTGTTAAATGCGGCTACGACACCGGTAAGATAACCCGCCCTTAATAGCCCCTAGTGAACGCTCTACTAACTTCAGTCTAAGAAAAAATCTATCTAGGTTAGCCTTATCTACTATGCTAGTAACGATACGTCGTAGAATACATAGCTCTACTACTACCCCTGATAGCTGCGGCTAGTACTACCCGGATACCGTCCCCCGGAACCGCACGCTATAGACGCTGCCGGCGATAGACCGCTTTAAAGTCTCCCCCTAGCGCGACGCCTTTGCCGCCTAAGCCCCCCCCCCCCCAGTATCTCGCTTATCCTGCCCCTCCCGGCAAACACATAGGACTACGCAAGCTACGCCGCAGCTTCCTTCGGCGTGCTCGCCGGATAGGCAGACGAAGCTCATCACCGGCGTCTGCGTCGGCGTGGCATCCCTTTCGTCCTCTTCCTCGCTAGCGCTGCGGCGATGTGGTTCTATCTGCACTCGTGATCGCGGTCCTACTCTCGACAGGATAGTGCGGAGGACGGAGCGGATACTAAGCCGGCTGCTGTGGGTGCTGATGCTGGTGCTGGTGTCGAGTGACGGGGGTCGGGGTTTCGCGTATAAGGCGGAGCTGCCGGGGAGTTCGGGGGAGGAGGTGCGTAGAGGGGTAGAGAAGGCGGTAGGGACGGGGGAAGGAGCGGGTGGAGCTGGGCTGTCGTGTACGGAACCGGAGGGCAAGGCGGCCCGGCGAGGTGCGGAGGTATATAAGCTCGGGGAGGGTCGGAGAGGATATTAGGGCAGGGGGTAGTGGCTGAGTTTAGGGCTAGGTTTATAGCCGGGTTATGGATAGGTGGGTGCCCACGTAGACGTTGGTATAGTTGTCCCTGCGAGGCTTCGGATTGGAGGTAGGGGCTCTCTTGAATGGGGTTTATGGTACCCTTGTCGCTGGTGACAACAGGCAAGGAAATGTCCTGATGGCCGTGGGTAGTTTCGTCTGGCGGCCTTGATGAAGAAAGCACTTCGAGATCTTCAGGAAAATCGGGATAAGGCCACTCTGCCGGGAGAGCACCGACCGCCCGCTCTCTGGTATCAACCCGCCTTTGGAGTTGCAAATTCCTGTCAGCAGAAGACAATAGAGAATTCCAGGAAATGCTTAGGCGGTTAGGTACGGTAAATTGGGGATCTGGCCTATGACAGTCCCAGGAAGTATGTGAAGACCCGGTTGGTTGATGTTCTACATCGAAGATATCGCTGAAATAACTCCGCCAATCTTCCGAATTTGAGGTTGAATATGGCCCCGAGACTATTGGCGTAGTTGAGGAGTACATCTCCGGCATCGGCTCCATTTCCCCAAGGTTTGCACTAGTGCTTGATCCCATCTGAGGGCTGGAAGCTATTTGGTGACTTAATGAAACAATTCTTGAATCAGATTGTTCTCCATCAATGTAATGTGCCTCCGGTGAAGCAATGAGGGAAGAAGCAGCGGGAGTTCTCCCAAGAGTACTTGAAACCTGAGTGTCGTTGTTTGTCAATGAGTGTTGCTGTTGAATTCCTTGAGAGCTAGAAGATGCAGATGGTTCAAAGGCAGTAGAGTCTTCTTCGATCACGGAAGGAGGCTCTGTATTTGACGATGTAGGCTCTAACTGCGCTCCTGATATCTCCCATCCGACCAATTCATACCTTGGAATGTAGTAGTCATAGACTAAGTCAGGGTTTATGATTAGAACATATAGTTTAGAGTAATGGAAACATAGGCAACATACATGGACTGGGTATTTCCGTCGAATTAGGTATGTCAAATAAGTACCGATAGACACAGTTCCATTTAACTACAGGATCCACACGAGGCTTACGAAGGGTCCTCTGAACTAGTTCCAGGGTAAAAACCCTCTCTTGGTGTTCTGTCATCCATTCGGGCTCATGACCTAACTCGGTCTGTAATGTGCACATATTTGAGGTTCTATGAGCATCGCGAGCTCGAAGTGCATTAGTTGCAGAACCGAGGAATCTAATCTTGCAAGTTTGACAACGAAGTGGGGCGTGACACCGTTTCAAGTGCTCCCTAATATCATTCATAGATTAGTACATAGCCAAATTCTCATTCCAAGGTGTAGAGAAATATTGACCAGGTTGGTTCTTCGGAGAGTTTGGACTAGAATCAACCCCTCTTTCAAATCCCTGACATTCCCAAAAAACCCAAAGGAAGTAGTTTCCTGTGTTCCTATGGATAGGTCTTGAGAAAATCATGTCATACTTACATAAAACTTTTGACATCCAAGAAACCGGGAGGGACCGTACAAGCGCTATGCACATCGCGATACCGAGCGGGATTATGTTTGGAAAAGGGACACGCAAGGCGACGGCTGTTTTGTGACTCTGGTAAATCGGCCGCACTTATCTTCACTCGTTTGCCATTGTTCGCTGAACCCGAAGGGTCACAGGCTTTTCTCTTACCTGGAGTACTCATGAAGCCTCGAGAAGCACCGTCAAGGGATCGTGTCGGAGTTTCATTCGCTCCAGTAGAGGAATTTGTCCCACCACCAGTATAACATGTCAATTTGGAGACACTCGGGTAGAGTTGGTGAGTAAGCAACGTGAACGTCCTAAGGAGGACCATGAACTGTTGAGAGTGTCGACCTTGTTTAGCGGATAACCCGATGAAAATACGGGGTTTATTCCAGGCTCGTGCTAGTGAGATCAGTAGCTTTGGCAGAAGGGTGGAGAAGTTGTCAACTTTACGCTCTCGAGCTATCGTAATGAAATTACTTCCAAAGGTTCCAATATCGAGCATATCAGAATTACAGCAGAGGGCCGCCGCGCGAAGTCTGACATTCGTGGACATTTCACCAATCTCGTTCGGGCGCCGTGCAGAGAATACTAGCAGCTGATTGTCAGATATACTTGTCACCTTCATCTGAACATTACTGTGCCGGTTAGCTAAGTCACTACGCATATGAAAGGGGAGGAGTATACTTCATTTTAGCCCGCCCCGTAGATTTAAGTGGCACGCTACCCTCTCCGCTTACGTCCTGTCTAGGTGGCTCAGACAATCCACCGGCAGCTCTAGTACGGGAAGTATCCGCTGCAACTCCTTCTTGATCTTTGCCTATGGATCCAACGTATGGAAGGGAGGGCATTGTGGCTGCAAAGGGAACAGGCTCCCCTATGTAGGCCTTCGGAGGATACCCTACCAATCCGTAAGAGTCGACCGGCTTCACTGCTGCTCCCGAAAGTTTCCAGGCTTGGTCCCCTGTCAAAGCAAATACCGACCAGGGTTCTTTTTCGAGAGGCTGTTGCAACCAGCTTTTTACAGAAGTTCTTTTTACTTCCTCACGCCTTGTTGGAGGAGGATCTGGGAGATTGATATCACATGCGGACTCACCTGACGTCGGGGAGGGGGGGTAATCGTTCATTGCCACTTATAATGCTATGTAATTAGCATACAGAAGGGACTCCAGCAGACATCGCTGCGACAGTGGGGTTAAGAGAGTAGAACTGCTCGCCTGGTAATTTTGAGCTTACGAAAGGTATTCAAATAATCCAAGTCAATGCTGTAAGATATGCTCCAGTGCATGGAGAAATGGGAATGTTATCGCTTGAAGGAAAGGAATGTTCGATTTCATGATTGCTATAACTCGGGAGGGACGACTTGAGATAACAAAACGTGAGCGGGACGCGCTCGCAACTGCGAGCGCGCCAGTGACGAGAATCAACCCCTAAAAACGCCACAGCCAGCAAATCTAGCAACATCTTATTCTAGAGCAATTGGAGTCGAAGATGGAGTTTCATGACTGGCCGTATCTGCAGCCACTTTTCGATCGCAAGCGCGAGCAGACCAATGCGTAGAGCATGAGAATTGGTAAACTTTTAATGATTATCCCTTGACACGGCAGCGTCCAACGAAAAGGTGGTCTATGCGCGAACACTGTTTTTGAAACTACGCGTATATCTACATAGAATTCAATCATTAATTACGCCACCACCATGCCTTCCAATCGTACTAGAATTGATGCAGATCTTGTTCAGAAGACTCAGTATAATAATATTCCCCTAAATCGAATCGCGAAAAACCCCTGCCCTAAGCCCTTATACCTATCGCCGAATACTGTAAGGAAGCCTCTAGATAGTAAGGATTAGAAGAGACCTAGGGTGCTCTGAGTACTCTGTTTGGTTGCAGCGTAGGCAAAATGCCATTCTGCAATAAGAACGAGTGTTAGCTACCTCATATTGAGCAACTCAGCTCCAAAGATTAAGCTTACATATCAATATTATAAAATCAAACACTTTAAATATCTGAGCATAGGCACCGAATTGATTGGGGAGCACGGGCCACCTTCTCGTTGGACGCAAAGTGCCGTGCAGTCGTACAGGGTATGTTTGCGCTCTTGAACTGCCTATCCTTATTATATATTAATAGAAGCATCGGGTGATATAGCAAGTTGTGCGATCGGCGTGACATTTGCTAAATCAGGCGGAAAGAAAGCTGTCGACCCCAACTGGGCACCAAAAGAACTGGTCCTATCGGCAGCGCCAATTAGGACAATATAGCCTCAAATTCCGGCTAACAAAATTAAAATTCAGAGTTGTTCAAAGGTCGAAGCAGCAACATCTTCTTGAGTTCCTGCCAATTGAAAGCGGTCAGCAAAAAGTAATAAAAATGATCAGTAACGTTTGCCAATGCACTCATACCTGATCATTGACCTCACCAAATTCCATTTCCGTCTTTAGACCAGAGTAGCCGCTGCTTTATGGTGCGTTCGGTCGCGGAAGAGACGCGTTTCTCCGAAACTGTCAAGCATTCGTGGCTTTGCGAGGTGCATGCAATTTGAAGGCTTCAGATTGAATCTGATTCTGAAACTGTTTCTCAATACCTCCATTAATCCCATTTCAACTACTTCTTATAGTAAAGCGTAGGCGGTAGGAAGAACATTAGAATTAAGTGGCTCCATTTCAACCGAACGGTCACCTCCACATCGTTCGGATTCAATCTAAAGCCTCCAGATTTAAGTTGATCTGGAGCCCAAATTTGCAACCGAACGCACCCTTATTAATTAGATTAGATCTAAAAACTAACAATTGGGATTAGGTTGCGCTAAAATCTAGATTTGGACCGTTTAAGATATATAGCTAAGCCTATATGGGAAGATGCTAAACTACATTAAATTTTGTCTAGAGTGAATTCGACTGCCAAATCCGCTCTCTAAATGATGTTTTAAAAGGGTTATAAAAGTGGACGTATAAGAAGAGTTTGTAGAGAGATTAGACAATTATATTATGCAATTATATATATAAGGTAAAGTCTTAAAATAAGAAAGTAGAAGGTAGGATATCCTAAAACATTATCCTTAACTAGAAGTTAAAGTAGCTAGTAATAGCTATAAAGCAGTGTGTCCAAGAGTTAGTAACGCTATTAGCTTTACTACTAAGAGGCTACTAATATAAGTAGTTAGCTAGCTAACTGCTTTATAATAGTTAGTTAACTATAAGACTATAGCTAGCTAATAGCTCGCTATCTTAGCGGTAAAATTTAGTGGTAAGTTAAAGCTTTTAGTATATTTAAATAATCTAGTTAGTTAATTATACGCTAAGTAATAGGAAACCTGTAGGAATCTCTTGCTTAGCTATAGTAAATAAAGCATTTTCCCTAATATCTCTATTGCGCGCTAAAACCTATACTAAAGCTTACTATTTTATTACCTATATAAAATATATTATATATTATATTTTACGTATTAGCTAAGTAGTAGAGCTTCTTTATCTACTTCCTCTTTTACTTTTTCTTTATTTAATTTATAATCTACGTATTATTTAACTTCTTTAATACTGCGTAGGGTATAAGGGCGCGGAGAGACTTTAGGGAAGATTTAAAGGAATAATATAAATTCTATCTAAATCCAAGGGTATATAGCTCTCGCTAAGAACAAGACGTTGCGTAAAGAAGAAAAGGGAATAATAAGAGAATTATATAATTAAATAGTTAGGGGCTTAGTGGTTAATGCGTGCGTATATATACACGCGGTCTTTAACGGACTTTAGTAGAGTTTAATTAATCTAGTAGAATTTGGTAGAATTTAATTAAAGCGTTAGAATTTATCTGTCGAGTGTTTTACTAAGATATTCCTATAACTAGGCTAGTCCCGTTATAGTACCCCCCCCTTTTAGCCAAAGGTCTAAATAATTTATTTTTAGTTAATACTTATAATTTATTGCGTGTTATATTTTCGCGTTAAGTAGTAGTATAGGATTTTGCCAGTTCTAATCGTTAAGTAGGCCAATTAGGATTTTCTATACCTGGTATAGAAAATCACTATTAGCTTAGTTAAGGCGGTAAGCCGAACTAATATCTTTATAGTAGGTCTTAGTAAGGCAAATTTAACTAATTAGACAACTTTAACCGCTAGTTAAAGTTCCTTAATATCTTGCGTGTTATATAATTGTATTATAAACGTTATAACATATTTTAAGTTCTTTTTAATTTTAAGCTTCCTGCTATTATATTTTGTGTATTTATATTAGGTAGCAGTTATTTACCTTTATATTATATCTATTTAGCTAAAGCAGGCCGTAAAGGATAGTTTTTATAAAATTCTTTTACTAAGGAAGGCGTGTTAGTCTTAATCTAGTTATAGGTTTCCCAAGTTTATATTTTATATCCTTCCTACTTAATAAGAAGTTTAAATTGTTTATATTATATTTTATATTTTATATTATTAATTAAGTTAATAAAGTAAAAACCGTTACTGTTATTAATAATTATAAGAGGTAGCGGTAGCACTTTATAAGTTATAGGTTTACCTTTTAAAGGTTATAGTAAGTTTATATAAAACGTTAAATATATTTTTATCTTAGTTAGTAGTTTAAGCTTATAAGCATACGGGCTTAGTTTCTTTTTAATTTAGTATAGGCCCGTAAACTTCTAGTCTAGTTTCTTTAAGGGTTATTAAGTCTTTAGGTTTTTGTCGGTATACTCACTTTATTAACGTGCACGAATATCACTTGTAGTGGTACGTATGCGGTGTTGAAGTTGGTAGTTAATTAATGTTTAGAAATAGGGGTTTACTCTAAGGTCAGATTAGCTAGTCTTGCTTTATAGTTCCGTAACCACGTTATATAACTAATATTCCAACACTAAAGCAACTCTAAGAAGAAGGCTAATCTATACTCTAAAGCTAAGTCTGTTTCTAGACTATTTATAGTATATATATAATAGCTAAAGATCTAATTAATACGTAATAGTTTCCACGCTCCTCTTATAGGTCTATAATTATATAACTAGTATTACGGCTTATACTAATACCTCTAAACTAAAGCTTATAGAATACTATATTACGGGGACACTAAGCTAAGGAAAAGAAGGAGAAGAATTATTAGGGGTAGTAGGTTAATATATCGCGAGGGCCGCTAAGGCGCTAGTGGTAAGCAAGCTAATAGTGATTTTCTATCCCGGGGATAGAAAATCCTAATTAGCTAGTTAAATTCAGGGTCCGCAAAATATAGCGGGTGGCGTGCCCTAGCACCGTCACGACCCATAAACCGCCTTCTATTGCTCCTTACGCTCCACCTAACCTATAGCCTATATATTGACTTGGTTCGTATTAATAAGTTGCTATAAGGTAACGTAAGGCTTCCCCTTAGTTATTACGTTTGTAGGGTTAGCTTTACTATTAATCTATTTAACCTCTATAATCTGCCGACGTTCGTAGGCTTATCGTAGGCACATTATATTAATTATTAATTACTTCTCTTATGTGGTTCCGAGTTATACGAGATAATTATATAGCAATTTAGAATTAGTATAAAGTATAAGTGGGAGGTTAATCTATAGGACCTTATCTACTGTAGACTTAATAGCGATGGCGATATTAAAGCCGTAAGCTATTCTATAGAGTTTAGAAGCCAGAACGCTTCTAGTAACTCTTTTACACTTAATTAAGCTCTAATAGATAATATTAGCCTTCTTAGTTGTATTAGCTAGTATAATAACGTAGCTAATTTACGAAAAGAGGTCCTTATTGTTAATAAAGGAAGTATTTATAAAGGCTAAGAGCTATAGGGTCTTAGCCTCTAATTTAATAAACTTAAGGCCTCTATATAAGTTCTAAATCTACCAACTTAGGCGCTTATTTAACTCCTTCGCGTCTACCTCTTTAGGATTAGTTACTTGGGCAGTAAAGGATAAGTTAAATAAAGCCTCTAGTTAACAGACTAAGGCAATATAGGCTCCTTTAGCGCGTTAAGCGATATACTAGTCCTTTAGCGTAAGTAGGCCGCGCGTAATTCCTCTGGAGCTAGTATTATTTGCCGGCGTAGTATTAACCACACTAAGGTTCTTACACTGGCGCTTTTATATTAGTGTAATACTCTTATCTTATGCTAATTAAATAAGTCCTCTATTAAACTTAACTGGTATATTAGTAGTTAGTTACTCTTGCTCCTTAGCTATAAATTTAGCCTTATATAATTCGCTTTATTTAGCCTCTATCAAGGTATTATCTATAAGGAACAGCGTATTATTAGTCTATAAGCTAATAATTCTAAAAGGTTTATTGCTATAAAGTAAGCAAGGGTTATATATAGACTGGTCTATTTATAGCTAATTAATATAGTGTAAATGGTAGGTCTTAAACTAGTAGTTTTTAGCTTTAGGCACTCTATAAAGTAGCTTTATCCCTTGCATAGATAGGTGCCGTGCAGATGTAGCCCGTGCACACCAAACAAAGAACATCAACTTCCTCAACACCAGTAGCAACTAGATAGCTTTATCAATTAAATAAACCACCAATATAGTCAGAAATCGTACGTCCAACGATGAGGACTTTATTCCGCCCACTTAATATCCTAAGTTATCGCGTCGGATGAAGTAAAAACCACCACCTACGCCAAAACCACTGCCTTATTTCGAGCCTCTGCCTATCCATAATAAAAACACCTATGGCACCCCAAAGCTTCCACACCACATTAATTCTGGTGATCCCTATTAAATATTTAAACTATTTTGGACTAACAAGCTGCTAGATAAGCTTGTAAAGTTTATAAACTAAAACGCTGAGCTGTACCTAACGCCCAAAGAGAAGAAACCAAAAGACAGTCCTTGGCCATGGAAACCGGTATACAGGCTAGAGCTTTATGCGTACTTGGCAGTGCTTATACATATAGGCTTACATATAGAACCTACCATTGAGGATTACTGGCATAAAGACTTTAGCCATGGTATAATGCATATTGTTAGACAATACATAGGATGCGACCGGTGGCAGCAAATTAATCGCTACTTTTACTAGGCAATCAGGGCTATATACTTAATTAGATGTTTTATGCAAAAGGCAGCAAAGGAGGCCCATATGATTTAGATCTACACTGGCATTAAGATAAAGGCTTTTCAAAGACGCAGGCAGTAGTACTCGATTTCCTTACACAGCGAGATAACGTTACCGGCGAGCGCCTTTATCCTCCCAATAAGCATATAGTTTGGCTTGATAATCTATTTATATCCGTCCAACTTCTTTAACAACTTTAAGAGCTTGGAATTGGCAGTATAGGCACCGTTTATATAACTAGAACAAAACGTAAGGAGTAGGAGGAGGCTAGAGAGCAGAAAATAGTGTTAAATTTAGGAATAAATCTACCGCTAATTAAGTAAATTAACTCGTTGCTGGCCGACCTAAAATTAATACACAACTCTTAAATTCCTTAGGGTATATTATACGCAGAGACTTCAGAGAATGGTACGGTAATAGAGTTCGCCTGGAAGGACGCTCAGGTGGTCCTATTTATGAGTACTATCGCTAACGGTAAGTGTATTTAATTTCTAAAACCTTAACACCATGCCCGCGAGCTAATAATGTTATACATTACCAGCTTTAGAAAAGGTCAAGCAACTACAAAGACGGCCAGCTATAACGGCCAGCGGCGCTGCACAGACTCGGAAGATCTTTGGCGACGACGCCAGGAAGTGGTTATGGATACCAGCGTTTATTGACTTCTACAATCGCTTTATAAAAGGTGTTAATACTACTAACCAGATAAGGTCGTATTATTCCTCTCTTAAGCGTCACCGGAAGACTTGGAAACCGCTATTTCACTTCCTTATTAATACAATCGTCACCAACTACTTTAAGATGTCCTCCTTTGCTGCTCCAGGCTGGCCAAATAAGGCTGGCCATAAAGCCTTTATCGAACGACTCGTTAACTCCCTCTTTGAGCACTTAATACGCGCCACTAAGGCCTTCTGCTAGCGCGTTCCTATAAGCCGAATATAATGGTACCTAGCGGTAGAGCATAGATATAAGCTAGAGAAGATAAACAATGAAGATGTAGCTTGCTCGGCGTGCTCCGAAGCAGAAAGGAAAGCTTCTACTAAGAGATTGGGTAGTAGGAAGCATTTAGGCGATCTAGCAATGAATACCGTTCGGAAACCTCGTGAGCAGTAGAAGAGACCTTAGAGGACTGCTAGGACTAAATTCGGGTGTAGACTCTGCCGAATACCGCTCTATAAATCAGGGCCTTACTAGCAGGAACATATCAATCGAATTAACACCAAAGATTGACTGTAGATAGACAATATTTATATATATTTGAAGCTTCATGCAAATCTCAAGTGTATGGCAGAACGCCTTACCGCCAACAAACGCAGCTGTTTGATTGGTTGAGCTCGGGCCACCATTCTACGGACGAATCTATCTATGCAAGGGATAACCTTTAGAACGGAGTCCTTATTAATTCCCAATTGTTTGTTTAGCTTGTATAGTGGTTATATATAAAACTCGCGGTTTAGGTTCGTAGTAGACTAGATATAGGCTTATAAGATGTCTTAAAGGTAGAGTTATATCTATAGTAGTATAGCAGCGATATAGAGAATTAGCCGCTGGCTAACTTATTAAATTGTTAGTAACTAAGTAAGGACTAGTTCTTTCTCTAAATCGTTATAGGCCTATATAATAAGTTGTGATTTCTTAAAGACTTTATCGGTTTCCTTATTTTTAATCTTATTAATAAACCATGAATTAAAGAGTCTAACCCCCTTTGGTATATTATGTAGCTTAATAATCTTAAAGACGCCTTTCTTAAGTAGGCCTATAATCTCCTTTTGCTATAAAGCGCTAAACTAGGTGTTACTATTGTTCTATAAGTAAATAGTAGTGTTAGCTATATCTACGGTATTATTATCCTATAAGTAGATAGCGATATCAGCTATATTTGTAATATTACCCGTAAGGGCATCTATGTCTATTGTAGCGTCCGTAATAGCCGTATCTGCAACAGCCGTAAGTAATAGGTATTTGCGGGGGCGATCTCTGCCTTACTTTGGTGGTAGCTATAGTTTAGCTTTAGGTAACGGTTAAGGTTCAGCTAGTGTAGGTATTGGTTTAGCTAATTTAACAGACTCTTATGGTTTAACTAAGTCTTATAGGTTTAGTAGGTAAGGTTTTATAACCGTAGAGCGGAAGGTCGTAGGCCTATTTAGTAGCTTTACGGTATAGGTCTTACCGTTAACAGTAAGCAGCATATATAGCTTATCCCAATAACCGCTTTAGCTAGTATTGCCTTTTCTCTAGATTAAGACAGGCGAACTAGGTAGGAGGCCATAAATAGCATTAGTTTGTTGTCTATTTCGCGTATTAAGAGTATTAGCAATCTATTATTCAACTTATAGCTTCTAGATTTCTACTATTGCTTTCTTAATAGCCGCAGCTCGCTATACGACTAAAGGTAATAGTGTGTCCGATTTAACTATTCGGGGATAGGCTTTAAAGACTAGAAGTATAGGGACTAGGCCCTCTGGGCCAGCCGTATTATTAATAGCTTTAAAAGCCATTTATAGGGCTATCTCCTTACTAATTTTAGGGATTTCAGATATAATGATTTAGTAGGCTCGTCGTAGCGGACTATAGTAGCGCTCTACTATTCTAATAGAATTGTGTAATTTAACTAGAACTAACTTTATAGTTACTCCTATAGTAGCAGTATAGTGCTTAAACTCCTTACTAATAAAGTTCTTTCTAGCGTTTATGGTGATTAAGTTTAGTGGTCCTAAATAGCTATTAATCTAGCACATTTATAGAACGTCCTAAGTATGCTTGGCGCTGATATCTCGTAGCTATTTACTAGCTTAAAATTAAGTTGCTTTATCAACTACGTATAGTAGGGGGGAGCCGCTAATATATATAATATCGACGATAATATTATAGTTGAAATTAACGTCGTCTTATAAGGTAAAGCAAAATCTACTTAAAGATTTACTAAACTTCTAGTAGTAGTGGTAGAGTCTAGTTAGCTCTTTAATAGCAGATCTATTAGTATTATAGCCGTAGCCAGTCTTATTAAGAAGCTTTTATAGTTTATTAACTAACGGGTAACTAAATCAACGGTATAGACGTTGTAGCTCTATATTAGTTAAGTAGCAAGGGTTCGCGTTAAAGGACTTAACTAGATAAGACTATAAAGAGAAGCTCTATATAAGAAATGGGTGGCCAAATTATCTAATTACTGGCACCTTTTTAGTGTAAGTAATAATAACGTTCTTTAGGTTATCGTATTTAATATAGAGTCTATCTATATCTGCTAGGTAAAGTAGGAAAAGAGTATCTACTTTAATAATATAGAATTGTACTTTACCTATAGGGCTGTTAACGTCTATAGTTCTAATAGATGTAGAGGCTCTAATCCCGAATTAGATAGTTACTTAGCCCTTAGTTAATATATTAAGGCTTACGGACTTATCTACAGCCTATAAAGCTTAGAATTGGCTATAGCTAGCCATAGACTTACGCGAAGCACCTATATTAATTATAATTCCTATAAAGACTGTTAAGGTATATTATAGCGTTATAGTTATGGCCGTACTATAGGCAAATGGGTCAGTCTCTATATAAGGTTCCGTAGTAGACTCTATAGTGAGTTCTAAAGCCATAAGCAGGTATATATAAGCCTTATTAGCTAGCTCTATACTTATAGAGGTTACTTTCTTTATAGTAAGTATTCTAAAGGTGGTGATATAGGCAGAACTATTATTAGGTTCTCTGGCATTACTCCTAGAGTTGTTAGTGTTGTATATATAGGCTTTAAAGTCTAAGTTATCCTCTTTATCTCTTTTATAGGCGGCGATATATTGTTTAAAGTAGTTATTAAAGTTGCCCTTATTACGGCCCTTAATATTAATAAAACGTCTTTTATAGTTATCTCTGGACCAATTACACTCCTCCTCTATGTATTTCTATAAGTAGTAGTCCTTCTTCTTATAGACGTAGCACTTAGCCTTTAGTCTGCCGTTAGTTCTATAGGGGCGATTACTGCCGTAGCGATTAGTGCTACGTC
>Ga0307515_10005848_pt1 | contig 24820 bp, 17 predicted proteins | sample 17_EM_MG_FD_194513 | JGI IMG/M metagenome (GOLD analysis project Ga0307515, IMG submission 194513) | Populus trichocarpa ectomycorrhiza microbial communities from riparian zone in the Pacific Northwest, United States - 17_EM | ecosystem: Host-associated > Plants > Roots > Unclassified | place... | reverse complement strand
AGTACAGTCGACTGCATGGTAAAGTTGAGGACTTTATCTCCCAGTTGACTGAGGTTCATTGTTCAGTCGGCTGGTTCACAAAGTTGACTTATTCACGAATCAGTCGACTTATTCACAAAGCAGCCGACTTATTCACAAAGCCGATTTCTTCGCCATCCAGTCGGAACATATATAGAAAGAAAAGACCATACTCGGCTGCGCCGACTATCACAACCGGAGCCCGATGCCGAGCATCACCGCCGAGGCTAGGCCTCCTCCTCGGCATAGGCACTCGTGGCGGCGATGAGGGCAGTAAGCCAAGGAAGCCACTGGGCTAAACTCCTAGCCAACAACAGGATTAGTGTGGTTGCATGTAATCCCTACGGTAATACCAAAGTTATTATCTCGTGGTGTGTAGCTACGCAATTTGTGGTACTTTGGATGAAGATAGTTGATTGCATCACACTATCGTGGGAGCTTCTACGTGATATATATAGTAGTCCGCTTATGTGTTACGCACATATACACATACTCAGCTATCTATCTCCGGCTGAGTCCATAAACCCGTATGTCTAACGGGATATATGTCCTATGTAGTAACAGTTTGATCAATGAATCGACCAAAAACGCCACCCATAATCTCAATACATATTCCACAACATTTTCACCTCAATGAAACTCCAATGCTACGCTACCAGTCATGATATTTAAACCACGCCAAAATGCACCCTCAGCCAAAACGCCATAGCTCTAGAACCGTTGAGAACACAGTTGTAGATATTAAAATCAATTCTTTCAATTAGACCCAGAAATTCAGATTGTCCACATATATAATTACGCCCACTTTTTCACCGCAACACATTTTGAAGTCCGCACTGTCAAACAGATGTACACGACGGCGCAAGTCTTTCAAATTATCTGTATCGAATCCCAACGATCTACATTTATTCGGCCGATAGCAAAAGCTATATCCCCACACAGTGCAAGTATTCGGCACATAGGTATCGAACGGTGGTCAATCGTCCACGTTCGGTGTCAGGTTATTGTAAAATGCCTAAGTTCATTAGAGGAGATTCTTGACCACGATAAGGATCCGCAATTACCTGCCTCCTGGCTAGAGTCCAAAAGTGCTGCCTTGATATTCGTGCATGCACAAGCTGTCTAGCCAGATCGTCGAGAATTATTTGAGTCTCCTGTACTGCCAGGTATGAACTCGTATATGCCTCCATGGTTGCTAGTGTTGAACCATCCATCTTCCATTCATCCATGTCTATATTTTGAAGACCAACTGGAACATTGAGGCGATAGTAAAAGTCTTGGTCAAAGTGTGCTGCCAGTCTCTCCATTTCGTTTTCGACTTGATAATTATCACTCAATGAGCGCAAAATATATGCGAGATACCTACGCAAGCCGCGGGGACCACCACCACCGTCTTGCTTGGTTTCGCTACTACTGTTTCCGGTTCCGATATTCAACAATAACTGTATGGGAATTTGGTCGACCTCTTCGTGACGTGGCAGAACCTCATCAAATGCTAGCTTGCTTGGATTATTCCGAACCATACCTCCATCACGGAATGTGTGTCCTAATCGCAGAGGTTATCACAATAAGTTTATGTTTCGTAGTCTGATTAGGAAATTTTGTTACCGTTCAGTTTAAAAACAGAGTAAAACCCGGGCGCCGCGGTTGTTGCTCTAGCTATCTTCCAAATGCGAGCATTATATGCTCCCCCCGGATTTCGTACACCTACACTGCCCTTACGTAGAACATCTGTATTATCATAGCTGCGAAATAGAAAGGGAAAGAGACCAGTGCGCGTATCTATTGACGCAATTACACCGCTGATTATAAGTTAGAGTATACTTCAATAACTGCGCGGGTGTTCCCAGTTGGCCCGAACGGCTGGCCCCTTGGAAACATAGCTACCGGGTTCTCACGTCTTGCATTGGTTTTCGTTTGATGGAAAAAAGTCTGACCACGGATCAACCTGACCTGTGGATCTTACCCGCACGACATCTTGGATTGAATTTTGCAACAACGTCTCCCAGTTCTCCATATTGTACTTTGACCTTGGCCACCACCATCTACTTCGGAAAGGATCCCCATGGATGTGTATACGTCGAGGATGGCCGAAAATGTGGCGTCCCATTTTGTCGTATAGGGTTAGACACTCACGGACACTCGTGCGGAGACGTCCAAGCATCAAGGCTGATACGCTAAAAACCTCATCAGCACCTAATACTACGCCACCAAGACGTTAATAATACCCTCCTGTACTCGTTCCAAAGATGTAGTCGAAGTAATGACATGGTAGTGGCAGAGAACGATTGGTGATATCCTCGGTGGTACCCTTTGCAGTGTCCTCCCACTCCAGTTGTGCGATCTTTTTCATCAGTTCTTCCAAAATTAAGAGGCTCGAATAACCACGTATTCCACCACCATCTTTGCTGGTCAGTACAAATTCTTGAGTTCTGGTGTAGTGTGCAGTGTCGATACCAAGAGTAAGAACATACTGCTTCGAAGCTAGCGCTTGATCGGGAACAGCGTGTGGGTCGACAGCGACGGAATTGGTTTCGATGATTTCCTTGTCTGTCATGTCGGCGCTGTAAGTTTCAGTTTTACTGGTGTCAAATGTGTTTCCCAGGTAGTTAAGATAAGTTCAAAGGAAGTCGAAGCACTGTCCAAGGTAATTTCCTCCAAGACGCCACAGATATAAGTGATAAATGTTGGCTGAAACGAATTGTCGTTGAAATATGTTGATGCCTTTGGGGGCATGCACCCTTTAAAAGGTATTTGTCGTTTTCGCCGAAAACCCATGCATCGATGTATGATGCCTGACACATCTCAATTTGGCACTATGCATGCATTGTGCATGAAAATTACACGAAACCAGGATGGCTGCGCATATTTTCACCTGCCGGTGGTTTCACAGTCGAGCGCTACAAAGCAATTGGCTGTTGAGGGGGCGAATAGCCGTTCAATTGGCTCGAAAATACATCCGATTCGTCAAGACTGACGTTGCGCGATAGTTGTCTCACGTGCGACCGTCGGTACTTTACTCAGCTTAGTAGAAGTACGATAAGCCATAGCCTCGGGCTGAATCCCAAGATGTATACATAAATAAATAGGGAATACTAAGTACTCAAGTAAGTACTGACTAGGCGGATACCGATCACGCAGATAGCGCAGCACCTCCGCGCAATTTCTATGCAGGCGTACCGAGCATTCTGGATGGCGGAATTCGGGTTACCGCCCGATTCCATGCAGGAGAGCGGCTGTGCAGCAGAGACACCCTTGACTTGTCCTTGTTCGTGCAGCGGCATTTATCTTGACCACTTAGACACTGGATATTTATTGTTTAACCACACATCGTAGCGAATCAAAGCGGGACAAAGCAGATAGCTGTGCCCAAATGCCACGTCATGCGTACACTGCCTCTGCACACCCACAAGCAATAATGAATCAACACTTTCTCACATGTGTCACTGCCCCACATTTTCTACCCGTGGTTTCCCACCCCCACCCGCCGCACACGCAAATCTAACATGTAACCCTTAAACTCCCCGAGTCGGCACTATTCTGTTTCCTCTCGACATTCCCGCGATGGCGAATTTCGGCTACTCTATCGGCGACTTTATCTTACTCCTCGATCTCTCCCGCCGCGTCATTAAATCCTACCAAGACGCACCTAAACAATTCCAGGACATCTCTACAGAGGTGAAAGGCCTCAACACCGTACTCAACCGAACGAAAGAAGTCATCGATCATGCCACAGAGAGTTTTGGTACTGACCTTCGTCATCTCGCCGAAGGATGTCACGAAGTCCTTAATGATGCGAACACCCTGCTTGAGCAATTCCAAGGCTGCTTTCCGAAACCGGCGGATGCGACCCCACTTTCGGCACTTACTCGGCTGACTGAAAGTAGTGACACTGGTCTACTTGGCAAATTCCTCAGAATAAAGAATAAGAGCAAGAAAGTTCGGGATCGTTTTCGATGGGACGAGAGTGCGGTGGCCGCCTTGAGAATGCGGATCATGGTTAATACTACTCTGATGATGGCCTACAATACATGCGTTCAAAGGTGAGTGACGTGAGACTTCTTCAGATCTTTTCACTTCTCATACATTATGAAGAGGTTTTACCATGTGTACACTGTTGACACAGTACCCATACGGTACCTCCCTCTCTATCCATCTGATCTTGTAGATATACGCACCTTCACTCTTGTACCTTGCTAGCAGCAAACTGACGTCGTGGCTTATAGTGCGACACCCGCAGACATCGAGAACAGCGTGAAAGTCGCCATTACCGACCTCCAGCCGATGTTGGCGCCGAGGGCAGAGCCGTATATTTCCAACCTTGCGCTGAGGATGATGCAGAGTGGGGGATCTACATTCACGGTCGACAAGCTGGAAACTGTTAAGAGTGAAACCTTGCAAGAGATTACTGCAGCTTCGGGAGATACGGCTACGGTGGAGGTGGGGGAGGAGGAGGAGGAGAAGGAGGATGTGGTGGAGCCAGTAACCGCCAGCAACCCCATTGCAAGCCCGTCATCTGCTATCACCGAAACGTCGGGAGACAGGCCTTCGGATGAAGATGGCACAGTAACCGCCAACAACCCAATTGCAAGCCTGTCATCTGCTATCACCGAAACCTCGGGAGATAGGCCTTCGGATGAAGACGACACAGTGACCGCCAACAACCCAATTGCAAGCCTGTCATCTGCTATCACCGAAACCTCGGGAGACAGGCCTTCGGATGAAGACGACACAGTAACCGCCAGCAACCCCACCGAACCGCCACTACCCACAAACGACCCCACTGAACCGCCACCGCCTGCCAGTCACCCCGCCCAACCTCCGACCTCCGATCCACCGCGCATTTACTCGGGCGACGATCTCCGGCCCGCCATCCGATCTAGCTCGCTACCCGAAGTCCGCGCGATCCTCGCTACTCGCGTCTCCGCGAATTCACTTTCCCCCGGCGCTCTGATCCTCACAGCGCGAGGCGGTGATCCTGAGCTGGTTCGGTGTTTGCTCGACCATGGGGCAAACCCCAACACTCAGTCCCCAGTTGACGGTAACACCGTCCTCATCTCAGCGGCTTCTTCCGGAATCGCCGAGGTTGTACAACTCCTCCTCGACGCGGGTGCGGATGTGAACACTCCCGACGCAAAACTGTGGACTGCCCTGCACCACGCCGCCAACTCCGGGCATCTGCCCGTGGTTCGATTGCTGTTAAGGCGTCCAGATATAGTGTTCGATGCACCGGCGAAGAGTGGAGATACACCACTACTCCGAGCTGCCTGGCGGGGGCACGAAGAGATTGTTTCGTTACTCATGGATAAGGGGGCGGATATAAATTTCGCGATGAATCCGAGGAACGAGACAGCCCTAATTCGCGCCGCAGCTTGTAGTGAGGAGGCTGTAGTCCGCCTCCTCCTCCATCACGGCGCGGATGTAAACGCCGTTGATGAACGTCATGCCACAGCACTACTGCATGCAGCTGACACTGGAAACGCCGTCATCGCCGGCTTACTGCTAGATCATCGCGCAGACATGGAAATTCAGACATTCTACGAGAAGGACACGCCTTTAATCAAAGCTGCTTGGCGCGGTAATGAGGGCGTCGTCCGACTATTGTTGGATCATGGTGCTGATATCACCAAAAAAAATCGGCACGGGATGACGGCGAGGGAATTCATGAATGGGGATCTTGGAAGCCAGATTGCATGGGGGTTGGGAAATTTGGTCAGGATGCATTTCAGAGGGACGTAACTAAACACGGCGCCGCACTCTGCTGGGCGTGCTAAACGATACCTTCACAGCGATAAGAGGAATTCGAAGCTCTAGAGACATTTCACAATGGGTGCACATCTAATGTACTACCAGTTGTCATGTCTTATACAGGCGGTGTTCCGCCAAAACCACCATGTTTTTTCAGCTTTCACATGTGTTTCTATATATGTGTGTGTAATTATTTAGTGCATGAGAGGAGTATGGTTTGATTTTTGTGCGGTACCTTGCAGTAACAAGTTTCGATCTTATTTTACTAGCTTACTACAGTTTTGCATCCTGGAAATGCTTAGATTGTGCTTTTGGGCTATTACGAGTGCAAGATTATATATAGTGTATCAACGCTTAAGCCAAAGTGCAGCTTCGGGCAAACAACCATGACAAATTCGAAGCTGGTGGAACGACCCCATTGATGAAAATGATACAGATACAGTGTTTCTGGAGAGATTCGTCTTTTGTAGCTTATAGTGTCTACATAGCTGACTGAATACACTGCTTCTATAAGGTTTCTGGCTTTGCGGGGATTCAAGCCTCTCAAGGCGAATAAAAAGCGAAGTTTAGCTTGAGCATGCAACTTATACTACTTTTAAAATAGATGGGCCAATTTAGATAATACCGGAGTTAGTGGGGCAGCCAGATTGCGATACAGTTTTCGATGCTACATATATCTCAGTTTCATAGTTATCGATATTGCGTCGGCTCTATAGAGTAGAGATCCTCAGTAGTTCGGGGGATCCGGTTGACAACTCCTTCAAATCAACTGCCACATTACTCTATACACCGGAGCGAGTTTTGACATCGGGTCCTATACAAAAAACGTAACTACCTCACTCATGGTAGGTCACTCGAAGGCATGCCCACCCTTCTTGTTGCATGAACCTGACCGAGCTGAGCTGATGTCGAGGCACATAGCCGGTAGGGCATAAGGCACCCAACTACCTTGTATATATCTCGAGTCTTTCTTCTGCTCTTCAGTCTCTGTATCTTAAGTCTATTCACACGGTTCTCCCCTTCCATATTTCAACCCTTCTACCTGTCCAGCGTACGATTATGGATTGCTAGTCCTTGTAGTCTCATTTACCTTTCCTACTCGTATAAAAACTTGGAGTCTTGTACGGAATGACAAACCTAAACAATACCCCACACTAGTTACGTAGACGGAATGCTATGATCAGATTTTTGCCAAACTGCTGTAATCATCTTCCCCTCTCCTACACCGAACAGACTGATATCTCCTATGTGTATTATCATTACTCTGAGTTGTGTTCTTCCGTCAATTATGCTGTCATCCCTCCTTTCTTGCATATAGTCTTACCAATGTTCGGATGGAGTCAATATACGCCTAGCGTAGGGGAAGCAAGGGACGTAGCAAGAATTGCATCCCATCTCCGCTGAACCTACTCCGACCAAGTTGGTTATGTAACAAATCCATACCCTACGGTCGTGGCTTGCTGAATATTGCAGCGCTGTCGGTTTGGCATCTCGCAGTAGATTAATGCTATTATCTCGGCCCTAGCCTAGCGGTTGAATATCGGTGTATACTCGAATCTTTAGAGTCTAATATCTACTCTGAGTGGCGGTGGTGAAATTCGTTGAGTAGAAGGCAGGTTGAGACACATCTCCCACACTCGCCAAATTTTCAAGTCCCCGGACACCCTGTCAAGGATTAGATAACTCCGATTGTATCAGGTCTTATCCAATAGTATTCCAACCTGATGTGAATTTACCAAACATTAATGTGTCGCCATGGGCATTTTCGATGCATTGTCCGGAGACTTAAAACCCTGACAAGTACTTCGTGACTCATCAAAATTTCGCAACTGCACAAAATTAGATGACTATTTGATAAGATGTACTCTTATCGGTGTCATATAATCATTGACTGGGTGTTCGGAGACTCGGAAATTCGGCTTGTAATTGCCCAAGTCACAAAATTTCACTCACATTCTTTAGATTCTTGATGTTGCTTATATGGTTTATCTCCCTGGCATATGGCTTCAGTTGGGCTGATGCATAATCTCTCTAAGATGATGGTCATTCCATACTCAGCTGTAGATGCCAGACTAAGCTGGAGATGCCAGTAGAGTGCACATGCATGAGTACATGACATACAAGACATACTCTGAATACCGCGTATATCAGTTCATGAATGCATCTGTACTTTAGAAAATACAAGCTTCTAGCAATCAGTATTTCAATACTTGACATCGGACACAAATCACATACGACTATTCCCACAGTTAAATCCTAATGGATTTTACAGTCTAACCGCCCATGGCCTAGCAACCGATCACGCCAAAAAGCATGCAAGCACCCGGAGCAGAGTTGTTTATTTCCCCGCTCACAAACTCAATTTTCACTCTTGCCCCGCATCAACACAACCATGGGAAGAGTGAAGTGCAAAGATGCAGCGATTGAGAGAGAGAATCAGATTTGCGAAGGCAAACATGCATACCGTACAGGTATTCAACCATGTCTCCGCACTGCTGCTTCAACATGTGGTATACCGTCTGGACCCTTGCAAGACTGACTCACAGAGGCACAGCCCCACGGTGCACCACATGAGAAGGAGCAGCTGCTGACTCCAGAAGAGGAGAAATCAATTGTTAGATTTTGTGACTCTGGATGACTTGGGACATCTGTTGCAAGGGAAGCTGGTTAAGGCATTTGTGATGTCCCTTCCACCTTCACATCGGCAATAACAACTTGGTAAACACTGGATGACACAATTTCTCAACCGTCATCCTGCCATCACTACCAAGTTCAGCCAATGTCTGCATAGACAAAGGGCTAATGCAAATGATCCTGCAATTTTGAAGGACTTTTTTCGCAAGGTATATCATTTTGGTTTATACATTAATGTTTAACTAATACTGGTAACTCTGGATTGGAAAACTTGTCAGAAAGCTCAATGCACAATCAGAAAACATATACAATATGGATGAAAAGGGCTTTCTACTTGGTCAAGCACTCAGAGTGAAAGTGATCTGCTGTAGAGGTTGAAAGAATTCCCACTATACTCAGGATGGAAATCGTGAAATTGTTACAGTTATAGAGGGCATTTCAGCAGATGGTAGAGTTGTACCACCCATGTATATCTACAAGGGGTCTAGGCATCTACTAGGATGGCATGCTGGTGTGCAAGATAAAGAGCAAGCAACATTTGCATGGTCAACTAAAGGCTGAACTGAGAATATACTGGAACTGGAATGGGTGGAACAGAACTTTGAGAAATATACTGCTAAGATGTTTGTACCATAAGACTGATTGCCTGCTTATGCTGACTATTACAGTGCAAAGGGCAAGCCACGTATTCTAATCCTTGAGGGGCATGGCTCTCATCTAACATGGCAATTGTTCGATTTTTGCTTGAAAAGAAATATCCACCCTATTTGCCTTCCTGCACACTCTACACACATCCTTGAACCACTAGAGGTTGGGCTGTTTGGTCATCTTTCGTGCTGCTACAGCAATGAACTGGATATATGGGTAAGAAAAGGAGGGAATGCAATTAAGAAAGGACAGTTTTATAAGTAAGTCCACCTGCTATATCACTTTATACTCCAGTCTAACTCTTTCCTACAGCCTTGTCACACATGCTAGAGCTGCAGCATATACCAAGAACAACATCTTCAGTGCCTTTGAGGCAACTGGGATCTGGCCTCTAAACCCACGCAAGGTATTTCTTTGGCAGTCACGAAATATCACTCGATATGAATCTCTGCCCGCCACTCCACCCCCAGTCCTCTGTGCAACCCCCAGACAGCTTGGAGCAGGACGCCAATTAGCCTGCAGTGCACTTCACCTTGTCACTCGACAATCACCTTCCTCTCTTAAGCTGAAGGCTCTTGTAGCACAGCTGGAAAGGTCAGCTCAGGGTGCACTTGCAGTTAAAGAATTAGGAGATGAAATGCTGAGAACACTTCGCTCAGGTGCCAAGGACACCAATGTGGTAGCAGCAAAGGACCCCCGCCACCTTGGGATAGTTCGTGTATATGCAGCTGAGGATGTGGTTCAGCTCAGGGAAGACAGAGAGAGGCTAGACAGAGAAAAAGTGACCAAAGCCAAAATGCACCAAGAAAAGGCTGCAGCAAAGGTAGTATCATCTGGAGAGGGATCAAAGAGCTCTAAACATGTGGAAAAGAAGATCATAGGTACAAAGAAGGCATCTGTAATTGTGCTTAGTGATTGGGAGGATGAGGAAGAAGATATGGTGGGTGGAGTGAGGTGGGATGAGGAGGAGAATGGGGGGGAGGAGGACTCTGTTGTATATATTGGTGATATGCTGGACCTAGAGGATGCTATGGAGTATGGAAAAGGGAGAGAAGGGGTTAGTAGTCAACCCCCAGTAGTGACTAGGTCAGGGAGAGTGGTTAAGACAGGTCATTTGGGTCAATAAATACCACCCGCGGGTGGTCGGTTTCCCAGTCATGGGCGGTCACCCGGTAAAATACGTTAGTAGGTTTGTCGTAGGAAAGTGGAACTTCGCTGCAGTCAATCTTCTGCTTCTGGTGAAGTCATCTCACCTCGCATTGGAGAGTAACTGATGGTTTGTGAATCTAGAGGAGCCAGGATTAGTGGGTTTCGTCAGCAGATACGCCTTTGGTACCATACTTAGTGAGGATCTTGTCGGATTCCCACAGACTATCATCTTAGTCTAAGCGCTTCGGCACGATGAGATAGCAGGTTTCCCTATTACTTACGTTAGAAGTTGAGGATTCCCGGAAAGCAGTTCGTTCTGTCTACCCACCCGGAGCGTCCCACACATAAAATACAATCAACCGCCTTCATGAACTGTTATCCTGACAGTTACTACAGTGATGCCATTTGCAATTTCTTTAGAACCATGTGTCATCTCTGACATTCAGACGTCCGAATCCCTCCTCCTCACCCCCACATCCCGCGAATTCATTCTGTGTTAATACCGACACTAAGGTCTTTTTAAGTTCTACGGTATATAACACTATCATCCCCCGCGGCCTTGGAGAATGTCTGAGTGTGTAGGCTACCACCTAAACTGCTAAGCCGATATAACCATGCATTGGAACAGGGTTGTCCTTTTGAGTGGTTATTATCGTATTTTGGGTGAGAACATACGCTGCGTGTTTTTTGCTTCGTAGGGTAGCATATTCTTCTCGGCAGAATCCTTGTAGCGAAAGGAGACTGGTGGTATTGTACTTGCTCTGTGATCTGAATTTGTGGTTCGAATAGGGTCTGACGCTAGTATTAGAGTATCGTAGCTACGTAGCCGCTGCTAAACACACTTACTTGGTCTACATATGCGTCAGAACCAGTTTTGAGCAAGAACAGTGTATTCTGTATGAGAAACCAAGAATACCGCTGGTTTATTATGCTTGTAGGGTGGCGGACTATGCTAGATAGCATGTATTTAGTGAGAAGCGGCTATAGGAGGTTGAGATAAGTTGGGTACGACACGTGGTAAATCTCTGGCCTCGGTTCAAATAGTATTTTGCGCTAACGTCAACCGAACCCGGATCTATCGACTCGACGTCTGTAACCCCTGTAACTGATCAGCTCGCTTAACAGGGATGTAAATAGAAGGATTCTTGTACGCACCGCCTACGCGGCCTAACACAAGACCTAAACGAAAGTATTATGAGCCAAAATGGGTTTCTGATTGTCTCATCTCATCACTCTCTTCCCTACTTAGCTCATGAAATCTCCCGATGAGGTACTTCTGACGACGCCCTTTGGGTATAAGGTAACTACTTGAAATAAGTATGCTACGGAGCTATGGGTCTGTGTAATGCTAATGAAGATGCTCTGTCTACAAATCTTGCGCTACTACCAGAAGGACCTGGGCAGGACTAATTGTAGTGTGCATGGCAGTAAGTAGCCATAAGTACAAGTGCACATATATTCCATACGCGCAGCAAAAATCTCAATGAGTGATATGTTGTGATTGCGAATGCGAACCAGATTTGATGCAGTTGGAGAAACCATTCCAAACACTTTTCAAGGCTAGCAGTTTTGCGCAGTAACCTCTACTATCCGAGTAGTACGGGTTTTTTGCTTCAATGGAAGCATCCTTTGCCATTGCCTATGCTAGTTCGGTAGCTCACGACACACTCTCTACATTATGTTGGAGGTCTTGCCGAATACCGATATCTTGTCATGCGACTACTATTAAGTTTCATATTTTGTTGTTACAATATTATGCCCAGAAGTCAATAACAGCAGTCGTCTCCAAATACTGCTAATGTTATTTCAACCTTGATCGAAGACTTTTACGGTACGCAACAGGTTTCGTATCCTTCGCTTATGGTGATGGAATACATACCTGCTGATCTGCCATTACCGTCTGAGTCGGTTCTCACGCTCCGTCGTATGTCGACCCTGCATGACCAAGCTTAATGACTGGTAAAACAAAGCCCCTGGCAGGTTTCGAACCTGCGACCACGAGATGGACTTGATCCCAGTACCCACGCCAAACTGCCCCCCAGCAGCCGGCGTGAAGCACTAAGACACCCTAAATTTCTCTCATGCTCTACCACTGAGCTACAGAGGCACTTTTCCAGCATAAGAAATCGGCAAACAAATAAGATGTCGAAGAGACAGATGATGCGACGAGTCGTTTGTACGAAGCGTTTTCCGCTTACATACTAGTACGACACATGTGCATCCACCGCGCCGTGCGCCCATAACACCTACGGTCACCCGTTATTTGCCATGGATAGTGAATCGTTGAACATAATGATGTAATGTCGAGCGAGTGTTGAGAGTTATTTGCCTTAGTCATGTTGATGGAAGTAAACGCATTGTCGGAATAAAAGCTAGGGAGCTGAATGGCTCGAGATATACCACTGCTTGCACATCTGACAGCCATATCTGAAATTAGTATTAGATATAGATTAAGGCTACTGCTGACTGAGTGATATTTCCCAAGAATTAACAGGATCTGGCTGCAGAAAGATTCAGGAATAAAGTCAAAGAACAAAGTCGAATAAAATTTTCGCAAATCTGGAAGCTGGTAAAGTAACAATGCAATAAACGCTTAGGTTTTAGATAGAGGGCTGCACCGAGTGTTCAATGTAGCATATCATCTGTTTGACAACGTCGGTTGCGGCAGCGTCCGCCCCGGCAGTTTTTGGGTGCCACGTCGGGGATGGCTTTGAGTCCGACGTGAAAAGTTTCCTAGAGCATGCCCGAAGCATAGGTCTTGCAAGTTAGATCCAGGGGTGAGACATAATTATCTATTTTTTGGGATTTTAGAACAGGAACTAGCCTGTCGAGTGATCCCTCTATGATGAAAAGATGGCTGAGTGATGCAGTTGTAACGCTATAGGCCCCACCTGGTAACTACCAAAAACACAATTCACTTCTTAGGCTGCAGGAGGAACTAGAAACACTCTGTTGCAGGCAGTTGGTGGTTTACTGCAAATACAGGATAGCGACGGTCGCCGGAATCGGGTTCAGTCAGGAAATGATTTCGTACCCGCCACAACTAGAATGGAATTAGAAAGGACCAACCCACCTGTTTACCTGGCCGGAAGTATAGTCAATGACCTTTAGTATAGAGTTAGGTGGTTGGGTTACTTGAGGTGAGTTTCCCACTGAAGTCGAGGGTTGCTTCGTTGGTCGAGGAGAATGCATATGGGTGAACCGGGGGATAATGTAGACGCTGGTGCTTCCAGCTATGGGTATGTTAATCGGCATGCGTATCAGCTAGTTCTTTGCAGACCGAGTCAGTTTTCCTAAAACGGAAGTGGTTGGGTGTAGAGTAATCGGTTGGTAGGATTAAGGTGTGGCCAGTGCGCGCAGGGATAGCGATAGCACTGTAGGGTTAAGGGTTGTAACACTTGCACAAGTTATTATCCTTGAATTGCTTGGTAAATACAAAAATATTCCAATGTTGCATATAGTAGCGACTGCGCTATCGATATTGTGCATGCAGAGCTCCTAACTTTAACTTCTTACTATTTATTATAGAATCATTGCCGTATAAGATATTTTGTGCCTCAAAAATTTGACCCCTCATACTATATTCCTGTACCAAAAGCTACCACAGCGCCACCAAAACCACTCCAAGGTCAAGTCGGAATTTGTAGGATTTTGCTGCATATACTACGTATATCTTATTAACCACTAGCCGGGAATTAAATTTTTTTCTGTGTAGTGGTGTTTAGTAAAAGTCAGAATGTTGAGCGCAGACCCCTGCCACAGGATACGTGTCCGGAACTCTAACACGTTACTACATTTAATTGGAAAACAAAATTTGTGGAGAGGTGTGAGTCCGTGTCGCATGCGCTTATTACGTTCACATTCCAGATTGCTGCAGCTATATGAAGCTGCAAGCCTAAAATAGAAACTACGATTGCACACTGGTGCCGGTACAACGTCACACGGTTGCATTCATGCAGTATTTAAACCTCTATGTCCGCGGCTCCTACGGAATCTTTACACATCAGCGACATACCGCTACCACCCTGACCACTGCCCATATTAACTAATCCTCCGACCTTTTCGTTCTAATGGATTCGAATCCATACCAACATGTGGCTATGGCGAACATCTACTCCGACACTCCCGCTGTCGGGACATCCGAGAGTGGATTGCCTAAGAAAGGAGGAGACTCGGAGCTACACTCGGGCAGGGAGGCGAAGAACACGCGTCTTCGAGATGATCGCCTATGTCCCAGCATCGACTATCCCATTTCCAACGCGAGAGATAGCTCCGAACCGACGCCGAAATGTTTCCGAATATCGAATGTTCCGCTGACATGGGACGAAGTATGCTTATTCGATTACCTAAAGAGTGTAGACGAGTCTCTTGATCGCTTGGCTACTGATGACTATCGATTGTCGCTATATCCAGCATGCTGTGGCTCTAGCCAAGTAGCACTACTGAATTTCACAAACTGTCCTGTGTACTTCCGGCAGCTACACCCAGGCCAAGATCATTCTTTACAAAGGAAGGATTCGGACATCGTGCTCGACAGTCATTTCTACGGACTAACACCTTTGAACATCCCAGAAGGAGATATCGTTGCTGAGTTAGTCATCCTCGTCCCTCAGTCGCTTTGGGAATATTAATGTTGTTTTCTTAGTGTTGTTGCAGTCACCGGGTTGGCTGGACACGCATATGGATCCTGGAGAAACCGAATCAGCAATCGGATGTGGCTGCAGGACTTCCTTTCTTGTGACGTTAACAACGTACGGATCATGACGTATGGCTACAATACCACACTGGTTGGGCCCAGTACTGGAAATGACGGAATGCTGGAATACCGACGGAATTTTATTTGCCAATTAGCTAATGCGAGGAGTTCTCTTGAGGTATCTCTTCTTTAGTTATTAGATAAGTTATGCATTAACTCTTAGTAAGGAGAGGAATCGCCCAATTATTTTTTTGGGGCACAGCCTTGGTGGGATACTAATATTGCAGGTAAGTTGACAAGTTGACAATACCAACGTGATAGCAAAGCTAACGAATTGCATAAGGCTTTGCTGCAGTCAAACAGTCAGGAACGTCATAAGAACCTTCTAAAAGCCACCTTCGCTGTATTTTTCTTCGGTACTCCCCATTATGGCCTTCGCACTCTGGAGCTAGAAGCCATGGTCGATGATATGTCATCTAGGGCAGAATCAAACTCAATGGACCTGCTCTATCAGCTTCGGGAAGGCTCAGAGTTTCTAGAAACTCAGGCAGACGGGCTTGCCGACATTTGGAGTCAGTTTTGCGTTGTAAGTTTTTACGAGACACTGAAGACGCCGACTGTCGCAAGGGTACATAGGGCAATCTCGTACTTTCAGTGATCGGACTACATGTTAACTCTCATTAGTCTTCTATTACAAATGAGTACGGAAAATATGGGCAGTTGGCGGATATGGTTAAGAAGATCTCCGCTCAGCTGCATCTGCCAAACGAATCCCGTATTCCAGTTCAACGCAACCATTCTGATATGGTCAAGTTTCTGTCTCCTTCGGACCTAGTTTATATGACAGTGGTGCGCCATCTCAAAGAGTGCATTGACAAGATTGTCAAGATTCGTGGTAAGTGATGCTCGAAGACTCGCCATTTGCATTGCTCATAAATAACGTCTGCGCGCGTGCACAGCTACCACAAGCACTCGTCGTCAAGCCCGTAAGATTCCAATTCCTTATTGAATTTTGAGGAGACTGAGCCAATATGCTAGTTAATGAAGATGGGTATAAATGCCTGAAGAGTCTGGGGGGGTCCGACAGCGAAGGTTATCGGGACGATCTACTCCTTAAGCGACACGAAAACACGTGCGTATGGTTTCTGTCAGACGAACGTTACAGACAGTGGGCTCGGCAAAGTCATCATTCAGTTCTTTGGGTCAGTGGAGGACCAGGCTGTGGCAAGAGTGTCCTATCATCGGTTATTTCCAAACAGTTTTCTGATAATACACACAAAATTTTCGGGAGAGAATATTTGGTGGCTGTCTTCTTCTGTGACGATAAGGATGAACGACTGAGGACATCACACGCCATCCTGGTGAACGTGCTCTCTCAGATATTGAAGCAGGAGCCAGATGCGTTTGCTCACTTTTCTGTGGAATTCGAGTATGCTATACACAAGGAAAAGACTTCGTGGAGTTTTTCAATGCTCTGGCGAGTATTTTGCCGGGTTGTTAAGGATAGCAAGATCAGACCTGTATGTCTTATTGTCGATGCTCTCGGTATGTAACATTCCTCGACCGACGACCAATGTCGTAGGCAACGAAGGTTCTCCTTACATGGCTTACCGTGGATAGATGAATGTGAGGAATTATCTCGGGAAAAATTTCTGAATCATCTACAAGACCTTGTACACGATGATCTCACCATTAAACAGCGAATCAAGTTAGTTCTCACTAGCCGTCCGCATATACCGATTACTTCGCATCTGAGTGGTGTTTCCGAGATATCTCTTGACGCCGCTAGTTTGCAAAACGATATTACAACATTTGTCACTGCTGAGATTGACAAGTTACCGCAGTTTACCGCTATGTCAGAGGAAATACGAGATGTTCTCATCAATGGTGCGAATGGAATGTTCCTATGGGTTTCCCTGATCCTGGATAATCTCAGAACATCCCGGACAACAAAGCCCCGCGCTATCAGAGAAAAGCTCAGGACCTTACCGCCAACACTTCCCGATGTCTACAACGAAATCCTCCGCAAAATCAAACCGGAGGACCGACAAACTGCCAATACCATCCTGCAATGGGTGGTTTGGGCAATTCGTCCCTTGACATTACGAGAGCTGACCATAGCAATCGCAGTACGGCCTGAAAACACAACCATGTCCACTATTGAAGATGAGATGGAACTGGATATGAGGACGGTACTACGGTTTATGTTCGGTCCAATGATATATATTGTTCTAGTCCAGTCACGGAGGATGTCCCTCCGCGGAGAGACCGGTCCAGTCACGGAGTCCCACCCTCAGTGACTGGACTGGTTCAGTCGCGGAGTGTACCCCTGCACCCCACCTCCGTGACTGGACTGGTCCATTCACCGAGTGTACACTTGGTGAATGCTCTGCACGCATATATGCCCATGCATGTAGGCGCACTCAGCTGGCCATATTCAGCCCAGCGCAACTACGTGCATTCAGACCAGCACAACTGCGTGCATTCAGACGAGCGCAACTACGTGCATTCAGCTCAGCGCAACTGCCAGCATTCAGACCAGCGCAACTACGTGCATTCAGCTCAGCGCAAGTGAGGATTGTATGCATAGCCAGATATATCTGCGATGACGCTCATGATCTAAATACACTCTCTGTACGTATATATGTCGCTGATTCTGCCTTTGGAGCGTTCTACCAGTACATTCTTTATTAGTATCTTCCAAATATCGAAACATTTGCCAATCAACAACCACTACATTCTCTATCTTCATAATCATGGCTTTACCTGATCCTACGCCAACTTTACAAGAGCCCTGCAGTACTGAAGCTCGTGATGCCTTCTTGCAGCATATTAATTCCTCTGGACACAAGAATCGATACCGCTTGGATGGATTCAAGCAACTCCAAATTAAGGTCAGTAATCTCTTGCATAACACAATCAAGCTTGTGAATCTTTCTGAGACCCAGTGAATCATAGATCTATGCAGACAATCCACAGCACCCAGCGGAAACAATTGAGCAGCAACGCGTTCGATATACAGCCTTGCACGATTATCAGAATATCAGTGGCCAACTCTACCGTCAGACAGATGAAAAGCACAAGACTCCGCGCTTCTGTCCTCGCGAACACGAAGTTTTTGACCTAATAGTCAGAGAACATGCCAGTGAACTCATGCATGCTGGGCGAGACAAAACATGGGCTGAGATTGATCGCAAGTACTATGGTATTTCCAAGAAAGAAGTCGCCTTCTTACTTGATCACTGCATAACTTGTGCAAAAACACGATCTGCGAAAACTGCTGCTCCACTCGAGGCAATAGTTGTCAAGGAGCTCTGGGAACGACTTCAAATTGATCTGATTGATTTTCGTCATTTAGGCCAGAAATTCAAATGGTGCTTGCATGTACGGGATCACTTCAGTAAATTCTCAGCAGCCTATCCAATGGAGTCTAAAGAAAGCGAGAATGTTGCATTACACTTGGGAGGATTTATCGGACTCTTTGGAATACCAGGAATACTGCAATGCGATAATGGGACTGAGTTTAAAGGAGCTTGCGACCGCCTAGTAAAACACCATGGTATACCGGTTGTCCACAGCAAGCCTCGTACCCCGCAAACCAATGGCCTTATTGAACAGGCCAATGGAGTTCTGAAGAGTAAGATCCTTGCATGGATGACCGAAATGGAATCAATTGAATGGTGGCTTGCACTTCCGGAGGCCATGCTCTCAATGAATCGGCAGGTTCACTCAACAACAGGAAAGAGTCCATACGAGGTTGTCTTCAAGCAACTTATGCCCAATCGTCCACGAATATCCCCAGCCGAGCGATCAACAGCCGTCGTTGTAGACAATGCAGAATCACACAACGAAATAGAACCATCCATCGAACCATCCATCGAACCATCCATGGAACCATCCATCGAACAATCCATCGATCCACAACTGCAGCCAGTCGGCAGCAGTTCAGTGGACACTCAACACCAGCCTGCATTGGAAATGCAGTCCGAAGCGATTCAGCGTTTGAATAAAGAAGTTATTGCAAATACACAGCGAAAGGTCAGTGCTATGGAAACGAGATATAACAAAGTCAATAAAGTAGAAGTATTTGAGAAGGATGACCTTGTACGCCTAAAGATTCCAGTCGAGGATAGATGTTCAACAGATAACAAGCGCATCTTCTGCAGGGTGGTTGAAGTCAAGCATGGCAATCGTTATGGCTTGCTGTGTCAATATGGTATTCTGCAGGGTCTCTATCGTACGAAAAATATGGACCGCCTTGCAGCGACTATTCCTCATCAAATTCCAACATTCAAGAAGGGGAGCAATCGTATGCTTTCATTGCGGGAGGCTGCACGCCTTCAGTCTCCAGCTGAGCTCATGCAAGTACGTTGCGGATGTAAAGGAGACTGCAATACAATTCGCTGCAAGTGCTTCAAAGCGAAGGTTGAGTGCACACTTCATTGCCATGGCCAAACTGATGGAGTTAAATGCACAAACAATGGGGTTTCGGCAGCACCATCTGGTACTTTCAATCTTAAACGGAAAACAATACCAAGGCCCAGTCTCAATGACAATCACAAGCGACTTCGAGCAAATACACAAGGAGAGGCAACTGTGCAAACATACTCCACTTCTGTTGATGATGACAGTGATTTGACAGAGCAGGATATTGAAGAAGGAGAGGGTATTGAGGAGTACAACGACGTGGACGAGGAGGAGGAGCAGGAGGAGAAGGAGGAGCAGGAGGAGCAGGAGGACGAGGAGGACGAGGACGAGGAGGAGGAGGAGGAGGAGGAGGAGGAGGTGGTGGTGGTGGTGGTGGAGGAAGAAGACCAGGCAGAGGAAGAGGAAAATGACGAAAGTGATTTGACAGAACTAGATATTGACGAAGGAGAGGGTCTCAAGGTGTACAAGAATGTGGATGCGGAGGTGGAGGAAGAGGACAACGAGGAAGAGCTGGTTTCAAGTCAGGATATGGAGCACAGTGTAATTGTAGTTGCTCCACGACGTTGAGCATAATTAACTTTGTTTGTATAGTACTCCGCGAATGAACCAGTCCAGTCACGGAGGTGGGGTGCAGGGGTACACTCCGTGACTGAACCAGTCCAGTCACTGAGGGTGGGACTCCGTGACTGGACTGGTCTCTCCGCGGAGGGACATCCTCCGTGACTGGACTAGAACATATATCGAGGATGATAATACTGTGCACCTTGTCCATCAGTCAGCGAAAGACTTCCTGCAGTCAGACTTCACAGAAAAAAGCAATCCGAATGATCAAGCGCTTCCGAATTGGCGTCTTTCATCCACCGAGTCTAATAACCGACTTGCTCTCATCTGTCTGACTTATTTGTCATTTGACGAGTTCGATCAAGGCCCAGTGGAAGAATGGGAGATCAATGAAATGCTGGACTATGGAGAGTTTCTAGAATACTCTGCGATACATTGGCCTTATCATGTGCGACAAACAGATCTTGGTAATAACACAACACATGCTTTATCAAACGCTTTCCGGAAGTTAGCGAAGTCTAGACCAAAGATCAATCTTGCCTACCAGGTATTCCGTCACTCCCGTGAAGAATCCTTCTTCAAGACGACACCACTTCAACTTGCAGCATGTTGCGGATTTGCATATTTTGTGCAAGAGCTCTTGGACTCTGGTGCTGATGTCAACGAATGGGGAAGCCCCTTCAGTACCGCACTCGTGGCTGCGGCAAGCCACGGTCACGAGAGTATAGTTCGTCTACTGATACGCCATGGGGCCTACGTCCGTGCGCGGGGCGACAAAGCACTCCAGGAAGCGGCATCTAATGGCCACGTGTGTGTGGTTCGTGTATTGATAGAAAATGGTGCTGATGTCCATACTTCGATCGTCCATCACGGCAGCGCACTTCAGGTGGCTGCATTGAACGGCCATGCGAGTGTGGCTCGTCTATTGCTAGAGTATGAGGCCGATGCCAATTCGCAGGGCGGCTACTTCGGCAACGCACTCCAGGCGGCGGCACGCTACGGCGACGAGAGTGTAGTTCGTCTATTAATAGAGCATGGGGCCGACGTCAATGCCCAGGGCGGTGACTGCGGGAACGCACTCCAGGCAGCGGCATCTAACGGTCATGAGAATGTGGTTCGTCTACTGATAGAGCATAAAGCCGATGTCAATGCGCAAGGCGGCTTCGATAGGAACGCGCTTCAGGCGGCGATAATTTACGGCCAAGAGAGTGTGGTTCGTCTACTGATAGATCATGAGGCCGACGTCAATATTTATACCCCGGGGGGCATGTTCGACCACACCCCACTGGAAGAAGCGGCATTCTTCGGTCGCGAGAGTATAGTTCGTCTCCTAATAGATCGTAAAGCCGAAGTCAATACCCCCGGCAACGCCCTCCAGATGGCAGCATCTTACGGTCACGAGAGTGTCGTTCATCTACTGATCGAGCATGGGGCCGACTTTAAAGCCCAAGGCGGCTACTACGGCAACTCACTTCAGGCAGCGGCGCACGGCGGCCTGGAGCGTGTGGTTCGTTTCCTGATAGAGCATGGAGCTAACGTCCATGCTCAGGGCGGCCACTTTGGCAACGCACTCCAGGCTGCAGCTTTTGCCAACCCATTCCAGGATGAAGCTGAGCAAGGCCAGGACAGTGTGGTTCGTCTACTACTGCTTGAGCATCGGGTCGACGTGAATGTGCAGGGCGGCCACTTTGGCAACGCACTCCAGGCAGCGGCATGCCGCGGCAATAAGAGTTTGGTTTGTCTATTGCTAGAATATGGGGCCGACGTCCATGCTGAGGGTGGCTACTTCGGCAGCGCACTAAATGCGGCGGCACTCAGCGGCGATGAGAGTTTGGTTCGTTTACTAATAGATCGTGAGGCCGACGTCAATGCCCCGGGCGGATACAACGGCAACCCAGTCCAGGTAGCAGCTTCTAAGGGCCACGAGGGTGTAGTTCGTTTATTGATAGGTCGTGGGGCCGACATCAATGCTCAGTGTGGCCACTTCGGCGGCGCACTCCATGCGGCAGCATACGGAGGCCACTTGGGTATAGTTAGTCTACTGATAGAACATGGGGCCGATGTTAATTCCCACGGCGGTGACTACGGTAATGTGCTCCTGGCGGCCACTTGTGGTGGCAAAAAGAGAATAGTTCGTGTACTTATTGAGCACGGGGCTGACATGGACGCCCCATGTGGCCGCTACGGCAACACACTGCAGGCGGCGGCTTCCATGAACCTCGTGTATGGGGTAGATCTATTGCTGCAGGAACAGGCTAGGATTAGGCGGTAACGTTACTCGGATTTACTGCTTAGAAGTTTTACCTAAATTTGTCGCTAAGGTATAGGAGGAATCATTGCCAGGATTCCTTTTCAATATGTAAAGTCGACAGTGCAAGTTTGCAAGTAAAATCGACGTGATTTGCCGCTTTTTCGTTAGACCGTGTCCATCCCATATTGAATGTAGGCAACCGCGAGCAACGCAGCGCCTGCTAACAGTCTCGGAGCATTTAGCTTTTCCTCTATATCCCAAAATATCGGGTAGATATAGGCACGTGAGATGTAAGGCGATTCGGCAGAAGTTTAGCGTGCTTATACCAATATCATAAGCTTTGCAATGTCACAAGCTCCAGTGCTAATATTCATTAGTCACATTGTGCTGAAGCTGTTAGGTGTATCGTTGTAGGTTCAAGTTTGGGTAACGACGGCATGAGATATCTCGTGATTCTCAGGCGGTGCCAAATCAAGTAACACCATTGGACGTCATGTTGAATGGCAACATGTATGAAAACCCGCACTATTATTATCCGCTGCACATCTGCGTCCTTCCGATCAGACTGACTATAATTGTGCGTGCAAGGTAGGGTAAGGGTTTTGATGCTCAGTGCAGATGTGAGAAAGGTGACTCCAGACAGTGCAACTCCGAAGGCGTCATGACGAAAAGAGAATTTGTTAAAGTACCAGGTCGATTTGGTAGAGTGACATATTGAAGATAAAAGACATCTGTTACCGACGAGCGATGCTTAGATACAAGGCACAGTAGAAAGAAAAATGTCAGGGATTGCTCTCTTCTCCTTGCTTCACAGCCCTCAGCTTTTCCATTCTCCACTAATTACCATTTAAATAGCCTTCGACATTTATGTACTTTGAAATCATATTTCGGGTCCTGCCGCAACAGCTTTCGAAGCTACTGTCGTTCACCTCTCTGCGCTAGTTTTCGCACCACCTAGTATTTGTGTCATATGAGGAATCTGATTAAATACCCATTAGTAGCTGGTAGCTGCCGATATCAACATTGCCACATAAGATGTCAATTTTCCCGCATACCGATGATATTTGCTGAACACGTATACTATAACCAGCACGACGCTCCGAAGGTTATGGTGTTACAGAGCCCTGTGCGGCTAATAAACACAGGCATTCCACTATATTCATACTAAAGGCGTCTGAGTAATCCTCGACCCTCGGTCTGGAAATCATTTGTCACATACAAGAATGGTAGTGTCTGTACGAACATGTCAACCTACAATCAAGGCTGGTGGAGAAGTGGTAGCGCTTCCTCTTAGATTGGGATAGGTCCAAGGTTTGACTCCTAGCCAGTCCATTATTTTCTTCCGTTTTTTAGTGTTTCGAGCCATCAACAACCTCTCAACCAATCGTGATGTTTTGCTAGTCTACGGAGCTAACTTAAGACTCTTTTGTAATATGTATTAGATTGTGTGGTTGGAGTCACCTCCAAATTCTGTGTCGTAGACTTTAAAGAGTTGGAATAGAAGATATCACAGCAGATGATGAGTAAAGAAAAGCTTAACATTTGGGAAGGCTGTCTGAAGCATTATTCTCACTGCAGTACAATAGGCTAATGAGCTTAGGTAAGCCCAAGGTTATTCTAGCAGGCTAGTTATCTAGCAAGGTAAACGCAACATCGCCAAACTCCGGGCCGCATTCAAAGTTCGCGCGAATTCCGGAAATCATCCTCAACTTTCCAGCTTCCCTCTGCTTTCGCAGCATCTCCATGCGCCTCAGGTCTCCTTTCGCACCATACAGTGTGCAATTGATCTCGTTTGAAATCCGCACTGGGCGCAATTGCATATATTGCAGTATGATACTCACTTTTTATCGATCTATCTATCTATCGACAGCGACTCTAGGTTCGCCTACAGATAGATGGTGACGGTTATTAAGTGCACTTGTAGCCGCTGCTAGCAGGACACGGGTGCATTTGGAGATGCTACTCGAGACGGCAATTGAGCGCGTTTGGAGAGGCAGTTGTTGACTGAGCACGACTGCACTCCTTGGAACTCCGCTAATTGTATGACTGCGTATTTGCCACATCGTAGAGTCCGCCAACAAGCGGTCTACATAACGACGGAACGCGGACATATTCCGGACATTCCCGAATGCACGTGCATTAATGTTTCTGGCGATCAAAGCCATGTAACCGAGATCGCACCAGGGTAAGCTGATTGCGTCCTTGGCTCGAAGCAGAAGCCCTGTCTCTTTATTTGGTTCCTGTCCGGATAAACCCGGATGACTTAATAGTTCCTCCTATCACCTGTCTACGTACCCAGACTTAGCACCCGATACGAGAAAAAGAATAAGGGAGTAAGGTCGCTTCGATTTCGATATGGCGTTATATTGCTGGTGCTATATAAGGGTGTGTTTTTCTTGTTCTCGATATATCACTTTCCCAAATCTGGCTTGTAGGATTCCGGTTCATGCGAAACATTATTGAGGATCGTGTTGCCGGATGTAGAAACTGCTTGCTTAACGTAGGTTACCCTGCCATGCAACACGACCGGGCGATGCAACACCCGCCCGCTCCCACTTCTGGCCTTCTCTAGCCCAACCAAAAATAAACTGGAAGGGTTAGAACAAAAAAGGAGCCATATACAGATGATTTAGAATGATATGGGAGGGAACTAAATTTATTGAACCAAAAGAAAAGTCATAACTCAT
>Ga0307515_10005847_pt1 | contig 24825 bp, 29 predicted proteins | sample 17_EM_MG_FD_194513 | JGI IMG/M metagenome (GOLD analysis project Ga0307515, IMG submission 194513) | Populus trichocarpa ectomycorrhiza microbial communities from riparian zone in the Pacific Northwest, United States - 17_EM | ecosystem: Host-associated > Plants > Roots > Unclassified | place... | reverse complement strand
GACCCGTGCGGACACTGCCGGTCCGCACGGGTCGCTTCTTTCGTACCCGCCGAGGTTTTGCATTTCGGTTTTCTGACAACCGGACAAACCAATAGTGAAAGCACCAAACACCCGGATTCGGCGTACGCCGAAGAACGGTCGTTTTTTGCCTGATTTCGCCGATGAAATCCGGCGTGTCCTCGATATCTTCAGTGACCTGCGTCTTCCCAGGTGCGCGGGTGGATCAGACGGTTTACCGTCGGGCCGATGCTCCCTGTCGGTCAGCGCCTCATCGGCCCCTCGCTTCCGCTCCCCGCGCCGTCGTCCGCGGGCGTCGGCACATGTCTGCTGCCCGAGACGCTGTTGGGCGAGCCGGCCCGGGCGCCGCAGCGGATTCCCTACCACCTCGTTGCCCTGACCACAGCCGGACACGGCACCGCCGAGATTGATTTCACCGCCCAGCCCTGCCGGCCCGGCACCCTGCTCTGGGTCCGGCCGGGGCAGGCGCTGCGGTTCGGCGGCGCCTTGGACGCCACCCTGGTCGCCTGGGAGCGGGAGCTGCTGCGCCCCGACGACGTCGCCGGGGTGCCGGTCGACGACCCGACCGGCCCGGCCCGCTGGCAGCTCGCCGGCGAGGACGAGGACGCGATCATCAGCGACGTCACCCAGCTCGCGGTGGACTGCGAGCGGCACGCCACCGGCCGGCTGAGCACCGCGCTGCTGCGTCATCAGCTCGCCGTCCTGCTGTTGCGGATCGCGCTGCTGACCGTTGCCGATCCGGCCGGCCCGGCGGCGGCCGAGACCCGGACCTTCGCCCGGTTTCGGCGCCAGCTCGAGGAAGGCCACTCGCGCAGCCGCCGAGTGGAGGACTACGCGGCGCGGCTCGGCTGCTCGGTGCGGACGCTGACCCGGGCCAGCCTCGCGGTCACCGGCCGGACCGCCAAGCAGGTGGTCGATGACCGGGTCGCGCTTGAGGCGCGGCGCCTGCTCGCCTGCACCGATCTGTCGGTCGCCGAGATCGGCCGGCGGCTGGGCTTCGGCGAGCCGACCAACTTCGGCCGGTTCTTCCACCGCGAGGTCGGCACCAGCCCGGGGCTGTTCCGGGCCGACGTCGTCGGCAACGACCAGCCGCGGGTGCCCGCTCAGCGAGCGGGCGCCGACTGAGCGTAATTCCCACAAATCCGTGGGGCATGTGTGGAGCGGCGGCGTTCAGGGGGCATGATGGATGTGTGCAGATTTCCGCGCGCGGCGACTATGCGGTCCGGGCCGCCCTCAGTTTGGCCCAGTCCTATCCTGCCCTAATGTCCGCCCAAGCCGTCGCCCAGGATCAAGGCATGCCTCGCAAGTTCCTCGAGGCCGTGCTCGCCGACCTGCGCCGGGCGGGCGTGGTCCGGGCCCAGCGCGGCGCCGAGGGTGGCTACACGCTGTCACAGCCGCCGCGAGACGTGACCATCGGACAGATCTTGCGAGCCGTCGATGGCCCCCTGGCCGGCGTGCGCGGGCTACGCCCCGAGGAGACGCAGTATTCGGGTGCCGCCGAAAACCTGCCCAACCTCTGGGTCGCTGTGCGGGCGGCGGTGCGCGAGGTGGTCGACGAGGTCAGCCTCGCCGAGCTGATCAGCGGCCGGATGCCGGCCCACGTCCGCAAGCTGACCACCCGGCCCGACGCCTGGCAGCCGCGCTGACGTTTGCGCTTTTCGCCCATCGGGAATACCGGCGTCAACCAAGGTAGACGTTGGAGGGACACCCGATGGGCCTCATGTTCCGCAGCCGTAGAAAGATCGGGCCGATCATCCTGAACTTCACGCAACGGGGCTTCTCGTCGTGGAGCATCAAGATCGGCCGCTGGTCCTGGAACTCCAAGGCCAGGGCGCACCGAGTCGACCTGCCCGGGCCGCTGTCCTGGAAGCAGGACAAGTCCCGCGACTGAGCTTTAAGACGACTCGGCGGTGATCACCACATCGCCGCCGAGTCGGCCGTGCTCGGGCTGCCGGTGGACCGTCCCGGCGTCGACCAGCGTGTGCAGCACCCGGGTGACGTCCGCGGCCCGGTAGACGGTCTCGGTCAGCGCAAAGGTGCGCAGCTCGGCCACCGTCGCCTCCTTCACCAAGGTCAGGTGGTGCAGGATCTCCCGGCGCAACGGGCCCGGGTGCGGGTTCAACGAGATGTCGATGAGGTGCCGGTCAGGGTCGCCTGGGTCGCGGTAGCGCACGCCCGCATATTCGTCGACCGCCCAGAGCAGGTCCTTGAACGCCTCCAGACTCTTGCCCGAAGTGGTCGCGAAAATCAGCAACTCCCCGTCACCCTCGTCCGCCACCAGCTCCACGGCCGCGACCAGCGGAAAGCCCGCGTCGCTCAACGCCGACCGGTAGGCGTCCACCAGCGCTCCCCCGCTCTGCCCCCGCCACCGCCCGTCGCCGAAAACCCGGTCGCCACCGTCGGCGAGCGCCCCGGCGGCAAAGACCAGCAGTGCCTCCGCCGGCTTGCCGGCGGCCAGTGCCGCGACGGTGGTCAGGCTCGGCGGCCCACTCGCGGCCGCCGCATCGAGATAACCCAGCAGCGGTACGCGTGCCGCGCCGACCGCCTTGAGAGCGACGGCCAGCCGCGCGTCGGTCCCGCCGGGCACCGGCAGCACGGTCAGTCCCGCCGCCGCAGCCGGAATAGCGCCCAGCCGGGAGCCCAGGGCGGACACCTCCTCGGCCACCGCCAGCATCCGCAGCTCACGCCCTCTGACCAGGTCGGACTGCTCCACAAAGACCCGCAGCGCGGCCTCGGCGGAGCTACCCTGATCGGCGTCGGCGTACCCGTGTACATAGGTGGCCCGGCGGGCCCGGTGCAACGCCGCCGGAGCCCACGCCCCGAGATGACGCACGAGCACTTCGCGTTTGACGTTGGCCACACTGTCGGCAGTCATATTCAGGTTGTACAGCATCAACGCATAGGGTTTGGCAGCAAGAACACGGCGCGGGACTTGTACCCAGGGTCGCTGAGCAGACACTATGAGGCACGTGGCCCCACCACTCGCCGAACTGACCGCCAAAGCGCAGACGCTGACGTCCGCGGGCGATCTTGTGGGTGCCCGGGCGGTCCTCGCCCACGTTCTCGATCCGGCCGACGCCGCCAACCCGCAGCGGGCCACGGCTGACCTGGCCGTCGCCGCGGCGTTGCACGCCCGCATCCTGATCGCGCTCGGCGACCCACACTCCGCCCGGATGTGGGCTGCGTTCGCCCACGCGGCCGAGGCGCGCCTGCACGGGCCGCACGACGAGCGCACCCTCGCCGCGGCCACGATCCACGCGGCGGTGCTGCAACGAGTGGGCAACCACGGCCGGGCGGCGCAGCTCTACCACGACCTGGTCCTCGAGCTGATCAATCTGGACGGTCCCGACTCGCAGCGGGTGCTGGCCGCCCAGGCCGACCTGGCCACGGCCGAGCACGCGGCCGGCAACTGCACCGCCGCCCGCGCACGCTTGGCGGAGGCCTGGGCCCACTACCGCCGGGTTTACGGCGACGGCGCCCCGGCCGGGATCAAAATGCTGGCCCGGCTCGGCGCACTGGAACGCGAATGCGGCCGCGTGTCGGACTCCATGCACCACCTGTCCCTGGCCGGCGAGCTGTGCGCCCGCCACCTGCCGGAGGACAACCTGCTGGGTCAGCAGGTCGCGGCCCTGGCCCAGGCACCGGCAACGGGTCGGCACCACTGCGGCCGGGTCGCCCAGTCCACCGGCCCCGACGGCCCGGTGCCGGGGGTGGCCCCGATCTACCCGACGCCCGTACCGGCCGCCGTCCCCGGCGACCTGACCGGACGCCACGCGCGGACCGAAGCACCGCCACCGCTGCCCGGGCCGGAGCCCGACGACCGTCCCACCCAGGAGTTCCCGGTCCGATCGCCGGACCGCCAGCGAGCGCCTGGCGAGCCGGGGCCGGCCTGGCCCACCCAGCGGACCACAGCCCACGAGCCGGGCCACGCGGCCACGACCGAGATGCCGACGGCGGCCAGCGGTTCCACGGCCGCTCCCACCCGTCCGTCCTTGGATTCCACGGCGCTCCTTGCCACATCCACGGGCCTTGCTAGGGGCTCCGCGAGGCCTGCGGTCGTGCCCGCTGACCTCGGACAACCACCGACCGGGCCCACTCCCACGGAGCACAGCCAACCACCCGCCGCGCGCACCACCACAGAACACAGCCAACCACCCGCCGCGCGCACCACCACAGAACACAGGCAATCATCGGCCGCGCCCTCGGGGTTCGGGCAGCCGAATCCCCCGGTCGCCGATGCGAAGCCGCCGGTGCCGCCGGCCGAGATCCACGCCCCCCGGCCTTCGACGGTCAAGCCGCCTCCGGCCGATCCCCCGGTCTTCGTGCCTCTACCAGCGGATCCGCTGCTTTCTCTCGCGTCTCCCGCGCAGCGGTCCCCCGACCCGATGGCGGCCCTGGCGCCGCCACCACGAGCCACAGAGACGCGAGCCGCAGAGACGCGAGCCGCAGAGACGCGAGCCGCAGAGACGCGAGCCGCAGGGGCCGCGACTGCCGGGCTCGGTAGGCCCCGGTCGCCTCAAGCCGAAGCGCCTCGACCGGCCGGTCCGTCGACCGATCAGACACGCATCATCCCGCCGCAGCCTGACCTGGCCCGGTCCGAGCCACCACCGCTCGACCCGCCACGCGCTGACCGGCGAGCCACCGGGATTACACGCGCCGAAACACCGCGTCACGAAACCATGCCCGGCGAGACAACGCACACTGAGACCGGCCGTGCCGAGCCGACGCGTGCCGACCTTCCACGTGTTGCGCCTCCGCAGGCCGGGACCGCGAGCGTGGACCCCAAGCACGCCGAGCCGTCGCACCCGGCAGGACCGCAAGCCCCACCACCACGCTCTGCCCGGCCGATGCACGCCGCACCGCCGACACACACCCCACCGGCGGCGCACACCGCACCGCCGACACACACCGCACCGCCGACACACACCGCGCCGCCGGCGCACTCCCTGCCACCGGCACAAGCCCCGCCGCTGATGCACACACCACCACCACCACCGGCGGTGAGCCCGCGGCCAGTCAGCCCGTCGCCAAGCAGCCCGCCGTTGCCTGGGTCCGCCGCGGCCGGACCGTGGCGGGTCGCAGCCGGCCCGGCCGCCGAGGAGCCGACCCACCCGATCTCCCCAAGCCCGGCCAGCGGCGCCATGCGTCCCACCGAGTCCGGCCGGCCGCACACGGCCCCACGCCAGAGCCGCGCCGGCCTGGACTACCCGGGCCACAGCGGTGACGCCCACCCCGACACCGGCGCGAGCCGCGCAAGCTACGGCGCCGGATCACCGACGGCCGCGCCCGCCAACGTGACCCGCGGCCACCACGTCACCGGGACAACGCCCGCCCAGCATGAGGACGCCACCGGCGTATACCGCCCCGGCGGAACACCGCCCGGCCAGGCCGAAGACGCCACCCGCCGGTACCACCCCGCCGAGACAACGCCAGCCCAGCCCGAGAAGGCCACCGGCGTATACCGCCCCACCGGAACACCACCCGGCCAGGCCGAAGACGCCACCCGCGCGGACTACGCCCGCCGGACCCGTCCCGGCCAGCCCGCAGATGCTCCCGGGGTGCAGAGCGGCCCGCCCGGCGGTGTCGAGTGGCCGTCCCCGGCCGACGGCGTCTATCAGTCCGGTCGCGGAGGCCCGCCGGCCGACGGCGGGACACGCACGGGACGGGCCGGTCCCGTGGGTTGGCGGCCACCCGCGACTCCGCCACCCGCCGAAGCGGCGATCCGGGCGGTACCGCATCCCGAGGTCGTGCTGCAGCGTCCCGTCCAAAGTGCCGACCATCTGCTACCCGTGCCGGTAGAGCGCCCCCAGCAGCGCAACTCCTGGCAGCCCATCGGGCTGATCGCGGCGCTCGTCGCCGGCATCCTGGTAGCGGCCGGCATTGTGGCCGTGACGATGCGCCGCGGCGCGAACGATGCGGCGGTGCCCACGGTCGTGTCCACATCGGTCGCCCCACCGCCGAGTGCGAGCGCGACCCCTTCGCCGGTCGGCGGCGCCCCGGGGAACGTCAAGCTGCGGGACAACCGCGACAGCGTGTCGCTGACCTGGAGCTATCCGAAGGGCTCCGAGGGCCCGGTGCTGATCTCCGGCGGCCGCAGCGGTCAGGAACAGCGGGCGTTCCAGCAGCTCCCCGCGGGCACCACCGACTACGTCGTCTACGGCCTGAACAGCTCCCAGGACTACTGCTTCACCGTCGCCGTGGTCTACACGGTCGACCGCGTCGCCGCGTCCAAGTCGGTCTGCACCAACCGCAAATAGCAATCATCCGGGGCCATGAGCTGGCCGGCGGCCGCTAGCCCGGCCCAGATCGGCCGGATCCAGTCCGGCGATCACGGCCAGATCCTCGGCTGTCATGTCCAGCGCCCGAGCCACGTCCGCGACGAGCGCCGGGTGCGGAATCAAGTTGCCGACGCGAAGCCGGTTGATCGACGACTCTGCCCGAAAACTCCGTCGCGCCGCCTGCGTGACCGACAGTCCGCGCACCTCCATCAGCCCGCGGAACACAAGACCGAACGGATGTGGCTCGGGCTCCCCCGCTGGCGCAAGCCCCGGCCCGATGACCGTATCGCCGACCTTCGCCAGCGCAGAAGACGGTCATCCGCGAACCGCACCCGCGCCGAGAACGGCAGCCGCTCGGTGGCGTCCCCGTTCACTAGACCGGGCACCGTCACCTCGACAAACTGCGCAACCCCGGATGGCTTGGACTGGAGCACGGCGTTGGGATACGCGGGTCCGACTTCGGTGACCCGCCAAGCACTGTTCCACCACGGCAGTTCGCCGAATAACTCGTCGAAGAACGGCGGCAGGACGGATAGCTCGGCTGGCACGGGTTGTTCCGCATGAACGGCTCCCGGCCAGTAGGTCAACGCCTCGACGACGCCCGCGCTCAGCACGCGATCCCCACGCATCATCGTCCGAGGATAGGGCGTTTCGGGAAGCGCATACTCCACGGCTTCTTGAAGTAGGCGACCCTCGACGCGCCGCTGGCACGTTCGTCCGCACTCAACGGGACGCCTTCACCTGCACGCGTACTCGATACCTCGGGCGTTCCGACACTTCGAACAGCTGATCTCCCCATTTGACGGCGCCCAGACCGGAGCACCGGCCGCGCCACCGGAGCCACGCACGGCCGTCGAACGGGTGCCAGACCGACGGGCGCGAGGAGCTTGACCGCTCGGGCCTAGAGCGCGAGCTCGACGATTACCGGGTAGTGGTCGGAGGCGTATTCGGCCGCGCCGCCTCGGATGACGCGTGCGGCCTCGGCTCGGGCCGCCACTGGCGCGCTCCCGAGCACATAGTCGAGTCGCATGCCGGAGAACTCGTGCCCGCTGCCCGCCGAGGTTGGCGCCGTCTGCCCCGGGCCGTTGCCGGCGGCCGTCCACAGGTCGCGGAGCCCGGCGGCCAGCAGGACCGCCACCGGCCGGGTGTCGACCCCGCCGCCGCGGCGCAGGTGCCGCTTGCGGAACTGTTCCGGCAGCCGGGCCACCGCGTCGGCGTGATCGACGCCGGGTTCCAGCGTGTTCAGGTCGCCCGCGACCAGCGTGAGCTCCGATCGGTAGCGTTTGGCGATCCGGCGGGCTTCGCGGCGTCGTTTGGCCGGCGAGTGCGGGTTGAGGTGTGTGCTTACCACGGTGAGCGGGCCGGCCTCGGTGGGCACGACGGCTCCCGCCGCGGCGTGGTGCAGGCCCCAGCGCAGGTGGCTTACGCCCGCCATCCGCAGCGGCGGCCGGACCAGCACCGCCACCGGCTGCCCGGCCGCCGACCCGGCCAGGTGTGGTGTCATACCGATGGCGTCGGCCAGCCGTCGCAGGCGGTGGTCGTCGAAGGACTCCAGCTCTTGCAGGGCCAGGAGGTCGGGTCGTTGTTGGTCGAGCACGGTCGTGATGGCTTCGAGCCGGTCCGTGCCGTCGCGATCGATCCCGCCCGTCTTGATGTTCCAGGTCATGAACCGGTGGGTCACGGGGCGACCTGGTGTGGCTTCAGCGTCCAGACCAGCAGCGCGAGCCAGCAGGCGGCCAGGATCAGCGCGCCGAGGACGTCCGTCGGGTGGTGTTCGCCGCGGTACATCCGGGACAACGCTACGCCCGCCGGCAGCAGCACCGCGAGCGCCGGGAACACCCAGCGCCACCACTGCCGGATCCGGGGCAGGACCAGGATCGCGAGGGAGATCCAGAGGCACAGCGACGCGGCGATGTGCCCGGACGGGAACGACGAGGTCGGCATCTGCCCATCCAGCTGCTCGACCGGCGGCCGGGGCCGGTTCACCGCGGCCGCGCTGCACAGGAACAGCGTCAGCTCGCCGAGCATCGCGAGCACCACGAACAGCACCGGTCGCCATTGCCGCCACGCCGCGAGCGCGATCGGGCCGAACGTCAGCGCGACGGCCAGGATCGCGTGCGTGTCTCCGGCCTTGCTGAGCAGCCAGCTCAGGTGGTCCAGCGCCGGCGTCCGGAAGCTCTGCAGCCAGCGCGGCACACCGTCGTCCACCTGCTGGATCCAGGTGCCGCGGGTTTCGTTGGTGAGCCCGTAGCCGAGCAGGTAGAGCAGGCCGAAGGTGAGCACCCAGCCGGTGAGGATCTCGGCCGCGCCGGCCCACGGGTGCGGGATCAGCTGTTTCTCCGCGGGCGCCAGTTCCAGGTCGGGCCCGGCCTCGGGTTCCAGGCCCGCCGCGAGCGGCGGCGTCGGGAGCCCGGCTTCGCGCCGCCAGATCCGCAACGCGTACGCCGTGACGCCGAGCCAGGCCGCCGCGAGCAGCCAGCCGGCCAGCACGTCGGAGACGAAGTGCACGCCCAGCGCGATGCGGCTCAGCCCGATCAGGACCACGATGGTGATCGGTACGGCGGCGAACGCCCGGCGCCAGCGGGGCGCGACCGCCGGCCAGAAGACCAGCAGGAGCGCGCCGTAGACGACGGCCGAGCCGAGCGCGTGCCCGCTCGGGAAGCTGTTGCCGGGTGCGCTCGCGACCGGCACGTCGACGACCGGGCGAAGCCGGCCGACGAGGGTTTTCACGGACGGGTCGAGCAGCAGCGCGCCGAGGGCGGTGACCACGAGGTAGCTGGCCAGCCGGCTCCGGCGGCGCAACAGCAGCAGCACGACGGCGGCGCCGACCAGCCAGAACAGGACCGTACGCCCGCCTGCCCGGGACACCCCGGTCGCGATGTCGACCAGCAGCGGGTGCCGGGACAGCAGGTGGTTGAGCAGGTCGGCCACGCCGTGGTCCAGGCTCTGCAACGGTCTCCAGTGGAGCCGGATGAGCAGTAGCAGGACGCCGAAGCCGAGCCCGACCGCCACGACCGCGGTCAGCCCGAGGACGCTGCGCTCGGTGAAGTGCCGCATCGGCGCCCAGCCGGCGCGCTCCTTGACGCGGCCGTCGTCCGGCGCCCAGGTGTCCTGCGCGGGGGTCATTTCGGGGCCTCGCTTCCGCTCGGGATGCCCCAGAACTACCCCGCTGTGCCGGCTCGCACACCGGCTCAGGTGGCTTCGTCCACCGCCTCGCGCACGCTCTGGGCCGCCCGGCTGGCCGCCTCCGCGTCGTACGCAAGATCGGGGTCTGCCTCGGGTTGTGGCACGCAGAGCAGCAACGCCCGGGGCCGCACCGAGATCGACATGGTCTTGCCGGGCTCGATCAGGTCGCCGTCGAGTTGGCGGGGCTGCGGCTTGGCGCTGTAGATCTCGATCCGTTGCGCGGTGTAGGTCTCCATCAGCGGCACCCGTTCCTTGCGCCGCAGCACTGCCCAGCCGAGCGCGGCCCAGTGCGCCAGGTTGCGCGGGCTGAGGATCGCCACGTCGAGCTTGCCGTCGTCGGGTTCGGCGGCGGTGAGCAGGCGCACTCCGCCCTGCAGGCGTCCCACGTTGCCGACGATGACCGTGCGCGGGCGGCGGCGCATCACCTTGCCACCGTCCAGGCGGATGAGCACCCGCATCGGCCCGCCGCGCAGGTGCTTGGCGGCACCGCCGAGGTAGGCGAGCCAGCCGATCCACTTCTTGGCCGACTCCGAGGTGCCTTCGAGCATCTGCGCGTCGAAGCCCATCCCGGCCAGCACAGCGAAGCAGCGGTCCTCGACCACGCCCACGTCGATGCGCCGGCGGCCGCCGTCCAGGGCGACCTGTATTCCGGTGGCCACGTCGCCGGCCAGTCCGAGGTTGGCCGCGAGCAGGTTGCCGGTGCCGGCGGGGAGCACTGCCAGCGCGACATCGGTGCCGGCCAGCGTCGTCACGCAGGCCCTCACCGTGCCGTCGCCGCCGCAGGCGAAGACCAGTTCGGCGCCGTTCTCGACCGCCTTGGCCGCCTGGCCGCTACCGGCGTCCTGCGGGGTGGTTTCCAGCCAGGTGGGCGCGGGCCAGCCGGCGCTCGCGAGGCCTTGCTCGATGGTGCGGCGCAGCAGGTTGAGGTCGGGCACTTTGACGGGGTTGACGACGACGGCGGATCGAGGTCCGGGCACAGCCTCAGTGTGCGGGAGCTATCTCACATCGGCGACTCGAGCGCTTGTGCGGTACGGTGACGAAGCAAACTTGAACACGTTCAAGAATGGGTGTGATCGTCATGATCGTGCTGGTCAAGCTGATGGTCGTGATCGGAATGCTGGTAATCGTGCCGATCGGGTTGCGACTGCTCGACGACCCGGGCGCCACCCTCGCCCGGCGGGTCTGGCCGATCGGGGCGGCGTTCGGCGCGCTCAGCCTCTGGCTTCCGCGCGGGAGTCTCGCCACCGCCGCCGCCACCGGGTACGCGACGGCGGCCGCCGTGCTGTGCGCGTACGCGATAAGTCGCCCGGCCCGGCCCCGCCGCGAGTGGCCCGCCGAGATCGCCGTGCTCACCGCCCTGCTCAGCCTGGGCGTCGCGGCGAGCGCCCTGGTCGCCGAGCGGTCCGGTTACCCGCTGTTCGGCTTCCGGCCGACCGTGCTGCTGCTGACCGTCGCGCACTTCCACTTCGCTGGCTTCGCGGCCGCGCTGGTCGCCGGGCTGCAGACCCGGGTCAAGCCCGGCAGGGCAGCCGACGCGGCCGCGCTGACCGTCCCGGCCGGTACCCTGCTGGTCCTGATCGGCTACTTTACGGCCGAGTTCGTCGAGCTGGCCGGCGCGCTCGTGCTCACCGCGGGCATGTGGACGATCGGGTGGCTGACCTGGCGGTATGCCCACGGGATGGGCCCCGACCGGCTGACCGCGGGGCTGCTCTACGGCTCGGCGACCGTCCTCGCGGCCTCGATGGTGCTGGCCGTGAGCTGGGCCCTCGGCGAGGCGACCGGCCTGCCCCACCCGTCGCTCGAGTGGATGGCGGCGACTCACGGAGTGGCGAACGCGCTCGGCTTCGCCCTCTGCGCGATGGTGGGCTGGCGCCGCGCCGGGGCATACCTCTGAGTTTGTCGCAACGAGAGGAAGAAAGTAGCGAATGACTGAGCTCACCTATGCCGAGGTCGGCGCGACGCGGCACGAGCCGCTCCCCGACGGCTATCACCACCTGCGCCACCGGGTCCAGATCGGCGACGGCGCCGAGGTCTTCGCGCGGGCGGGGCGGGCGGTGCTGACCTACCGCATGCACCGCGCGGCCGGGGCCCGGGTCCGGGCCAGCGCCGAACGGGCCGCCCCGGGGGCCCGGGTCACGGTCACTCTCTGGCCGTTCACGGTGCCGTGCGAGGTCGTCTATGTCATCGACGAGCCCACCCGGATCGGCTTCGGCTACGGCTCGCTGCCGGGGCACCAGGAGTGCGGCGAGGAAGGGTTCCTGGTCGAGCTCGCGCCGGACGGAACGGTCTGGTTGACCATCACGGCGTTCAGCCGGCCGGCGCGCTGGCCCACGATCCTGGCCGGCCCACTCGCGGTCCTCATCCAGCACGCCTACGCCCGGGTCTGCGGGCGCGCGCTCATCCGACTTTCGACGGCTTCCCGTACCGTGGGTTCGTGAACCAGACGCGCGTCACATGGTGGGGGCACAGCACCATGTGGCTTGAGGAGTCGGGCGTCACGCTGCTCACCGACCCGGTCCTCACCAGCCGCGTGGTCCACCTGAAGCGGATGGCCGGGCCGGCGCCGGTGCTGCCAGGCCCGCCCGACGCCGTGTTGCTCTCCCACCTGCACGCCGACCACTTCCACCTGCCCTCGCTGCGGCTGGTCCCCGGCGAGCCGCGGCTCATCGTGCCGCGCGGCACCGCCGCCTTCGTGGCGGACGGGCTCGGCCCGGCCTGGGCGCGGCGCTGCGTCGAGCTCGCCCCCGGCGAGGAGACCAGCGTGGGCCCGGTCAAGGTGCGGGCGGTCAAGGCGGCCCACGACGGCGGGCGCGGGCCGTGGTCGCGGCATCGGGCGGTCGCCGTGGGGTTCGTTGTGGAGGGCGCGTACCGCACCTGGTATGCGGGCGACACCGGCCTGTTCGACGAGATGTCCGAGTTCGCCCCGGTTGACCTGGCGCTGATTCCGGTTGGTGGCTGGGGCCCGACGTTGAGTTCACATCATCACCTCGACGCGAGCACGGCCGCCGAGGCGCTGCGGCGGGTCAAGGCGGGCTGGGCGGTTCCGGTGCATTACGGTACGTTCTGGCCGATCGGCATGTCCGGCGTACGGCCGCAGATGTTCTCCGGGCCGGGCGAGGAGTTCGCCCAGCGCGCCGCCCGGGCAGCTCCCGACACGCAGGTCCGGGTGCTCGCGCAGGGCGAGTCGCTGACGATCGGACCCGGCGCGTGATCGGTGAGCTCCAGACGATTGGCTGGCTGTTCCTGGTCGTGTCCTTCGGGGCGATCGTGCCGATCGTGCCCACCGGCGCGGCGGTCAGCGGCGCGGCGGCCCTGGCGGCGCACAACAACCCGCTGACCATCGTGCTGGTGGTCGCGGGCGGGGCGGCCGGCGCGTACGCCGGAGATCTGGTCATGTATGCGATGTGCCGGGCCGGCGGCGAACCGCTCGCCCGGCGGCTGCGCTGGCTGCGCGACGACCAGCACCTGTCGGCGGTTAAAGACCGGCTGGCCAAGAACCAGATTCCGGTGCTGCTGGTCTCCCGGCTGCTGCCGGGCGGCCGGGTGCCGGTGCTGCTGGCCGCCGCGTTCCTGGGGCTGAGCTGGCGCACTTTCGTGGTCGCGAACGCGCCGGCCTGCCTGCTCTGGTCGGTCGTCTACGCCGGCATCGGCGTGGCGGGCGGGTCGATCTTCCGGGAGCCGTGGGAGGGCGTGGTCGCCGCGATCATCCTGGTACTGCTGGTCAGCCAGGGTGTTGGCTGGTGGAACAAGCGCCGGACGGCCCGGCTGGAGGCCGCCGGGAACGAGCAAACCGAGACCGCGTAGCCGGCGGTGTCAGTACTTCAGATACTGCCGGGTCAATTTCGCCGCTCGTTCGACGACGCCGATGCCGCCCGACATGCTCGCGTGCTGGTGCGAGAGCACCGCGATCGAGACATCCGTGTCGTCGCTGGCCACCCGGCCGACCGTGTTGATGATCCAGCGGTTGCCCTCGGTTGAGCGGGCCAGCCAGCCGTTCTTCACCGTCGTGGTCTCGCCCGTCTTGGCGACCGCGGGCACGCCCCAGTCCTGATCTTCCTCGACCGTGCTCATCAGCTGGAAGGCCAGCTTGCGCGAATCGGCGTCCAGCGGGCCCTTCGCGTCGACCAGCTCGGAGAGGAGTTTGACCTGATCGTTCACCGTCGTCCGGGTGAGGCCCCAGGAGTTGCTGACCTTGGTCGAGGTGAGCCCGATCCGCTTGTTGCACTTGGTGATCGCCGCGGCCTGCCCGAGCTTGTTGAACAGCGAGGTCGTGGCGTCGTTGTCGCTCGCCTGGATCATCCGCTTGGCCAGGCTCAGCTCGCTCGCGGTGAGGTCGCGCTCCTTGTCCTGCGCGGTGAGCAGCAGGCAGGCGAGCACCTGGACCTTGACGACGCTGGCGGTCTCGTAGGTCTCCGAACCGCGGAACGAGTAGCGCTCGCCCGTCTTCTTATCGAGCACTGCGACGGAGAACTCCGGGACGGTAGCCGCGTACTTTTTCAGGGCCGCGTCAAGGGCCTTCACCTGGGCTGCTCGCTTCTGCTTGGCCAGCTCCTCCGGGCTGGGACCGGTCGGTGAGGGTGACGCCGAGGGCGTTGTGGCGACCTGGAAGCTGTCCGGGAGCGGGAACGCATCGGCGACCCCACCGCCCCGGGTCATGCCGATGCCGACGAGCACCGCGCCGCCAAGGACCCCAACTGCCGCCACGGCCAAGATCAATTTACCGGTACGTGCCACCCATGCATACTGCCGCGTCGGGGCCGCATTTCGCCGCCCGAGAAGCCCTTATCGGAAGATTGGCCCAAACTTTCGACGGTCGGCTCGCACCCCACCACGAACGGTGATCAGCGCACAATGGGCACATGGCCCTCTTGCCCTCCCCGTCCGCACTGATCGAGTTGACCCGATCCGCCGTCGGTCAAGTGGTCGAGACCGCGGCGTCCGTGGTCACTATCCCGGTCCGGGCGATGAGTCTGCTCGGCCAGGCCGAGTTGCTAGTCACCCGGATCACGGTGCTCGCCGACAGCGCTGAAACCCTGATCGGCCAGGTCGGCACGATCGTGACGGAGGCGCAGGAGACGCTGCGCTCGGCTCAGTCGACAGCCGCGGCGGCCGCCCGGACGGTCGCGGAGGCGGACACGATCACCACCGGCGCGGCCCGCATCATCGACGGTGCGGCCCTGATCACCGCCGACGCCGGGCGCCTGGTGGGCACGGCCGAGTCGGTAACGACCGAAGCAGCCCGACTCGTCGGCACAGCCGAGTCAGTGACCACCGAGGCAGCCCGGCTCGTCGGCACGGCCGAATCGGTAACGACCGAGGCGGCCCGGCTCGTCGGCACAGCCGAATCGGTGACCACCGAAGCGGCGCGACTCGTGGGTACGGCCGGGTTGGTGACGGCCGATGGTGCGCGCCTCGTGGGTGAGGCCGATGCTGTCACGGGTGGGGCGGCGCGGCTGCTCGATGAGGCCGGCCAGGTCATGGCGGCTACCCGGGTGGTGCTCGGGGAGGCCGTGACGGCAACGGAGGCGGCGACCGGAGTGGTCGCTCGGGCCGAGGCCGCGGCGACCGAGGCGATCCGGCTGCTCGACGGCTACGCCCCGACGCTGGACAAGGCGGCGCCGCTGGCCGCGCGGTTCGTCAACGACCTGACGCCCGACGAGGTGACCGCGGCGATCCGGATGGTGGACGAGTTGCCCAAGCTGCGCGAGCACCTGGTCGACGACGTGCTGCCGCTGCTCGGCAAGCTCGATCAGGTCGGCCCCGACCTGCACAACCTGCTCGAGGTGACGCAGGATCTGCACCTGGCCATCGCGGGGCTGCCGGGCCTGAAGATGCTCCGCCGGCGCGGCGAGGAGCGGGTCGCCGACGAGGAGGCCACGAACACCCGCAATCGGGGTTCCGCCAACCGGCGGAACCCCGAATAGCGGCGCGGATCAGAAGACCGAGACGCCGTACACGCTGAGCGGCTCGACGACCGGCTGGAAGTAGGTGACTCCGCCGGAGCTGCAGTTGCCGCTGCCGCCCGAGGTCAGGCCCATCGCGGTGGTGCCCGAGTAGAGCGGGCCGCCGCTGTCGCCCGGCTCGGCGCAGACGGTGGTGCGGATCATGCCGTAGACGGAGCCCTGCGAGTAGTTCACCGTGGCGTTGAGCGCGGTGACCTGGCCCGAGTGGGTGCCGGTCGTGCTGCCCCGGCGGGAGACGGTCGCGCCCACGGCCGGGGTGGCGGCGGACGTGATGTCCTGCGAGCCCACGGTGCCGCTGATGGTGACGGACGTGGTGGTGTAGCGCACGATGCCGTAGTCGTTGGTCGGGAAGCTGGTGCCGGTCCGGGTGCCCAGCGTCGTGGAGCCGTTGGTCCAGGTGGCGCCGATGTTGGTGCAGTGCCCGGCGGTCAGGAAGTAGTACGTGGTGCCGCTACGCACGTTGAAGCCGAGCGAGCAACGGGCGCCGCTGACGTAGATGGCGTCGCCGCCGGAGATGGTCGGGCTCAGCGTGCCGGGCACCGACTCGAGCCGGGCCTTGTCGCCGAGCTTGGCGACGATGGCCTTGACGGCGGCGAGCTTAGCGCCGGTGACCGTGCTGTCGGCGGTGACCGAGAGCTGGTTGGTGATCGGGTCGACGGCGAACGCCGTGCCGGGCGTCTTGAGCGTGGCCTTCAGCGTCGCGTCGGCGGCGGCCAGGGCGGCACCGCTGTGGGTGACGAAACGGGGGGTGGCGCCCGCGGCCTTGACCTCGGCGGCCGTGGCCGCGTCGGTGACGTTGACCGTGAGCTTGCCGGCGTCGTCCACGTAGGAGCCGGCGATCCGCGTGCCGAACCGCGTGTCCAGCGTGCTGGCGAGCGTCGAGGTGGCGAAGGACGGGTCTGAGGCACTCGGGGCCGCGGCGGCGGGTGACGCCACGAGAGCACTGCCGACGAGCACGGCGACAGTCAGGCCGACGATCGGCCGGCGCAGCTTGGAGCCGGAGTTTCGCACAGGTTCCTCCCAGGGGTGGGGGGTACGCCGGTGCCGGCGTACCGGTGCTACTCCTGCAGAGTATTTATCTTTCTCGATATCCACTCAAGGCTTGGCAAGGGATTTTAGATATCCGTCAAAGCGTGCTGAGCTGCCAAGACGAAGCCCATAACATCGAGCTATCACTATTTCGGGATGCCGTTCAGGCCGCCCTGACGAGTGTGGCAGCCGGCCGCCCGGCGACCAGATCGGCGGCGAGGTGGCGCGCCTGGGCGCGGATCTCGGGCACGGCCGTGGTCTCCCAGCGGGCGCCGCGCCGCAGCGGGCCGACCAGCCAGAGACCCGGCTGCGGGGTGCCGCCGGCCGCGATGAGCCGCCCGGCCGCGTCGATGTCGAGCCCGAGGTCGTGCGGCCCGACCCGGGCGTGGCCGGCGTCGATCAGCGTGCGGACGAACGGGGTGGCCGAGCCGGGTAGCCGCCCGGGCCCGGCGCAGTTGACCACCGCGGCGAAGCGGCCCGTCCCGCCGGAGCCGAAGTCCACCAGCAGGCCGCCGCCCGGCTCCGCGGCGACCGCCCCGACCCCGCCGGCCCGAACCAGCAGACCGCCCGCGGCCCGCAACGCCGCGACGCGCTTGGCCACCACCGGCGCCATCCGATGCCGGTGGCACTCCCACGGGCGGGCCAGGTGCCGCAGGAACGCCTCTTGCTCGGCCGGCGTGAGGGCAGCCCAGAGCTGATCCAGGTACGGCCGCATCCCGTCCACTACGGCCCGCCAGTCCCCCGCCTCGCCGGCCGATGCGCGCACGGCCCGGACGACGTCGCGCAGCGTGGCGCAGTCGTCGAGCGACGGGGCGGACGGCGGCGCGGCCTCCGCGGCGTGACTGAGCGGCAGCTGCCCGCGCCGGCTCACCGCGGTGATCGGGGCACTCCGGGCCGCGCCGGCGGCGAGGGTGAGCGTCACGTCGACGGCCGTCAGCCCGGTGCCGATGAGCAGGACGGGCTCGTGACCGGGGAGCGCCTCGAGGACGCCGGGCCGCCACGGGTCCGCGACATAGCCGGGGTGCTCGTGCAGCGCCGGCGGGAGCTCGACGGGTTGGGAACCCAGCGGGTTACCCACGGCGAGGACCACGTCGTCGGCGCGCAGCCTGGTGCCGTCGTCGAGGGAGACGGTCCAGCCTTCGCTCAACCGGGTGGCCCGGGCTGCCCGGACGGTGAGCCGGCCGGGGTGGGCGGCGACCGCCTCGGCGAGCACCGCGCGGAGATAGTCGCCGTAGTCGCGGCGGCCGAGGAAGTCGGCGGGCTCGGCCGCCAGGCCGCGGCCGCGGGCCCAGCGGACGAAGTGGTCGGGATCGTCCGGGTCGGCGCTCATCGCTCCGGCCCGGGAATTCAGCAGGTGCCAGGGCTGGGCCGAGCCGTAGGCCAGGCCGCCGCCGGGCTCGTCCGGCTCGATCAGCACGATCTTGTCGTCGCTACATCGCAGCAATTCGCGGGTCACCAGGACCCCGGCGCACCCACCGCCGACCACAGCCACCGTCCGCCGCACCATCCGACCCACCCCACGGTCTCTCGAGCCGTAACTCCTATCAACACGATAGGTTTAATGGGTAGATCGGGCCAGGGACGCGCCGAAGCTTTAACGCCCCGGCCACAAACGTCACCCCTCGGCGATCGCGATGTCGGCCTCGTCGCAGAGCCGGTAGCCGACGCCGTAGACGGTGCTGATGAGATCCGGCTCGCCGGCCTTGGAGCGCAGCCGGCTGACGTGCACGTCGACGGTGCGATTGGTGGTGTGCTTGTGCCCCCAGACCTGCAGCAGCAACTGGCTGCGGCTGAAGACCTGCTGCGGGTGCTGGGCGAGGAAGAGCAGCAGATCGAATTCCAGGCGGCTCAGGTCCAGCGTACGGCCGGCTCGGGTGGCGAGTCGGGAGCGCGGATCCAGGCGCAGGCCGGCGGTGGGTGATGCCTCGTCCTCGGCCGGGAGGAGCACGACCGAGGCGTCCGAGCCGGCCGCCGCGACGAGATCCCGCAGGGCGGACAGGACACGCTCGCTCTCCGGGGTGCCGGTGGTGTCGACGCTGATCGTGACGGTCACCGAGCCGGGAATCGTGCGGAGCCGGGCCAGCCGAGGGCGGCCGATCTTGGCGCGCCGGGTGGGTGCCGGATGGGTGGCGATAATGGACATTCTTCCTCCGGTGGTCACGAGTCGCCGCCGGGTCTCAGCGACGGCAAAACAGATATTTATCCCATGTGAGGGATAGGTTTATAGGCTAGTGCCGGGGGTTGTCTAGCGAGGGCGCGGCGGGCTCAACTCACCGGGAGGAGCGGTGTGCGCGCGGACAGCGCGCGCTCGCGCACCGCAGCAAATCGATCGCGAGGCGGGACGTCAGAAATGCGTCGAACCGCACCATGGCGCCAATCTTTCGCGTCGGGTCGGCCGGGGTCAAAGGGAATCCAGCATGCGGGACCGTCATTCCATAAAGGCGCGAAATGGTGACGGTGCACACATGTAAACGACTCAGGCCACGGCTCGAGCGGCGGCCCGGCAAGCGCGGCACGGGGATCAGCCCCCGACCGTGATCGAGGGCCGCACCGCGCCCCGCGCCCGGGCCGGCCGGCGGTCTCGGCACATCATCGCGCCGACCGGGACCGGCGGGGCGGCAGCCTGGGCGATGATGGGAGTCGGCATGGCGGCAACTGTCGCCCCGCGATCTCCTTCATGTCAACCGTACCCCATAGGTTTACTAGGATATGGGAACGCCATTGACAGGAGACCTGGCTACCACGCACGGTGGTGACATGCGACCACCACTGACGGAGGCTGCCGCCCCACCAAAACTGACACTTTCCCAATTACTGGACGGGACGGGCATCGATCCCGCTTAGCACGCCCCAGGGAGATAGATCACCGTGACCGTCATACCCATGCGCCAGGATCGCAATGTGGACTCCGATCTCTTCCGCGCCCTGCTCCGGCGGCACGCCGCAGCCGTCGTCGTGGTCACCGCCCCGGGCGAGCCGCCCGCCGGGTTCACCGCCACCTCATTCACGTCGGTGTCGCTCGACCCGCCGCTGGTCTCGTTCTGCCTGGCCCACTCCGCCTCGGCGTGGCCCGCGGTGCAGGCGGCGAGCACCATCGCCGTGCACGTGCTGACCGAGGAGCAGGAGCACGTCGCCCGGACGTTCTCCACCCGGGGAATCGACCGGTTCGCGGCGCACGGCGCGTGGCGGCCCGGGCCGGACGGCGTACCGCTGCTCGACGGGGTGCTCGCCACGATCGTCTGCAAGGTGGCGCAGCGGGTCGAGGCCGGCGACCACACGATCGTGCTGGCGACGCCGGAGCTGGGCGAGCAGCACGCCGACGACACCGTCACGCCGCTCGTCTATCACGCCGGCTCCTACGTACACCTGGGCAAGAGCGCCTAAGTGGAACCACCGCCACCGGCGACCCAACGCTAAACCAGCACAAGGAGTGTCATGACCCAGATCGTCGTCGTGTCGGGTAACCCGCGGCCCGGCTCGCGCACGTTGACCCTGGCCAGCGCGGTCGGCGCCGCGATCGCGTCCTCGGCCGGCGCGGCCGATCCCGCCGTGGTCGACGTCGGCACGCTCGGCACCGGACTGCTCACCCCGGGCGATGCCGGGACCGCCGACGCTATTCGGGCGCTGACGGAAGCCGACCTGCTCGTCGTGGCCACGCCGACCTACAAGGGCAGCTACACCGGCATCCTCAAGTTGCTGTTCGACCAGTTGCCGGCCAACGCGCTCGCCGGCAAGCGGGCCGTGCCGGTGGTGACCGCCGGGATCGCGCCCCAGGCCGCGGCCGCCGAGGCGCTGTTGCGTCAACTGCTCGTTGAGCTCGGCGCCGACGTGGTCGAGCCCGGGCTGCCGGTCGTCGAGGCGCAACTGCCGGAATCGGCGGCAGTCGCGGAGAAATACGCGGCAGCGCAGGCCTGGTGACGTGACCACCCGCCGCGGCGTGCTTTGATCGGATGATGGGCGACGACTGGACCTGGTACTTGGTGCTCGCCATCGGCATCGGCCTGCTGATGGTCATGGTGGGCAACGTGCTGTCGGCCCACAACCGGGAACGGGCCCGCACCAACCGGCGGCTGGCGGACATCGAGCGCAAGGTCGACGCGATCGTCAACCATCTCGGCGTCGTGGTCCCCGACCCGGACGAGCCCGAGGTCTACCGATTGCTGCAGAAGGGCCGGCGGATCCAGGCAATCAAGCTGTACCGGGAGCAATCCGGCAGCGACCTGGTGACCGCCAAGCACTTCGTCGACGACCTCGCCCGCAAGTACGGCCTCAGCTAGCCCGACGCCGACCCCAGGCGGCCGAACGGCCAGCGTCGGCTCGCTCGGGGCGGCCGAACGGCCAGCGCCAGTTCGGGGCCGCCGAAGCGTCCAACGTCGGCCCCAGGTGGCCGAGCGTCCGGCCACGGCCTCCGATCCGGCCAAGATCCACAGCTACGCCACAGGCTATTCCCAGGTCGATTCAAGCTGCGCCGCGCATAGTTACCGCGCTAGTCCCGCCCGGCGACTCCCGTGCCCCCGGGCCACCGGGCGGGACTGTCAGCCTGGCCCGCGATCTCTAGAGTGCACGCCGTGAAGACATTGCCGGCCGCGCACAGGTGGACGCTCGCCGGCTTCCTGGTGATCGTCGCGGCGACCTGGTGGCGGCCGCGATATCCGGCCGAGCAGGCCCTGCATCACTCGCTGACCGTGCTCGCCCTACTGGCGCTACTCCTGATCGTGCGGCGCACCGGTCTCCCGTACTCATCGTTTTGCCTGGTTTTGATCTTCCTGACCCTGCATTCGATCGCGGCGCGCTGGATCTACTCGTTCGTGCCCTACGACGACTGGACGCAGGCGCTGTTCGGGATCCGGCTCGGCGAGGTGTTCGGGTGGCGGCGCAACCACTTCGACCGGCTCGTGCACCTGTCCTACGGGCTGTGCTTCGGACCGGTGCTGTTTCGCTATCTGGTGCAGCGGCACGGCTGGCGGATCCGGTGGGCGGCGCTGGCCGCGGTCGACGTGGTGCTGTCGACAAGCGCGTTCTACGAACTCTTCGAATGGGGCATCGCGCTCACGTTGGCGCCGGGCGCGGCCGAGGCCTACAACGGCCAGCAGGGCGACATGTGGGACGCGCAGAAGGACATGACATTCGCGACGACCGGAGCTGTGCTCGCGGTGCTCGTCGTGGCCCTGGTCGCGTGGTCCAGCCACCGGCGCCAGATTGGCTCTGGTTCGGCGCCGGCGGCCGTCGCAAGCTGAGCGGATGATCGCTTCGATACTCGGGGTCGCCGCCGTCGCGCTCGGCATGGTGCTCACCCCCGGACCGAACATGATGTACCTGGTGTCCCGCAGCCTCACCAGGGCCGGCGCGCCGGGATCGTCTCGCTGGCCGCCAGCATGCCGAGCAGCGACAAACCCAGACCAAGCCGGACGGCGTACGCGGCGGTACGGTCGGCGCGCGACGGCCACGGCGATCACGAAGCGCGCCACGAACATCGCCAGGATCGCGCCGCCCATGGTCTGACACAGCGCCGCGTTCAGGGCGCTCGTCGCGTTGTAGTGGCTGGTCGTTCCCCGGACGCCCTGGCCGACGATGATCAGCATCTCGAGGGTGAGCATCGCGATAACCACCGAGGCCGCCCGCTCCGCGACCCGGCTGCGACGCGGCAGCAGGGACAGCATCCAGCCGATCGTCACGGCGTAAACGCCGATCGAGATGGCGAACTTGAACGGTTTGAGCCAGATCGGCACCCCGGTGAGGATCCGCGAGTCGAGGAAGATGCCGGCGAGCGTGACGACGGCGGTTATCGCCATGACAGCGGCGAAGAACGTCAGCGGCCGATACCAGCGTGCGGGAGCTTGTGCCACGGCAGTAGTCATGCCCTGATGCTCGGCGCGCGCGGAGCCCGAATCGTCCGGCCGCGGGCCCGCCAGCCGGCCGCAGGCTCCTTCCTGGGTAGGAGGACCCTCACCCGGGTTTTCTCCGGGGAAAACGGGCTGCCGAGTCGGGTTTCCGGCTGCCCGGCGCGCGGCCCGATACGCTCGATCGATGGAGATCGCCGGGCTGGTACTTGCCGCGGGCGCCGGGCGGCGCTACGGGATGCCTAAGGCGCTGGTGGCGTACCGGGGCAGTCTGCTCGTGCACCACGCGGCCGCAACCCTGACGGCGGCCGGCTGCGCACCCACCCTGGTCGTGATCGGCGCCGAGTCGGCGCGGGTCCGCGCGGCGGCGCCGGGCCTCGAATTCATCGACAACCCCGACTGGGCGTCCGGCATGGCCTCGTCGTTGCGCGCCGGCCTGGCCGCGCTGCGGTCCGGCCCGGCCGGCGCGGCGGTGGTCCTGCTGGTCGACATGCCCGGCGTCACCCCCGCGGCGGTACGCCGGATCACCGTCGCCGCGACCACAGCGGACCTGGCGACGGGCGGCTACGGTGAGCGCCGCGGCCATCCGGTGCTGCTCGGGCGCGGGTGTCGCCGAGGCGGCGACCGGCGACCGCGGCGCCCGCGACTACCTGCGCGCCCACAGCGACCTGCTGCGCGTCGTGCCGATAAACGACATCGCCGACGACTTCGACCTCGACACCCCCGAACAGGCAGCCCGGCATGCATAACGTCCCCGACGACCCCCAGCCCGTCGCGCCAATGGACGACATCGCCGACGACTTCGACCTCGACACCCCCGAACAGGCGGCCCGGCATGCGTGATGTCCTTGACGACCTGGTGCGCTGGTGGACGGCCGGGGAGCGGGCCGGGCTGGCCACGGTCACCGCGACCTGGTCCAGCGCGCCCCGGCAGCCCGGCGCGGCCATGCTGGTCGGCCCGGACGAGACCGCGGTCGGCAGCGTCTCGGGCGGCTGTGTCGAAGCCGCGGTCTACGAGCTGTGCCGGGAGGCCGCCGCGTCCGGCGTGCCACAGACCGTCCGGTATGGCGTGACCGACGACGACGCGTACGAAATCGGGCTGCCGTGCGGCGGCACGATCGAGCTGTTCGTCGAGCCCGCGGGCTTTCCCGACCTGCCCGTGCTGGCCGACGAGGTCCGCGCCGGCCGGCCGGTCGCGCTGCTGACCTGCATCGAAGGCCCGGACGACCGGCTCGGCCGGCATGTCGTGCTCACCCCGTCCGGCCGGCACGGCTCGCTCGGCGGCGACCGCCTCGACGACGCCGCCACCGACGACGGCCGCGGGCTGCTCGCGGCCGGATGGACCGGGCTGCTGCACTACGGCCCGGCCGGCGAACGCCGCGGCACGGGTTCAACGGTGCTGGTCACGTCGTTCGCCCCGGCCGCCCGGATGATCGTGTGCGGGGCCACCGACCACGCGGCGGCGGTCGCGAAGATCGGATCGTTCCTCGGCTACCGGGTGACCGTCTGCGACGCGCGGCCGGTGTTCGCGACCGCGCGCCGTTTTCCCAGCGCCGACGAGGTGATCGTCGACTGGCCGCACCGCTACCTGGCCGCCGAGGCGCAGGCCGGGCGCCTCGACGAACGAACCGTGGTCTGCGTGCTGACCCACGACCCGAAGTTCGACGTACCCGTGCTGGGGGTGGCCTTGGATCTGCCGCTCGGCTATGTCGGGGCGATGGGCTCCCGGCGCACCCACGACGACCGGCTCAAGCGGCTACGGGAGCACGGCGTGCCGGCGGAGTCGCTGGCCCGGCTGGCCTCCCCGATCGGCCTGGACCTGGGTGCGCGTACCCCGGAAGAGACGGCCGTCAGCGTGGCGGCCGAGATCGTCGCGATGCGCTGGGGCGGCACCGGGGCACGACTCAGCGAAACCGACGGCCCCGTGCACAGATAATCGATACTCGGCTGCGTCTCTCGGCGGCCGCCCTGGTCGACCAGCGTCCCGTCAAGCACCGAGAAGCTTCACCCCGCGAGGGTACGCTCCAGCCGTGCCGCCCCACCCGATCTCCCTCGGCAGCTGGCCCACCCCGCTCGAGCCCGCGCCCCGGCTCGCCGCCGCGCTGGGCCTCGCCGAAGTGTGGCTCAAGCGCGACGACCTGTGCGGGCTGGGCGGCGGCGGAAACAAGGTGCGCAAACTGCAGTACACCCTCGCCGAGGCGCTGGCCGCCGGCGCCACGACCGTGGTGACTACCGGCGCCGCGCAGAGCAACCACGCCCGCCTCACCGCCGCCGCGGCCGCCCGCCTGGGCCTACGCTGTGTGCTGGTCCTGGCCGGCTCGCCACCCCCGGAGCGGCGCGGCAACGTGCGAACAAATCGCATTTAATACGCGATAATCGGGAACGGGTGCCTCCTAGTAGTGCCTGGTCATGATTGTTTAGCCGTCGCGGGGGTAGTGCTCGGGGAAGACGGTGTCGCAGGTGGGGCAGGTGCCGATGATGCGGGCGAGGAATTCTTGGATGTGTCGGAGT
>Ga0307515_10005846_pt1 | contig 24827 bp, 33 predicted proteins | sample 17_EM_MG_FD_194513 | JGI IMG/M metagenome (GOLD analysis project Ga0307515, IMG submission 194513) | Populus trichocarpa ectomycorrhiza microbial communities from riparian zone in the Pacific Northwest, United States - 17_EM | ecosystem: Host-associated > Plants > Roots > Unclassified | place... | reverse complement strand
CCGCTTTAAAGACGAGTCTAGAGACTTGCTAGAACCTGTTGACGGAACCAAAATTAGCCCCGTTCCCCCGTACCAAACCGGATGTGAAATGCTGGGGAGGATGGAGCGACAAACGACTGTACCGGTTGCAGGTTGAAAGACGTTGAGAGTCTTGAGTGCGAGCCTTCTGGTGTAACGTGCAGATTCCTCTTCGCTCCTTTGTGCCGTGGACATCTGTTGTCTGAGACAACCAGAGGTCAGGGTGCATAGATGAATTTTGGACTTTGGCTGACTTTGGCAACCGGAGCCGAGGATTGTTGGCTTAGCACGTGACCGGTTGACCGGCCGGGATCCGCACCCGCCACACCCCGAACAGTTGGAGTCGGACCTTGTGGCCCAGCGTTCTAACCCAACGAAAGCGAAGCTACGATTACAAGTACAAAAGACACATGTGGAAGTGGCGATCCGCAAGAAGGGTACCGAATCAGTTTAGGGCAGCGGAGATCGCCTGTTGAAGCCCTGGAACCTCCCCCAGCTGTTCTACCTGAATCCCCTTCGTGGTGCTCTCCTCCGCAGACAATGGCGTGACATCCTTCTCCTCACGTCGACCCCACAGGATCTCAACGCACGCAGCGGGGGTGGGGATCTTCTCGTGCTTCTTGGGAGGATCAAATACAAGCAGCCAGATGGCGTCGTAACCTCCAGCTTAGAAATACGGGTGAGTGAAAACTTGATAAGACCAGGGAGCAATGCGGCAGATTTAGGTACCTCCAGGAACACCTCCAGCGATCACTCCGGTGACCGAAAGACAATCGTCCAACAATTTCGTTTGCTGGGGGGGTTCGATTGCGACCCCGGAGGCCTCCCCCATCTCACGCATCTTCGCTCGGATTTTCTGCGCAGAAACTCCATATCAATCGAACAAACCTTATGCCCCGAGGCGAATAAGCTAACCTCAGACAGGGTACGCAGTTTCACGAAACTATCGATAAGCGATGTTTGCTCCCCTGTCAACTCCGGATTGGCTTCCCACTGCGACAGATATGAACGTGTGAAAGATCCACGGCAATTCAAAAGTTGAGGACAATACAAACCTGAATCTGTTGCATCGACGAAAGATAATTCGCCACCTGTTCGTAGAGGACGGTGTTTTTCTTCCACTCAGCGAACAACCCGATTAAGGTCCTTCCAAACTCCTTGTTCTCCTCGTCCAGCGAGGTCCACAAGTTGTTGGCAACTTTGGGGTTCGCCTGTCTCCATTTTAGAACGTTGCCGACCAGCGAAGGGGTGTCGCTTCCAACCGCCACGTCTGCGAGAAGGAGCCGGGTGTGAGGAGGCAGTCTCAATGGCGAAACCTCCTGCGTCCACGCAGAATTCGCCGCGGCCAAGGTCTGGGACAGTCCATCCACCTAAAAAACCCAGGAACCTATATCAGCATAATTCTAGGGCAGTGTTTTGGCGTCTGGGGGTTACCTGGCCGTCCAATAGTGGTTGTATTACTCTGGGGTCGAACCTAGTATACGTCTGACTCCCGAATACGGCAGCGGAAACATCGAACCCGCTCCCGACCTTCCCTTGTGCTAAACAATGGATGAATTGGGCAAGGTTGTGAGCCAGTTGGCGGGAATCATCCTGGCCATCCCCAATGATGGATTCGCGGGCGATTACGCCGAAATGGACTAGCAACGCGGCGGTGAGGGAAGTTATCAAGGCGGCTGAGGATCCGAGGCCGGTCTTGTTAACCTGGGAGATCGGGACGTCGAGGGGGGCAAAGGGCGGGATCTTGTTCAGGTTCTCGAGAGTAGGCGATAACCCTCTCTTCTCCAGCTGGCGAGGGAAAAGGAAATCAATATCCTCAATATCCCATCAGCACGGGTCGGCAGATCCTATGGACGTACCGTAATCCTCTGTGAATAGAAATCGTTCCCCCCAACGATATGGATCTGGAGTCCGGTCTTTAAGAGAGCATCGGTGACCCCGGGGCCTTTCAACTCGGCGGCGAGGGTCAAGGTCTTTTCCAGCGCAAGGTGGACAAAGCTGTTTGAGTTGACAGTCGATGGGCTGTGGTGGTCCGATTAGACGGTTAACCGGTAACGCGTATCCTCTGTGACATACTCTTCCTCTATCACGCCGTTAGGCCTAACACTGTATCTCCAGACGGCGTTGGTGAACTGTGGCGAATTCACGGTGATGGCGCCAGGGGTAGGTGCGAGTGATACAACAGAATAAAATCTGGACGAGGTCGATACCACGATTCCGGAGTACTTGGGATCGAGAATAAGGTACCCGCCGGCAAGAAGGACTTTTCCAGGGGCAGACACGACTGTGGCAGACATTGTGGCAACGTAGGGGGGTTGGAGAGAAGGGGACTGGAGACCTTTCGATTGAAATAGTCGCCATAAATTAAGGTCGGATGGTCTCACTTTTGGTTCACGATTATAGAACACACACAAAACCCTTACAGTAAGCAAGCGCGAACACGAACAGCGAGAATCTCGCGCAACATCTATATTGCATCTATGAAGCGAACCACCTCTTTTGAGCGCCGCAGGTCGCGTTGGTACATCCTGGACACCGCAGCTCCATTTGAGTGCTGGTTGGACCTATCTTGCCAGATCTATAGTCCCTCAAATGCTGTGAAACCATATCCGCCAACGCCCGTATGAAGACAGGCGAATCATTAAGAGACTCGGCGCGCACAACATCCAGGCCAAGCTGGATGGTCCATTTCAGCACAGCGCGCGTGGGTATGATCACACACTCACGACTCACCTCCTTGGCCTCTTTCCCGTACTCGAGATCCAACTCATAAAGTGTCTCGATGTGGTCGCTCGTGAATGCAATAGGGACCAACACGACCCTCTTGTTTCCCAGGCGAGCCAATCCCTTGAGTGCGTCACTCGTCTGGGGACCCATCCATGCTGCAGGTCCAACCTGTGATTGCCACACGAGTCTGTAAGGATTCGAATGGCCGAGGTGCTCCATAACAGCAGACACAGAAGCCGAGACTTCTAAAACGTAGGGATCGCCTCTGTTCACAACCGACATGGGTAGAGAATGGGCCGAGAACAATATTACGGCTTCCGACCGATCCTCAGGTGGGAATTTGTTCAAGGCCGATCTGACCCTCTGAGACACAGCCTGAGAAAATAGCGGAGGTCAACCAAACGGGTGGGGGGTCATAGAATCGTTAGTCACCTCAATGAAGCCGGGATGAGTTCCCCATCTATCTATGACACTCCACTCGACATCTCCCATTTCCCCAGCTTTACCCTTTCTGTACAGCTCATTCAAACTACTCCCAGTCGTGCTGCAGCTGTATTGAGGATATTGAGTGAATGCAACCGCTCGTTTGATGCCGTCCTTCCTCATTTCCGTCGCAATTTCCTCTGTCAGGGGGTGCGCGTATCGGAATGCGACGTAAAATTTATGGGGTGCTGTTCCCGGATGGAGTTCGTCTAGCAGGGATACCATCCCTTGACCCTGCTGCTGCGTATAGCGTAAGATGGGCGAGCCTCCGCCGATCTCACGGTATTGCTGCTCTATCTTAGGGGTCCTCCTCCGCGCAATCCAAGGCGCGAGGAGTGACTGGAATGGCAAGGGAATGAGGTCTCCGTCCGAGAAGAGGTTCTTGAGGAAAGCACCGGTGTCATCGACCTGAAGGGAAGGTGAGTGCCGACGAGACGCGCCATGTGAAACGGATCACCGTGGCTGGTCCCCCCATGTTCAGCATGACGATAGCTAAGCAGGTGATTGAGATAATGGGGTGAATGCAATGTTCCAGACCGGTTACCTGTTGGGCTGGAAGGTTATTAGAGGCGTATGATTGGCTAGCGTGGTTTAGCACCTTCTGGTGGAGCGTGTGGCATTTAGGGTTGCGTAAGAACGTGCGAGGGCACGGCTAGAGCCGACCATGACTTTCTAGATATGAAGCTTGGAGCTTGAAGCTTGAAGTTTGAAGTCCAGTCCAGGTTGGACGGGTTTTACAGTAGATGACGCGGAGCTCGGCGCGACATCACGGGGGGGAGATCGACTTCAACTTTTTCCCACGACTTCAGCGGAGGTAAAGAAATGCGGTTATTAATATTATTGAAGCCGCGGCCGGAACAGCCACACATCTAACAGCAGAACAGTCATCTATACAGATCTAGGGCAATGTACAAGACGTTTTCGAAACAACATCCCGGATAATGTCCACCTCGTTCTCATTCACCTCCCCCTTCCACGCGCTGTGCAACTCCTCTACCATGTCTATGACTTTCAGGATGTCTTCTACGTCCTCTTCGATAATGAAGCTGAGGTGCGCGGAAACGATACACATCACGTCCGTTTGATGGTGCGCCGGGCACGTTATTAGCGTTCGTGCAGCATCGTCCGTCGGGGGTGCAGTCGAAAGGAATTCAACCGAGGATTTTAGTTGCTCGGGTGTCAAACCCAAGTCAACTCTCCCGACCCCATCCGGATACAAAACGGTGAGATGCAGAACGTGAACAGTCGAACCGTTGGGTAATGAATGTGTTGCGAGTCGGTTTGTTCGTTCGTCGCTGTGGGAAACGGTTATCGCATGCGTATACTGTTTCCCGTCTTCCATGACGATTAATCTGTTTTCCGTCTCGGTCCTGTACGCAACATAAAGGCCCGGTACGACCATACTACGACATCGACCCAGGGTGGGCTTCGATTCAGCCCCTTCGAATGCCCCGTAGGTTGGTGGAGGGGGAGGAACAGCGACGGGCTTTCGAATGATTGGCTTTCGTCGAGGGAGTTTGGCCAGTGGCCGGCTGGGCGAAGGTTGGTATGCCATTTGAGGCCCCAAGTCAGTTCGATAAGGCTCTGCGGCGATCGCAGCCATGATTGCACGGGTGTAGAGGAAAAGTTGAACGTCAGGCAGAGTGTCGGTGCTCTGGAGGTGGTGGGGAGGTACTGGGAACGGATTGTGAATATTTTATAACATGAGGCGCGTTGCCTAGGGCAGGGCGGCCACACTCCGACCGTTCGCTCTACACGAGGCCTGGTAGCGTCGCGAACAATGACGTATGTTTTCACACGACAATTCCTCCCCTTTGCCCACCCGAGAAACGCCTGACACTTGAAGCACAAAGCTTGACAAATAACTTCCGCCGTATTCATAACCAAAATACTCCCGACTTGAGTAAGCGATAAACTTGCGTTCCTGTGCTAATACTGGGCAAAGGAACACTTGTGACGTAAAACCTTGTTCAGACCCATGCTCAGTGCATGGACCAAAACGCGGCATTATAGAATATACACTTATCCCTCCAACTGGGGTTCCATCGAACACGCACGTGCGCCCACCTCTCGAGTATAAGTAGCCCGAAAGGAGTCCTTGTGCTGTCGTTTTACCAGCCGCGACACGGGTTGGCTCCAATCCACGGTAAGGACAACCATGGGCGCGTCAGTTAATATACATTGCGATATATGCGACGCAAGTTCCGAGTCTCGACTCGGAGGGTGTTCATTTGATCGTGTTTTGTCGGCTGCCGAAGAACATGCGAATGAATAGGCTGCTCGGAGACCAAAGGATATTCCAGATTGGATCACCCTCTGTACGAGCGTAGGAAGAAACAGGAGAGGTAAGCGCACAAGTACCATGTCAAGAAATCCAAGTGTTTCAACAGAGATCCTCATAGTCGTCGCCAATCTCCAGATAAGCGCGAAGCTCCTGAGCAGCGACCTGACTGCTCGTTAGGACGTGACCCTTGAGGCAAGAATAGTTGTCTGTGGTCGAGATTTAGCAACATTTCGACGACACGGTGGAAACCGTCACCAGTCCAACGGATTGCAGCTTCCTTTGCCAGAACCACAGCCCTTTTCTTTTCCTGGATTTTGACGGGATCGCAAGCACCGTAGTTCTGAAGCTCTTCTTCCATCCCCACAAGGTCCTTTTTAAGACCCGAAAGCTTTTCCAAAGCAGAGTCTCGTTCGGTCTAACATGACTGAGTCCATCAATTAGAACAAACCAAAGGACAAGCAACAGACAGATTCAGATCTGCCGGCCTTCTCGGCTGAGATTGCGGCTCTCAACTCTGCGAGTTGTTCTTGCAAACCACGTTGCGTCTCCTGCGCCGCGTTAAGTTTGTTTTGTACCTAAACGACCGCAAAACAGGTGATCGACGTGGTGAGACGCATTGTAAGAGGTCTCCGGGTGGAAAGGTACCCACCAAAGCACCTTGTTGCGAGGGAAAACTCCAAAAGACTGGTCAACGCGGAATATATGCGCCTCCCTGAACCTCGAGATAGCGGAGTACGTACAATTAGAGGACCCGATCTTATCGTATTGAACGAGTCCATCATCCACGAGCGATTGAACAACCTCCTTTATCGATTGGGAAACTGCGAAGTGAGTTGTGAGTCCCAGGTTATCCCTTGAATTGTTCACGAGTCGTCGGCACCTATGCCCTTCATCTTTGGACCTAACTTCTCGAGCTCTTTGAGCTTGAAGGGGAAGTAATGAGGTCAGTCTTTCGCCGCCATCAAGTGTTGGATGATTATCACCTGGAAAAAATCTCTCTGTTGTGCACCGCATGGATAGATACAATCATGAGCGATCAGCACCAGTACTCAGTCCTCAGTTTTGGACGAAGGTTGTACGCATATACGCGGATACTGACAGTTTCGTGGAGAATTTCTACGAGTTTTACGCGTTTTTCTTCTGCTGAAAGACCTCTTGGAGCCTGGATAGATAACAGCGGTCGCCAATGGGTCGTGGTGTATGCCAAGTGCTTACCATTGTCTCGGACAAGTGAGTGTAACAGATCAAGTTAGACGAGGCGGTCGATCACTATAGCCCAGCATACGCCCAGCAACCATGGCGGCTGTTCACCCAAACACTGGCAGGACAGCTCGAGACCCTCTTTACTTCCCCCACTTTCCCTTTGATTTTTTTTCTCCCTCCCCTCTTCTGTGCTGGCACGACTCAACATGCCCTTCGCGTGGACTTGCGCTTCTCTTCTCTTCGCCTCCGTCGCAAACGCCCTGCACAATGACAGGCAGCTTAGGCACCGGCTCGAAATTGGATTCGGTCATAAAACCACCGTCAGACGTTCGCTTGAAGACTTCGTGTTTACTGTCGAGGTGATCCGAGCCTACCATTACGCTTCTTTGTTTACCCCCGATACTGAAGATACATTCAACCCGCCTTAGTTAAAGATCGACCACTTTGGGAGCGACCAAGGGACCTTCAACAATCGATACTGGATCAACGATACCTATTATGATGGGGGACCTGTTTTCGGTGCGCGGCGAGTAGATCCCGCCGGAACATTCGTAAGCTTATCATCTGCGCAGTTTTCGACGCAGGGGAGTCCAACGCCGAACTCTACTACAGTCCGATTCTCCGGGCGAGTGCTTCGCATAATACCTTCGAAGTGACTCCTTATCGTTTCTTTAGGAGGCCCGCGGCACCCAGAGCAGTGTTATGGCTCTCGCGAAGAGGTACAAGGGTCTCGCAATCTTATGGGAGCACAGGTACTACGGGCAATCAATCCCATTCATGAACAAATTCCCCAGCGTCGTGCGTCGCTCCTCCTACCCTCCACCCGAAACTATCTGACCTCTCCACAAAGGCTCAATTCACTGCGGATGAATGGAAATACCTCACAACCGACCAGGCGTTAGAAGATTTCGTTGCCTTCGCCAAAGGCTTTACTCTCCCCTCAGCCAGTCAGATTCGATTAAACTCTACAGACGCGCTGCGACCCCAGAATACTCCGTGGGTCGTTATTGGTGCATCGTACCCAGGAGTGCGCGCCGCTCTGCTCCGAATTCGGAGCCCTGAGGTTGTATTTGCCTCTTGGGCTTCGTCGGCTCCGGTACAGGCACAAATCAACATGGCCAGCTATTACGGAGCCGTCGAGCGCGCGCTCCCAAGGAATTGCTCTTCCGATTGGGTCGCTGTCACGAAATACTTGGATGGTGTTCTCTTGGGTAGCGACACAACTGAGCAAATCAGGGTCAAGAGGGCGTTATACGTTGCTCGCATGAGCAGGCCCAATGGAAACACCACGTTAGTCAAGCCACTCTCTAATGCGGAGATTTTGGCTATCCCCTCCGATAATGTCGTCGACGTCTTGATGGACCCTCTGATCAACTTTCAGGTGAGGAGTGGCTTCACCACCATCCTGAGGTAGTACTCATCACGCTCCAGGGGTATGGGTTGCGAACTATTCTACCGTTCTGCGACCTCTTGGAGACTCGCAATTTCTCGAATGGCCCCACACCGGAAGGTCTCGTTGCTACTCAGGGTATCAATGCTACGTTCGGCGCGTTTATGACTGCCATCGCCGAAGTTGATTACGATACTGTGTTCGGAGGTGATGATTATGGTACTTCTGATGCTGTATGTCTTTTTTTCTACCAGATCCACAACCGGACTGAACTCACCTAGTTTTTGTAGTACTCTTGGACATGGCAGTATTGTTCCGAGTTTGGGTATTACCAGATCGCGGACCCAAACAATCCGGTGAACATCGTGTCTACCTATCACACGCTCATGGAGCAACAAGCCTGGTGTGATCGGCTGTTTGGGAGCAGGAACCCTCGTGAGCCGAACGTCACCGCTGTCAACAAATACGGGGGCTGGAACATGAGCCCTTCCAACGTCTTTTTCAGTAACGGAGAATGTGAGCCTCTGATGATCAGCCCTCGTTGCAGTTCGCGTTCTTCTTACTAAACCAACGGCTAGATGACCCGTGGAGGACGTTGGGTGTTAATAGTCAAGAGTCCAACTCTCCTCAAAGGAACGGCAGCGAAACCGTACCCGCTTGTAATAATTCCCCGCAATTCCCCTCGTTCTTTGGGACGACATACCCAAGACAAGTGCACGGTGTTGATGTATTCTCTGTACCTCGCGAAACGCAAGACCAGAAGGACGCCTATGTTAAAGGCGTAACCTTGTTCACCTCCGCGTTAGATCAGTGGTTGCCGTGCTACAGTTCAGTTCTCGGCGTTGGCGGTGGCGGTGATGGTGATATCAATGGTGGCCAGAGGTTGTCAAGTAGTGAGTTCGCTTGCTTTTTTCTGGAACTTTTGCGTCGCTCCCGAGAACTGACCGGGGGTGTTGCAATAGGGCAATCGCTTCTAACCTCCATTCTTTTGGCATTTTTCTTTTCGGTCATCCTGGCCTAACCATACATGGGCTCGCCTAGTATATTTTTCTCCGTTGCCCAACCTTCAAACGGACTCACGGGACTGACTTTGACCACATCCATCTATATTAACTGTTAGTTTGGATCTTCGTTTCACTACTGCGTAACCTGTAATTAGGGTTCTCATGACGAGGGATAATTTTTCTTGGACATGCACATCATCTTTACTCAACTGTACGTCGTGCCTACACAATGTTGAAAATCCGCACTGCATTACCACCACACACGGCCTCTCTCTCCTTATCTCCCCAACCAGCGACGCCGTTTATGGCTGCCAAGTTTTCTGTTACACTCTTCCACTTGTCGATGCCTTTGAGGGGAGGGAAGAAAGGGTGATCGGTTCCGAACAGCATCCTGCTGCTGCCCAACGCCCGTAGCTTGCCTTCACTGTCTAACGAAGAGATCGCAGAGGCAGAAGCGGAGGGAGTGTCATACGCTGACGATCTACCGATCACGCTACTGACGAACCCGAGCTCTTCTGAACCGTAAGCGACAGCGTCGAAGTAAAGTTGTCCGAGATAGTACCGAGCGTTGTGTTTCAACCGGGAGGCGACGACGGGATCGTGGTCTATGCATGATGCCAGGCGAGAAGAGAGCGCTGGTAGGGCACCACCCGAATGGGCGAGCATGATCTTGAGTGAAGGGAACTTGTCGAGAACACCCGCGAGGATCATTCGCGTGATGGCCTAAAAGATCAACGGATGCACTTCCTTTCAGAGGTTCAGGCCAAAGGACCAAGAAAAAGGGAAAACGCACGATTGTTGTCTCGAACGGGAACCCAAGGGCAAGCGGCAAAACGTGTCCATTATCTCTCCCTCCCCACATCGAGCTGGGAACACCATAATGGGGATGCAAGAACACCACCAACCCGTTCCTCTCGATCTCCTCCCAAACCGGCTCGAGTTCCTCGTCGTCAAGACCGCGCCCTAACCCCTGGGTGCCCATAATGACGCCTTTCAAATGCGGGAGGGAAGATATTTGCGCGATCGTCTTGAGGACGTCCGAAGGCAGCGCTTTCGGAACTAACGGTAACAACCCGAGTCCGTATAACCTCTTGATTGAAGGATTGCCGCCGGAAGAGGCAAAATCCAGCTCAGGCGAGGAGGAACAGAACTCTTCGAGGTCCTCGTTCAATTCCTTGGCTAGGGAATTTGCTTCCGGCGCTGAGAGAAAATCCAACCACGGGTTCGCCGAACTAGGTGGGGAGTACCACAGGAGACGACAAGAGGAGAAGACCAGGAGGATCAAAAACGTCACTTCAACCGTGAGTATATGCGGGTGAAGTGTGGGGTAAGAAAAGTACCTCACGACAGAGACGTCGATCCCATGTTTGTCCATGAATGCCAACTTCTCAGACCTATCCCAATACTGTACACAAAAGCAGAGATCAAATCTACCTCAGTGCGTCGTTCTGGGACAAAGAAACGCTCTTGGCGGGTAGAAAAATACCTGAGGACCGACTGGCCTTCCTCCGGAGGGCTCATTATCCAGGATCACCAACCTGTCTTCCTCAAAACCCGGTTTGCCAGGAACAGGCCTCGAGAAGATCCTTGGAGCGATGGCCCGCGCGCGCAAGAAAGAAGCATAGCGTGGTAGATAGACGTGAGTGTGAACGTCCACGAGCAATTTCATAGCCGGCACTTAATATTGACAGAGAGAGTAGCCCGGAGTAACCAAAGCGCAAGATCGAGTTCGGAACGGTTGACTACTGCCGATCGAGAATGGTCCCTCTAGAGATCCAGGGTGAGTACCTGTTCAGGTAAGAGCACACGTTAAAAGTGCTGAATGTGTAGTGCGAAACTGGGATACATATATAAACTAAGATCCTTCATCTGGGAACCAAAACGGAGAAAGGAGAGGAAGTTAGGGTGACTCTGAGTCCGATGAGCAACGGTAATAGTGACGGAAGAGAAAAAAAACGAAAGAGGGGATGCTGGGTATGCACTATGGAACCAGATAAGTGATGTATGTAGGCAGAAAGAGAGAGTATGTGGTAGCGCGAAACGTGACAGAAGGAGGAGACATGTGACAGATAGAGCAAAACATGCAGTAGAGAGAGAGATAAGAAAATACAAGAAAACCGTAAGGGTTTACGAGTGCGTGTCAAATGGCGACTCATATCACCGGTTGTAAGACATCGTTGGAGGGATACCTGTAGGCCAGGAATTCCGGATCCTGTTCGACTAGCCGTTGGACCGTCTTTCTCGGATTGATCGACCTCCTCTGGTGGGTGTCGGAACTTGTCCTACCGCTGTTCACGATGTCGCTTTCTCCGTCATCGCCACCACTCATCTCATCCTTCTTCTTCCCAAACATGCCTGCCAAGCCGAACCGACTCTTCCTCTTAGGTGGGGACTTGCTCCTCGTACCCGTTCCGGTCGTCTCGACGCTGCTCATCCGGCCTCTGTGGGACTGGGGCCGGGATTGGGGGGGTTGAGACTTCTGCATGTCCTCCCACCAACTCAGGGATGTTCTGGAGCTCCCGAACTCCGCGTAGGCGTCTCCCGTGACACCACCGTTATTTACAGGGTAGGTACCGTACGCGTTGAAGCTTCCGCCGTTGGGATGAGGATATCCGTACGAATTTGGGCCGTTCAGTCGAGCGCCTCGGGGAGTATCGTAAGGGTTCGGTCCAAGAGCTCTCGGTTTCTCCATCCCTCCGAAACTCTGTATCCTGCCATCGCTCCTGAAGGCTATTTGAGGAGGGCCGAACGAGGTCGGGTCTTCACTCATCCCGCCGAAATTCTCGTTGACGGTGGCCATGGTGGGGGCAACGTGCCTGGGGCCGTCTAGGGTGGCATACATTGTCTGGGGTCGGTTGGCACCAGCTATATCGGGCGCAGATGGGAAACCGATGCTGGAACTCTCATTTGGTGGCAAAGGTGGCAAGTTCTTATTCCTTCCGAGGGCGATTGTATGCGGTCTCTGGGGGAGAGGGGAGGTAGACCTGGGAGAAGAAACGCCAGAGTTGGGAGGTGGGTTGAAGGTCCGTTCGCCCGTCGGTTGCTGTTGCTGTGGGCCGTTCTCTTGTTCAGAAAGGCCTGTCGTCACCAAGGCGGGGGTCAGGCTGATAGGACTCGGCAAAGCATTGGAGGGGGCTGCAGGAGAAGTCGGTATACCGTTATAACCTTGCTGCTGAGTGTGGGGCGTTGATCCTTGTTGGCTAGGTGACTGGGGAAGAGGTTGGTTCGATTGTTGACCAACAGTCCCGGGTAGGCACGGTGTGCTCGAATGCCGTCTGGGTCGGTTTCCGCCTCCTTCCCTGTCGACAAGGTAGCTCAACGGCGGTGGAGGGGCCAGAGGGTAATCGTCGTCAGTGGTTCCGTAGACCTGGTTCCCGCCGTTAACCCCGAGGTCCGTCGACTTGGAATGACTGTATTCCGACTTGGGCCTGGTCGCAGAGCCTGTGAAGACTGACCAGAATTTGGAGAGGCCTTTTTTCTTCTTTCGCTTTTCTTCCGGAGTTGGGGAGCTGACCTTCCTAAGATCCGAACCATCATGCTGGGGCCACGAGGCGAGATTCGCGCGGAGGGCTGAAGAATTAGAAATGCCTCCATTAGACACAGAAGCACGATGCTGTGAATGAATCTGCTCGTTCATATCCTCTTGTTGGAGCGCAACACTGGATTATGCGTGGTGAGCATCAAACTCTGTTGCTGCAAACAAAAAAAGAACAATGCGTACTGCATATCCATCATGCTACCCGAAACTCCTGATTGGGCCAGACTATCCCTGCTCCCCCAACCACCTGGACTGAGAGCCCGGAGATTACCAAAGAACCTCGTTCTCCGGTTTGGCGACGTGGAGCCGGCGATACTGTGGAGATCGGAGAACGAAGTTGTGGAGTACGCTCTGGGAAGTGTTGGACTTCTCTCTCCCATGCTCGAAGACAAGATACTTGTGGGTCGCAGAGACGATTGGGAGTGTCTCGATGCCCGGAGATTGTAGTCCCCAGTGGTTCCACCCGAGGTGTTGGCAGGGAGTTGAGAGGGATGAAGTGACCCATAGACCGAACTGAGGTCATGCCCAGAACCTCTGGATGACTTCCTCACGCGGCTCCTTTCCCTCCGTTCTTCTCTCTTCCGTCTTTCCCGCTCCTCCTTCTCCTCCTTCTTGACATTCACGTGTTCGACGATCATCCCGTTCTCGAGCAATGTCACATCACGTGAATGGGACCGGGCACGCTGATGTGAACCCGGTAATGTGGTAGATCGTATCCGTCCTGTCTCGTCAAGCGTGATCGCACCAGGGTTAGCATTAAAAGCGCCATTCTCGTAGGCAGAGCGGCGTAATTGCGGATAGCTGTCTCGCATCTTGTTCTCCAGTTGCTTCGACTCCTGCATCGCTCGAGCGTGGGCGAGGGTCTCGGCTTCGAGGAGCAACCTCTGAGCTCTGACATATGTCTCCAGATTCATGTGCCGCGAGGCCGGCTCCCGTGGATTCTGGTGAATGAATAGCGATAATTAAATTACGGCAACTGGTTTGGATAGGAAACGCGCGTACCATGGTGAGCCAAAGCCTTAGGTTAGTCTCGGTAAGCACGTCGCCGGTAGATCTAGGGCGGTCCTCTGGAAGAGGGATGTCATTCAAGATCGCTTCGTCCTCGGAACGAACGAGGTCGCTATAGTAGACATCACTGTCCCGCTCCCAGACGCCAGGAGAAGTGACATCCACATCAGCCATATCTTGATCCCTCATGGCGCATTCCAAACAAACCTCTTCCTTAGGGATGCGAGGTTTCACGTAGGTGGGATTCTGCGTGCGATTGGGAGTGGCATTAACAAATTTCGGCGATCGTGGAACCGCGCGAGGATTGGAAGAGAGCGGCACGGGAATAGAGGATGAGGCATTGATGGGTGGATTGTCGGGCGGCTGTTGAGAAGGATTACTTCCGAAAATTCCGGAAGACTGAACACCCAGTTGCTGTGACATAGACCTCGCGGACCCTCGAGAGGGCGGTGGGTCCTGTCCATAGGGTTTGGCAGGCTGCCATGAAGCGTAGAGTTGAGAATACTGGCGGGGGGGCGTGGGGGTTTCGGGGTTCGAAATGCGCGAGACTGGACCAGCGGGCTCCGGTGTCTTGTCGTCTGAAGGTTGGTCAATGTGAGTAGGTGAAGGGTCCTTGAATGATTGAGGTGGGCTAGGCTGTTGGGTCGGGGGCTGCTGAGAAGACTGGACGGGGTGATGATCGGCCGGGGCCAGTTGTGCGCCTTGTTGGTCGTAAATCGGTGAGGAGTAGTCTGCAGAGTCAAGCTTTTGACTCCGTCGCTGCCGCATCGAGGGGAGTGGCCCATCACCGTTGGGATGAACGCCTGCAGGAGTCTGTTGCGCGGTGTTGCGGATGTGCATGGTCGAATGATTCATCGTGAAGGGTTGATCTTCCCGTGGGGGCTCTTGGGCGACGGCGGCCATACACACGGATGATGAGCTGATGAGACGGGCGGTGGCGCGGGCGTGTGTATTCCGTTAAGGACGGCAAGCGGTAGGGTCGCTCCAGTTCCGTTAGGCCAAAGCACCGAGGTGGTACAACATCCGCAGACCAGAGATCTTCCGGCGAGGGTGAGTCCGAAAGCGAGCGCGCAGAAATCCCGGGGAGGGAGATGGAAGTGAGGGCGAAGGGCGAAGGGGACCTACGCGCAGACGTTGGCGGGAGGGAAGTGTTACAACCGTCACCCCACGTCACACATCCCTTCAAAGCTAATAAGTAATTGCTTCCGACGAGCGTCGTTTTTCTCACTACTCTGCCCATGGTTATAATTTCTGAAGTGTGCCGCCGTCGCTTCCACCCGTGCAGTCTGGACTGGTCTCAATAATCAACACCAGGCGATTCATCGGCACCGATTACAACGGAGTTCCGATTCCCCCTGACCATTCAAAGTGCACCCTTCTCAATCTCAAGGATTAAAAGCAGATGGCAACCCGAATCAGCATTCAACCTGAGAACTGTTTGGATTAATGTCGATCAGGGATGGTCTGGTATTGAGTATCTGTTGCCCACTGACGCGGCGCCGTCAGTAATTGCAGATGACAAGCAAAAGGTATCAATCTAACAACCGGCGAGACGCGCTGGTCTTCGCTCCAGCGACGAAGGCTTTCTCTCCTGGACCTTGTCAGAGGGACAGACAGTATTCCGATTCCTTCAAGTTGCAGATCAAGCACCCTTTGCTGATTGAGGGAGAGAAAACAGGCGATGCTGCACAGTTACCCCACTTCCTCGGATCTCCCGGTTGCGGTCTCAAGATCTAGCCTCTTGATGCTGTTGTTGTCCCTTTCCAGCCTATATATGATCCGTTTCTCAAGTCCGTTCCGATATGATGAAGGGTTTAGCGTCCACCCGATGCCCGATCATCCACGCGTTGTGCATCACCAATGGTTCACCCCAAGACAACAACGCCGAGACACACGACCCCCCAGGGTAAAAAAAAATCATGATATATCAATGTATTGACTACTGGGGAGTTGGCGTAGTTGGTGGGGTGGCCTTGAGGTTATTCTGATGTCTGTAGAAACACGGGGAAGTATCAGTGGCACTCGTCAGGGATAACGAACGAAGAATCGGACGCACTGAGCGATACGCGCCAACTGCCCAAGGCCGGTAGCCCCGACGAAGAAGTTGACCTACAAAAAAAAACAGAGCAAATGTTCCGGTCAAACCACATTTAGCATATTGCCAGACAGACATACCGCGGCCAGACTGTAATTCACTGGGGTAATAACCAGCGAGTATCGAACCCAAATGAAACCCGTCGCCGCCAAAGCTATTCCGAGAGAGAAGTGTACAACGCTCAGTGTGACCGATAGTCCGCGCGATACCGGGACAGCTCACCCAGGTTCTGAGACACACTCAGTTTGTCTGCTGGCCGGCTCAAGTCCTTGACTCCAGCGAGAACAAGGCACCACTTCATCATGGGGGCCCAGAAGAAGACAGTTTTAGGACCTATTCAATGCACGCGAGTGAAAAAAAAACAGTGACTCCTTCAGTTCCGGCTTTCGTTCAACAACGGAGGATGTGCTGACCAGCAGGGTGATTCATGAACTGCTGGAATTTTGATGCCCCTGCTGAAGTTGCTGCTCCGGACATGGCTGCGATGTAGGTTTTGTAGAAAGCGAGTGCGGGCACAAGACCAAGTCGGAAGCAGAGAAGGACAAGTGAAGATCACGGTGATTAGGTAAGTCGAGCTCTATGGTATAACAAATGCTGATTCAAAAAAAAAAAAAGGCAAATCGACTCATTTTGTTTCCGCCTTCTCGTGAATGAAACACTATAACCACTCTTGTGAGATTGATTGCGAGTAAGTATACGACAACACATCAACTAGTATGTTGAAGTGGAAGTGGAAGTGAAATGAAAATGCTGAACAACTAGTATGGATGGTGTGATAACGGACTACAAGAACCACCTCACTACACGAAAGGGAAGAACGAGAGAAACGGAGAAAGTCGCGAGCTCTGCAGCCGGTATATCCTCCAGGGTCCATCGCCAGGGCGAAGGACTAATCGGCCGGTATCATATTTCCCCAATATCTTGAGGGGTTCTCGAATGACGACGCCGAGTAGAATCTGTCCGACGTGGCATTCATGAACGTGATTGTTGCCCCTATACACTTTCGCATTTCGTCGATGCCCTTCTCAGGGTGAGGGATATAGCCTTCGAATGACATCATGGCCACCTCCCGACGCAGGAGTGTTGCGGCACGGACCCAAGAACACTGTCGAGAGGCCAGGAACATCAGCGTACAGCGCACATCAATGAGCACTTGGGGTGCTTACCCCAGCATAAGATGGAAGATGGCGCATGTCATCGTCGTTCGTGAGTTCCTTGGATATATCGGCCATAAGGTACATTGTCTGCTCGTATTGCTTTATTGCGGCCCCCGGTAGCTTCCACAGAGGGTGGTGTGATAAAACGTGGTAGAGTTCCGCAAGGTTGGACAAACAAACCACTGAGCACATCCGCAGAGAGACGCAGCTGTCGTGGTCATTTGCAGCGGTAAACTTTCCAATCAACTTGGCCACCGATTGTACGCGCTCTCCAAGCTCGGCACAGATACCTGAGCACTGTGTTAACCAAGCTGGTGCTGGTGTTCCTACACGGGCACCGGATAAGTGGGGAGCACACACACGTGGAGGCATACTGACGTTCGGATACATACTGCGCGATCAACTTTCGCGACTTGCGGATGAGCAGCATGGTGCGCACTCTGACCATGAGGGGGCATACTTCGAAGAGGACAGGGCACGCAATCTGGGTTAAAAGTGAATACACTACCCTGTGGACGAGTGATTCGACTGACCGGTAGGTAATTTTGAAATAGATGAGCAAGACAGGAGAGGAGGCCACCCTGTGGGCCATAGAGGATGTCTTCAAGCTTCTCCAAAATAGATTGCTGAAACCCGCGCATCAGTGAACGACAGATGACAATTCAACGAAACACATACAGGAATTTTTTCGGGGACATCTTCAGGCATTGGGTATACCCCGGAGTCGACCAGGAATATCGACATATACGTTCTGAACCAGAGGATATGAGCAAGTAGCCCCAACCTCTCATGTAGGTCCTCTGAATAGTCGACCGATACTGTTACCGGCACACTACTCAGATCGGGTAACTGGGAGAGGAATAAATCTCGATTGCGCTCGACCGCATTAGCAGCCTCTTTCACGAAATTGACGGCTTTCCGTGAGTTCCCTGTTGTCACACACGCCATGGCTACGAGCCAGTGTGCGTGAGCGTAGGACACAGGGTCAGCTTCTTCCTTCATCGAGGATAAAGTCCGTAGAACGGAAACCAAGTAACTAGTCTCCAGCTGCATCAGATCGTTCTCCGAGCTGTAACGTCGATGGAAGTGGCATCCGACCAAATGGGCGAACTCGATAAAGAAGGGGTGAATGAACGAGCCCGAGGTGTCTCCCAAGATGATGGCCTGCTGTTGTGCAAAAGAAAGGTATATCCCCTGTGCGAGACGGTAGGAAAGGAAAACCAGGCGGCTGTCACAGGTGCTATCAAGGTAACCAACCTCAAACGCAATTACGCCACTCACAAACGAAGGTTCATGTCTTCGGGAGAGATACCTGATAGTGAGTAGCCCGAAGAGTTGAAGTCCAGCATAGTCAAAGAGACCGGGGTCCAGTTGAACAGGTCGAAAACGGGAGCCACACTAAATTGTGGTTGCCTAGCGATGGCGGGGGGGATGACATAGGGCGTCGTAGTGGGGACAAGAGGTAGCTCTGTTGGTTTCGGCTTGACCGTCTCAGACTCTCGGTAGGTGCATTTGACATTACCCCGACTCCCCAGACATCCGCGGCAGCTGGGGAACCCACCATCACACTTCTGGGACAATTGTCAGCGTGCAGTCATGACACTCATGGTCCGGAAAGTGTGGGGTACCTTCTTTTTCCGCCTGTGTACGAGAACAACCTCAATGATGCGGAGGATCGGTGAAGTCACAGGTAGGGACTTACCTGCACTGCATGCACGCCCGACCTCTTGGCAATGTCCCAGTGTTCTCCTCCTCCGTGAACTTAACCTTGCGAGAAGATTTCCCTGTTGGCCCATCGCAGATCTGCCGTTTCCAAACGTTAGTCGGGTTGAAATGGACCGAATTACTACCAGGGAAGTTCGACGTACCACCAAACCGCGAAGACCCCTTCGAAGCGGGATGCTTATTAACGAGAGCGCCGGCAACTGTGTTGGGTGACCAATCGCTCACCGAGCAGTTCTAGCGACGCTCATTCTCCCCGAGCATATACCCCGAGTAATCGCGACGAGATATACAACGAGCAGCAAGAAACTGGGGATTGTGGTTGCAGCAGGAGCGTGTATTTGTGAGAATCCCGTATGAAGTGGCGCGCTAAGCATACCTCCAGTCACGTGAACGACTAGTCCACCCGCTGCTCACTTGCTCAGGTTTTACCACGCTTTTTAATCATCTGTGCCGCCGCTCCTCCGTTTTGCAGGCTGGCGCGACATACATACACTTTTGCCCCGAGGGTAAACTACTGCCCAAACTCCACTCGAGTGCCCCTTCGCAATGGTACAGATGTATCGCCACCGCAAAAAACTGTTACACGCCCTACAACGAGTAAATTATTAAACCGCTAAGAGGACGCCACGGTCATGTTTCCACACCTTCAGGAATTTAGACGATCAACCTTGTTGTCGATCTGTAGCATGGAACAAACCGCAGCCGTCTGGGGGTTCGGGAAATAATCGGCTGCCAACGTGTCAGCATGCATCCCGGTTTCAGGAACAAGTAGCCCCACGTTGCTGTCCTTTGGCTTTTTGTGTCTCTGGCGTGGGTCCCGTGGCCGTCATGACAAAGGTTTGAACGTCGTTGATGTTCTGACGACCGCCTTCTGGAAGGTTCTGCTTGACCCATTCCAGCTCACGATAAACCGCCTCGATCGCGGCTTGGTGGTCGGGATACGACCCATACTGGTTTTTTGTCAACGTCAGATATGGGTCGAAGGCTCGAACGACTGCCAGCCACTCCGGATCAAACATGAGTCTCGGAGGTGAGCTGGTCTCAGGGGCGTCGATGTCCATAACCTAATGTCCCCGTCAATACCGAAAATTAAGCTAGCCAAAACCTGGCATTCACCTCCAAGAACTGCCGCCTCGAGTTTGGTATACACTTGTCAAGTGCCAAGAAATTTGTTTTCTCCCGTGGGGGTGGAGCTACAGGAACGGGTGCAACATCTTCCTCCTCGTCATCCAGCGTGATCTCATCGGGATTTAGATTTATGGCGGGAGGCTTTGGATCTGTGGCCGGCACCGCCGCTGGCGTTTGCTCGTCGTCGTCGTCACCAATTACGATTTCGTCTGGGTTCTTCACGACCGGTTTCAATGGAAGGTAGGGTGGAGCAACCCCAGCATGAAAATACGTTGCCTCGAATTTGACGTGAAGGTGAGCACTGAACCACCAATCCGGCTTCAGAGTCTTTAGAAGCTCGAAGAGAGGGGGTGATCCGAGTACACCGTTCCTGACATCATCCTTGAAGAAGGGTTTCCGCCGTAGCAGATCCCCCAGATTGCCGTGGTGTTCGATAGACGCCGGCCAGTCGTGTGAGAGGCAGATATGTGGCTTCGAGAGCTAGATAACGTTCAGTCACCGGGATAACGTAACCGGGCATACAAGGCGTACCAACGCGAGCCGCCGAAAGTTGTACTCGCGGATATGGTAGATACTTCGCATACTATCATTGGAATATGGCATCTTTTCATGGAAACCTGAGGATGGGTTCAACCACGCGCTCGCGTGAAGATGAAGAGTTGGTACCGTGGCGGTAGTGATGCCGGTTGAAGATACCTGACATGCCCGCAATGCGAATACCGTTCACCTGGACGCAGCCGGCGTTGCCCACGAAAAATATATTAGGGGCGAGCCAACCGCCGTGAAACCTAGTCGAGAACAAATTAAGGGAGATCGTGAGAGAAAGTCAGGCCACGTACAGTTCCCACATGTAGTTGGAAGCTTCGTGATTACCTCCAATAACCAGCGTTAGCACCGGCGCGGCCTTGGCCCCGGTGTAATACCTGTAGCGGAGATGCGTTGCCGTGAAGCGCAGTTATCGGGCAACTTACTACAAACGTACCTACTCGTTAAAGCCGCCGAGCTGGCGGAATTTTTCGGGGACGGACATACACTGCAGGTCTTGGTGGTTGCGTATCGCCTGGAAGTCCCCGCATATCAAGAGCAAATCGATCTTGTAGTTGTGTCGCGTTTCGAGACCAGCAACGTGCTCATATATCGCGTCTAGCTCGCCATGGCAACATCCTTCGACTGCAATCTACTCATCGTGAGTTGTGGTGGTAATGTAGCTGACTTGGAACCTGCCTTCATTCTCAAAATCGCGGGGATCGAAGTGGACACCGAAGATGTATCACGCAGTCGATCACGCGGTGGAGTTTGACAAGACCGTCTAGGAACTGGTATCAGGACAATATATGTACCAACTACGATTATGGGTAATCTTCAATACAAAATAGTTACAAAACTTCTTTCTCAGGCAGAAAACCGCCTCACAACCCTCGAAACCGGATGCCGGACGAACGAACGGGACGAAGGCAGACACTAGCGACCGGCACATAAAATGAATGAATAGACAACGAGATACACGCACGGGCACCACAAGAATGGTCAGTGAATAAGACGTGGGTCGGTAAGCTAGTATAAGGGGGGAAAAGAGAGGTTCAGGTCAGGGTTCAAATCCCCAGAAGGGAGTGATAGAGAGAGAAAGCGAGAAGACATATTAAAGGGAGGGTTTAAAGGATAGCAGATTATGCCCTCATTCCAACTGGGGTAGGCCTTGAGGCGATTCGTACTTGATTGTCCCTTGGGGACTCGCCCGTCGTTGATCCCGAATTGACATTTCGAGCAAGCCCGGGGCTGACGAGCGATGGTGAAGATGATGAGATTCTGTAGGGATCTGCAACTGGAGACATGGTGGATTGCGAGTTGGGTGATCCTGCGGGTGAAAGTACGGGGGAATCTGGGTAGGTTGGTAAGCGGCCGCCATCCCCAAGTGGCGGTAGTAATCGCCTTGAACTTTCTGGCGATCCTCGATCTCCTGGGAAGAATGAATTTGCATGGGATGGCGACCTGTAGAATTTCGAATCTCTTGAGAATAATGCTCCTGAGGAAGTTCGTGGGCGCTCATTGATCGGGAAGGATAACGACGATACGAATCTGGAGGAGGTTGAGTCTGCTGTGGTGGCCGTCCTTGGTGGTTCATCCGTGTCATTGAGGAGCTCCATGACTGTGAGTCGTCGAGATTGGGGTCTTGACTCTGATCCGTAGTCGTAGTCTGCATTCCCATCAGGTAGGTCGCCATCATCGGATCCTGGGAAAGGCCGTTTGCGAGGGATGATTGGTGGTTGCTGTTGCTGCTCTGAGAGCGCGGGAGGATGGAATGAAAATGGTGATTCTCCTGTGATTGGGGAGGACGGTCCATCACTGGGGAAACCTGATCCCATTGGTCCGTCTGGATATGTGGGTATGGATAATTCCGTTCCAAAGCCCCCCAGTCCAAACCTGGAAGCTCCGGGGTAATGTAGCTGGTGAGATGAGGAGCTTCCTGGGGGCTGGTGGTAATATGATGCAGGGGCCGTTGTTGGTCTTGAAGCGGATGTCGCAGGTCGTCGATTGATTGTTGGGTTTGGTAAGGGTAATATGTTTGCTGCTGATGCTGGTGGGGGGTGAGAGATGGCGTATGGTGGCTGCTGGCCTGAGAAACCGGAGAGTGACGAATAGACGACGGATGAGAGGGGTGGGAGTGATCGACCATCGGAAGGTGGGTTCCCGTGGCTTGAGCCGAGCCTTGATGATGAGGTTGGTGGGGAGGCGAGAAAGGACTGGCGCGTCGGATGTTGTCCGAATTGATAGTGTGAGGATGGGTTCCGAAAGGACTGGCCGTACTCTGAGGTGGATTGTTGGTCACGAAAGGAATAGTTGTTTTGGGTGGTGTTGGTGTGAAGGGGCCATGGATTACTCCCTGAAATCTGGCGAAATGCCAAGCCGTTGTCTCCTTCGTAGCCGGTGCTAGTCCCAGGCCGCGGATGGTGGGTTTGGATAGCAGAGAGAGGGGGAGAGACGTCGTCATCCTTGATCGGATTCGATGAGTCTGCCTGGCTAATGGGCGAAACACTCTGGGGGCTAGGCAACTTTCCGCTAGTAGACGGGTTGCCGTTGGCAGGTGCGCGCTTGCTACGTGTAGTGGAGCCTTTCGCGGCGGCCGTCATGCTGGCATGGAGGGAAGTGAGGTCGCGCATCATCTTTTCATTCACATCCTGCTTGTCAGCGTGGACTGTCTGGGCGTGCTGGCGAAGGTTGTCGAGTCTGGAGAAATGTTTTCCACAGTGGCAGTTGAAAGGACGTTCCCCGGTGTGTTTTCTGACGAGAGCAAAAGAGGTTTAGGACGTGTTATGGGTGTGAAAGGGGGCCAAATGGTACCTGATGTGTCTCGCCAGATGCTCACTCCGGCTGAAGACCATTCGACAGTCACCGTAGCCCCTGCATTGGAAAGTTTTGGCGGGGGCAGGACGATAACGCTTGTTGACCCCGGCGCCGGCGACGTTGGAGAGGTTGTTGACCGGTAGAGGGTCGGGGTGAGATGGCACGGAGACGGGGGGCGGGGGCGCGACGACGGAGGCCATGGATGCCTGGTCTTCGTTGGAGTTCAGGGGGGACTCGACCTCCATCTGCCGTTATGAAGAACGACAAGGGACTCTTCCTCTAAAAGGTGCCTGAGCCAGGCACAAGAAACAGCGCTGTAAAACACGGCGGAGTTTGAATTCACCAATCCATTTCGCTGGATCACGGTCCTTTTGGCTGACTAATCAAAACTCCCCTATATGGAATTCCCAGGGTTTCCACGGCCGGCTTCCCTTCCCACGGGTTGCCTACCGCACGGTACAGCACCTGTTTCGCTCTCAGACCTTTTTTTTTTGTTTTGCGGAAAGACCGCAGCGTGGCTATGCTACAGAAGAGGGTCTAATATCTTCCAGAGGGATTGAATTATACGAGCCAACGAATCACTTCTGATCTGATCGCCCAATGCAGGAGACCCTGATCCACTCTTCTGCCGAGTCCCAGCACACAACTCCCAGCCCTCTATGACCTCAGCCGAACGTAGCGGTTGCTGGCCCCTATCCGGTCCCAGTCTCTCTTTCGGTAGCCTATCCCCATCAGAACGTCTCGCCGGACGGTCTCCAGAGCGAGGGTGGACCCTCACCCGCGCATCGGCAATCTCACCCGATATCGTCACGTCCCGTTACGACCGTGTCATCCTATCTTCCAGCCGCGCATCATGTGGTATGTGTGAATTCCATCACTGCCAGATAGAAAAAAACGTGATGCGCCATCGAGATCTTTGTGAGCATAATCATTGGATCCAGTATCAAGGCAAGCTTCGGCCTATCCCGTTTTCATCAATCCGGCACTTTTTGCCCTCCCTGCGACGCGTTCGTGGAGAATGAATCACCTTCCGCCCGCATCGACCCACCCTCTGTCGATCCTCCAGGGCACCTTCGCCCACAAGGCGTCGTCGGTGGATGCCATTGAACGAGTATGGCAATAGTCCCTCGTTCCTTACTGATCCGTCTCATTCTGTTTTCGGTGCTCACCCCATGATTAAGCGAGTGCGTCTAACTTGTGCTACTGTCCCATTGATACCACACGCTCATATTGATTCGAGGTTTGGCCGCGGAGAAATCTCGGTCGTTTCCCAGTTCCATTGTACTTTACGTGGCAGACCTTCCGGTTGGTCGGTCGGTATATAGATTGCCAGCCCTTTGTCTCTAAGTCTCAAGTCTGCGCGCAGATGCCCCCCTCCGACTTTGCAAAGGCGGACCTGTCCAAGGTTCTCGAAGAATTGACCACCGATGAGGCCATTTCTCTGATCGCTGGTGTTGGTTTCTGGCACACTCGCGCTATCGAGAGGCTTGGGATACCCGCTGTCAAGGTCAGCGACGGTCCTAATGGCATTCGAGGTGGCCATTTCTTGATGAGCACTCCGGCTAAAGTCTTGCTCGTGAGTCCCACCGTTTGATCTTATTGGACTTTGTGGCATTTTCGATCAACGAGATTCCTCCAACGATGAGCTGCACGTCAAACACCGGCAACTTGGGGGGGGGGGGGGGGGGGGGGGGGGGGGGGGGGGGGGGGGGGGGGGGGGGGGGG
>Ga0307515_10005845_pt1 | contig 24832 bp, 23 predicted proteins | sample 17_EM_MG_FD_194513 | JGI IMG/M metagenome (GOLD analysis project Ga0307515, IMG submission 194513) | Populus trichocarpa ectomycorrhiza microbial communities from riparian zone in the Pacific Northwest, United States - 17_EM | ecosystem: Host-associated > Plants > Roots > Unclassified | place... | reverse complement strand
CACAGCAGAAGTCTAGGTGATCTGCCTGATATCGCAACAAGTTTACTATGGTTAAATAGGGCTTAATAAGTTGCCGGATCGAATCCTGGAGGCGGCAAAGCCGCCACCGGTGCTAGTATTCTGTATACCCTTTTATTTGTGATCAGTGGGGATATAGATAGTAGGAAAGAGTCTTCGATTAGTGAATCGGTATCTTAACATGCATTCCCATCTGGACACTCTATTCTGCAGTAAATACAGTATCTACTGTCTGCCCGCCACTAGCTGGGGACCCAAAATTGGTTTCTAAGACTATTTTAGTAGACTGCCACCTGATATATTGTTGGAACAGCTCTAGCTATAGAGCATCTACGATAGTGGAGATGCCATATTAAATGTGATATCATACTGATATAGGAGTCCAACTAGGGATTTCTGATGGATTATAGCGGTGTTTAGATACGAATCATCTAACTGGGGAGCGATATCACCGACCGCCTACCAGCCCCTAAAAGGTTCTACGTCGTCATCTATCCCGGGTTTCGAATTTCAAATGATATAGACTAGGGCGTCTAGCTTCTGTCCCCGGAAAACTATTGCTCCGTCACGAAGGCTAAGGCATATACCCCGAACTTGCCATTACATTCAGTTTGTGGTTATCACCAAAACACAGCAGCATTTAATTTACAGGTTCAGCACATACACCTAGAAATCCAACTGCATACGTGTATACCTGCAGCGCCTAAAGGGCAGCCGCAGGGCTATTACCGCCTCTATTGGAAAGATGGTACTCCAATCACTTGTTCATGGTGATATCACTCGATCATGACTATATCACTCGGCAGACCGAGAGCCTGCTATTACGATACGGGGAGAACTATGTGGATTGACTAGAATATAGAGAGAAGAGAGAAGGAGAAAGGGCTCGAGATATATACAGAGAACCCTGGGAAAACTTCCGATATATCTTTGACACTCTTTGCCACCCTGTGCGACTCGCCACACCGGATATTCAACACCCGCCAGTTTGCCCGTCCATGGTTTATAATACCTAGGGTGAATAGTCTTAGAATTCTCAGCTCCATAAATGGTAGTTCAGGATGGGGAGAGCCTTCGGACTGCTCTTTACAAAAGCCGCCGTTCGAACAGACTCAGGCTGACCCACTCACCACCAGATCTGGCCGACCTAGTGAGGAACACTGCAAGTATTCAATATAGATCCCAGTGGGGATGCTTCAGTTGAAAACTATACATTGTCAAAGTATCCATAAAATCTCCGATTATCAAGGCGGAACGTCCTTAGTCGGTATTGAAGACCGAAGGGAAATGAGCGGTAATTAACTCAACCGGCAACAGGAGTCAATGGCCAGGCATGACGGTTCTATAGCACACAGGAAGAATCTATTGAGAAACCGATGCAGCGTTAATCTAGTTTGAACTGCATTCGATAGTACGCCTCAGCATATATGATCACTTGGGGATTTCTTGAAGTGATAGTGAGGGTGAATCTGGATGATAGAGGCAGTGTTCGAAACGGGCCGGGCCGGGCCGGCCCTGACATCTTTAGGCCCAGCCTTCGGGCTTTGGACAAAGCCTGGCCGGCCGTCCTTAGCGCGGGCTTTTCTGGAAGAAGCCTGAGCCCGCCTGCAAGCCCCAGTGGGCTGAGTGAGTGGTCGTGATCGTGGCAATTTCACGTGATCCCAATAAGCGAGCCAATCATTTTGCTTGCGTCCATGTCTTGGCTGGATGCAAGCAAATTGATTGGTCGAGGCGCAAGCCGATTGCCACTTTATGATTCGTCTGCACCATAGCGATACTTTTACTACTCATTTCACCTTTGCACCACTTACGCTAAAAAAAGCTTCGTCTGACGCCTAACCCCAAGAAAGCCCACACGGCCCGGGGGCTTTGATAAAGCCGCAGGGCTTTTAATTAAAATGCCCGGGCTTTGTGGGCTTTCAGATTACCGGCCCGGCCCGGCCGCCTCAAAGCCGGCCTGAAAGCCCTCGGGCTGGCCCGGCCCGTTTCGAACACTGGATAGAGGGGGAGATAGTCCGGAGACGCGCCGCGTTGATACCGCTCAAAGGCTTGTAGAATATGATATACCCGCAGAAAATAGCTCTAACATATATTGCAGCAATCGGTTATGACAAGCATGAAGAGATCATGGTTGCTAGTCCATACCGCATGTTTCACCTGCCACTAGCAGGACGCTCCTCCACGACACTCATGACCACTAGCAACATCTAGCCTAGATGTTTCACATGTGAATAGAGACTGTACCGTCACACTAAGATCCTACCCTTCAGTTAACGCCAACCCACCAGGATGCCTTGACGTCACCTCACCGGGGAAGGCGTACACTCTTACTCCTGGCGAACGAGAACAACCGTCTGCGTTCCACCCAGGGTTGTGTCATCTCTGCTGGAAGAGCACGAGCTATAGTAGCTCGATGCGTACCCGTTATTGGAGTCGAGGACCTGCTGTACTGCGTCGCGCGAAGACTTGACGTAGCGGACAGCGAGGTAGAGAATGCCGGAGAAGAAAATGCCGAGGGCCAGAATTAGAATGGCGATGGCAATGTTGGGGAGCATTGTTGCAGTCTGGGTGGAGGGGAGATGGGTGTTGACAGAAGGAAGGGAGATGTATGGCAAGATTGGCGGAGATTTTTGAGATATGGTATTGGTGTTGGGGAGAAGTTGGTTGGGGAAGGCAGGTTTCTTGTGTGTGTAAAGATCGGGAGAGGTAAAATGCTCACAGCAGGAAGCACATGTATTTGGGGGGGGTTTAACCGCTTCGGGTTTGCCGTGCTCGTTCTCCCAATTCTAATGAAAAATCACTCGCTCCGCATCCAAAATTCCGGCGTGCCTTCGGACTAGCACCCTCATACCACCCCAAAGACTTTAGGTTCTCGGCAACCGACTGGTACCTGAAGTCCCGCAGTCCTATATTTCAAGGACGACTCTCACCGGGACGGGACGGGCCTCGTCGACCATTGTTCTATGCTGGCACTAACACAACAGAACTGTAGTCAAATCGGCACGGTTCGGGAATGTTATCGTCGCTCAAAGCTTAATACAGTTCGAGGGAGAGAATCAGGCCATGAATCGACTAACCAAATGATTCACATGTCAGCTGTGCGTGACGTGAGCCGCATGACCAACTTGTTTGAACAGGAGCGCAGGCAGTTTTGCATATTCCAATCGACATTCATATCGTAGTTGTCTGCTGTCACTGCTTAAACCAACCTCCCAACAACCCAACCCCCTCCACACCACCATACGACGATGTCACCCTCTACCCAAACAACCAACCGGCATTGTCGTATCTCCGATATTCTCCTGTCCGCCTGCGAGATTATCCCCCTCGGGATCTCCGTCGCTAAAAAGCGGTTGTAACCACGGACCATGCTCGATCCCCGCCATCTCCGTACCTCCCAACTTCGCCAATAAAGAGGCTCACCGCCGTCCAACCGCTTCACTGAGTCGCCCATCACGCAATCGTGACCGCCGCGGACAAACTCGTAGGTAGCGCCATTGACAGCACCTGTTACTTGATCCTCTCCTACCAGACATCAATGTAGAAGAACTGGAGCGCCCCATGGATTCCGCTCGACTGGTATCAACTGGGAACCTACAAGCAATGGCGCATCAATATCCCGCTCGTGGCAATGAGCTTCTCCTGCCTGCGGAGTTGGGAAACCCTCAACTGCACATGGTGAAAGAACGACCGCTACTCGTGGATTACAATGGAACAAGAAGTCTGACTCTAGCACGTACCAAGGAAGTATACGTACCGTGTGCCCTATTCGTAGCTTGAGACCCAGCTAACAGTGTGATGAGCGGAACAGCATAGCCACAGATCTTGCTAGCTAACAGCCAACTCGCGCGCCTGCGGATTTATGAAAGTAACATCGCGCGACACCTCCGCTATCATGAATATGCGATCGATTTATGGCAATGTTGGGAGAGGGATCATTGGTGCACACAGCTGGGCACACGGCACTGCTGCAAAATTTGCCGCCGATGATGAATGTCTGTGGAGCGGGTGTGTTGTTTTCTTTGGCGTTATCGGTGAAGCTGTTGTACATCTTGGCTTCGGTTTTAGGCGTTGAGTTCTTTTGGTCGGGGGTATCTGTTCCTTTCGGGGCGTCTGCTGTGCTCTTAGATCTGTATGTCCTTTGGTGCGGGTTCTTGTACAATTCAAAACTCACTGCTGTATTATATCATCCGGATATCCCCGCCGAAGGTTTCCTGTTATTGATCGCGGCCGGTACCACTGACCCAGAGTTCCTTCCATCCATTATTACCGCCGTCACCAATAGTCATCTTGTCCTGTACCCCTACCGAATCCCTATACCATGTAATTCGTCACTACCATCCCCGACATCCCCATCGGCATTGTATGTTTGTTGCTAATCAGATCAACTTCCGAAACAGCCTATTACTGGCAACCACCAATATCAACCACATGAGATGTAGAGTACGGGTGGGCACTTAGCTCGTCTACCATCACCACGCTCAGCAACGGCCGACAGGCGCAGCATTCTGCAATGGTGTTATCAGCGGGCTTTGATATTGGTGTGGACAGGGCTTTGAGCTTGCTCATCACGGCCTACTCAATTCGGGCTTACTCCAACGCTCACCAAGAATGCCCTCAAATGCGAACACTACAGAATGGCTGGCCGTACGACTCACATGGAAGTGGAATCGATATGTACCCATTTCGCATACTCCTATGGAATTTACACCCCTCGTGTTTCGCGCTCAAGCTCTCACCATCTCACAACGTGCTGAGCTGACAGCGCGAACCATTTGGTGACTGCAAGCGGAGTCAGGTTGTTCTGCCGAAATTTGCAATCACAGTGCCAATCAGATACTCCTGCAAGGCCTACAAAACTGACATCATGTTCCCAAGATCTGATGTCGTTGCCCTGCAGCAATATGAGTTGACGCTTCCCACTCTCCCAGATGCTTCGTCTGGCTGTAAACGCTACCGTGAACTGCTCTTCCGACTACAAGCCGGGTCGGTCACCAGAAGTCTAGGCTATCTACCGGTCACTTGGCCAAGATTGTTTCGGAGGTTCCCTCGCATATCCGAATAACAATGGTAACGATGACTATGACTATGACGAGGATTATACACCACTCGAAGTTAGTATGCTATCCGCTCCTTGTATCCCTTGTATGGCAGCAGAGATCGAAGGCACGCTCTCTTGGTCGCTCAGCAGAAGAGCGAAATAGTTATATCATAGATCGAGCGCATCATGCACAATAAAAAAAAAGATTAGTGAAGTCATTCTTGCTTCACCGGAGTTGCTGTTTTCTGAGGAATACTGGGTTTTGGGTTGGGTTTAGGGGCGTGCACTGTTTTAGTTTGCTTCTGCGGTTCTCATTTGGAGTTGTCCTTTCCGCATGGGTTTTTACGGGTTGAACATATAGAAGCAGTGTGGATGTCAGCGTAGCCTCCCACTAAACTGCGACCTTGAGTGTGGAGATGCAGGTAAATAAATAAATAGCTGTACTGGGACAGTGGTGAAGGTAACATCTGACTGGCAAGAACTGGTTTCCCGATTTTTCGGCTTTGTATTACGGTCCAACCAATAAGCTGATTGGAGGAATGATTTAATTCCTTTGGCGTGCTGTGAGGTATACAACATATCCTTTTGATCTATTAACTGATGTTTTTGGTCTTGCTGTAAATGATGTCTTAACACAGACTTAGCTGCGCTGTTCGACAGTACTTCTTACCTTAAAAATCTACTGTGAAGGACCGCAGTTATGTATGCGTTTAAATCCGGCCGGTCTACAGACGATTGCAGATGTCGACAGCCTACTTTCCACGCAGAGCACAGATGAATGTTCGCAAATTTATACCAAACATAGTTCTCCCCTAAGCGCATAATTTCAACAAATCACTTAACTTTCAAGTATAAATAAAGCTTTGTGGTTGATGGGAAATCCGGTGCCAATTGTATCTGTATCGAGTGAGATATGATAGGTCATCTAATCTAATCGATCGGCACGCTAACCACGGAGCCTCATCGGTGCTAGAATCAGCTCGCGTAACTTTCTACCTTCACCTCAACCACCACCACCTTGTCTTTTTCAAACGAGCCGACCTACTTAGCACACCGTCCGATCGATAGTTACTCGCAACATGATGGACTAGCATCATCTCGATACGCATTATCTTTCGACACCTCCGAGTACATCGCCTGCAAAATCGCTTGTACCCACTTAGCCATCTCACACCCCTCCGCCGCTTTCCCGCCGTCGCCAACATGCAGCGCCTAACAGATCCCAGCGCGAGACTCTACTGTACAGGTCACTACTGGGCTAAATTCCCAAGAACGGGTGTTGCACTGCTAGATTGACCTCGAAATCTTTCACATCTTCCACTTCTACAACCTCTGGGAGGTAACGATGTTTTCGGCGATCGCGATTTAGAAAATGGTTAATTGCGGAATCGGATGAAGATGGGACTGTGCAGGGCGGATTGCGCATAAGTTTTTGCAGGTAATATCGGATTTTGGCAGAGCTCGGCGACTTAGAGTATGGTTGGAACGACCCACCTTATCACTAGCCTTGCCTGGAAGAAGACAAAACCACCCTCAATTTTTCGACAACTCACAAATGTATGGCCATAACAATACTTGTACTAGCCTGCATTACCGAGTGGATATACTTCTTCGCTGCTCGTCTGGACGAGTGCGCACGGTGATTGTCGCTAACTTTAACGATAACAAGAATGGCACAGCCTTCAGCGACCGATATTCAGGCTTTCTTGAGCTGTAGTGATACGACCCTACAGGCCGTTCTGTTTACCGGCAGAGTTGTATGATCACCCCCGAGCTTCCGTTGGTATATTTTGTACTGATGGTTGTAGGATATATTCCTGCGTACAGGAGGGACCCGGATTCAGTGTGAGAATATCTATGGTAATACCTCTGAAGCGCTATCTCTTGATCAACACTCGTTTCTGATAGAGGTGAAGTGGTTAGTGAGGAATATGAAGAACGACTACAAGGAGCAAGCCAGAAAGGAGCTGGATTCGATCGAAATGAGGGCTTGTTGCAGGGAGGGCAATGTGGGCAATAGTCATAACGCATAGAGTTCATGGTGGAGAGGTTCTCTTGTATGCTTCTATTAGTGTTCACAAGCTCTTTTCAATATCAGATTGATTGCATTTGTAGTACTTAATTGGGGAAAGCATCACGTACACCAATCGAAGGTGCCCCCGAAGCCCACAACAAAGCGCAAGATGGGGTGTACACACCTGTATCATATCTGTCATTATGCAGAATAACCGCCCTGGACGACCGTATTTTGTAGCTAACCCTCAGTACTTGGCGAATTCGTCCAAAAGTACTGTTGATTTTTCACCGCTCGGATGTCTGAGCCGTTCGCTGGCTGAGCAGGAAAGCGTGGGCTGGAAATGTGTGGTGGTGTTGTATTGATGTGTAATGACACGTATTGAGTGGTCATATCAGGGTTGACTGGAGCCATTATATCTGCAAAAAGCACTCAACATTTTGTCAGTACCTACTAGGAACTCTACTATACTCGAACCCGAAAAACAAGAGAAAATACTCGGAACTGTATTACAATATATCAGACGTGGTACTACACGTCGAATTTTCAAGTCTCCGGACACGTCATTGTAAGCGCCCTTGGCGACACATCAATTCACAATAACTACTCATCTAAATACCACGACAATACATTACAGTCGAATGGTAACTAAATCAAAAACCAAATGCTAGCTGCAGAATCAATGAAGTTCAGGAACAAATACTCCATGAAATACACTAGTGATTTCAAGCCCCAGGGAATCAAGGTAGGCATGCTGGTAGCGAGATCTCGATATAATGTAATCTTATTGAAGTCATTTAATTGATGACAAGGGTGTCCGGAGAATTGAAAATTCGGTAAGTAATGCATCAATTTTGGAATACTTTGTTTCTAATAGGGGGATATCCTGCATAATAAATAACATATAATAGAAATAATAAACGCAAGGTCAATTGAAGTGGTAACTAAGTCAAAGAACGTTCCACTGCCTCCAGACTACCTCTTAACTATATAGTAAAAAGAATGGTATACCAGATATATGCTCCGGAGATATTAGTGCTAAGTTCCACCTCTAGACGATCTCCTGATTCATCCGTCTTACATGGCCGATATCGCGTCATAGTACGCAACTCGATTTTCAAATCTCCCGCCCTATTGCATAAATAGATCTCAGCCTTCGTATGGCCGGAGATGATGCCTCATATGGCGGGGGATTACTGTTGACTCTGATAAGGGCTGATGGCATTCAGCCGTAACTGTACATAGATGAGTACGTACACATTCACACTTGTATGACCACATATATGGCCTTGTGGCCCTCTTAGATAGTACAATCAATCAAGCTTCTCTATCATCTCTACTATTAACAGCCCCTTCGTCATATGCTGATCATTAGTTCTGCCACCTTCCATTATGTTCCGTTACCTCGCATCAAGACAATACTCAACCCCCACTAACTTCCGCTACCTGTACCTGTCACTATATGCGACCGCTGACTCCCGAGAAAGAGGTAGTAGCAACAGGCCGTGTAATAGCGGAGGAGAACGCTGAATCCTCGGTGACATTGATTCAGGTCTTCTACAGTCAGATGGGGGAACAGGGATGCTATACCTCGAGAGAAGCTCCACTCAGACCAAAGGCTCGCGGGGAGATAGGCACTGCACAAAGTCCGAGGCTGGCGGTGAGAAAGGCACCGTACTAAGCCTGAGGTTCACGGGGAAACGGGAACTAGACTGAGCCCCTGATCAAATGGCCGCCTCAGTCCCGACGCCAAGCGGGCTAAAACCCGCGGCTAATCTCGTACCCGCCTTAGCTCCCGCCTTAGCTCCCGCCTTAGCTTTGATGGCCTTCGGACTAAATCCTTAGCCAACACTGCCCCTTCCGCTTTTCCGCAATGTCGACCCTCAAACCATGCCGACTTCCTCTTCTCCCACGCTTACCATGCAACATCACCTCCCGCAGCAACGCCTTTAGATACCGACAAGCAGAGACTCCGACTATATAAGCCGGATGACAGAAAGTTCGCCATTCGGAGGGAGAACTGGTGGATGGAACTCGTTGGTAGTAGTTAAGGCGAAGTTCGAAACGTCACAGTTGGATGGCCACAAGGGGCACCGCAGAACGAACAAGTCTCAAAGGTCAGTTGTCCATGTGAATCATGACCCTTATACTTGTTCGGGCAAGAAAGTGCGACGGCCGTAACTATATGTTACTTAAGGTCCAGAATGAGGTCTAGAGAGATCTCTCGGAGTCACCGGTACACTCTTACATGATTTCCCACTCTTGCCATCCACCGCCTTCATACTCATGCGTATGCGGTGTTCCGATAACTGACATTCATACTTCAACAACATCAACGATCCCATTGAGATGTAGGAAACCCAGAAGAATCGACTCGATAATGCACCAACCCAAATGAGTCACAGATCCTGCGCCAGTTTCATGCCTCCCATCCAAAGATGAGCAGGTTTTCAAGCTCCCATCTCCCAGGATCCAGCTCTCCGCTGCACATAACTTGAACCCTATGCCCCCGGGAGGACTTGATTCCGGATTTTGACGGATTTCGCTCCAAAAACACAACATTTGCTGCGACTCAAGAACGGCAAGTAAATTTAAGATATTAAAGCGCAAGAAAATAGAGCTTGATGAGTACACTATTTAAGGTCTAAGGGTTTTAATTAGACTAGTGTTCGTGGGGTTGACGTGAGTTATACGGGGTGGGTTCTATTAACTTCACCATTCATCCATGCCAGCTCCATGAATATCCTTCCGATTGGGACGCTTGTTTATCGTCAAATGATCTACTCGACGTGTCTCTGAATAGTCAAGTTTTCAGATGGTGAATCCGCCCTTCCGTTCTCGAGTGGCAGCTAATTTCTTGTTTTGAGAACGGAGTGAAAGCCACCATCAAATGAAGTTAGATCCAAGCCAACATTTACCCATGGTAACTCCATGAATATTACACCGATTAAGACATTTGTTGGACGCCAAGCAACCTACTTGACTACTCTAAATGGCCGGGTTGCCAAATCGTGAATCCGTCAAGTCGCCTTCGAGCGGCAGCCAATTTTGTGGAGGGACACTCTCAGATGCACGGAATTGACAGCAGCTGGGCGCAGTTGAGTGCAAGCAGTGGAGCACCACTGGGAGCTAGAGACAGTGCATAATATATTGATTTTGTATGTTGTGCACAGCACCGTGCAAAACCTATCATAATGCTGTGCATAAATGCCGAAGTTTGAATGTTGTGCAGCATACAATCTGAAATCGAGATATTTGTGCTCAACGCTGTGCAAACACGATTTGATGGATGTTGTATTCTCGGATATGCACTCTAGAGCATAGACTCCCGAGGAAAAGAAAGCACAAACTTCTGATGGCACGGACGCACTTCCAAGAGCATTTCCAAGCACACCCATCGCTTCTCCACCGATCAAGCCTACTGGGGAAGGGAAGAACGAACGAGAGAAAGCGCACTTACCGCGATATCTGGATACCAAGTGTACTTATCGCCGTGCCTCCAAGTCCACCGAAAAGCGCACACAGCACCGCGCCTGCGGCTATCATAAGTCCACCAGAGTCCACCCAGAGTCCACCCAGAAACCTCTCACCATATCATATTGTGGTACCTACGTCTCGCCCATATGCATTCTACGGCCATACGGTCGCTTATCAATGATTACATATATGATGACTCCATATGCACCATATTTATAGAAGCAAAGTACAAGAAAAAGTTCATTAGAGTCAAAGTTAAGCGCACTATGAGGCCATTTGAACTTGTACATTCTGACCTCTGGGTAATTCTTTTTGGTGGCCGCCGGTGCTATATATTATATGACTACACACGCTACACATCAATCCGGGTGCTTCCGGATAAGAAGTCGAATACTTGCACCGGAGCCTATCGGTCATTCCGGCTGTTTCGACTCCGTGAGATACAAGGTAAAGCGATTCGGTGCGATAATGCATGAGATCAATACGATAACAAGCTCTTCAGAATGGTGCTCACCACCCGCGGTACCACATACGAACCCTACTTTCAATATGCTCATCATAAGAATGGTGTACGGAGCGAATGATTCAGGCAAATACCAAGAAGGCCCACGTGATGTGTTCTGACCCATTCATAGTATCGTCCCATCCACGGATGGGCAGTACCATTCATGGACAGGGCGATTCCACGAATGGTACCTGTTACTTTTGTGTGAATAATATCGTCGACTTGATTGACTTGCTTATCTCTCTCGAGGGCAGAAGGCCCGTATATGTACAGTAGTCCCGTGTGCCGCGCCGAGCTTCGTACCACCTAGGCCGAGTCCCATCAGCCCGTATTCTAGCATCAGCTCGTGCTCTGCCATCAGCTCGTATCAGTCTCACGGCGGCTGAGGCTGATGTTCTAAGTATACATGCAACAGTACCACCATTCGTGGACCCATGAACGGGACAGGTGAAAATAAGGTATGCAAATTAAATTCGCACCGCTAAGAGAAGCCAGCAATTTAACTGCTGGTAAAATTAGCTGAGTAAAATAATTACAGATAAAGCCAGTAAAATAGCAAAGCGAAGCCAAACTTATAAAAAAATAGAGATATAGAGAAGCGAAACAAATCCAATGGACTTGTAAAAGAGATAGATAGCAGTGCAGCGAAGCCAGTAGACTTGTAAGTAAGATATATGGCAGCAAAGCGAAACAAATGGACTTGCAAAAGAGATATATAGCGGTGCAGCGAAGCAAGTAAATTAAGGAATGAGATATACGGCAGCGAAGCGAAGCAAATAGACTGTTTTAAAAAAGAGATATGTAGAAGCAAAGCGAAGCCAATGGACTTATAAAAGAAATATAGCTGTACAGCGAAGCCAGTAAACTTATAAATGATATATATGGCAGCGAAGCGAAGCAAATTGGCATATAAAAAAAATAAGCATATGTAGAAGCAAAGTGAAGCCAATGGACATGTAAACGAAATATCCAGTAGTACTTATTTCATAAGCGAAGCTATTTTTTAATTTGCATACCTTATTTTTCACCTGTCCCAGTCATGGAACTGCCTTGTCCATGTATAATACCGCCCGTCAATGGATGGGTGGCTACCATGAATGGGTCAGAACAGATAATACTCGACTCTCAGGTGCCCGAGAAGCAGTTAACACTGCAGTCTATCTCTATCAATGATCTCCAAATGAAGGTATGACTGTAATGGCGATCAAGCACCGTATGGGACGCCACATGAGATGCTATATGCATTTAACATACCAACTCATGATGACTATGGAAAGGTATTATTTGCACTAAAAATATTTTGCATTAGGATCAAACCAGAGCAGGATTTCTAAGTACTAGTTACAAACTGTATATGTAGAGTTAGGTTTATATTTAGGGACTACTTGGGCCATGGGTGGGGTTCTCCCGTCCTGAACACCACCGTTTGCCCTTCACAGTTCGTTTTGGATAAGGGATAAGAGATAGAAAAAAGTACACAACACCTTGTATAACGATTTTCAAGACTAGTTTCTCAGCGAAAAATTGAATACCGAGACTATTGTAGTGTAGACGAATGGAATGGAGACGATGATGTCAATTTAAGGTTGGATTTAAAGTTGTTTCAATTTCTTCGTTTTGTATAGATAGCCACTCTCAGGCTACGATAGTACTCTTCTCACTTCTCAGAGGTTTAAGGAGACTACTGACTACCATGACAATCACTAGCAGCGCACGAACGCTTGCATCGTCTCTTTTGTATATATGCGTGTTTGGAGGATACATTTGTATTTCGCATGACGGAGTGTAGCGAGAGAGCGACATGCTATAAGGCCTGGAGCAAGGTCTAGAAATAACCCTCGGAGTCATCGGTACAACCCTACAATATTTCTAACTCTTACCATCCGTTACCCTCCCTTGCTACTCTGATCTCCACTTTGTCGGTCTCTGACCGGACCTTTAGTTCTCACTGTATATAAGACATAGGTTTGTTTTGTTTGTTTTAATCATACTGCATTTACTCTATCTAGAGTATGACAGTATCCGATTCCCTTCCCTTCCCCTCCCTCCACCCTTCCCTTTGGTGATTGAAACAAAAAGAAAACAGAGCGAACGACCCAAAAAAAGGAAAGAAAGAGAGTGACAAACGCAGACCCAGCTCTGCTAGGCGGTGTGAGGAACTTCCCCACATCATGGCCGCGAGGAAGCCCATCGCTACTTGATCGCACTTCTCTAAGGAAGACAGCACCTATATTGGTGTAGGCCGATACCTTCCAGCTTTCCAGCTTGTTGCCCGCCCGACAACTTTCCAAACTCCGGCTGCTCGACCTGCTAACAGCTACAATGCCGGAAGAGGTGTTCCCGTGATAGGGCATAGATTCTGCCATTAGATTGATTAAGTGACTTCTTCTGTACCACACACACAATTCAACATCATAATCTTGGCACGTCGCGAGTGATTGTTAGCGATCGGGAGTACGAAATCCATCTTCAGGACTTTCTCTTAGGAGCGACTATTATCATTATTGAGTGTTGTGGAAAGCTTCTCAGGCGATCAGGCTAGCTGTTAATTTGTCTACCCGACATGAGATCCTTTCCCTGTAGAATCACGGCGTAGATACATATGCCCATCCATACTGGGTGTCTCCCTGAAAGCAGGGTACAGGAGCCAAGCTCAGCCGCTCGCTTTCGATGTTATGCATTATGTATCATGCACCTCATTCAAGACTGCCGCGCTTGCACCTGTATGTTCTTTCATTGGAGGAAATTGAATCTCGCGCAAACTGTACATCCGGCTATTCTGAGGGACAGCTGCCGGCAGATTTGCAATTGTACCAATTACACTATCGACTGCCTTAATCAATTAGTGAACATTTTTATAGGTTAACATTATATTTGCCCGGGTTCCGCCAGTTGTTCAGTTCATATCAGTGACTTACCAAAGCCAAATAATTCTACCCGTCTCAACTTGCGTCGTGCAACTTCAACATGTGCGCCGAACTAGCTACCGTGATCGAAGTAGACCCCGCCGTTGTACGTATAGCTTCGCTTTGTACCATCTGTCTCTACTGACCGTTGGAAGCTGGGAGATTCAGATTCAGACTACGGTTCGATCGGTTACGCCACCACAACCGAGAGTCTAAGCTCTTCCGTCAACGAACACATCTTTGAAAATGGTATAACTTTAATCCACTAAGTCGCTCACCGCTGCAATCTAACATCCCTGTCAGGCCGCCGCTACCACGCTTATTTCGGACCCAATAAGAACTTGATGCCAACCGATGAGAAAGAGCAAGACCGGTACGTATGAAAGCTTCCAGGCCTTGTCCGAGAAAATCCAACCCCTTGAGACAATTCGTAATATGCATGTGATGTAGGCTCGATTTGAACCACGAGATCCTGCTGCAACTGATGAATGGTGAAATCCTACTAGCACCGCTAAAGCATCCGCAGCGGATCTTGGATTGCGGAACTGGAACAGGGATTTGGGCTATCGATGCTGCGGATAAATATCCAAGTGCTGAAGTGATTGGGACAGATCTTAGGCAAGTTGCAGCATAGCATATCCCACAGAAGATCGGTAGGCTAACTGGTGATTTAGTCCTATTCAACCATCGTGGGTGCCCCCGAATTGTAAATTCGAGGTCGACGATATAACGCAACCATGGACGTTTCAAGATGTATGTATGGTTATCACAGTTACGTGGCTTTTATACGTGCTATAACTCAAAACCCCAACAGAACTCGTTCGACTGCGTGCATTCCCGGAACTTGGCGCACTGCATTGAAGATTGGCAAGAGTACATGTCACAGATTTACCGGTGGGCTTATCACTTCTTCGGATCCCCAAAACAAAACTGATTTGTATGCAGTGTTACCCAGCCTGGAGGCTATTGCGAACTCGGAGAGTCAGGCGGTATACTTTACTCGGACGACAACACAATGCACCCGGGTATTAAGTTACATTACGACCTCTGCGGGGAAGCTATGAAAAAAATCGGCCGTTCTTTCCCGACATCATCACAATTGAAAACTTACCTCGAAAATGCCGGTTTCGTGGATATACAAGTTAAAGACTTCAAGATGCCGCATGGACCATGGGCGAAAGACCCACTCATGAAAAAGGTTGGAGCGATGGTAATGCTAATGGGCGAGACTGGTAGGTCATCTTTTCCCGGGTAAGCGAAGCGGAGGAGCCGTTGGAGGTATAAGACCGTTCGTGGCAGGGGGCACAGGAAACACGACAGGCTGGGCGCAAGTAGGTCTAATGTTTCCTAGGTTTTGAAGCGTACGGCATGGCTGCCTTTACGAGAATCCTAGGGATGTCGAAAGAGGATGCGACAGCAGTGTTCACCAATGGATTGAGAGGCATCAGGAATAAGAATCATCATACTTATACCTTCTTGTAAGTGATTCTCTACTGTACCGTGTCAACCATCTCTAACCTTAGATTTGTTAATCTACTTTAGTCACGTTGTGTATGGAAGAAAGCCTGCTAAGCCAGAATGAAATGAGTTTGCACTGATGTGGGGAATTCGTTTGGTCTATATATTAAGTAGCGTAGGGAGTAGGAAACGGGAGTGCAAAGTGGAAACTTTCTCAGGAGAATATGACTAGTTAGTTATTGTTTTAAGATCAGATTTTAAAAGTCCTCAGGGCATAACAGCGTGGGCACACCAGCTGTAACCAAGCACTCATGATTTGTGATACCAACTTGACTAGACAAAGCCCAATCTTTCCAGGTCACTCTGAAGTTCACTCATAGGAAGCCAAAAAGTGCATCACCTAGTGACGGACTCTTGTCAGTCTATATGGCCTGTATCATCTACACTACTTAGGAGTTTTAAATCTATCAACTTACACAAACCATACGATTAGCGCTATGTTTGTTTTAATCGTTCTGCATTCACCCTATCTAGCATATGGCAGTGTCCGATTCCCCCTCTCCCTCCGGAACTCCCTGCGAATTGCCGGCTAGGCTGGGAACATTGACGCTATGTTCAACCTTGAATAGCAACCGATATCTTTCGAGTTTTATCTCCGAATCTTTTATTTTCCGTATCCTCAATGATACTTTCTTTCGACGTGACTATTTCTTCCAACCTCTTAAACCGGCGAAGAATATCAAACGTTTCTTCAACGTCTGCAATAGTACATTATTTATCCTAAACTCGAGCCTCATAGTCCACCGTTACTCTTAAACCCCACACTGTCTTAAAATACAACTATTCAACCGTTTGGCAAAATTCATTGAGTCATTGAACTCATCATATGTTGTATACTGAACTTCTTCCATGTGTGATACCTTGTCAACACCCTTGGAATTCTACTGCACTATGGTTCAACCTCTACAACCTATTGAGAGCCACAAGGTTGTGGCGGTACCCAAGTTAGTACCCGACAGTACTGAGTTGTACTTGTGCCCATAGCTTGATAGGTAGCAAATATCGTAAGTCTCGAACGGGGCCTTTAGATTTGATCTCAAACGTATTCTGATGCAAGTTTTTCCCATCATTCAGTTTTTTGTAGGAAGTTATCCTACAAAATACGGTCCTCCAAGTGTTATCCTCCATAGTAACCGTTGTTATTTTGTGCATCCAGTCCTTGGGAGGTACTAATGCCCGACACGCAATTACTCTATCTCATCGTAATTAAATCTCTTACGAGTATTCCATATCCCTTACATGATCCAAATCTTAACAAATATAAAGCAACAGATGGCAGGGTGTGATCTATAGTCACTAGCAATATTTTACAATCACAAGCCCCTTCGTTTAGCTGCCATCAGAGCTCAAATATGCCAACCAACCCTCAAACAAGTCGTAATAATCTCTCTTATCTCTATGATCGATCCCCATCAATATGCTTACACAAGAGTTCTTCACTGTTCCCAGTTGCATATCTGGTGGCAAGTGACTCAGGGTAGCCAAGCATCAAAGTTTCCCCAATGTTCCTCTGTATATAATTCAAGTCTTTCTTTCTTCTCTCTTCTCTCTGTATCATAGAATCTACACGCACGGTTCTCCCCTGAATACTATAGCAACAATCTCTTATTAGCGCATAGCGAGTGAGCAAAAATGATGCCGTACCCTAACCCTGTGCTGAGACCTTGTATACCAAGCGCGAGGTAATGGTTATTAATACTGTGGAGCCTAGTTTTGATGTGTAAGAGGGGACAGATCCTCCTTCGCAGTTTTGTTCGGGTAAGTACATAACGTTATATAGCTAGTAAACTGCAGAATAACTCCACGCTATGTACAAACCAAGAGAAAACCATACCCACAACGCCTTAGTAACAAGATACACACCATAACGCCCCATTTTCTCTGTGATCTCCACCTCCAGCAGTTCCAATACCTTCTCATACATCACCCTTACCTCCCTCTGCTCCTCTTCCTCAGACTTCACCACTTTCTCCACCGGTGTGTCCACTTCAGCACACGCTGGAGGGTTGAATTCCTCCTTGGGCTCCGCAGTTTCGGAAACAGTGTTACCCTCTATCATTTCAACGTATCCGTCGACCACTTCATATCGCCCTATTCCAAGTTAGCAATCAAAATCCTCTGAAAGTCACTGTGATTCATCATGATACCTTTTCTCCATCTTGCCAAATATTCGGCCGCATCCGGGTTGCCGGAGGTTGGTTTGACTATGATGTTTGCGGAGGTGAGCGGTAGTAAGAGTGTAAACTGTATATCCAAATAAGCATGCAGACGAAGCTGTAGGTCGTGTTTGAAGGTGTGGATGGCATGTGGCTGTGAAAGTATTTCAACTGTCATGAAGTCAAGACTTCCGATGCGGTGCAGTGTGACGAAGACGCTGCAGCAGTTGAAAAAGGCGACGAGGTCAAGGGCAATGAGGAACCGGAGCAAGACTGAGGAGGAAGAGAGTGCCACAGGATGTTACCTATAGACACGTCGCGGAAGAGAATACCATTGGTGTAGAGGTGGCAAAGGCCAAGAGATCATGTTAGTCGCCCACATAGACGGTAAGGAAGAGTAACTTCCCTTCGATTGCGTCACGCAGTGCACATAGTATCTCGGCCCACAATTGCGTAACTGTGGCGTTCGAGTAATTTCGGACATATAACAAGCTTCACAATTCGATATTTTTCGGGTATTACTTCTGCTTAAAGCTGTTTCTCTGCCTCTTGCTCATAGGAAAAGAACAAAATGAAAAGCTGTTCTGAAGTCGCGAGCTGATACTATAGAGTCAAGTCATTGATTGTCTTCTGTCCATGGTAGTGCTTCGTATTGTCAAATCGAAACTGACATTCTCAACATCCATAGCCGCGTAGCCGCATATAAACCACAGAAGACCACCGGCACTTCGTGGATATTGAATTGGGTCGAGTCTGCAACTCCGAGCGGTCAAAAACCCATCCCCAGAACTTGGTTCCACACAAAGTGAATGCATGTACCCATCGCCTGGAGTGGAGCACTACATATATCTCGCGCACATAGTTTGTCAGCTGGACGATTATCGAAAGTTTGTCCACCGACTTCGGATATCCCTTTAATTCACCGACGATGCGTACACAAATCCAGGATAGCTGGGTGGAGGACCTGAGGGGCTGCTGGTGGAGGTCATACTGTCACTTTTCCGTTTGCAGTCCTAGTTCCGGATATAGACCTATACGAATGAGATCCAGCGACAGATTGTTCCGGTTGTGGTCACAATGCTGAGATCGTGGTTAGTTATGGATACGACGGTATCCTCAAACCACTTGAGAACTTCCTCAGCCGCAGATGAAGGCCCGCTTTTCCATCGCGTGCCAGAGTAGACACCCGTACATGTTACATACATAAAGGCATCTGAAGCTTGGAATTCATGGGGAAGAGTGCCACGGAGCCCTCAGGGTTGATATGAATATACCTCTAATGTTCGTCGAACATGTACTGATCCATATTCTGGACAGTTGGTATTACGACTCCCAATCATTAGACCCCCGCCAACACTGTCGGAGTTTCGCTGCATTGGAGATCGAGAAGTAGTGATGGTTAAGATGTGCCCGAAGTCGAGGCATCCGACTAGTCGACAATGGCGAAGCGAGAAGATGCAATCTAACGAGATGGCGTTAATGGTGTAGAGAGCGTGGGGTTGGCTAAACCGAGCTCGAAGTCGACGCAGCGGCAGCAACGGAGTTGGAGGCGCAACTGGAAGGCGAAGTGTGTTGTCGAGCTAGTAGCAGCTCCATCCTTAGGAGTTGGGTATTGGAAGTTGCGTGATGGATGGTGATCGAAGGAAGAAACCCAAACATTCGCACTAGTAGCTTAGCTCAAACAGTCATGTGGCATAGAGAGTCCTCAAAACTACAAGATATTGAAACAGAGAGAACACCTATTATCCTTCTAGTATGATTAAAAAGGATTGCAAATATATCTTAGGTCGCTGACCAAACCGCGGCCAAATGGTGGGGGGTGGGTGGCCGAGTGGTACAACGTCAACGCCTTTGCCACTGCTGTACGGAGTCTAGTTTGGCGGCTTGATTCTTCTGAGATTTCCCACCGATACTCCATTGTAGGGAGTGTGTACCAGATGCGGCTCAGACCACTTGTACTTATGGGAGTGCATGAGACAGGCTAATCGGATCTAATGTAGTGCAATCTAATCTACGCTTAAATACAAGCTCGCGTGATTCCCAGCATCCCCTTCTTTCGATCCCGAGTCTCTTCACTTGATTGCCTCTGAATAGTAGCTGAGCCCCGTTTTTGTAACGCTTCCTCTTGACGTACCTCTTTCTTCGTTCCTGTACCCTCTTCCATGATCATCCGAAACCTCTCCTCCTGACGTCGTGCTGTTTCCCGCCTCTCTATCAGATACTCCTTTCTTTGTTGGGCCTCCTCGGCTCGATCGTAAGCCCACACAACCTTTGCCTTGTAGAATTCCTCGCGGCGGTCTAATCGCCCGATGGTGTATGCTAGGAGGCCAGCGGTATTGAGCTGAGCAATCCTGCTCGATTCTTCGGTGATATATTGAGGGTTGAACTGGTACTTGAAAAAACCCCCAGGAGCATCGGTCACACCATCCATGGCTTCGGAGATATCGTGTTCGTCGTCGGCTGCGGCATCTTCGGCATATCGCATTACACTCCTGTCTATTGTTTCTTCGGGTTCTGGTGACATACTCGAATCGTCGGCGAATGCCTCCTCCTTATCTCCAACCCGTTGACTTGGTCGTGGCCACACATCGCTGAAATCAGTTAGTACTAACACTTTCCTTGCCGATTGGAGCCCTCACCTAAATGTCTCCCAGCGGTCAGGCATCTCCTTCCAACCGTCGTAGCACTTTGTCAGGGGCCACCCTTCAATCGTATCGTTGGATGTGGCAGACAAGTCGATCCGTTGCGCTTTTTCAGTATATCCGGTCCTTGATGAGGGCACTACCAACAACCCACTCGCAAATAGTCCGATCAATCTATACGACGATGACTCCAATTCCAAGAGCCAGCGTGTGTCGGTGACATCTCCGTCGATATACTGGTCGTCGATAATCGCGACAAGTGGCGCCCACAACTCAAGTATATCCTTCCGATGGAGTTTGATTTGTTTTTTGACAGACGCTATATCGGGAAATGCTCTCGGGAGTTTCACTTTGGAGGCACGGTTCTTGACTGCTGCTGCCCTAATTTTATCGGCCTCATCGCTGTGACGCTGTCAGCTTTTGCCGGAACACCCAATTGCCAACAGAGTATACCCGATTGCATGTACGAGACTATTTGCGAATCTCATGTGTGTCGCAGAAACATACTGCAATAGTTCTTTATTTCGCCCGTCTGCCCAAATTCGCAACTCTTTAGAGAGGTGGGCGAGCGCCGGTGGCAACGTAGACTCGATTATGTCCGGTAGATCGTCAACGAACACGTGTACCTTGAACGTGACAACCGCCACCAGTACCAGGAAGTGCTTCTTCCATTCATCCTCAACCTGAAGCAGTTTGGATCAGTATTAGCATCACTCTACGCTTCAAACATAGATTGTTACACACTGTTGAAGTCTGTAGTTGCTCAACTAGTCCTCTAGGGAGGAATTGGAACCAGTTTCTTTTTGGAGCGTCTACCGCCTGAGATTTGCGCCGTTTGGTTTGCGTCTCTCGGTTCGGGTGTTTGTTTGGCCTGCCACCGACAGGGCTTGTGTTGGGTCTCTTGGGAGGCATATCCTGTCAATGTGACTGTTAAAATCTTACGCGTCAAACGTTTTTCGCGTAGGATGTAGTGCCAAGCCTCCGGGTATCGCCCGATAGGTCTATGTTAGCCCAAAAAACCAATCTACTATTCGGGGACGTTAACCGTCCAGCCCCCTACAGGACCTGGCTGGTACACGAGCTGAACTTAAATAGTATTAAGTTTAAACAAAACCTTGCCAAAGTTTAACAGCGCAACTCAAAGTCAAGGGAAGCGGTACCACGTTCCTGGGACAACCTTGCGGGCTAAGTTTTACTGGGCGGCTTTAGTGCTGTATCGCAAGCTCGTCGGCGGGATAGTTGGGATAATCGGTGGGGGCGGGGGATCAGTTTCTATTTAGTGCCTATTGTAGCGATAACACGTGGGGGGGTTTATCTTGGAGCCGTCTTGGCTGCGTGTCTACGTTTTTTTAGTAGAGTAAATTTTACGTGGTCCTGACTATCTTTATTCTGTGGCAAGTATTATCATTCAATGATAAATATCATGATACAGTGGTATGTCTCTGTAGTCTTCATACAGATTTGGGTTGTCGAAACTCATTGCCACATTTTGTATGTAGGCTCGGAGTTAGCGGACTTCCGGAAACTTTTAACAGTTGACCTCAAGCCCAGAGAGAACACAAATAAAGACAATCCTCAATTCTCAACCTCCCAGTCCAGTCAATCAATCAATCAGCAAACACAAACAGCCCCACTACAGCTTAAAAAACTACCAAAAGATCGCCATATACTGATGTGTGAACTTGTGCAGTACCGCCAATGTGATCATATAAATGAGCACTGCAGACCCAGTTTCCATCACCCACTTTACCTGCAGCTTCTCCTCCCTATTCCACGCCATAATCTCCTCAACACACACCTTCAGTATCTTAGCCGCGATAACCGCAATAACCCCATTCAAAACCGCGCACTGCTAGGCAGCCCGGCCTATATTTTAGAGGCCGCCGCTAGTATAGGCCAGGCCTGTGATTTTAAAACTGGCCTGCATATATTTGTAGCCTGCATATATCTTCGAGGTCTGCATAAGCCTGGAATAAGCCTGGGCTGGCCTGCGTAGATTTTTGAGGTCTGCGGATGCCTGTATAGAGCATACCTTCGAGGCCTGCATAAGACTTGGCGACCTGCAGGCTATTTGGCGGCTGGCCGGCCCTAGAATCTGAGACTTGGCGGCTGACCAGGCTTCAATTTACAGCCCTACACAAGCCAAGATCAGGCCCGGCTTCGGGAGGGCGGCCGGGCCTGGCCGCTTACACTGCACAGCCCCACAAAGCCCATTATAAAACGCCGCTAAAAACTTCCCTCTCATTAGCAACCCTTCACACAACATATAAAGAACATACTCTATGCCTCACCAACCTCTCCAGAGACCCATGCCCAACAATCGTAAACAAACATAATGCAAAAACATCGTGCACGTAATCACACTCCCGCCCCCTCAATCGTGCCCCCCACTCCCTCCCTCAACACAAACGTTGCAAAAATCGCCAGTGATGCCGGTAATACATTCCCAATCGCGATGCAGTCGATAAACGTGCTCTGCGGCAACTACCCGCCGAGCAGCACTGCTTCAACCTGGATAAACGAAATTGTGGTGTATGCGCCGCCGAAACTTAAGGTTCCTGTGACGAGGCCGAGGACGGAGAGGTTGGCCCCAAAGCCGCCGGGGATTAGACCGAAGGTTCTCGGGCTTCATAAAGAATACCCCTCTGAGTTTAGTCCGGGGAATCCATTTGCAATCTCGGGCCCGGCTGGTAAGGATCCGGACCTGTTGAAACGCGCGCGTTGCGGTAGGCGTGGAAAACCCCGTCAATCGTTTAAGTTCTAAGGAGAAAAGAGACAACGAGACAACTAAAGGACACAATGTCAAGAGAACTATACTGAGAACGGCAACCCATATAATAGCCAAGCAATCGCATGATACCCATCCATCATCTTGGACTAAAGCCCAGTATTTCTCTCAACAGGGTTGGCTCCGCGTTTGGCGTGGTTTCGAAGATGATATCTATATGCCTTTCTTTGTCTCACTTTGTACAGTAGACAATTCAACATTCTATTTCTTGATTAATCCCAACATTAATTACATAGTCTTCTCTTGGTGAATGCAATCTGCCCGATAACTCAAATAACTTAAAATTGAAACCACGTCATGCGGGATAATGCACGAAAGAAGAATACGCCTTGCAGAAACAGCAGTAGCGAGGAGTAGTGATCGAAACAAGCGAATCAGCGATGAGGAGCACCATTCCGATACTGACATTAGAACCCACAGGCAGTCATCTAGCACCGGCAGCACGTAGTCGCTTAACAACAGCCGAATGACCACCGTCGTTCGCCGCGTGCAATGCTGTCCTGCTCCAGGATTCAAAAGTGATAGCGAGGACGTCAGCTTTTGCTCGGAGGAGTCGCTCGACTACAGCCAGATGACCACCCGCTGCCGCTGCATGTAGTGCCGTCCTGCCGTGTTCTGCAGCACCAGCGTTAACATCGGCATTCGCTTGGAGAAGTCGCTCGACTACAGCCAGATGACCACCCGCTGCCGCTGCCTGTAGTGCCGTCCTGCCGTGTACTGCTGCAGCAGCAGCGTTGACATCGGCATTCGCTTGGAGGAGTCGCTCGACAAGATCTAGATGGCCACCCTCTGCCGCTGCCTGTAGTGCCATCCTGCCGTGTTCTGCAGCAGCACTAGCGTTGACGTTGGCATTCACTTGGAGGAGTCGCTCGGCTACAGTCAGATGACCACCCGCTGCCGCTGCCTGTAGTGCCGTCCTGCCGTATTTTGCAGCAGCACCAGCGTTGACGTCGGCATTCACTTGGAGGAGTCGCTCGACAAGATCTAGATGGCCACCCTCTGCCGCTGCCTGTAGTGCCGTCCTGCCGTGTTCTGCAGCAGCACCAGCGTTGACGTCGGCATTCGCCTGGATGAGTCGCTCGACTACAGCCAGATGACCACCCGCTGCCGCTGCCTGTAGTGCCGTCCTGCCGTATGCTTCAGCAGCACCAGCATTGACATCGGCATTCGCTTGGAGGAGTCGCTCGACTACAGTCAGATGACCACCCGCTGCCGCTGCATATAGTGCCATCCTGCCGCATTTTGCATCAGCACCAGCGTTGACATCGGCATTCACTTGGAGGAGTCGCTCGACTACAGTCAGATGACCACCCGCTGCCGCTGCCTGTAGTGCCGTCCTGCCGTATTTTGCAGCAGCACTAGCGTTGACATCGGCATTTGCTTGGAGGAGTCGCTCGACTACAGCGAGATGACCACCCGCTGCCGCTGCATGTAGTGCCGTCCTGCCGTGTACTGCAGCAGCACCAGCGTTGACATCGGCATTCGCTTGGAGGAGTCGCTCGACTACAGTCAGATGACCACCCGCTGCCGCTGCCTGTAGTGCCGTCCTGCCGTATTCTTCAGCAGCACCAGCGTTGACATTGGCATTCGCTTGGAGGAGTCGCTCGACTACGGCCAGATGACCACCCTCTGCCGCTGCATGTAGTGCCATCCTGCCGCATTTTGCAACAGCACCAGCGTTGACATCGGCATTCGCTTGGAGGAGTCGCTCGACTACAGCCAGATGACCACCCGCTGCCGCTGCCTGTAGTGCCGTCCTGCCGTATT
>Ga0307515_10005844_pt1 | contig 24833 bp, 17 predicted proteins | sample 17_EM_MG_FD_194513 | JGI IMG/M metagenome (GOLD analysis project Ga0307515, IMG submission 194513) | Populus trichocarpa ectomycorrhiza microbial communities from riparian zone in the Pacific Northwest, United States - 17_EM | ecosystem: Host-associated > Plants > Roots > Unclassified | place... | reverse complement strand
TTGATGGTACCTATGTTCCTGCAAATGTTCCTGTTGAGATTCAAGGAAAGTTTCGAGGTCGAAAAGAAGGAACAACACAAAATGTTATAACTTTTGATTTGAAGTTTATATATGTTTTAGCTGGCTGGGAAGGAAGTGCACATGATTCACGGGTTTTAGGTGATGCATTATCAAGACCTAGTGGTCTAAAAATTCCAGAAGGTATATATAATAAAGTATTTATTATATGCAATAAACATATAAAATGTCTTATTAAATAAAGATAGTAATAGGTTTTTTTTTAATTTGTAGGGAAATATTATCTTGGTGATGCTAGTTACGGTATTCAAAAAGGAATCATTTCTCCTTTTCGTGGAGTTCGATATCACTTGAATGAGTTTACAGAACGTTCACCAGAAAATGAAAAGGAGTTATTTAATCTTCGACACTCTTCATTGAGAACCGCTATTGAGCGAGAGTTTGGTATTTTGAAGAGTCGTTTTAGATCAATTGATGAAAAATCTTTTTGGTCTTATGAAACACAAGTAGATGTTGTGCTTACATGTTGTATTATTCATAATCACATAATGAGAGTTGATCCTTATGACTTTCTTATGGAAGAAATATGTTCGGAAAGTGAACCAATTAGACGAACAATCAACTTAAGTTAATGAGAGGAAATGAAAGATAATAAGGAGTGGATAACAGAAAGAGAAATGATTGCATCAACCATGTGGAATGATTATAACACTCAAAGAAACTAGTAATTGAGTGTTAATTATATGTGTTTGTTTTTATTATGTCTTGCTTGAGTTTGTATTATCTTCGTTATGTATTTGGAGTAGATGTTGACTTTATTATAATTTCTTATGTATTTTATGTATTCTCTTTTAAATATTAATTGTAGTTTTTATATGAAATTTATTAAATCTAAATATTGTATGATTTTATTTTGTATAAATTTGTAATTTTTTTTTTGTAGAAATGAGTTCCACACAGAATGTAAAATGCAAGGGCAAGCACTTCACATGGTCTAAGCCTTTGTCTCACATTTTACTTGAGATATTAGCTGAGGAGGCTCTTAAAGGAAACAAACTTTCTTCCACCTTTAAAGCAGAATCTTTTGTTAAGGTGGCTACATAAATTAGTCAAAAGTTCAACATGCAATGCGAGCCTAAGCATGTGGACAATCATCTCAAGACTGTGAAAAAAGAATGAAGAATAATAACCAAACTTAAAAATAAAAGTGGCTTTGGCTGGGATGATTGTTTGAAGATGATTACAGTTTCGAAATATTTATATGATGAAGAAGTAAAGGTATGATAAATATTATACTCTTTGTAATTTTTATATTTACTTTTGTTTCTAAAATGTTATACAAGGAACTAAAAAATTGCATATTCTAAACTTTATGAACAGACACATCCCAATCATGACAAGTATCTCAACAAAAAACTTGATATGTATGAGGCAATGACAATTGTTGTTGGAAAAGACATGGCAACCGGAAATTATGCCAAATCATATGTTGATGTCAACTTGGAATAGAACACTGAAGAGCAATCAATTTCAATTGAAAATGAAGGGGAATATGAAGAAACTTTTAAGGGAAAAGAGACATCTTCCTCTAGTGCACAAAAGAGGCAACATAGAAAGAGAAATCGCATGTATGAAGATAATGGTGTTGAAAAGTTGTCTAAAAAGATTGGAGATGTAGCATTTGCAATTCAAAGCCTTAGCAAAAATCAACTTGATGTTAATGAGTTGTATACAGAAGTGATGAAAATTGAAGGTTTTGATGAGATCACTCTTGGGGATGCATTTGATCACTTGGTCCAAAATAAAATGTTAGCAAAAGCATTTATGGCAAAAAATGCTAATTTGAGGAAAATTTAGGTTCAGAATTTTGTGAACCAACACTACTACATGCCTGCTTGCTAAGATGATTTTACTATGATAAGAAAGTATATGTTTGTTATTTGACAAGTATGTTTACTTGTTTAATTCGGTTTAGCATGTTTATGTTTGTTAATTTGAACTAATATGTATGTATATGACATCAAAACTTAATATTTATGCATGACTATGTTTGATGTTAGAAATTTATATTTATTTCTTGATGCTTATTTGATATATATTAAAGGGATATTAAATGGATAATTGCCTATACCCGTAAAAATAAAAATCTTTATCCAAAAAACCCATCAAAATATTTTTGTATTTATTTATCTTTTAAAAAAATCTTCATACAAAAAAAAAACTCAAATATCTAACTCTTACTTAATATCATAAACTAATTTGGCTTTCTTCATATGAAAAAAAAAACTTATTTTAAGCTTTTAAAATTGAAAAAAAAAATTAATAAGTTTTACTTAAGAAATATTTCACAAGGTTATTTCTCTATAATATGATATGACATATATAGTTATATTTTATAAAATAAGCTATATATAAATATAGAATATAATAAAAAAAATTCATCATTATACTTTTTAGATTTCATTCTTTTATTGTAAGTGATTAAATATTTATATTAAATATTATATATATATATATTAGATAAACTTGAAAAAAAATTAATTCATTAATAAATTATTTTTCAGTTCATTTTCCATAACATAACCAAACACTGGAAAGTGTTTTCCAGTTCATTTTTCATAACACTACCAAACATCGGAAAATAATTCACTTTCCAAGAAAACCACTTTCCAAAAGGAAACAACTTTCCAGCAAACAAACGGAGCCTAAGTTTTGGATATGTTTTTAGACAGTGTTTAGAATACAGTTCAGACCGTAATTTTTTTAAATTTAAAATAATAATTTTTTATTTTTAAAAAATAAAAAAAATATTATTTTAATATATTTCAAAAAAAATATTTTAAATAATAAACATCACCGCTGCTACCATCATACCCAAGGGTAGAGGAGTTAAGAAGGCTTGGGTGTGCTATAGTCCAGGTTAAAAAAATAGATTATAAAAAACCCGATAACCCAATCACCTTGACTTTTAGTAATTGATCGTGAGACGATCACAAAAACTTTTCAATAACCCTAAACCTAATAATAAACTTTCCCTTTATCCTTTATTGAAAACCACAAAAATCCTAAACACAAATAATTAATTGGTCGTAAGACAATCAGATTCACGTACCTTTATAAGTTAGAGTTTTAGCTTTCTTCTTCTCAATAACATACAGTGGTTTTAGCTTGGGCTTTGAGAAGGAATCTACACAGAGAGCTACAAGAGTACAAAACCATTAGGAAGAATTTCCAAGCCTTGACTTTTCATTTTGAATTCAATGTTTCATATTCATTATAATAGACTATAATTAATAGAAATCTTTATACCCTCGGTCCCTCACTAAAAACCATAGCTCTAGGTCTTCATTTGTAACCTTTAATGTTCAAAACTCTAATTCACACATAAATGCATCAATTAATAGTTTGAATAAATTCAATTTTTTCAATGCTCTAATGGGTCTCAATTCAATTTCCCCAAATGTATTCCCATCAATACATTTGTTTCTACATTAAGAAACCCTTTAATTGGTTTTCCATTGGTCTTTCTAAAAGACTCCTGTTGGAGATTTTCTTTGAGGCATTGGTTTCGACAATAAGATTGGCTTCCCATCTTGGAAGTTACTCTGGCATTTATAGAATATTTAGATGAGTCAGGGAGTGTTATTTATAGTGGTAAGGTTATTGGTCTTCCCATAAATTTGAATGCTTTTGTTGTTGCAAAGATAATTGAAGTTGTTAAGAGGTGGAAAATAGGGGTCAGAATTATAGACCCAATTGAAGATGATAATATTACAAATTTATGCAAATATTTTAATAAAAAAGTTTAAAATTGCTAGAGGAGTAAATTGACAAATGCTAACGACTAGTACTAATAATTTACTAGTTATTTCAAAGTTAGGTTCCTCAATTCTCCTCTTAGTCTACATCACCATTTTATCCTTGTGTAGTCTAGATTTCATGAATATCCTATTATGGCATTAGTGTTTCTTCATCTTGCACCCGACTTTCTTAATCATCTGTACTTAAATAGGTTATAAATTATAATGGAAAATCAAGGAAGCAAGAGAGGAAAAACTATATTTTCAATCTTTAAACCAAGCGAACAAACATCAACCAATAAAGGACATTCTCCATTCAATGTTGATGTTTCAAATCGTAATGACCAACCCCCTTTAAAATCTCAAAGAGTTGAAATTGATGTTAATACTCTTGAACGAGATCTTGGGATACGAATTCCATTGTGACAACATTCTATTAATCAACAAGATGAAATTAGAAGAGCTTATATCAAAATGGGTCCATATCAACCTAAGTTAGTAGAGTATCCGATGACTGAAACAGTGAGACAGTATCGTTGATTTCACAGTACACTTGGTTTGATCAATTTCCTTTGTTATAGTACTCTCCATCAAAGGATGTGATATTTTGTTTTCCATGCTTTATCTTTGAAAACAAAGTGCCTCGTCAACCCACATTCACCACCGAAGGCTTTAAAAGTTGGAAGAGGGTTAATGATGGGGTTATATGTGCACTTTTGATACATGTGGGAAGCTCCACTTCACCACATAACAATGCTGTAAAATCTATTGAAGATTTAATGAAAGTAAGTGAACATATTGATAAAGTGTTGAATGAAAAAACTGTTGAAAAAGTTCAAAAAAATCAGTTGCGACTCACAACAACAATTTAAAGTGTTCGATGACTTAGCTTACAAGTATGTGCATTTAGAGGTCAAAATGAATCTTGGCATCTAATAATCGAGGCAATTTTGTGGAGATGATAAGACTTATTGGGAGATTGAACGTTGATATTGATGATGTTGTCTTAGAAAAAGCTCTGAAAAATGCAAAGTATACCTCACCGACTATTTAAAAAGAGATTTTGCATATTCTCACCAACAAAGTGAGGAAAAAGATTTGTGAATAAGTTAGAGATGTAAAGTTTTGTATTTTGGTTGACGAAGCTAAAGATACATCAAATAAAAAACAAATGGCTATTGTTTTGAGATATGTTGACATTCAGGGTTTTTTATGAGAGCGTTTTTTTTTTATATTGTGCATGTTTCATATACTACTTCTTCAACACTCAAAAAAAAAAATTATGATGTGCTCGCTCGATATAACTTGCATGTTCTTAATATGCGAGGTCAATGGTATGATGGTGCTAGCAATATGTGTGGCACATGGAACGGAGTAAAAGCTTTATTTTTTAAAGATTGCCCTTATGCATATTATGTACATTGTTTTGCTCACCGACTACAACTAACATTAGTTGCCCTTTAATATTTTATAGTTAAAATAAATTATTTTTTTTAATATATTAAAATAATATTTTATTTTATAAAATTTATTTTTAATATTTGCAAATTAAAATGATCTTAAAATATAAAAAAATAATAATTTAAAACTAAAACAAATAATTTTTTTAAATAATAGTGTTAAACTACAATGCCTAACAAAACCTAATAAAATGTTTTTTTAATAATAGAAAAAGGAATGATGATGATGTGATTGAAAGTTGGATTTCTATTTTAAAAATGAAAATTATATATAGTTTCATTAATAAAAAAAGAGAAAAGGAATATTTTTTTCCTTAAAAAATGATATATTGTTTCTCTTTATTTAATCTAATTTTATCTGAATCTAGCAACACTAGTAAAAGGTATGTAGATCCAAGTGCATTATATGGTTTTGACATGTGATTTATCCTTGTCTACAATGTACTTAGATTGCAAATAGGATTTAATGTAAATCAGGTAAAATTTATATTGAAGACAAGTGAAGATATTAGGTAAAATGAGAATTGATGATACTGTTGTTAAAAATAAAATAAAAGTAAGAGAAGCATATGTAGAATATTGGAACTACGCTCAAAATTTCATGAGATGATGAATAGAAATTATGTATGAACGGAACAAGAAATTTTAGATTTTGATGTAAACCTTGTATGGAATAGTTTTATGAAATAGGGCATAACTGTTAATTCGATTGTTAGATCCAGTTGACATTTGAAGTGGAACCTTCTGACATGTTGTTCTTAGAGGTGATCATTTTTTGTTCGGATCGGTTTTTATCTAAAAAAGTAACTAAAATAAAATTGAAAAATTCAAACCAGAACCGAACCGAAACCGGTTCAAACCGTTCGGTTTTTTACCATAAAAACCGGAAAAACCTGAATTTTTTTGGGCTTTTTTTGGGCTTTCTGATGGGCTTTCTGATGTTAATATTATCTAATTTTGTTACATTCTATAATATATTTAACTTTTTTTGTCACTGAATATCCATTTATATTAAATTATTAGTGCTAATATTGTGTTCATATGTTGCAAGTATTTCTAATATTTGTGTTTTGGACTCCTGCATCAGAGTTTAAATAACACACACACAAGTTAAAATCTAAATTACAAAGCACTGCCTTCAAAAGGGCTTAAAAAAACAACAAATAACTTTGTCATAAAATATAAAACACTTCATGCAAAAAATATAAATGAAAAATATAAAGCACTGCCTAATTATCATCCATTGCTAGATGTAACTTTCCACCGAATTCTACAAAATAAAAAATTAGACATGTTAGATAATTGCAAATGCTTTAATTAATAAATCACAAAGTAAAAGGTGCAAGTTTATAAAAAAAAAAATTAGCTCACTCATTTCGTAAGTTTCAAGATCATTTATCAAGTTTCTAAATGATAATTGGATATCGATGCAGTAATTGTGAAAGCATATACTTTTACACCACATTCTAAACACTGGAGAAAATCAAGCAAGTGATTTCAAGAAAATCACTATGTTTCCAATAACAGCACTGGTCTAATAACATAGTTCAACAACACACTAAACCATCATACACATGCCGATGAAAGTAAAAACAATCCAGGTAAGAATTAAGGTTTCTTTGGTCTTTATTTTTCATTTGCAAATTTGTTTGAATTTGTCACATTATGTCCAGTAGTTCATTTTCCTGAAAGAAAAACAGGGAGCTGGAATATACATGCTGGCTGCTGTTTAATGCTTAATTGCTTACTGACAAGGACCTTTAATCAATAATGTTTCTAGACAATAATTTTTCCCACTAAAATGAGCAAAACCCAGATCCAAATTCTTACTTTAGTTAACTATAACAACTCAAATCTAAGTTCTGCTCTCCTATCCATACAGCTGAAAATCTAAACTTCTTTTAAGGACAAGGTTTCTGGGAAACGGAATAACCTTCCAAGGTTTGTTATACACAAAAAAACTCAAAAGATCATTAATTACCACAAATCTTAAAAACCCATTTGCAAAATCACAAGAAAAATCTACTAAACATAAATCAAAAGACAGTACAACACATGCATACAGATACACATACAGAAACAGATTTTTCAAATTTTATACAAACAGCAACTTCAACACAGTATTTAATGGAAAAAAAAACTAGTGGAAAATATGCTTCCAAAAGGCTAAATCACACGAAATTTAGCAGAATAAAACCTCAAACAAGTACACTCTATTACAAATAATAATAATAATAATAAAAAGTTATAAAAACAACTTATTAAGAGCTCAAAAAAAGTGAAAACTAGATTGTGAGTCGTTGAGATATGTATACCAGAAGAAGCGAGTCCTGCTGGCCATGAGTGATCTCAGCTTCTTTCACTTTCTGTGCAACAACCTAATCGAATACGAAATAGAGATATAAATTAGTCTCACATTTAAAAACAAAAATGATAGTGAATTAGAAAAAGATAATTCTCGAAAATGAAAGGATTGAAACAGAGATTTTAGAATTTTTCGCTCAATTTTGATGAAACTTGGAGCTAAATTTAAGCATATTCTCAGAATCCCAAATCAACCAAAATACGACTTGAAGCTCAAACACTGATTTTTTGTAAGGATATACCAACAAATAAAAAGATCACAGAGCATATATTAAAAAAAAAACAGAGATTGACAGAAAAAAAAAATCATACCTGGTGTGAGTTGTGACAAGATTCAAGGTCGGGTGTGAGAGAGGGAGGTGACTGGTTTGCTAGATTTGGACTCTGGAGGTTAGGTGTGTCGGCGTGGTGTGTGTCATGCCTGTGTGGGAGAGAGATGTGGCTGAAGTCAGGAGAACGGAGATGAAGACGGATTAATTTGATTTTGTTAGAGACTTGAGAATGAGATGAGATATGTGAAAGTGTGAGGGTTGAGGGAGCGAGGGTTGAGGGAGCGGCTTGTTTGCTCAGGACGGCTGGACGCGTTAGGATTAAGAAAATTAGAGAGCATTTTTTTTTGTATTTATAGTACCCCTTTAACTGAACCGGTTCGGTTCGGTTTGGGTTTTTTTGGTTTCAGATTTCTGAAACCGAACCGAACTTTTTTTAAAAAAAAATCAATCGGTTTAATCTGTTTTTTTTCGGTTCGGTTTTTTTGGTTATTTTTTTCTCGGTTTAATCGGTTTCTCGGTTTTTTTACTCACCCTTACTTGTTCTACTCAGTATTGACATTTTATGACAAATAAAGTTTGAGAAAACCTTTCAATAATATTACCCGTTGAATTGGAATGGAGATGAACTACAAAAATTTGAATAAAAATCCACAATGTTGGTAAAGAAAACAGTATATGAACTGAGTAGAGTAAATATGTACACTATATGGATGATAGTAGACTTGAAAACTGGAAGTGAAAAGGTTATACATGAATTTTAAAAAAAATACTATTGCAAATTACCCAAAAATAAAATAAAAAGACCAAAAAGCGAATAAAAACTAGATGAAAGAAGGAAACAAGGAAAGAAACATTGTGGCATATAATTTAAGGAAATTCAAATTCACCCAGGTTAGATTTGGTATAAACAAATGTTGAAACCAAGAAAAAATTGTTAAAGGAAGTTGAAGTGTCTAAAGGAAGAGTAGTAAATAGAATTAATAGAATTGTTACATAAATATATATGGCCTTGGCTGGCCATTCTAGAAAAAATCAAGGAGAAGGAGAAGAATTGAGAAGAGTCTAAAGAGAAAAAGCTTGAGATTTGGAGGAAAACCTTAGAAAAGGCTTGGGAAAAAACATAAAAGTAAGAAGAAATCTTGAGATTTTTGGATTCCCTTATCTTAAACACATAGAAAAATTAGAAGAAATCAAGTGAGGGAGAGAAGAAGAAAGAGATAAGGGGATACCAAAGAAAAAAGAGAAGAACTTTGCTTGGTGAGCATAGGAAGCTCAAATTCTTGCTAGGTATGATATGTCAAGTGTTCTTAACCAATTTCTTACAAAGTTTGATAGATTTGTTAAGTTTTAAGGATTAAGGTTTTTAAGTGAATTGAGGAAACTTAGCATTAGTTAGTAATTGTTGTAAATGATGAAAAAATGATGAGAGAAAGGAAGAAAATTTGTTAATGAAGTGAAAATCATTGTGAAATTCTAGGGTACATGGCCGACCATAAAAGGAAAAAAAAAGAATTGGGATTGTTGTGATGTGTTCGAATGTTGTGAAATTGTATAGAATTAATAGTTGTAATTGTGATAAAAATTAATTTGAATTTATGTATTTGAGTGTGATGATTTTAAGCATTTAATGAGGTTTATATGATGGACCTATACAGGGATTCACAGGAGGGTAGATACGCCTATGAGACAGTTTAGCAGGTAGGGCTATGGAGAGATCCAAGATAGTCACCTACCCCTTATATGTGAGGTGTAAACATAAGCACTTTAGGGATTGTTCGGCTACACCTAGAAAATGCTATATTTATAGGCAGGGGCATGGGTGGAGAGATTGCCCTTACCTAGATGCAGTATGCTACCATTGTGGAGAGACAAGACACTGTCGAAGGGAATGTCCCTGAAGGATAGCCTGGCAGACTTAAAGAAAAAGATTTCCAGTGAAGAGTCAACAACAGTTGACTATAGATAGACTCGGTAAACCTACTTGGTCTAGAGCTAGTGCCAATAGAGGTTGACCCCGAGGACAAAAGAGGGGACCCAGGGTAGAGTCTTCCATATGATGCAGGAGGATGTTCGAGATGCCCACTAATATAGTCACAGGTACTCTACTGTTAGAATCTCAAAATATTTATGCTTTAATCAATGATAGTGCTACTCATTCTTTTATAGCTATAAAATGGAGAAAAGTAAATGTACAATATATTAGGATAGAAAAATGGTAGGTGATTAGTACACCTTTGAAAGAAGTTATACTGATTAGGTATTGTATAAGGGTTGTTGGGTATTTATTGAGGATTATGCGTTGCAAGTAAATTTAATACCCTTAGAGTTGCATGATTTCAATGTAATACTGGGAATGAATTTGTTGGTTAGGTATATAGCCCAAATGGATTGTTTTACTAAGACGGTGACTCTTCAAGGTGATGAGGGTAGAAAAATAGTCTTTAGCTAAGAAAAAATGGCATATCGACTAATATAATCTTGGTAATGACTGCTAGGAGATTGATGAGAAATGGATATATGGCTTATTTAGCATGTGTCGTAGAATCTGAAAAAAAAAAAAAAGAGATATTAAAGGATATACATGTGGTGAGAGAATTTCCTGATGTGTTTCCAAAGGAGTTACCCAGATTACTACAAAAAAAAAAAAGATTGAGGTTTCTATTGAAACCTTGCCTAGAATTGTACCTATAGTGCAAACGCCATATAGAATGGTGCTTGCGAGGTTAGTGGAATTAAAGGTACAGTTACAAGAATTGCTTGATAAAGGTTTTATTCGTTCGAGTGTCTCATCATAAAGAGCTATAGTATTGTTTTTTAAGAAGAAGGATTGAACATTTAGGCTTTGTATAGATTATAGGCAGCAGAACAAAGTGATAGTTAAGAATAAGTACCCCCTTCTAAGAATAAATGATTTGTTTCATAAATTAAAGGGGGCATGTGTGTTTTCAAAAATAGACTTAAGGTTGGGATATCATCAGTTAAGAATAGTGATTGTGCAGCCAAATTTAAGAGAAAAGATTCGAAAAGCCCAAGATAAGGATACACAAGTAATACAGATAAAGAATAGGTTAAAGTCAAGGCAGGAATTAATTTTTTAGATGTTGGAAAATGGGCTGGTAGTTATGGGAATGAGGATATTTGCCTTATGACAAGGCTTTGAAAAATAAAGTTTTAAGAGAAACACATGAATGCAAACTAGTTGTTCATCTTAGGAGTACAAAGATGTATAAAGACCTGAAGAGTTATTATTGGTGGCCTGGTATAAAGAGAGAAATAACAGAGTATGTAGTTAAATGTCTAGTTTGTCAACAAGTGAAAGTAAAGCATTAAAGTCATGTTGAGGAATTACAGCCTCTTCCCATTCCAGATGGAAATGGGAGCATATTTCCATGAATTTTGTGTTTGGGTTACCCAAGAACAGGAAAGGAAATGACGTCATATGGGCGATTATGGATAGATTGATCAAGTCCTCCTTATTCCTGCCAATATGAATGAAATATTTTGTAAAAAAGCTAGCTTGGATGTATGTGAAAGAGGTGATCCGGTTGCATTGAGTACTGGTCTTTATAGTGTCGGATAAAGATCCTCGATTTACTTCGAGATTATGGCCTAATATACAAAAGGCTTTGGGTATAAAATTGAATATGAGCACAACTTTTCATCCATAGACAAATGAGCAATCTTAAAAGATGATTCAGATTCTGAAAGGCTTAATCGAAGACGACCTCTAGAATTTCAAGTTGGGAATTAAGGGTTCTTAAAGGTTGTGCATTGGAAAAATATTGTTCAATTTGGAATGAAAGGTAAACTAGTATCCAGATATATCGGGTCATTTGAGGTTATTAAGAAGATTGGTCTGGTGGCCTATCGATTAATATTGTCTATAACACTAGCTAGGATACATAATGTTTTTCATATATCATTATTTTAGAAGGTAGATGTCTACCCTGCACGATTTATACCACAAGTGCTCATGAAAATTAATGACGATTTGGCTATTGAGGTAAAACCAGTGAAAATAGTGGATAAAAGTGAGAATGAATTACAAAACAAAAAGATGCTCTTAATAATAGTATTATGGTGAAGCTTCCAAATTGAAGAAGAAACTTGGGAAAGAGAGTCGGAGATGAGGAGAAAATATCTAAAATTGTTTTTTAACAAAAGAATGTTTTTAAATTTTGAGAATGAAATTTTTATAAGGAAGGGAGAATCTAAATCCTGGATAAAATTTATATTAAAGACAACAGAGGATATTATGTAAAATAAGGATTGATGACATTGTTGCGAAAAATAAAATAAAAATAAGAGAAATATATGTAGAATAAGGAAACGACCCTTAGAATTTCATGGGATTATAGATAGGAATTATGTATGAATGAAACAAGAAATTTTAGATTTTAGCGTAAGTCCTATATGTACCAGTTTTATGATATAGAGCATAACTGTTAATTCGATTATTAGATTGAGTTGATATTTTAAATAGAACCTTCTGACAAGTCGTTCTACCTAGGATTAATATTTTATGGCAAATAGAGTTTGAAAAGACCTTACAATAATATTATCCATTGAATTGGAATAAGGATGAATCGTAAAACTTTGAATAAAAATTCACAATGTTGGTAAAATAAAACAATATATGAACCAGGTAAAGTAAATATGTATACTATATGGATGATATTAAACTTGAGAAGTGGAGGTAAAAAGGTTATACCGGAATTTAAAAAAAAAAAGTTGGAAAATACCTGAAAATAAATAAAAAAACTAAAAAGCAAATAAAAACCAGATGAAAAAAAGGAAACAAGGAAAGAAACATAGTGGCAGAACCTTTCTAGTCATGACTAAACGAATATTGAATATGGTATCGCATGCTCACTAACCTTACGATGATAAACTCCAAAAAATCCATGTGAGAACATACTGAAGGCGTTGGAAACGAAGAAAATTCTTTGCTAAGCCAAGCCACGTTACTTCCAATGCACACTCCAGGACAATCTCATACCCGATTAAAAGCCAAAACACCATAACCAAATCTCTCAAAGGATGGGAGAAGCTTTAAAGGAAATAAAGTTGCCGGATTCCAGGGACATCCTAGTGGAGGAGCCACCAATCATCCCGCCGACCCACGTCCACTTACAAACCTTAAAACCAATTTTCAGAGTAAGCCCCCATGGCAGTGGCAGCACCCTCTACGACTCGTATGAGCTCAGAGCAGTGACCAACCAGCTAAACCAGGCCATGCAAGGCTATAATGGCGCGCCGAATCTGTTGTCGTTTCTGAAATCCCCATTCTATAGTCAGCGCTTAGATAGAACTTACAGACAAAATTCAAAATCACCAAAGGGAATTACGTATCCAAAGTTAGCCCATGTATCCTTTGACAGAAAGGCCAGCACTACCGGTACAAAGTCAGCCAGCGGGAGTCTTGTGAGCAGGCTATGGCAGAAGGTTAGAAAAGAGCTGTCAAGAACAAAGCAGACTAGCAAGGGTTAATCACATTGTTCAAGGATTTACCTTGATTATTGGGATTTACCTGCTATGCAGATCCTCAAATCATTTACCATCACGCTATACCAGTTCATTTTACACAAGCTGTAGCATGAAATTCATGAATATGAATGTTTCTTTTCATCATATAGAATTTTGTGATGAGTGCTTTCTGGCATATCTTTCCAATCGAAAAAGATTCATATTAGAAGGAAACAAGTTGATTCAACTTGAAACTGAAATGTATAAAAACAATGGATGCTGATCCAGTCTTTCTTAGGCATATCTTTATATTTTCTATGAAGAAAAATATAAAAACTCCCCCTTTCTATTGATTTTTCCCATGGGGCATCATACACTATCTATCAACTTTAAACTAAGTTCATTTACAGACTTGCTTCAGCTAGAAGCGGTAGTTCAACAACAAACATATGGCATATTTGAAGATATAGAACACTTGGAACCTTAACCAAGGCGGCAACTAAACCACGATGGATGCAAGTAAATAGAGATGCATCCCTTATGACAGCCTAAGTGCCATTTCTTGCAGAAGAGCCCGCTTCTGGGACGCATTAATCACATGGTTTGTTTCTGCATTCTCAAGCACATCCGTTATTATGGCAGCTGCATGACCAAGAGGTTCCTCAGCCGCTCTCTTCAACATGAAAGCCTGTCAAACAAGAGGAATCATATAAATAACCAACCAATCATGACCAGGAAACAATTAGGTTCTTGATACGGTCATGTTCACAAAATGCACACAAATCTTTTGCAGCAATTTAAATCATTCCATAGAAGGCCAAACTAGTCAAATATAGAAAATTTGTAATCACTTATTCTGTTCCAGCTTATTCTACACCACAAAGAAAGTACAGAAATATATAATCAATTAAGTTGAGATGCTTTAAGAAATTGTCTGCTTCAAAAATGTGGCAGCGCGAACATCCAAGGAGTTGAATGGCAAACAAACTGCCCAGGGCACAATGGCTACTGAAGCATTCACATAAACAGGAGAATATAAATCAAACTAAACACTAACAACTGAGCTTTAAAACTTCATCAAATAAAAAAAAATGCTGGTTTGGAACTCTAAAATAATGTTTTCCAGCTAAACAGTGGACACAATTATATGATGAGATTCTGTCCATGAACAGGTGATACCAAAAAAAATGCTGGTTTGGAACTCTAAAATAATGTTTTCCAGCTAAACAGTGGACACAATTATATGATGAGATTCTTTGTCCATGAACAGGTGATTACCAAAACGAGCATGAAACAGGTAGAGATTCTCTGTAAAAATGCTAATCGATGAGATTTTCAGAAAAAAATGGTTCAAGTTGGATCACCAATCTTCTAACTTGATATAATTATATGATGCACCACGATAACTTGTGTGCAGTTTGGTTGCTCAAATTCATCTGAAACAGGCAGCTCAGCATTTGAAAATTTCTGTCTCTTTTACTTCCTTCACATATGAAATATCTAGTTACCCAATTAATTAAGGTTGTTGGTACTTGGTATGACTTTTGCAAATTGATTTAAGTTGTTTTTAAACTTTTGACTTGCAGAAAAGTCATAAGTATGCTTGGTTGGAAATGACATTTAACTTGAATCAAAGTTCGAACAAAATTGGGTCAAAATTTTGCTTTAATCAAAAGTTACAATTTTTAACTTTTAACTTGTGGATTATACTTCTAACTTTGAGTCATTTTAATTCATTTTTTCTTGATTTATAAAAAACAACTTTTGGATTATGACTTAAAAGTTAAAAGTCACAACTCTAAATTTGTGATATTTTATCCCAAAACAAATGTTAACCATTATTGTTATATTGCTGAGATTTGGTGTAGAACAGATATCATACAGATCAAGACAATATACATACATTCCATCATCATCACGTTGCTGAGAACTGTGTCTGCAATGCATCAAGACATTATTTATAGACAATGATTAGAGGAGTTTTCTTATTATGAAGTTCTGTATTATGTTGCCATATATCTCCATTATTAAGCGAGAGGAGTGGGGAGGAGGGAGAGAGGACCTGTCCATGATGAGATACATGTAAGGTACATGGCTGCTGAAACCAAGGTTCCCCGTCAATTTGTACAGGCAATGCTGCAAGGAGGAGTATCTTAATTGACTGTCCCTGTGCAAGCCTTCGAGCACGAGAAAGCCCCACCTGTCCCACACAAAATAGATTTCAGCGTTGGACTTCAAAGTATAAAGATACAAATTAAGAGGGTATATCCCAAGTTGAACTAAAAGTCATGTTCTCTATAGAGATGTCAAGAATATTGAATCTGTTTGGGAGACCAAAATGTCAAAAAAGGTAAATAAGGCACCTGATCTGCCTCTGGCTACAATATCACAAAAGCAGATGTTATTGATGGATTTAAATCAAATGCGTGATCTTCAATATGAGTTTTTTTTTTCTTTTTGATCATGCACTTCAATATGTTCTCAATAATAAGTATTATTCTTATGCTCTGGCGTGCATCAAGTTGTCGATAAAAACAAGCAAATGCTACAATTCTTGAAACTAACTCTGGAAACTTCCAATTACAGATGAGCATTCATACATGTATGGGAACACACAAAGTGAAGGGGTAAATTTACACTAGTAAAAATGTTTACATGGATTGACAACTTTTTCTGTAATCTGTTTTTTTATAAACCACGAATTGGTATTTCTATTCACATGGACAATTTCAAGTGAATTGACTGTTTATATGCTGTTCATCCATGCTAACTCCAAAAATATTGAGTTTTCAATTTAAAATAATTATGAATGGAGCAATAACAATATAGAAAAAAAAATTAAATGTCTTGACTTGCAATTTGATATGAATGGTCTATTTTAATAAAGTATTAAACAAAGTCAAGATGTACATGAGTAAATTGATCCCTCCTCTGCAATACACACAGATGCATGTATGCTCAAACATAGTATTTTACTATTTTCAATGCACACCTGAAGCTTTCCAAGGTGCCACGTCCCGGATATGCTCACAACCTCTAGCATCTTATCATGCATAGACTGTGGATCAAAGTTATCATAAGTTTCGTCCTCATTTTGCCATAGGTCTACACCACCCATATAGCTTCCAATGTTTGCAACAAGTACACCCTCCGCGTCCTGCAATGTTGTTGAACAAAATCATATAGTTCCTAGAAGCCAAAGTGAATAAACTGTCACCTTCAGTTACCATAAAGGAGATTCCAGACATTCTTTCATTGTTATACTATACTACTTAAAAATGAATCATAAAGACCAACCCCGGGTTTGGTTGAGCAGCAATAGAAAGTTTATAAAAAAAAAATTCACTGATAAATTGGATCTAGACCAACACAAATATGAGAAGCTAAACAATATTCAGGCAATGAAGCATGGAAAAAAGTCATGCAATGTTGCCTTTTTATCATGCTATTCTACAACGAAAAATTTTATTTGTCCATAATTAGCAAAACCAACAGATGGATATGAGTAAAGGTTCATGTGCTGTAAATATAATTCATGTTATTCTATTGTGCAACAATCATGCAACTTATAATTTTTTACAGCACAGGAAATCACAGTACATTCAACAGGGCCAGAAAAAGTCCAAAGCATTTCTATTATCCAGATTGTAAAATGAGGGAGATATTCACCTCAGGGACCTCTATATCAACACCATCCACTTCCACTCTCACTTGCCATGGGAAGTCAGCAAATGTTCTATCCATTATACTCTTAGCTCCCTCTCTTGCATACAGAACTTTGTTCATGAACTGCAGTTACATCATAACATTTTCAGCCAATAAAGCTTGAAAACCAGTTACCAAGCTAAATATGATCACTAAGACAAAGAATGCAAGCAACATTATTCAACACAAAAACCTCCTGAGTTACTAATTTATGTTCGCACCTCCAATATGATCAATAAGACAAAGAAAACAAGCAACATTATCACTAAGATCACTTTTTGTTCTTTTTTTCAAAGCTGTATCATCTATATTCCATACAATCTCTGCTTCATCCATCTAGTTATGTTGGGTTTATTCTACTCATTGCTATTATTCTGCAAGTCTTAATTAGTTGAATTAAGGTAGAATGGATGGTTACAACATGGTGACTTTTATCCACCATTATCATTTGCCAATGCAAGTAAAGGTGATTCAAAAATCCAAATTCCAAAGGGCTCCAATAGAGTACATACGTATATATGGTTAGGAAGAAAGCTTCCATAACAGGTCTGGAGAATACATGTTCAATGTACACAGAATGCACAAACCCTATAGCTAGCTAATTTTTGAGTTCTCGTGAAATAGGGAATTTACTGCTCTGTATTTAAATTAACTAATAGCAGAGGAAAATAATTTATTGCTTTCCTGTCTCATATTTTATAAAGAATCCTGGGCCAATTTAACTAACAGCTAAAATTTTCTTGAGCAAGAAGGTCCACAATCATAATTAGTAATGATGGTATTTAATTTGACATCTAATATACTCTATTAAATAGGAAACTCAAACCTTAACCTTGAGTTTGAAGGCAGTATGTCTGGTTAGCTGTGTTTGTAAAGCTCTTCTTAATTTGCCCTAACATCCTTGATTTGATGACAGTGATATCGTATTAACTAGCTCTATAAAGCAGTTCATATTCATCCTAACCAAAGTTGCCATTACCTGGTTATAAAACTTCTCAGGATTCTCCTCTCGTAGATTGTGAATTTCCAAAGCAACCTTTGCATCACACCCAACTCCTGAAAACAATTGTTTCACAATAAGAAAATGCAGTCCACAATACCATTTGTGACAGAAAAATCATCCACTTTGCTGTCATGGAACCTGAAGAACAATGCATTAAGCATTCATATCTAATTGCATAATACATTAGTTCTCCATCCAAAGCATGTCTCATTGAACAGACCTTTCTGAAAAACTATATGGGAAAATGCCTAAGGGTTGATCTTTACAGTTCAGGCACTAGGAACTAACAAGAATGCTTGGATAAGAAATGTCTGGTCTTATACATTCATCAGTTGACCCGGTAAACTCAGCTAACGCCAACCATATAATGCTTGAATAGCATAAATTTGAAGACCAGAGCTAGATTTAAGGTGAGATCTTGAGATTCAATATGGTTTAGTCCAATTGTATGATCTGTTCTACAAATCCAAACGACCTATAAATGTGACAGCCATTCATAAATGAAAGATTTTATTTGGCAAACATTTGTTTCTATCAGATTATTTAGATAGGTAATTTCATGACATATGCTTTGAAGTACCTAAATAGTTGTTCATATATTTTGGTGGTTGAAGTTGCTTTCTCTGATTTTTTACAATTGTTACTTTCCACCGATCAAGGATGGTCACTGCAGCATGCTCTATGTGGTGTAACAATGTGCAAAGGCCTCCTTGTCTCTCCACTGAGCCCAAACCACCTCCCCAGGATAGTACTCTAGCCAGATCATTTCCAGTTCCAGCTGGAAGAATAGCTACTGGTGGAGGAGAAACAAAATTTTGCTTCTCTATGGTACTCAGAACCCAGCAAACAGTACCATCCCCTCCACATACAAGAATTCTGAAGTGAGGCACCTTTTTGAATAAATAAAGGCCAATCTCTGGTCCATGTGTTGAGCTCAATTCAAATACCTGCGCGAAATATCATCCCCAACAACCCTCATGAGCATCATATTGGAAAGTATGCTACAACAAGAAAATAAAAAAGTTGCCCAACGGTAAAAGTTGATTGACCATCAGCTGTTAATAAATTGAATGCAGAACATGTGCTTATGCAAAGCCACAGACAGTTCAGAAGCTTCTTTGCATTAAATGCCATTGAGTCATGGGCGAAATTTAGTGATAGATGATAAATACAATCACTTGGTTATTCGGAAGTAACAAGATGTCTATTCCAAGAAAGTTGCAATTTCCATTATTATCAAAACCAAGCACCAGATGGAAATTATTTACTGTTTCGCAAGTGAAGAAGGGAACAGACTTGACATCAATAACCAGATACTGATATTAATTTCAAATATCTAAACATCCAAGACATATCAATAAAAGTCTAAAAAAAAAGGGGGGGGGGGGGGGAGATCACTTTAAAGGGCTTCCAACACCTCAAAAGAACATGTTACTGATGCATACAAAAAAAAAGGAAGCAAAATTTGTCTTTCTGTAAATAAGGTTATGTATGTAATTTTAAATTTGCTGGAAAATCGGGAAAAGTTGTCTAGGTCTAGGCTTTATTTCTATTTAGTATTTTAATTTATTAGTCAGTTGATAGGTTTTCCTATTCTGAATAGGATTATGGTGGAGGTTTAGGAATCCAAGTCCTTTTTGGATGTGGACTGCTAAAACTCAATAAATAAGCATGTAGTCTTTCAATATTTTCATTAAAGTTTATGAATAAAATTCCAACAATTTGCTTTTGATTGTGCGACTCAATCTCCATTAGGTGTGACTCCTAAGAGCCTAGGAATGAAGCTTAGGCTTTCTCAGTCCTCTAGGAGTGACTCCTAGAAAAAGTTTCTACAATATCCAACAAGAAACCCCCATCAATCTAAACCTTAAAACACTCATCAATATTCCCTAAACAACTTCTCACACATAACTAATCAACCCTACAACAATTACCCATCAAAGATTCAGCCTAAAATCTTTTAAAACAATGTTCACAGCACTGAACAGCTCCTGAAACTCATATCCAGAACAACCCCCAAAATTGTCCTGCATCAGTTGCCACAAAAATACTTGGGATGCTATACTTCTACTGAGGAAATGGGAATGGGAAAATAAGAGGATTTGGTTATTAACAGAAAAATCTGGAGGTGCTAAAGTAGAGTCTGAAACCGAGGATTTTCATATGAAGTGCATAGCATTTTTGGTTCCATTAAAATCTTGAAAACTCCCAGAAAGAACCCCATATGCATTTTTTCTAAAGAACATTTGTGCAATTCATTGTTTTACAAAACTTAGTGAAGAAAACTGAAACAAGTACCATTAGAAGATACATTTTTTTAGGTTTGGATTCAACTGTGTTTTAATAACCATGCAAACACCAGAAACTGACTTAGAGATATCTGACCTAGACAGCACTCAAAGAAGCTTTTTTATATGGTAACAAAATCTAAAATTATATGCTGTCTTAACATCCCCTAGTCAAAACACAAAATTGTTTATATTATTCTTATAAGAATATTTCTTCGCTGCCATCTTTGATCTGATACTATAATTGTAACATAGATGGGTAATTCCTCTATTTCATATGAGAAAATTGTGCATAATGTAATCCTAATATTATATTTGATATGCCATTTTATGGATTAGCATGTACACAATTTCTTTGATAAAAGAAAGAAAGAGATTAGAATGAAGATAGAAGATTTCATGATAAAACATAAATAAAACCATAACAAACAGCATCTAATCCATCTGAAAATCACTGGTGTCGAAATCCCTTTGACTTGAAAATATATCATCATCACACAACTTTTCGCTGAAGCCATCACCATATGTTTGAAAAACATTAAAAGCTTATTACAGTTTAATTACTTCACATATACAGGGCCCTTGTTGAAGGACACAAATAAAGCAATTCAATGAATAGAGTACAAAGAAAAATGGTGATAATTTAAAGATTATGCATTGCAGAAGAATTCGCACCTGAACAGGATTCAGAAGAAAGTTCAGGCGTTGCCTGAGAGAATCTCCACGCTGAGCACCACTTTTCTTGTTGATGAAAACTAACAAGGGCCTTGCATCAGGAGGCAAGTCTGTTATTTCATACCTCTGTTTCATACTTAATATCTGGGATTCATCCTTCTGATTAATCGACCCACTTCTTCTAAAGCTAGTTTTTAACTCTAACTTATCTATGCCACCATCATGGCGAGGGCTCCCCACATCCAAGCTACCATTACAGCCTTCATCGAGAGCATGAGAACCATTTAATGCAGGATGGGTATCAGCTGTGCTTTCTGTAGACATGTCACAAGTACTACCACTATTACCTGTATCAACAGTCGATTCATTAACATGTTTGTACTTCTTACTCTGACTTCTAATGCTTGCACGCACTGAAGATGCAATCTCATTTGCTCCATGTGTGATTGAACTCAAAAATCCACCTGATGTATTCAATTCCTTAACATATAGAGGTGATAAAATCAGCCTTCTGAATGGGCCTAAATCACAAATATCACCAGTTTCATTAGACATGCTACTGTGACAATCAACATGAACAAGTCGTTGACACCACAAGCAACACCATATCGGAGATCCACCAAGAAAAGACCCACTACACGGCTCTTCACAGTAACTACAAAAGGAAGTTTCATCAGGTTGATCTGTTATCTCTGTCCATCGAACAGCCCACTGGTGCATCATATGCTCATATCCAACCATGGATACACCCTTGCAATCCTTGTGTGCGCTTGAAGAACAATGAAGGTGAGCTGCTGCACCACAAATGCTACAATGGCGAACAAAACTGTCTGACGACACCATAGGGCCAAGCGTTTGAGAAGGAGACAGGGAGTTTAAGCAAACACAGCAAGTTAAGTTCTTCCCTCGAGAAACAGATTCAAGAACCCAAGTATGGGGAGCTAGAGGAACCTTGTGCCTTGCTTTAGGGTTTTTCTTTGACCTTGCTATGGCTTTCATCCAACTTAGATTAATGTTCCTTCTCCATTGGAAAGCGGTGTAAGCAATAGTCGAGATACCAACTAAAGCAGCAAGAAAGCAAGAAATAATAAAGAGATGAGACTCAGTTGGGTTCTTGTTATTCCAACTAGGAAACCAAATTTCAATGTCTGTATCATCCATTCTCCAACACCCTTCCTTTCTTTCACATTCTATAACCTCTACGACAAACAGGAGAGACCTACAAATCATATAACAACATATCAACCAAAAAAAGTTTGAGCATCAATAAGAAAACTAAGACAAATTTACCAAAACTTTAAACCCACCACCAGATGCTGTAATCAACGAAAAATCAGAGTACAATATGGCACTACTGTTTCTCCAATAAAGATATCTTCCAAATGTATGCTGCTACAGAACAGATTGCACCACACCTGGTTCAGAAAAAAAAAATATGAATAAATAAGAATTAAAGTACTATATAAATATATCATTCTTTCACTTTTGTAAATTTAAACAATAATACTATTAGTAAACAACGGTTGCTACCACAACTGATTCTCACACAAAATAATAAGAACAACAACAATAATTAGAAAATCCATCATCTTGTTATATTGAACTAAACAAATTTAGATACTGAGATAAAACGCACCATTAACACAACAATTCTTGAAACTAATTTTAAGAGAAAAAAGAGAGAAAACCGAACTTAACAGTGAAGAGATACGGATCGAGACGATCAAAGCAAACCCTAGGGTTTTATTTGATCTGGTGAGAGATGAACTGGAATCCAATTTTTTAATTTTGCAGCCTACAGAGAAGCATAGCTGTCGGTATAATATTATTATTGGTATTCGAAATCGTTAAACAAAAAAAGTGTGCGCTCGTGTTTACAAGTTTGGTTGTGCTGGTGGGTTTTTATTTTATTTTTTATGATTAAGGATATTTTTGCATTTACATGTGTATTAATGAAGATTAAGTTTTTTTTAATAATCTAATTTAATTATAAATTGTAGTGTTTGATTGCTTTCGGGATAAAAGATACTAAGAGTAAAGATATATATAAAGAATTGTGTTTGGTATTGAAATATAAGATGGATATGTTTAGTTGACAATGAATAAAATAAAATAAAATAAAATATATAAAAAATTATTTTACTTTAAATGTGTATTATTATAAAATTAATCTATTTTAAAAAATAAATTATTTTTTTACTTTAGTTTATATTTAGTGTTGAAATTAATAATAATATATAATTCTGGTTATAAAATCCGAATTAGCTCGACGGGTTCATTTAGGACCCCAACTGGTCCGGGTTTAAAAAAAATAGAAAAAAATTAATATGGCTTAACCCGATCAAAAACCCGTGTTGATTTTGGACAAATGGTAAAACCCGATAAAAAATTCATTTATTAAAAAAAAACAAATGGTTAAAACATCGACATTTTGATATTCTTTTTTAAAAAAAAAAGTTATTTAGGTTAACCCGAGTTAACTTTCTTGATCTATGATCCGAGTCTTGTCCATGACTGACCTCTAGGTCAAGTTTAAAGTTATGATAATAATTATATTTATCATTACATGTTTTAGTTTTAGTTGATCAATTTTGAAATTAAGAGTTTTTTACGAAAATTTCTAAAAAAAAATCTCATTTCAAAAATACAAAAATGTATTTTTATTCAGTGTGCATTCACCCAAAGGCTCTCAAAAGATAAAAAATTATATTTTGCTTAAAATATATATATATATAAACATATGGTATGATTTAACATTTTTATACACACAAAAATTCAAAAAATATCTTTACATGTATTTTTGGATTAATAACCAGTTTATTGAATCTATAAGAATTTGGCCAATATTTCAATAACCCCTAAAAATTTTAATTCATGAGAATTAATGATCAACATTCTAGTATAAATGTTGGACCAACAAGTAAGCTTACATTTAAATATCAAAAATTGACTTGAAAATTCCTAAATTTTAGGTATTTATCAATTTTAATTAGGATTATTTTTCACCACAATATATGAGTTGTGAAAAACCCTTTCACCTTTAAGGATAGGTGAACCCTGTCAGGACACTAACATGATTCTTTCCACAATAATTTATTTAGGCATACGAGTCCATAATGAATTTGAAAAGCTAGATTTATTCATGAGAATAAATCTTTAGTCCAAGCCATAGACAAATCATTGTTTAGAAAATCATCAACACCTTTAAGTCATATATAGATTATAAAATGTAGCTTACCTCGCAACATCACTTGCTCACATGCGACAGAAGAGCGACTCCACTAAGGATTTTTAGTTTTTGATAGTTTTGGACCATGCTTTGTGTGTTTTATGCGGTTTATTTGATTTGATGTGTTTAAATTGGCTTATTTCTTTTTTATTTATTTATGCGTTAGCATGTTTTATCCTGTTCATTCATGTATCTTGGATATGGATGATGCTTTCATGCATCACTAGTTTATTTGTGATACATCGCTTTGGAATGCATACACATTGAAGCTTCAAGTTAAGTGAAAACATCCGACTCTTTATTGAGTGCTTGGACTGATAGTAATTGGTACACATACCATTCTACTACCTACTGAGCCCTCATATTATCTTCACGAGAGTAATCATTGGAACAACAAGAGACCATTTTGAGACTAAATAATGCCTACCTCAATGTCTCACATAAAAGGACATAAAACCTGCGTATAAGATGTATGTTCCACAAATAAACATTGTTGCATTAAAACATGCTTAACTCTAAAAAGCATCTTAAACTGCAAGACTTGGGGCTAATA
>Ga0307515_10005843_pt1 | contig 24836 bp, 28 predicted proteins | sample 17_EM_MG_FD_194513 | JGI IMG/M metagenome (GOLD analysis project Ga0307515, IMG submission 194513) | Populus trichocarpa ectomycorrhiza microbial communities from riparian zone in the Pacific Northwest, United States - 17_EM | ecosystem: Host-associated > Plants > Roots > Unclassified | place... | reverse complement strand
TCTGCCTGCCTCTGGCCCCACTGCTCTCCGTAGATGTTGCCGAGATCCGACATTCCTGGAAGCTCTGCTGCGATCTGGGAGTAGCCCTGCTGGGCCTGCTGAGACGTAACGCCAGACGTGGCCAGGTTGGCCGCGTAGGACGTATCGAACGTCAAGCCCTGATGTAGGGCCTGTGCTCCGATGGCCGCCGTAGCGGCCTCTTTCTGGAGGAAAGGAAGAGCCTTGCTCTGGTCTAGGAAGTGGGCGGTGATCGTGCTGTCCGAGATCCCCATCTGATTCAGAGCGCGTTTATAGTCGGGATTCGCAAGCGTGGTCGCTTGCGTAGCGATGTCCACCCGAGACTGAATCTCGGTCGGGCTGACGTCCTTGCCGATCCAAGAAGCGAAGTCGCTGGGCTGATCGTAGAATCCGATCGGCATACCAGCCGACTGCATGATCTGCTTGTACGAAGACTCGGTTGACAAGTACTCGGCGGGAGAAAGGACTGGAAGGCCAGCCTTGATCCGAGCTGCGTTGCCGATGAACCTCGCCTTGTACTCTGGCGTGTCTTGCAGCAGGATCGAAACCGTATCCGGCGAATAGCCGTTCTTGGTGTAGTCGTAGATCTTGCCCGCCAAAGAGTCGAGACCGTAAGCCTTGAATAGGGACTGAACAGCCATGAATGCGTCTCGCTGTGTGCCCGTAAGAAGCTTGTCGTATTGTCCGGTCTGGACGTAGATCTTGTTCTGCGTGTTGGACTGGTTGGTGAGGGCCGCTCCACGAGCCTTGGTCTGAGCAGTCATGATCGTGAGCTGCTTGTTCCGAGCTGTAGTAGCTGCGGCCCTAGTCGCAGCGCTAGCGCCTGGCTTTCGGTAGATCGCCATCTGGCGATCCGCTTCTTTCTTCGCTGCGTTGTAAGTGGACATAGCTCGGGAGGCCTGGCCTTTGTACAAGTCGACCCAGCCCTGAAGCCCCGAACCGGCCGGAGGCGTAGATACCGCCATGCTTTCCTCCCTTGCTAAGTCTTGAGTCCGAAGTCAGCCAGCACCTGATGTGCTGTCTGCATCATTGAATCCTGAGCGTTCTTGGTGCCCTTCCAGCGAGGATCGCTTCTGAGCGTGTTCTCGAACTGCCAGATAGGTGTAACCGTGTTGGCTCCTGTGTTGGGGTCCTTTGCCTGAAGCGCCTTCTTGATCGCGGGATCGAAGAGGTTGACCGAACCAGCGGGCACTTCAAGGATCTGAGACATCGACTGCATGTAAGGTGAGGCGATGTCGGCTACTGTCTGGCCAGAGTCCAATTGCTTGGACCACTGAGGGAACAGCGACTTCGCTTGCCGCCTGACCTGGTCTTCGTAGTCCTGCTGAGTGGCGCCTCCTCGGATGATGGCGCGAGCCGCATTGGTGTACCAGCTGTCAGCCATCTTCACGCCCATCGAGTAGGTGAACGCTTGGAGCTTGTCTATATCAGCCCCGCCCTCACCTTGGTGGATGTCGTTGTTGAAGAACACGTACTTACCCATGTCGTACCGAAGCTGATCGTCGTTCCATCCGTGAGCGGCGATGTTGTACGCCCATGTGTTCAGCTTCGCCTTGTTGCTGGCGGTCTCTTGCATACCGAGAGAGTTGGCTAGCTGACGAGCGTGTACGTAAGCTTGACTCAGGTCTTGCTTCGCTGACGCCGGATCTCCGTACTGCTTTATCAGGAAGTCTCGTTCTTTGGCGTCGTGATGCTTAAACCATCCGGTGTCCCGAAGCGCTGCCTGGAACCTCTGTGGAGTCCACTGGCCCTTGAGTGCCTGGCCGAACACCTTCTTCAGGTCGGCGTTGGAGTTGATCAAAGACTGCACGAACCCAAAGCTCTCGGCAGTCTCTGCGGCAGTCATGGGCTTGGGTGCGGAACCGGCTGCGCCGGTGCCGACGTGAGTCGTCGTTGTCGTTGTGTTTCTAGAACCACCGCTTCCACCTCCGCTTGACGGGTATCGGTATGCCTTGCTGACGACCGAGTCCACGTAGCTCTTGATCGATGGGCCACCGTACTGAGAACTTGTTGACTGGTCTAGGTTCGGACTTCCCGAGTACCACGCCGATGCGGCGCCGCGAGCGCCGTACTTGTTGTAGTAAGACTGGAGAACCCCTCTAGCCGTAGCTTCCTGCGCTGCTGGGCTGTTCAGGTATTGGCTTGGGGTGAGTCTCTTGCCGTAGTATTTAGCGGTCCACGATGGGATGTTCGAGCCCATCACCTGATATTTTCCGTAGGCCCGGTCACCGCTTCTGGTCACCACGCCTAGAGCCGAGTATCGTCCACCAGATTCTTGCTCGGAGATTGCCGAGAAGAACTGCTCGAACGTTGGCTGTGACATGGCGCCATCTCCTCTCTAGACTCAGCCGCCGCTTGGAGGCGGCGGAGCGATAAGACCCATGTCCGACAGAACCTTGTTGCCGATGTTCATCACGCTGTTTTGCGCGACAGAGGTCTTAGCCCAGCGAGGATCGTTGCGAAGTGAAGCCTGGAAATCGGTGAGGTCAAGTCCGGTAGGAGTTCCCTTGGAGTCCATTCCATTCAGCGCATTCTTGATCATCGGATCGCTGATCTGAATCGAAGCAGCCGGTAGCTCAAGCTCGTTAGACATCATCTGCATGTACGGTCCGGCCACGTCCTTCATGCTCAGCCCAGCGTCAAGCTGGGCTGCATAGCTAGGGAACATCGACTTCGCCTGATCTCTGATCTGAGACTCAAAGTCCTGAGTGGTCGCTAGCTTGCGCACGACCATCTGAGCCTGATTCTTGATCGTCTGATCACTTAGGCTGACACCGTTGTTGGCTGCGAACTGGCGCATCGTGAACTCATGCATCCCGGCTTCGCCATTCAGCGTGCCGTTCTTGGTGAAGTTCACGTACTGGCCAAGCGTATTGCGCAGGCCATCTTCGTCCATGCCGGTCTTCACTACGGTTTCTGCGATGCTCTTGAGCTTGCTCGCTGGAACGGCAGCACCGACCTTCGCTGCGATCTGCTGGACCTGAATGGTCGCAGCATTGACCTGAGCATTCCAGGTCGCCGGGTCTGTCTTCTGCGTGATCGCAGCTTGTCTAGCAGTACTAGACGTGTTCTTGAACCAGGTGGTATCTCTGATCGCAGCCTGGAATCGTTCGGGACTCCATGAGCCCTTGACTGCTTGATCGAACACGCCCTTCAGGTCTTTGTTGCCATTGAGAAACCCGAAGGCCCAGCCATAAGATGCGGCCAACTCTTGTGGAGTCATCTTGATCTCCGCTGGAGCAGCATGGTCGCTAGACGATTGACCACCGGCTTGCACGCCGCTTATGCGGCGGGCTCCCATGAAGCGATCTAGATAGTAGCCAGATGAGATGTCGGTGATCTGAACGTTCTTGCCAGTACGAGGAGCTTCGATCATCTTGCCGTCGCCAGTGTAGATGCCTACGTGGTCAGGACCGGGCGTGCTCTTGTCTGTATCGAAGAAGACCAGGTCTCCCACTCGAAGGCCAGACATCGAGATCGCCTGGCCCTGGCCGATCTGGTCATACGTAGTTCTAGCAACGTCGATGCCGAAGTGCTTCAAGCCCTGCTGGACAAGACCCGAACAGTCGATCCCCTTAGAGAGGCTGTTTCCACCCCACTGATACGGCGTTCCGATGTACTGCTTCAGGTAGTTGACCAGGTCGGCTCCAGCTACAGCCATTAGCCACCGCCGATCATTTGCAGCAAGGCGTTGAAGTAGGTCGTTCCAGCCTGGTACTTGTTGTATTCCGGAGTGCCTACTGTCTTGTCGGTGATGAGCGCCTGCCGAGCGGCGTCGGTGACGCCGCCTGAACTCGTAGTACTCGTATCACCGGCTACGCCCTGAGCGTCGATCTGCTGGGTTGTAGTGGTTACCTGTGGATGCTCTCGCTCGTACCCGTTGAGAGTCGCCTTGTACTGAGCAACCTCTTTGTCGCTAGGCGCCCGACCAAGAAGCTGAGTCAGGGCGTTGGTCGTGATCGCCTGGACATCTTCAGCGGAGGAAAGATCGATGCGCTTGTTGGTCTGGGTTGTAGACCTTGGACCGACGTACTTGACCTTCGCTCCTGTGGCCGCATCAACCATCCAGTCGCCCTGCTTGATCTCACCGAACTGACCGGGCTTGGAGTTGTAAGAGTTCATGACATCCCAAGGGGACCACTTCTTGCCGCTTCCCTGGCTGAAGGCGTGGGCAGCCTGAAGCTGATCATCCCAAGCGGACATGATTTCCGGCATCCCCATATCGGGACCGAAGCCCTTGATCTTGTAGAGGATGCCGGTGTTTACGAACTTAGACAGGGTGGCTTGGTCCCACGACAGAGGCATCTGCTGAGCATCTGCGTAGGACTTGTTGATGTCGCCTGCTGGCTGGCTGGTATCGCTAGTGAGCTTGTACCCACCCGAGAAGGGAGTTGCATACCCCGGAGCGTAAGGGCCAGGCTGGGCATTCTTCTTGCCCTTGATGGTCGCCTGGCCCTTGCTGTGTCCGAAGTAGATTGGGCTGTTTGGTGATAGCTGCCCCGATAGCGAGGCGCCACCTGGGCTCTGCATGAGCTTTTGGAGATCGATACCCGCTCCAGCGAAGGTGTCGTTAGCCGAAGGTGAAGTGTTGATCTTAGGCGAAATGGGCGAAGGCCCGATGGGGTAGGTCACAACTCCTCCTTACTGAAGATCATCGTTGGAAAGGTACCGGTTGTAGAGCTGAGCGAACGACAGGTTGCTATTGATGAACGACATCGTCATCTGGTCCCAGGCCGCACCGATATCAGCGGCTTGCCCGGAGGGCGCGCCTGATGCATCTCGACTTAGCTGGGTTAGCCCACGAGAAGCGAGTATCGACTTCATCTGCTCTCGCATCTGCAAGTACTCCTTCAGAGCTGGGATGTCCTGACGCATCGGGTCGCTGCTCAACTTCTCGTCCTTGACGAGCTGCGTAAACGACTGGATGCGACGAGGGACGATGCCTCGGTCTGTAGTGCTGAACGCCTTGCCCCACTCGGGGTTGCTGCTTATGAGGTAGGCCGTGGACTTCTGCTTGGCCTCATTGATACCCTCTGCGCCCTTCTGGGTGTAGGAGGTGAATCCCGCTCGGATGAGCGTAGAGTCAAGCGCACCCTTGGCCTGCATGTACTTGTTCCACCCGAGATCAACCAGGTTCTGATTGATCGCATCCTGGGCTGACGTCTTCGAACGAACCGCCTGGCCACCGATCATCTCGTCCATCTGCTTCTGGTAGACAGAAGAGCTGAACGGACCACCGTTGTAGACGTCACCGACGATGAACGAAGCCATGTCGGGATCGGCTGCGATCAGGTCCTTGTACTTCTGGGCCTGAGACTCTGCCGAGATCGTTGACGAGATGCCCATGCTCTTAGACATAGATGAAGTGAACTGGAAGTAGTCCGCTCCATACTTAGAGAGAAACGCGTCCTGAGCGCCTGCCGGGTCGGTCTGTTGCATTTGTTTGTACTGGTCCACGTAGAATTGGTACGGCGTCCCCGTGAGCGGGGTCGCCTGAGTCTGCGCAGGAGAGCCCCATGCGGTAAGAGCCTGAATCCACATGAAATTCTTGGCTTCCTTCTCTACCTGCTTCGGATCTACCTTGTCGATCTTGCCTTCATGGAACTCGGCAACGCTCTTGTTGTAGACGCTGAGGTACGCCTGCTGGTACTTGACGTTGTTCGGGTCATCGGCGGTGAACGCGTCATACACAGACCTCATGTACTTAGGCGTCATCGACTCGATCAGGCCGGTAGGCCCGATCGGGAGAACCTTGGACCACTGGAGGAAGTCACCGACGTTCGGGTTTGACTTCGCCAGTTCGGAGCCAGCCACCTGGACCAGAGGACCGGAGCCGGGGTTGAACCAAGGGTCACCAGGCAGAATCGTGTTGATCGCGCTCAGCGAAATGGGGGTTCCTGCTGAGTTCCCGCCCTTTTTGTACGCGGTCCACGGCATCCGAAGATGCAAGACTCGACTCTCCAGACCGACGAACTTCTTAACGTCCTTACCGGTCTCGGGGTCCTTGACCGTTACATTCCCTTCCATGTCCACCGGGTTGCCTTGCTGGTCGGTGACCAGGTTGGCGGCAACAGGAGCGTTGTAGACCTTGGCAATCTTGGTGATCTGCTTCGGATCTTCAGCGAGCATTCCACCCCAACGAGCAAGCCCATCGGTGTGGGCGGAGAGGAACGGGTAGACCCACCTGAGCGCCTGGGTGGCGCTCGTCTGCTGCGGGTCGTACATGATCTTCTTCAGGTCGTTACGAGCTAGCTTGTCAGACTTGTTCCTGATGTTCTCCAGCACGTCAGCATCGAGATGTGTGCCCTTGCCAGCTCCCTTGCGGTAGCTGATCTCCTGAGCCATCAGGTCTTTCATCCGAGACTCTTGCAGGTGGACGTATGTAGGCTGCCTGGACAAAATGTCCGAAGGCAGCGTACCCAACCACTTGAAGCCCTTCTGAATCGCCTCGTCAACGTAGTGACCAGCGGTCTCTTTGTGGAAGATCCCAGTCAGGTACTTGACCTCTTCGCCGTGGACCGACGGGAAGTCGTCCTTGTTGATAGCTCCACGAAGGTCGGACGCGGTGATCTCTTCGCCTTGCGCCATCTTGGCGCGAAGGCCGGTGCCCTCAGGAAGATACTTATCAAGCGTATGCCTGATGTCCTGTACGAGCTTCTTGGGGTCTCGTCCCCTGATGCCCAAGTCCCTGAGGTGATTGGCGCCAGCGGGAGTCCTGAGCCACTGGTTGGCAGCAGAGTTGTCGCCACCAGCAACCAGCTTGAACACCGGGTCCTGTCGGAACTGCTTGTTCAATGCGTCCAGCCAGGACTGCATGTGCTCGGGTCGATCAGGAGTGACGTAGTCCCATGAGCCGGTCTTGATGGCCCGTCCGGTATGGATCGCCTCACGGCGACCCACCATTGCAGCAAACGCACCATCAGAGGTGATCTGATCTCGCGGAATCGAGTTCTCCCAATCACGGCTGAATGCCTGAGGAACCTTCTGGCCGAACGCTTCGAACGTGCTTTCGCCGAGCCGCTTGCCAGTGGACAACTTAGCCACCCGAAGGATCTCGTTGGCATAGTCGACGTGTTCGCTGATCACGTTCTGATGATCGGCTGCTTTGCCCTCAAGCAAAGTGATCTTATCGGACAGCACATCTGCCAGGTCGCTCTTGTCGCTAGCAATGGCCCTGTCTCGCTTGACCGTGAACTTAGCGATGTCCTTGTTGACCTGAGCAAGACCCTCCTGCTCTTCGTCGATGACGTTGCGCACGAGAGGCAGCGCCTTATTGACCCTGACCTTTTCTACCTTGTCGCCACGCGCTAGAGCTGCGGCAGCTACGTCGGGATCTGCAATCTTCACGATCGCATGGCTAGACTCAATGCCAGCTCCACTCGATGGAACGTAAGAGCCCTTACCAGCGATAGCGCCGACCTGCTGAGCACGGTTCCTAACGAAGTTCTGACCACCCTTGACGCTATCTCCAACAAGCCTTGACATGCCGCCAAACTTGATAGCAGCAAGCAGCAGCTCATCAGAGATCATGCGAGGTACATAGCCAGGACGAAGGAGCGTTGAAGCCTTCCAAACGTTGTTGAACATGTCGCCGAACGAAGCGAGCGCATCAGCCGACGTTCCGCCAGCTTGCTTTACAGCCTGAAGCACTCCGGAGTGGCGAGCCAACATAGTGTTGATCTCATCAACCGGCAGCAGCGTGTCCGTCGCACTGAGTTGGGTCTTAGCAAGGGGTGCAAGAATCCACGCACCATCGTCATCGACCTTGTCTACCATCCGCCCGGTCTGAGGGTTGACCGCAGAAGAGAACGCCTGCTTGGTCGGCGACTTGCCAACGAGGCCAGCGATCGTAGAGTCGATCCCATCCTTTGTCATCTGAGCGATAAGCCTAGAAGTCTCAGGGTCTAGTCCGTGGACTCGGTTGGCCATGTGAAGGATGGCGTTGGTCTGGATGGTTTCGAGGGCCTTGGCCCTGGAGACCTTGTCGCCAGCACTGGTGTAGTCGTTCAGCATCGAGATCCGCTGATCGGACTGAAGCCCTGGAACTCGCTTCAACATCTCCATCACCCGAGTAGGTGCATCGATGTCGTTGTGGTCGATCCGCCCTTCAGGGAGTTTGTCTCCGAAAGACTGAACGACACGCTTAGGCGTGTCGTAAAAGCCACGTCGAAGAGTTCGAGTAACGAGGCCACCACTTCGAGTATCAGAAGCCGCACCCGTCTTAGCTGCAATCTTCCGACCGGCCGATGCTTCTGCATCGCGCAAGGCCGCAGGACCCATGCGATACATCTGCTTCATCGTGCCGAACAGGTTGGCTTCACCCGGAGAGAAGTCTTCAACAGACCTGCCGAGGTTGTCTCCAAGGATCGAACCGTAGTAGCCAGTCTTGGACTGCATCGCAGCGACTTCAGATTCAGCAAGAGCCCGCTTGGCGGTAAGCCAATCGTTGGCCATCTTCAGCTCGTTCTTGCTCGCTGGTCTAATAGCGGCTGGCGGCTTAAGTCCAGCCTCGCGCACAGCGGTGCGCGCTAGTCCAGCCTGAGCTTCTACCTGACCATACGTAGCATCCCAGCCCGCCTGGCGGGGACCAGGCGTAGTAGGTCTGGGGAATGGAGCCTCAAGAAGTCGACCCTTGGCGAGAGGAGTTGCCTCTTCTGCGGTCTTTCCAGCTTCACGAGCTACGAAGTAGCCAGCCGTATCGGGGTTGAGTCGAACGGAGTTAACCAACGCACGACTCTCGGAGACCTTGCCGAGGTTGGCAAGAGTCTCTGTTCCCTTGGCGGAGAGTTGACCAGCGGCAGAGCTGTCGCCAGCAGCGAACCGAAGCATGACAGGCATCTCGTCGCGCTCAGCTTTGGACAGGATCTGTCCGTACTGGTTGGCAAACGGGTTGACCCTACGCCCCCTGCCCCAGATGGGATGAGCTGCGATCTCGGCAGCAGACTTGCCCTCAGACCAATCGAAGAACTTGTTCATGTTCTTGCTAGCCACCGCTTCGCCAATGGTCTGCGGAGCCTTCGGGCTCAGGATGTCGAGAGCCGCGCCCCTAGTGCGGACAAGGCCAGCGCCATCATCAACGAACTGAAGCGAACGAGCACCCTTGACCGCACCGGCAACTCCACCGACAACAGGAGCCGTAGGATCACCAGCGACGTTGAAGAAGAAGTCAAGTGCTCCGGTGCCAGCCGTGTACTTCCAGCCGACCTTGTTGCGCCAGTAGTCGGTATCAACTGCAAAGCGATCGTACTGTCGATTGATCTGGTCGCTCTCTGCTTTGGTGAACTTAGTTCCCATAAGAGAAGGAACGGCAATCCCCTTGCCGGTAGCAGCTTCAGCTGCCGAGGCGTTCATGTAGGCCTGAGCTGGAGAGATGTGTTCTGCCTCCCCGTACTGCTTACTCCACGTACTCCCCTTAAGGAACTGGTCATAGCCCTTCTGCTCCGCCTGGCCAGAAACCAAGAAGGCCGTAGCGATCGGCTGAGAGATCGCGTTCGAGTAGAGCCAGTGGGCTCCACTTGCCGTTTTGTCTACCGGCCACCAAGCAACCTTGCCAACCTTCTTGGCCTCGCCCCATCCGGGAACATTGGAGAGGGCTCCATCTGCGCTGCTGATCGTATGAGACAGCCAGCCCATGAAACCGCCGGAATCTGAGGTGGCCTGGTTCTTCGTCTCTTGCTGCTGGGCCTGAGCCTTGAGGAGATTGTCATTGAGAGTGGCAACCTGAAGCGCCATCGTAGGGTCTTGGTACAGGGCCTGCCCCGCAGCCCCAACGGAATTCTCCCACCACTTTGACATGTAAATCTCCTACATCGTTGACTGGATCTGCCTCACGAGGTTGCGGGCAGAGTCGCTGGAACCAGGCTGGTTAGCCATGAAAATGAGAGCGGGAAGGTAAGCAGCCATGTAGTCGCTGCTGGTCTGACTAGGAGTCCCGAGAGCTTCCATGCCAGCGCCAGCGCCAAGCTCGGCGCCATCAGTTACCGGAGTGTCTGGCTGATTACTGGGTTCGCCAAGTCCCGTGACGTCGGGCATGGCTTGCTGTGGATCAGGGGCGCCGAGAGCGCTCATGTCTGGACTGGGTGCTCCACCAGAAGCCATCTTGGCTCCGGACTTCTGGTCTTGGTAATCCTGGTTCTCGCCATACTGCGCATTAGGGAGCGTGGAGTTTGCCGCGCTCACAGCCTTGTCGGTTCGTTCGCTGAACTTGCCGGGGCCTGATACTGGAGTACCCATTGTTCTCCTTCAGAGAGGGGGGCGGGGCTTCCGCCCCCGTCCCTTCGAAACCTACTTCGCCATAGCCCCGCCGCCACCGGTCTGGCCGGTCATGACGACAACGTTGGAGTCCCACATCTGGGACGGCATGGCGTTGGTCTGGTGGCGAGAGTCGCCCATAGCCGAAGACTCCAGCGGCATCTGAAGATGCGGAGCGAGAGCCTGGCCCTTGAGGGTCTCCCAGTCGCCAGAGCGAGGGTGCTGAGGGAAGAGACCTGAATCGTCTGCCATTGTTCCTCCTAGTGATTTTTAAACAGGCGCCTGACGGACTGTCCTTACCGACGCCTGGGCTTGTCCAGAGCTGGACAATCCGCTCAGGAGAGACTGAAGGTCTCTACCTTGCGGAGCTGTTGACGCGCCTGTAGCTGTAGGGCCCTGAGCGCCTTGCTCAGGACCTCCGGGGGGAGTCCCGGCACCTCCACCCAAGAGGGCTGCCATCTGGTCTTCAGGCGCCCCCTCTGGGGCGCCCTGGGGCTGCTCCTTGGGCTTGAACGCCTTGAGTACTGCGCTGTGTACCGGGTCACCCTTCTCGCGTAGTTCGATGAGCTTGGCAACCTTGGCGAGAGCTTCCATCGGATCGCCGCCCTGGCCCTGTTCAGCCATTGGAAGGATCGCCTGCATGTAGCTGGAGATGCCCTGCTTGAGCGCGTCGGTGAACTGTTCGTTGTCGATCTGGGCTTGCATCTCAACGACGTCGATGCTCATAGGCAGCTGACGCTGGAAGAAGTCTCGTGAGATGAGCTGGTCTCCACGAAGCTGGAGAAGTCCAACGATCGCTCGTGCGGGGTCCTGTCCAGCGGCGAACCCGTAGGTTACGTCGATCGTGTAGTCGCCGTTGATGTCTCGGCGGGGAACGTAGGTCTCCTCGAACGGCGTTCCCTGGACCGTGCCTCGCACGGTCTTCTTGTCGGTAGGCCAAAGCTTCTGATCCATCTCGAAGCACATCTCAAGCGCGGTACGCAAGGTCTCGCCAATAACGGTCTGACCTGTAGTGACGACCGTGTTGAATCCACCCATCAGGGCCTGGACTCCACGACCGGTAATCACCGAAGCATCCATGTTTCCAGAGCGGGCTTCAGGGCTGCGAGTTCCAGTCCTGAGTTCTTGCTCTAGCATCTGCCCCTCTTGGAAGGCAGCAGAAGGGACGTCGACGCCGATACGCCGGATCTTCTCCGGAGAGTCGGTGCGGATGATCGCGTCATCTCCGAACGTCATCTTCTGCACGTCGCGAGGCACCGCGAGCGGCGCCCTCACGGTCTTCTCTGTAGCTTCCAATCCAAGGAGCGCCATGCGCGCCTTGGCGAGCTGGACCCAGATAGCGTCATCGAACGATCCACGAATCTCGTGGTCGAACCCAGGACGCCTGCCGATAGCTACGAAGATCTTGCCAAGAACGTTCGGCATGTGATCTACGATCTGATTGCCATGCTGAGGCAGATACATGATGATCTGGTCTTTGTCGATGTACTTGACGACTTCGATCTCTCGCTCTGCCCAGCCCATACTTTCCTGCCCGCCAGTCTCGTTGGACTGGAGGACTCGAAGGAGATGGGGGAACTTGGACACGAGGTGGATCGCCTCTTCGCGCCAGACCTTGCTGTACGACTTGAGCCTACCGAACAGGTCCATCTCTGGATAGACGCCCATCGGGGACTCAACCCTGATGTAAGGCATCTTCGTTTCGAAGTTAGGTTCGATCACGTAGATCGCCATGCCGTACGTAACGTAGTGGTCGGCTAGCTGGACCTGCTTACCAGCGAGGAGGCCGGACTCCTTGATGTAGTAGTTCGCGACCTTCGTCTTCTTAGCCGAGAACCCTTTGGACTTAGCCGAGGTGATGATGCTCGTAGTGCAGTTAACGCTGGGCATCGTGCCCATCACTTCAGCTACGTCGCGAGCGCTAGTGTCGATCAGGTTCGCGACGATAGGCTTAGGCCATGCGTCGGGCATACTGCCCGGGACGACGTTTTCGATGTCGCCGGATCGCACGTCATGGACGTCCCTCATCCTTTGATCTCGATCGGCGCTAGCCCGACGCAGGCTTTCGACCTTTGATTGAAGTTCGTCGAGTGACAGCATCGTTGGCTACCTCCTTGTTGTTAGGACTTCGGGACCTTCAGCTTGCTCCATGACGTAGCGCCGGGGACGCCATCGGCGGACCGGCCAGAGTATCCAAGCTTGCGCTGGAACGCAGCGTAAGAAGCTACGTCTCCGGAGCCCCATACGTCGGGGTTCGAACTAGACCGATACTTGTTGCAGCCTTCTGCGACGAGCCGCTTGTGCATGGCAGCGATCACCGGAGACTTCTTTCCGAACTTGAAGAACGTCGCGCCCGGGAAGGGCGCGTACACCGGAGCGGGCTTAGGAACAGCCTTGATAGGCGCCAGTGCACCGCTCTTGACGAGCGCGTACAGCGGCTCCCCGGGGCACGCAGTAGCGTAGCCGTCACGGTGACCCTTGATCTCGCTACCAGCGCCGTTGGCACGCATGTAAGCGATAGCGTCTCGGATTCCCTGGATCATCTCCGGGGTGGGCTTGATGTCACCCACGTTTCCAAGAAGTCCACAGACCGCGTAGTGCGCTCGGTTGAGATCCTGGTTGCCGTTGGCTCCGGTTCGCTTGTGCTTGCCTCGTCCTTCGAACACGTAGCCGTGCTGGCAGACGAGAAGGTTGTACGCGATGTCCGAGTAGTTCTCCACCTTGTTAGCGAGGTGTGCGCTACGGATCTGCTTGACCTCCGCCACGCAATCAGCGTGCGTAGCGTTAGAGACCGGAGACCCTTCGTAATGGACCTTGACGCCTAGTGCTGTCGCCTGGTCCGGTGCGGCGCTGGCGGGCCAGCCCAGTTCCGATCGTGAAACCCACTTCATATCTAACTCCACCACTCGTTTGAGCTGCCTCCTGCTGAGGCAGCACCCATGTAGTCCAGATCGATGACCACAGATCGTTGCTTGTCTCGTGCGGACTGGTATTCGTTGTTGACGTGGAACACCGACTCGATCCCGTTGACCAACTCGCGTGCTTTGGTCTCCGCGAACCACAGGGCCATTACGCAGTCCTGCTTAGCCTTGGACTGGGGGAACCAGGTGCAGAGCTGCTCTACGAACGCCTTGACTCCTTCGGCCTGAGATCGAGACGGAAGCCTGATCAGACCCTTGTCCTCTTTGGACCCGTCGAACAACATGCTCATGCTGGCGACGCCAAAGTCGATGTCGTTCTTGTTGTTGCCGGTGAAGTGCTCGCGCAGGAGCGAACCGCGACTGCCAAGGAAGTTTCGAAGGTCCCGGTTTTGCGTCACCATCAAGTTCATCGCGTTCTTCTCGATGACCCATTCGTTTACATGGTACTTAACGGTCCACTCCTTGATCTTGTCGAACAGGTCATCGGGCTTGCAGTTGGCTCGGGTCCATACATCCAGAACCCAGCGCACTCCGGTCATGCGGTCCACTCCAAGGATGATCGCTGCGGAGTGCCCTGTAATAGCCGGGTCGAATCCTCCGATGATGTACAGACCATCCATGCCGTGAGCGCGGTGCCCGGGGGCGCCGCCCTGCATAGCTCCTGCCGCTCTCATGCCATCGATCGAAGCCACGACCTTGTCGGTCGGGAAGATCGCATCCTCTACCACCTGTTCTTGCTGGTAGACCATGGACCAGTTCTGAGGCGAGCTGGTAGCTCGCCTTCGAGCTAGAGACTTTCCTGAGTGCCAGGGGTAGAGCCCGTCCTCGTTGACCTCCACCAGCTTTCTTGCTCCAAGCGATACTGGAGGCCTGTTGGTGAAGGGTGCGAGAACATGCCAGTCGTCTGGGTCTTCGGCGAACTCAAGCACGGCAGGCTGGGTGAGGTAGGTCCATGGAGACTGTTCGTCCTGCCCGTACCACTCTGGCTTTTGGATCTCGGAGTACAGCTCAACGGGAGCAAGCCGTGTACCCACAAGGAGAAGAGTTCCTCCGGGGTAAGAAAGGCGGTTGATGACCTCTCGCTGAATCCAGTCGATCTGCTTCGCGAACTCATGGGCGTTCTTTCCTGTCACGGTGTCGTCAAGGATGATGAGGTCTGCTCGGTTGCCGTAGATCTGTCCGTTCATGCCGAGCGCCTGAACGGTAGGAGTGGCCTCACCAGAGTCTCGGGTCTCGGAGTTGACGTAGATCGAGTCAGCCGTCCATGAGGCAGAGTTCGCATCAAACCCTCCTTCAGGACCGAAGTCGATCTGAAGCTTCTTGTACGCTTGGTTCGCTCCAGCGAGGCGGTCCTTCACCGCTCGCAAGAATCGCTTGGCCATCTCCTGAGTCTGAGAGACGATGATGATTCGGATGTTCGGGTCCTGGCAGACTCGGTAGGTCACGTAGTTCGTGGTGATCGTCGTGGACTTCGAGTGCTCGGGGGGGGTATTAACGATCACCATGCCAGGGTCGCCCTTAACGTACACCTGGTTCGGGTGAAGGTCCCTGGGCTCTCGTCCTTCTAGGATGTCGTACCACTGGAGCTGGTGCCAGAAGAGCTTGGTGTCTAGGTAGTCCTCGCAGAACTCAGGGAAGGCAGGCATACCTTCCCGAGCTTCCTTGGAGCCGTCTGTGGTGGACATCAGCTTGATCCGGTCGTAGTCAGCTCTGAACTGCTGATCCGACTTCTTGTAGTAAGCGAGAGTCTTGACGTGGATGCCTAGGTCTCTGCAAGCTTCAGCTACGGTCAAGCCGTCCTTGACGTAAGCAAGGATCGTGTCCTTCTTCTGTTGGGTACTCCTGTTCGTCTTCCGCCCTGGCCTCTTCCGAAGCTTGGCTTCGGACTCGTAGACCTTCCCGTCTTCGTCCACGTAGACCTTGGCCATGGTGTCCTTCCTTGGGTATCCCGTCCTTATTAAAGTCTCCAGCTCTCCGCAGCCGAGGGGCTGCGGTACATAAAAGAAGGCGGAGGGTAAGTACCGAGGTACGAGGTTCGTTGGTTAATGAGTCACTGTACGCAACCGCCCTCAGGCGGTTGCTGAGAGTGCCAGAGCTTATTAGTAGGTGACAAGCTTGACACGCTTCTGACCACTGGGCAGGGCCGCTCGCTGGGGCGACCGCCCCGGCCCCTGCCAACTCCAGACTGTGTCACAGTGTCATTAGTAGAGTAGCGCGGTTGAGGCGTCCGGCCAGACGGGGGGGTACTCAGTCTTTACCAACTCTTTACCAAATGTAACTCTGTGTGTATCGTGAGACGTCCTGTCGTCACTGTCCGTGCATGATTCTATGACAAATTTTTAGTGGGTCTCACACACACACACTCGTCCGGGATTCAACAACCCTGGGGTCTTTGTCCTAGCTTGCGCAGGTATATGGTGACACAGCGTGACATGTGTGTACATGCTGGTACATGTAGGACATGTCTGATCTGTCCCGCTCATGTGAGCACTGCTGCGCTCTGATGTACATGTATACCTATGCAGCCCAACGTATGTGTATGCATGGCAGGGCTGGACATGTCCGACTATGTGTGTATGTGTAGGTTATGTGGAGATATGTACGCAGATGCGTGTGATATGGGCGCATACAGCCGCAGATGCGTGTCTATGGGGGGATTGGACTGTCATATACCCCTATGCCCGCCATGTCCGATATGCCCTAGCCTGCCCCCCTACGTCCCGACATGTCCTACGCTCCCCTCTATACACCACGCGTTACGCATGTCGCACATGCGAGAGATGTCCGATACGCCCTGCTATGCCCCAGCGTGTCCGATATGTCTGCCAACAAGCCGGCCGATTGACTTTGCCAAACCTTTACTTGACAAGACCAGCGGACCAGAGGAAAGTCGTCCACGTCACCGACCAACGCGAAACAGGGAGCGATCATGGAAACCAAGATCCCGTACGGCGCCTACATCCTCACCGGCACGATCGTGAACGACCACGGGAGCTGGACCGAGGTTCTGATCAACTCCGCCACCTTGGCGGGGCAGGATGCCCCCGACTTTCACCTGATCGGCGATACCCGCTCGTTCTCGCTGTAGCCGAAACGCTCCCTCTGGGGAGCGTCGTCCGGGGATTATCTCCCGGGCCTGATGAGGCAGATTCCCTCGCTAGGAGTGATCGTGAACGTTCGGCTGTACGACGGAAGCGTTCGTTGCGGAGAGCACATGGATGCCAGTTCGCATGAATCCATGACCGAGGATGCTTGCACCTACTGCCCCCGCGAGCTCACCTCAGAGCGCGTTGATCAGGTGGTCGCAAGCATTCGATCCAGCGTCCGAGACGCCTACCCCTGCGACAACGAGGCGGCTCACGGAGAGAACGTCAAGGGCTGTTTCGTCTGCGCTGGTAGGCGCCACGAGGACGAGTGGAACCTTTCGCTCGAAGACGCGCTTGCTGAGGCGTACCCCGAAAACGACATTGAAATCACCAAAGGGGAGATTGTGATCACTCAGCAGGACACGGAAGACATCTTCGTGGGCTCAGGCGCTCTCAGCTACTCATGGTGGGAGGATGTAGCGCTCAAGTACCGAGTCGATGGCTCTTGGATGCTCACCGGCACGGTAGACGGGTTCAACTTCGTGATCGACCATGACCGGATCATCGAAACCGTCAAGGTCATCCGGGAAGACGCCTACGGCGCTACTCAGACCGCGATCGATGAGTGCCGACTCCTCCTTGAGATCGGCCCCGACGCCACAGACTTTGACGCCGATACGGCAGACCAAGTGCTACAGGTGGCTGCGATGGGCATGGTGACATTCGGTTAGCAGCCTCTCCCCTCTCCGCCACGGCCGCCCCTTTGGGGGCGGCCTTTTCCATGCCCTCATGTACCCCGACAGAGCCCTAGAACGCCGTTCTAAGGGCCTGACGCTCTCAGATGGTGCTAGGGGACTACCTGGCTGCTGCGGGCGGCCTACGGGCCGCCTAGAGACTTTCAAGGAATCTTCCTGCCTGGCTTGACAAGTTCTTTGGCGACACCTAAGTTCGTATCCAGCAGCAAGGAACAGCGGCAACCAGTCGAGAACGCCTTAGGGCCTAAAACAAGACCGGGAACGCGGAAACCTCGCTCAAGCACACGGGCTTGACAGACTCGCAAGAATCTGAGAGAGTAAAGCCCAGCAAGACCGCAAGACAGAAACACCAGAAAGACAAGGGCTTGACAGACTCGCAAGAATCTGAGAGAGTAAAGCCCAGCAAGAAGCGCAGGGAGGCGGGGCTGAAAGGCCCCTAGGTTGGAAGCCAGCCAAACGGAGTGCTTGATCCTTGAAAACTGAACAGAGAGCCCAAAGCCCCCGTGACCAGTCCGGGGCAGTCCAGAGCGCGGCTTACAGCCGCTAGGTGCTCCCCTGCCGCTCACGACTTCACTCCCCGCCGCTAGGCGTCTCCTATGCTGCAAGCACTGAGAATGCGAACGCCGAACGCGGGAACCGAGTGAAGTCGAACGAGCTTAAGGCGTGTACCGAACGTGGTCGGTCGCTTCTGGACTTACTCTCCTTTCTAGCCCGCCTAGTGGGTAGCGCCGTTAGGCAGGCTAGAGAGTGGTGAGGGGCAGGCATTCCCTTCCCTTCTCCGCTCTGGGAACCGACGCTAGGTCGGTTCTCGTCTCTAGGAGAGATCATGACCTACAAGGCAACGGCCGTTCCCACTCACCTGGCTAAGTCTTCCGAAGAGATCGTGGACATGATGGCCGAGCACGTGGGCCAGGAAATGATCACTACTCTTACGAACGCGGTCGGCGCGCTGGTGCGGCAACGCATCACCCTCGCTGCGGTCGGCGGTAAGAACGTCGCATTCTGGACTGGGGGCAAGCGATTCACGATGGACGCGTTCGACGCGTTCGGTCAAGCCACCACCTTGGTCCACCACAACGCCTGAGTGACAGTCCAGCTCCCGGCCCCGTAGGGTCCGGCGGTTGGCTCGGTCTACTCAGGACCGACAAGTACTAGGAGAGCAACATGATCAAGATCACCCGTACGTCGACGATCGAAGCACTCCAGAGTGCCATCGACCTGATGGGTCCCGATTACACCTACGTCACTCCCGGTGGCGAGGATGCGGCGGTTGACGTGATGTGCTCTTATGTCGATCAAGCTAAGAATGCGCCGAGCTGCATCGTCGGACACGTTCTGTACGCCCATGGCGTCACGCTGTCGGAATTGGTCCAGTACGAGGGCGAGAGCGCTCACAAGACCGCCACGGCGTTCGGCGCGTCCGAACAGGTTGGCGATATGCTCAACCGAGTGCAAGAACTCCAGGACAAAGGAGTTTCGTGGGGCGAAGCAGTGAAGGGCGCTTACATTCACATCTGTGCAGAGCACTGAGTGACAGTCCAGCTCCCGGCCCTTCGGGTCCGGTGGTTGGCTCGGCTACTCAGGCCGGTTTCGACAGTAGGAGAGATCATGGCTAACATCTTCGCTCACATCACTTGCACCCGCGTTAAGTGGGAGGCAACGGTTGAAGAGTACGCAAAGATGTCGCAGCAGACGGAAGAGGAAGTACGCGAAGAATGGTCGGATGATTCCGACTATGACGCCGCGTCGGACACGATCCGCCTAGAAGATCCCATGGAGGAGAGCGGCTGGATTGACCGCTCTTGGAGTCGGTATGTCCTTCACGACTCACGCAACGACGTTCGGCCGGTAGTGAATGTAGACGAGAGCGACACAGAGACCCTGGCCGAAGAGGTCCAGGACGTCCTTGAGTGGCTCGGCGCCTACGAGGACAACGGCGATGGCACGTTCTACGCTTCAGAAAGTGACGAACCCTACAACGACCCGTGGAGCTACCGCTACGCGGTCCACTTCACCCGCAAATTCCTGGGTTCGAACGGCTGGACCGCCGAAGAGAGCTGGATTCCTCCGACGGACATGCTCAACTGATCTGTGACCACCCTTTGTCGCCCTCCTTCGGGAGGGCGGTATTGGCGGCATCGCAGCCTAGTGATACCGAGCCATAGGAGAGATCATGTACGAAGTACAAGTTGGCCGACGTAAAGGTTCATACGCCACCCGCTACACCCTGGAAACTCACGAGCAAGCGGCCTTTTACTACCGTGGCCTGAATATCGGCAACGGATATAAGAAGAGGTTGGTAGATGTGCGGGCCAGAAAGATCATCGCTCGGTACATCTCAGACTAACTCCAGCCGAGTGACAGTCGAACCTAGGTCTAGCACCTAGGTTCTATCGGTCTACTCGGACCGACAAGTACAACCTGGGAGAGATCATGGCCAACACGATCACCACAAAAGACCTTGACAGCGCCGTACAGAACTACGTTCGCACATTGGCGTCCAGCGGCATCACCGGCGACTTCTGGATGCAAACGGGTAACAAGGTCAACGGTGTTGCGTTCCGTCTCTACATGAATGACGGAACGATTGCCCCCGGAACGGTTAGCGGATACCTCGGAATGACCAGGCGAGAGGCTTACAACATGCTTCACACTCTCGCTCGGATGGCCGCAGACGTGGCGTACTACCAGAATGAAAAGAATCTGTGAAGATAGCATGATCACTGATACCCTAGAAGAAACGACTAGGGTTCGGGAGGCAACATGTTCAAAGATGGATTCTTCATCGCGTTAGTACTGTTCATCATCCTGTTCGCAGCGTTCGTGATAAACCCGTTCTTTCACTGAGGAGACGGTATGAACATCATCATCCTGGCACTATTCCTGGTCCTACTCCTCTTGGTGCTAGGGCTGGCAGCAAAGGTCATCATGACCGTGGCGACCTTGTCGCTCAAGGGCGTCTCGTTCATCTCCGACAAGGTGGCTGGACGGCGATGACTCAAACGGTCAAATTCGCGAAGCACCGGCTCAAGCACTACCATGCCAGAAGCTACCGATACTACGGTGGCGATGCGGTCCGAGCCGGGGCAGCAGGCAGCTAGTCTGTGACCACCCTTAGCGCAGGGCTCCGGCCCTGCGTTTTGGCGGTATCACAGCCTAGTGGTACCAGAACGAGGAGAGATCATGTCTCACATTCACGTCGGTAGCAACATGCCGGGATACCTCCCTGAGGGAGACATCTACTGCACCGACACGATCGATGACGCTCTTGGCGCCCTCAGGTTCGACCTTCAGGACGCGGCAGACCACTACTTCGAACTCTGCGAGGCGGAGAATGAGAGTCAGTGGCTCAAGGGCTCGGACTGCTGTGACTGGTGCGACGTCGGTTACAACGTCGCCGCTGCGATCAACAGGATCTCAAACGGAGACGCGGCGTACAGCATGGAGAATGGGGGGGACGTTCTGTTCAACTTCTCTCCGCCTGAGGGACCAGACCTGTCCTATTGGGCCGTGCTGACTAGCGGAGAGCACGACGGCTGCGAGCTTGCCGAGGGCGAGTTCTGATGAGCACCGTGTTCATCGTCTACAGCCGCCCCCATAAGCTCAACGGAGACTTAGCGCCCCGGCGTATGTACAAGTGCTACCCGACCGCAGAATCGGCAGACAGGGCCATCCTGGCCCGCGAGGCAAGTCAGAGTGATTGGCCCGACGTAGACCGTTCGGTCTACTCGGTATGTCAGTGCAAGGTGGAAGACAGTCTGTGACCACCCTTTGTCGCCCTCCTTCGGGAGGGCGGTATTGGCGGCATCACAGCCGGGAGGAGAGATGGTGACCAATCAACGCGATCTAGTAACGGTCGCTCAACTGGCCAGAGAGCTGGGCATCGCACCCCAGACAGCTCATGGCGTGGTCAAGGAACTTCAAGGCGTTGCCGTAGATACTCGTGAAGCCTATTGGCGAGACGACATCCAGGCGGCCCTGTCCTTCAAGCACGCTAGATTGCTTGAGTTCCTGGGTTACGCGGACGCAAAAGCGTCCGACGACAAGTAGCGGGACAAAAACAATCCCAAAAGGGGAGAGATTGTGACCGACATCCCAGAAAACTGCAACGAACCGACCTGCGGCATGTGCAGTCGAGTGGATTCCGTCTACATCAATGAAGAGTGGGCCGTTGCCCAGATCATCACGTACCTGGATGACGTGGCCGTGGTGACCGACATGAATCCCGAGACAGAGGTGGAGGACTTTGAAATCGTCGTCCTCCACGTTCAGGACGGCACGGTCTCGGATTATGTGCAAGCTGGACTAGGAGACGGCCATCTGTGGCGACAGATTCACGACGAATTCTGGAACGTCCAGTCTGCGCATGATATGGTCGTCGAAGCGGTCAAGAACGGATTGATCCAGCTGTAAATCCCGTCGCTGGGCAACAGCCCAGCGCGGTGAAGGGTGCACAGAGGTGCCGAAACATAAGTAGGCGCCCATCCCCCACACAACTCGGACTTGTTCGAGTGGGATGCGTTCTTCCCTCTGTGCACTCCTCTCCGCAGCAGCGGAATGAGGGAGAGATTATGGCCGTACCCACAAAGGCTCAACAGGTCGACGCTATCGAAGCTCTACTAGGCGCCGACGACTCCGAGGGGCAGACACTCAAGCAACTAGCCACCACGATCGTGGACGGCTATCACCAGCTGCTGTCTGCCGGGCTCAAGGCTTCTACCCCGCCCCTTCATGAGGGTGTGGCGTTCAAGTCCCCACTGTCCGGCAAGGTGCACCATGTGGCCTGGTCTGACGGCAATCGAGTGTGGTTGGTAGCTAGCGGCACCCGCTACGGGTGGTTCGGCTCTGTAGACGACCCACTATGGGCCTACACAGAGCCTACGAACGCCAAAGCAGGCGCCCCTGGGGCCAACCCAGACTGGAACGTGGGAGACGTTCTCACGCTCTCTCAGAGACGTGAGCGATTCCGAGTTGTAGCCACGCACGATAAGTGCGTGCTCATGCAGAACGTAGAGACCGGCGTCATCCAGGCGGACTCAAACGACAACCTAGCCAAGTACTACCGGAAGGCATCATGACTATCGTCCTTGCCGTTGCGGTGGTGGCTCTTGCCATCACGGCGCAGGTCTACCGCATTCAGCGAAACTACTTCGCCGATGAGGTGGTGAAGCAGTACGCATGGATCGACGAGATCATTGACGAGCTGGAGGAGAAGGCCGAAGATGAGTGATTTCAAGGTCGGAGACGAGATCCAAGTTTACGACGGAACGCCTGGACGCATCGCGTTCGGGCCGTACGAGACTCCCTACGGCGGACCGATGTATCTCGTTGGCTTTGCCAACGGGACCCATCAGACCTACGGCCCCGACCAGATCTCATCAGTGCCCAAGTTCGAGATTGGCGATTTGGCCAGCGGCGATGGCCTAGTCGGGACCATCGCCGCTGGACCCTTCGATAGCCAGAGGGGACCCTGGTGGGTAGTCCTGATTATCAAGGGGTTCCACACCGTCATGGATGAAGACATGATGGAGAAGGCCTGAACGAGAAAGGGCGGGCCCTTTGGGGCCCGCCTGGTGCGTCTTCTCGGTTCGATCAACCCTGATAGTCACGCTCTACGGTGTAGTTAGCCTCTGCGGTCGACGCCACGCGTCGCCCCTCAAAGCCCTTACGGAAGTCGCTTAGGGGCTTGGTGCCCATGCGCTTACGCAGGGCCTGTACGGCCCGGCTGAGACGCTTCTTGGCTGCCTCTGAGGTGATTCCCAGCTCGTCTGCGAGCATCTCGGAGGTGTAGCCGCCGTAGTAGGACAGGAAAATCATCTGTCGCTGGGCTGTGTTCATAGTGTCGTAAGCAGCCTTGCAGTCCGAGAGCATAGCGATCATGTCGCCGGTCATGTTGGTCTGTGACTTGGCCTTGGGCTGACCATCGCCGTGGAGACCGAACGACTGCCAGTCGGTGTAATTGAACACTGACTGAAGCAGCGTCTCTACCATCTCGGCGGAGTAGATGAACGTGTCTTCCTTGTGGTAGCCATACGCCGTTGCATCCTCCGCCATGTAGTGAGTCACCACAACTTTCTTCATAAGAGACACCAGAGATCCTTCGGCGCCATCGATCATCATGCCCTTGACGGTGTTCTGCTTCTCGTAGACCCACATCCACAGGGCTTGCTCTGCATCTTCAGCGGAGTGGTGAGACGGGAACGACGCAGCGACAACGGCAACAGACTTCTTGACAAGCGGCTCAACAGCTTCGTGGTTCAACATCTCAAATCTTCCGTCCGTGGAGCATGAAGCCCCGGTCAGTAGCGAGGATCAATTCTGGATAGACGCGCTTGCCGTCATCGTAGAGAAGGCCGAAACTCTGGGTCCAGCTCACGCTGCCATCCTTGACGTAGGTGGCCTGAACTGAGTCCATGATCGACCCAACGTTTAACGTGAACCGAGGGCTCACCTTACCGCTGTACCCGAACGCCCGAGAGAGGATGCCGGGCTGGTGGGTATGTCCAAACACGAACGATTTGTCTGAACCGTAACGCTTGGAAAATTTTGTGTCCCAAGCCGAGAGCGTGGCGGCATAGCCGCCACTCTCGTGACCATGGATCGCGTAGACATTGGTCCCGATCCGAACAGGGCCCTTTTCGTAGGTCCAGCCGGACGACTTGAGGTCGAACAGGCTGTCCATCGACAGGGCATCCAGCACCGAAAGTGCTGGTGCGTACTTGGCGACGAACGATCGGAGACGAGAGTCGTGGTTGCCCTCCAGCCAGATCTTCTTGGCCTTGGGAGCCACGGTAGCCATAGCCTCTAGAAAGCCCTTACGGTAGCCGTCTATGTGCTTCTGGAGGGTAGGTGCGTAAGCCTTGGCGGTACCGACAGACCACTGACTGATGGTGTCGAAGTCGATACCATCACCGATCTGAACGATGGCGTCAGGCTGGAGTTCCTTGGCCACCTTGATCAGCTTGTCAAGCATGAGCTGATCATGGTAAGGCCATTGAATATCTGGAACCAGTAGCGTAGTCTTCATCGTCTCCCTCGTCTGTCGGTAGATCCCAATGATACCACGAGATGTGTAGGGAGTGTGAAGTGACTCAGGTCACACACACTATCAAGAATTTTTAGAGAGGAGTCCCGAGTGAAGGCTAGATACGACACCACGTGTTCGGTGTGTGAAGAGGCCATCCCCAAGGGAGGCTCTATAGAGCCGCTGTGCGGCCTGTGGATGCATCCAGGATGCAAGTCCCAAGAGCTAGCTCGGAGGCTGTCAGAGGGCCGTACAACGGCCCTCCCAGAGGCAAGGGGAGCCGCCGACGTGATGCCTACCGCAGTGAAGGTGCGTTCGGCAGCCCGCAAGGGGTGGCAGTCGAGAGGCAACGTGAAGGTAGGTTAGATGCAGGGTGCACGCTGATTTGACAGCGTGTGCTAAACTGAAACCAGAGTCGTTCAACAGGTTCTAAACAGCTTCTAGAAGCACGACCCTAGGGAGTGCTTCTAGGGTTCTAGAGAAGTAAAACACTCTAGGACTTGACACACTCTAGGAAGTGTGTACACTAGCTTCTAAGAACAACAACACAGCACTAGAAGCACGACCCTAGGGAGTGCTTCTAGAGTATTAAAGATGTTAGACACTCTAGGAAGGCCCGGCAGGGCCTTCCGTAGCGGAGAGAAGAAAATGATTACTCCGAAGTGCGATGGCATGGACACCGCAGAGTTTCAGTACCTTGACTCTGACGACATTCAGGCCGCAGGCCTGAAGGTCGGACGTGAGGAAGTTTGGCAGTTCAACAATGATCGACTTACTGAAG
>Ga0307515_10005842_pt1 | contig 24838 bp, 23 predicted proteins | sample 17_EM_MG_FD_194513 | JGI IMG/M metagenome (GOLD analysis project Ga0307515, IMG submission 194513) | Populus trichocarpa ectomycorrhiza microbial communities from riparian zone in the Pacific Northwest, United States - 17_EM | ecosystem: Host-associated > Plants > Roots > Unclassified | place... | reverse complement strand
GTCGCGCGAGTACTGGCAGCCGCCGCTGTTCCATGAGCACATCGAGAATGCGGTGGCCGAGCAGTTGCCTGGCGTCGTCTACTGGCCGTCGAGCGCCCATGGCGGTGCGTTCCCGTTTCAGCCGAACGCCGGCAGCACCTCTTACTACGGCGTCGGCGCTTACCGCCGGCCCTTGACCGACGCGCGCACCAGCGACCTGCGTTTCGCCACCGAATGCCTGGCCTTTGCGCAGGTGCCGCCGGACAGCACGCTGGCCCGCTTGCGCGCACTGAACGGCGACGTCGCCGTGCGCACCCACAGCCCGCTGTGGAAGGCCCGTGCGCCGCGCGACCTGGGTGCTGGCTGGGACTTCGACGACGTGCGCGATCACTACGTCAAGCACCTGTTCGGCGAAGACCCGATGGCCTTGCGCATGAGCGACCCGGCGCGCCACCTGGTGCTGGGCCGCGCCGCCGCCGCCGAGGCTGTCACCGCCGCATTCAGCCAATGGCGCAGTGCCGGCTCCGTGTGCCGTGGCGCGATGGTCTGGTTTCTGCGCGACCTATGGGCCGGTGCCGGCTGGGGCTACCTCGATGACCAATGTCAGCCCAAGGCCGTGTTCCATGCACTGGCCCGCGTCTGCCAACCGCTGCACCTGGGCCTCACGGACGGCGGCCTGAACGGCTTCACGCTGCACGCCGTCAACGAGCAAGATCAGGCGAGAGAAGGCACGCTCAGCGTGTCGCTCTACCGCGAGGGCGAGTGGCCCGTGGCGCAGGGCGAACGCGCGCTGCAGCTGCCAGCCCGGTCTTGCCAAGGCTGGGCGATCACCGATTGGCTCGATGGCTTCACCGATCTGTCGTGGGCCTACCGCTTCGGCCCTCCGCCAGCCGACGTTGTGGTCGCGCGCTGGCAAGGCCCGCAAGGTGCGGCCGAGCGGGTGCACTTCATCGACGTCGAGGGCCAGCCGCTGCGACGCAGCGACATCGGCCTGAGCGCCGAGGCCGGGCCTGTGGTCGACGGCGCGATCGAGGTGACGGTGCGCAGCCGCGCGGCGGCCCGCTTCGTGCATTTCGAGGTCGACGGTTGGCAGCCCGATGACGAGGGCTTCCATCTCGCACCACGCGGCGAACGGCGGCTGCGCTTCACGCCGGTGAGGCGCGCGCCCCGTCGCCCGTGGCGTGCCACGGTGTCGGCCATCAATGCGCTGGTGCCGGTGACGGTTCGCCAAGCGGGCTGACCGCGCGCATTCGGGGTCAAAAACCCGACGCAATGAAAAAGGGCGACCTCGTGGTCGCCCTGGCTCTTCAGGCCTCTCGTGACGGCCCGGGTGCCACCCCGGGCCGCTCTCCTCACTTCCAACCGTCTTGTTGCAATACCGGGTCGTCCGTGCCGCCCATGTTTTGCACGACCTTCTTGCCGAGCGTGCCCGGCGAAGCCAGCGCCGCGCTGCCGCAGCTGCCGTTGGCCGTCTTCAGGATGCTCCACAGCATCGAGCCGTCCCGCGCATTGCGGTTGGCATGGCTGCTGTTCTTCACGGCCGTCGTGTAGCGGTTCACCGAGTAGGGCAGGTTCAGCGTCGCGCCGTACTGGTTCTGCAGGTTGCGCGAGCCTTCGCACTGCGCGTCGGCGTCGTTGACCACCAGGTTCGCGCCGGACCAGCCTTCAGGCGAGGTTTCCAGCCCGATCGAGACGATGGTCTTGGATGGGAACAGCGTGCGGTAGTCGGTCCATGCAGTCACGCCGTCGTAGTGCTCGTAGCGAGCGTCGTACGACATCACGTTGACCATGTCGAAGCTGGCCGCAACCGTTGGGTAGTTCTTCGCCAGCAGCCGCTCGCGGCCGGCATTGCCACCCCAGTACGACAGCTTGCCCGCGCAGTCCGGCATGCCGGAGGTGGCGGCGATGCAGTCTGCACCGGTCGACCAGCCCGCCACCGTCAGCCAGCGGCCGCCACCGGCCATGTCCACCGCCTTGCGCATCGCCTTGCTGGCGTTGGCATAACGGTCGACATTGGCGTCGGCTTCGTAGTCGACGTCCAAGCCGTCGAAGCCCAGGTCCTTCAGCATCTGGGACAGCGCATTGATGCGCGAGCCCGAGCCTGCCTGGCCTTCACCGGCCAACCCGTCCCAGTCGTTGTAGGTCGCACCACCAACGGCCAGCACCACCTTCATGTTGCGCATGTGCAGCACGTCGATCGCGGCTTTGATGTCGCTCGGCCGGCCGTTGAAGCTCATGCCGGTGCCCGACCAGCTGTTGGCCGCGATGCCGCCCCACGAGAAGTTCGGGTTGGCGAAGGCCACCATCACGTGGCTGTAGTTGGCCGGGATACGCGCGAGCTTGCTCAGGGCATAGACCTGCGCCGGCGTCTTGCCGTCGGCATCGAACCAGTTGTCGCTCCAGCTCGGGTAGTAGCCGGCGTAGGTGCGGGTGTTCTGGTTCGCGCTCAGTGCTTCAGGCGGCAGATCGGGCGGGGGCGGCGGCGGCGGGGGAGGAGGCGGGGGCGGTGTGCCATCGCACTTGGTGGTCTTGAGCCATTCTTCGCCGCTGCCCTTCGGGCCGTTGTTGGTTGCCGGGTCCTTGTTGAGCGACTTGAGCATGGCCTTGTAGCCCTTGCCGTTCTCGGTCACCAGGTTGCCCTTGAGGTACTTGTAGTCGCCGCGCCAGGGGTCGCACGGGGCGGGCGCCGGCGGCGGTGGTGGCGGGGGAGGCGGCGTGCCAGAGCAGGCGTCGATCTGGGTCCACGGTTGGCCGCTGCCGACCGGGCCGCTGTGGGTGGTGGGGTCCTCACCCTGCGTCCACCAGTTGGCCTTGTAGCTCAGGCCGTTGCGGGTGGCCGTGTCGTCCTTGACGTAGGCGACGGCCACATCCCACGGCTGGCAGGCTGGTGCCAGCAGCTGGAAGTCGCGTACACCCGCGGCGCTGGTGGTGGCGGGCGCGAGCATGGCTGAGGCAGCCACAGCGGCTGACAAGGTGGCCAGCCAGTCCAGACGACTGGAGCGTCTGGCCGCGCTGATGGGGTTGTTCATGGCGAATTGCTCCTTCAGAGTGAACCCGGTCGGTCGGCTTTCGAACGACACGGGCAGCAGTCTGCGTCGGGGCTTTCGCCAATGTGCTCAGTTAAAACCAGTATAGAACCAGTTGCGAAGTGACTGAAGTGTAATGGGACGTTTCGAGCATCGGTGCGGCGCTCAACTTTTCTTCATTGACATGGGTGTGAAAGCGGTGCCCTCGGCGTCAATCGGCGGCAAGGCCAGAATCACTACTGGAGTGATACCACTAAGAGTCCACTTCGAGGTGGCTGACCCGACCGGAATGGCACCAGATAGCCAAGCGCGCGGCGCGCGGGCATCATCCGGCCGCGCCGCTACCGTGCGCGAAGCCCCCGGAGGATGAGCATGCTGAAGAAGATCGCGATCGTGGTCGTCGTGGCGTTGGCCGCGCTGCTGCTGTTCGCCGCGACGCGGCCCGACAGCTTCCGCGTGGAGCGCAAGGCCACCATCCAGGCGCCGCCCGAGAAGGTGTTCGGCCTGGTCAACGACTTTCATCGGTGGCCGCAATGGTCGCCGTGGGAGAAGCTGGACCCGGCGATGAAGCGCACGCTCAGCGGCACCGACTCCGGCCAGGGCGCGGTCTACGCATGGGAAGGCAACAAAGACGTCGGCTCCGGCCGGATGGAGATCAAGGAATCGGCACCCTCGTCGAAGATCCACATCCAACTCGACTTCCTGAAGCCCTTCGAAGCGCACAACCAGACCGACTTCATCCTGAGCCCGCAGGGCAGCGGCACCGAGGTGACCTGGGCGATGTACGGCAAGGCTGACTTCATGACCAAGTTGATGGGCGTGTTCTCCAGCATGGACAGCATGGTTGGCCCCGACTTCGAGAAGGGCCTGGCCAACCTGAAGACGATGGCCGAGAAGAACTGAACGTAAAGCGGGTGTGGCGACAACCTTGCCGGGCTGTATGAATCGGCAAGTGTTCGCAAACGGGCGGGCCTGCCGGTAAGCGGAGAAACAGCAGGCAAAAGCCCTGGCGTGAGTTGGCTGGGTCGGTAAATTGAAGGCTCCTTTCCACTCAATGACAGGACTTCATCCGATGCAAACCCAACGTGTTGGCAGATCTTCGACCTGGGCGCTGGCAGGCGCTTTGTCTTTGTTGGCGCTTGGCGCCGTCTCAGCCCAAGCGCAGGCACCGGCGCCCATCGACCCGGCCAAACAGCCGCCCACCGCGGCGGGGGCAGGCGCCGTTGACCTGTTCACCAAGGCAGACGTCAGCCGCGACGGCAAGTTGTCGCGTGACGAAGCCAGAGCGCTGCCAGGGGTCGGCGACAAGTTCGATGTGCTCGACAAGGACAAGGACGGTTCGCTGAGCCTGACGGAGTTCAGCGCCGGCTTCGGCAAGTAGCGGTGAGCCGGGTTCCCGAATCAGCGGGAACCCAGCAGCACCACCAGCGCGCCGGCCCCACCTTGCGGGCCTGGCGCCTGGGCGAAGGCAATCACCTCGCGACGTTGGGCCAACCAGCGTTGCACTTTCGCCTTGAGCACCGGCACCTTGCCGGGCGAACCGTGGCCCTTGCCGTGCACGACGCGCACGCAGCGGCGGCCCTGGCTGTGGGCCTGGCGAATGAAGCCGGACAGCGCTTCGCGCGCTTCGTCGCGCCGCAAGCCGTGCAGGTCGACCTCGCCTTGGATCGCCCATTGGCCGCGGCGCAGCTTGTTCAGCACGTCGATGCCGATGTCCGGCCGGCGATAGCTCAGGCCATCGTCGGTCAGCAGCAGCGTTTCGATGTCGACTTCGTCGGACAGCGCTTCGCGTAGCGCCGCCTGCTCGTCCAACTCGCGTTGGCGCGGCTCGGGCGCGGGCCGCGGTGTGGTGGGCGCCGCCTTGGGGGCGGCTTTCACCGGCTTGACCGGCCCCACCGCGTGGGCAAACACATGCCGTTCACGTTCGCGCCGTGCGGCTTCGGCGGCTTCCCGCGCACGTGCCGCGGCGGCTTCGGCCTGGGCTGCACGCATCGCGTCGCGCATGGCGCCCAGGTCTTTCAGGCTGTTGGACTTCACGATGGGGCCATTGTCGCGGTTGGGCGCCGCCTGTCCGGCCAGGGCTGCGGCCTGTCGTCCCAGTCGACCGTGTGTCGCTCGCCGCTGGGCAGGGGCGCGCACCCAGGGCTACGCTGAACCCATCCCATCCCCTCGAGCCCAGATGATCATGCGCAGCTCACCCTTCCTCTCATCGCTGTTGTTGGCCTCGGTGCTGGTCGCTGCGGCTGCTGCCACTTTGGCCATCCCGGCCGCCGCGGCGGGCGCCGGTATCGAACTGAACGACAAGCCGACGCCGGCCGACGTCGGCCTGCCGGCCTACCCGGGCGCCACGATCCGGCGCGACAAGTCCGATGACGGCGAAGGACTGAACCTGTCGCTGTGGGGCGGCTCACTGGGTTTCAAGCTGGCGCTGATGAAGTTCAGCAGCAGCGATTCGGTCGACAAGGTGGCCGGCTTTTACCGCGACGCGATGGGCCGCTATGGCACGGTGCTCGATTGCACCGGCCCGCGGCCCGCTGCACCGGCGCCGGCCGACAAGAAAGTGCTCGCCTGCAACAAGGACGACAAGGGTGAGCCCGGCGGCAAGCTCTACAAGGTCGGCACGCCGCAGCAGCAGCGTGTGGTCAGCATCAAGCCGATTGGCTCGGGGGTCGAGTTCGAACTGGTCAGGATCGAATCGAGTCAATGATCGCCGCTCGCATGGCTACAGCAGCCCCCGCTCCGCGAGCTGACCACCTGCCCGGTGCCGATGACCAGGTGGTCCAGCACCTTCACGTCGACCAGCTGCAGCGCGCTCTTCAGCGACTGGGTCAGGAACTCGTCGGCGCGTGACGGTTCGGCCACGCCCGACGGGTGGTTGTGGGCCAGGATCACTGCACCGGCGTTCAGGTCCATCGCATGGCGCACGACTTCGCGCGGGTAGACACTGGTCTGCGTGAGGGTGCCGCGAAACAGCTCGCGCCACTCGATCAGCCGGTGCTGGCTGTCGAGAAACAGCACCGCAAACACCTCGTGGCCCAGGCCACCGAGCTGCAGCGCGGCGAAGTCCTTCACCTTGGCCGGTGAATCGAAGACCGGCGCGTGCCGCAGCTGCTGCGCCAGCGCGCGGCGCGCCAGCTCCATCACCGCGGTCAACTCGGCCCGCTTGGCCGGCCCCATGCCCTTGACGCGTTTGAAGTCGTCGGCCTGGGTGTGCAGCAGGCCGGCCACGCCTTTGAAGCCGCCAAGCAGCTCGTCGGCCAGTGCCAGCACGCCCTTGCCCTTCATGCCGGTGCGCAGCAGCAATGCCACCAGTTCGGCGTCGGCCAATGCTTGCGGGCCGTGCGCCAGCAGCTTCTCGCGCGGGCGCAGCGCCGCGGGCAGGTCTTTGATCGTCATCAGTACTCCCTCGTTGTTGTTTTCGGGCCGGTCGTGGGCCGGCTCGTAAAATCAGGGGCAAAGCCTATCAATCCAACCGCTGAATGGGGATCCCCCGGAAGCGGGATCGTCGCGCCGTGAACATTGTCCAAATGGGGTCGTTCCTGACCCTGCACTACCGGCTCGCCGGCCCTGACGGGGCCGATGTGGTCAGCACCTTCAACGACAAGCCGGCCACGCTGTCGGTCGGCGCCGGCCAGCTCGCGCCGGCCATCGAGCAAAAGCTGATCGGCCTGCGAGAGGGCACCGAGGCCGCTTTTGTGCTGGCCCCGGGCGAGGCCTTCGGCGAGCGCAATGCCGAGATGCTGCAGCGGGTCAAGCGCAGCCTGCTGGCCCAGCATGGCGACCCCGAGGCCGAGTACAGCATCGGCGATGTGGTCGAATTCCCCACTCCCGACGGCACCGGCCGCTTCGCCGGCGTGGTGCGTGAATGCAGCGATGATTGGCTGCTGTTCGATTTCAACCACCCGCTGGCCGGGCAGGCCGTGACCTTCCAGGTCCGACTGATAGGGGTGCTTTGACCATGGCCATCCAACCGCATGAAGTCCTGCTGGCCGAGCCGCGTGGCTTTTGCGCCGGCGTCGACCGCGCGATCGAGATCGTCGAACGCGCGTTGACCAAGTTCGGTGCGCCGATCTATGTGCGCCACGAGATCGTGCACAACACCTACGTGGTCAACGACCTGAAGGCCAAGGGCGCGATCTTCATCGAAGACCTGGCCGATGTGCCGCCCGGCGCAACGCTGGTCTTCTCGGCCCACGGCGTGCCCAAGGCCGTGCGCTCGGAAGCAGCGCAGCGCGGCTTCCAGGTGTTTGACGCGACGTGCCCATTGGTCACCAAAGTGCACGTCGAGGTCGCCAAGCTGGCGAAAGAAGGCTTCGAGTTCATCATGATCGGCCACAAGGGCCACCCCGAGGTCGAGGGCACGATGGGCCAGCTGCTCTCGGGCATCTACCTGGTCGAAGACGTGGCCGATGTGGCCACTGCCCCGGTCACCAAGCCCGACAAACTGGCGGTGGTGACGCAGACCACGTTGAGCGTGGACGACGCGGCCGAGATCCTGGCCGCCGTCAAGGCGCGGTTCCCCAACGTGCGCGAGCCCAAGCAGCAAGACATCTGCTACGCCACGCAGAACCGGCAGGACGCGGTGAAGTTCATGGCGCCGCAGGTCGACGTGGTCATCGTCGTCGGCAGCCCGACCAGCTCGAACAGCAACCGCCTGCGTGAACTGGCCGAGCGCCTGGGCACGCCGGCCTACATGGTCGATTCGGCCGAAGACCTGCAAGAAGCCTGGCTGGACGACCGCCCGCGCGTGGGCCTGACGGCAGGTGCCTCGGCCCCCGAGGTGCTGGTCAACGCGATCGTCGACCGCCTGAAGGCGCTGGGCGCACTGGCCGTGCGCAAGCTGCCCGGCGTGGAAGAAACCATCCAGTTCCCGCTGCCGATGGGCCTGGGCGACAAGTCGATGGCCGAGTTCTCTTCATCTCGATCCTGACGGCGGCTTCGCAACCTTCTGCGACAGGCGCCCGTGAGTTTCATGCGGCGCCTTTTGTTTTATTGCTGGCATTCGCCTTCCTACAATCCGCCCCAGTTTCGCGAAAGAGATCACCATGCTCGACATCACCCTGCTGCGCAAAGACCTCGACGCCGTCGTCAAGCGCCTCGAAACCCGCAAGGCCCCGCAGCCTTACCTCGATGTGCCGGCCTACAGCGCGCTCGAAGCCGAGCGCAAGCGCCTGCAGGTGCGCACCGAAGAGTTGCAAGCCCAGCGCAACAGCCTGTCGAAGCAGGTCGGCATGGCCAAGGGCAAGGGCGAAGACGCTTCGGGCCTGATGGCGCAAGTGGCCGGCATCGCGGACGAGCTGAAGAGCGGCGCCGAGCGACTGGAAGTCTTGCAGGCAGAGATGTCGCAGATGCTGATGAGCATCCCCAACCTGCCGCACGAGAGCGTGCCGGTGGGGGCCGACGAGACCGACAACGCCGTCGTGCGCCGCTGGGGTGAACCGCGTGCCTTCGCCTTCCAGGCCAAGGACCATGTCGATGTGGGCGCGCCGCTGGGGCTCGACTTCGAGACCGGCGCCAAGCTGAGCGGCTCGCGCTTCACCTTCATGAAGGGCCCGGTCGCCCGGCTGCACCGCGCGCTTGCCCAGTTCATGCTGGACACACAGACGCAAGAGCATGGCTACACCGAGTGCTACACGCCCTACATCGTCAACCGCGAGGTGTTGGAAGGCACCGGTCAGCTGCCCAAGTTCAAGGAAGACATGTTCTGGGTGCTGCGCGGCGGCGACGAAGAACAGGCCGAGCAGTACCTGATTTCGACCTCGGAGATCTCGCTGACCAACACCGTGCGCGGCGAGATGCTGAGCGCTGACAAGCTGCCAATCAAGCTGACTGCGCACAGCCCCTGCTTCCGTTCGGAAGCCGGCTCGGCCGGGCGCGACACACGCGGCATGATCCGCCAGCACCAGTTCGACAAGGTCGAGATGGTGCAGATCGTGCACCCGGAAAAGAGCTACGAAGCGCTGGAGCAGATGACCGGCCACGCCGAGGCCATCCTGCAGAAACTCGGCCTGCCGTACCGCGTGGTGCTGCTGTGCACCGGCGACATGGGTTTCGGCTCGACCAAGACCTACGACCTCGAGGTCTGGCTGCCGGCGCAGAACACCTACCGCGAGATCAGCTCGTGCTCGAACTGCGAGGGCTTCCAGGCCCGCCGCATGGGCACGCGCTTCAAGAACGCGCAGGGCAAGCCCGAGCTGGTGCACACGCTGAACGGCTCGGGCCTGGCGGTCGGCCGGACGCTGGTGGCGGTGCTGGAAAACTACCAGCGCGCCGATGGCGGCATCGACGTGCCTGAAGCCCTTCGCTCGTACCTGGGTGGTCAAGCGGTGCTGAAGGCCGCGTGACGAACGAGTTCACTGATGGCGCTGAACTGCGCAGCGGGCTCGATGCCCTGACGACGATCGAGCGCGACCTGCTGGCCGCGCTCGCATTGGGTGCAGCACCGCGCCCGCGCGACTGGGTGGCCGAGCTGTTGGCCGCGCCGGGCGTGCGCGAGGCCGCGACCGTGCGGCCGACGCTGGACAGCGTGCGCTCTGGACTGCAATCGCTGCAGCAGGCCGGCTGGATCGAATCCAGCGAACGCAAGCCCGGCTTCTGGAGCGTGGCGACGCCTGCGCTGCCCGTGGTCTACGAGCGCCTGCTGCGCCGCGCCGAAACGCCGCTGTTGCGCGGTGCATTGGCGCGTGCCGACGGATACCCCGCGCTGGCCGCGGCCGGCCGCATCACCGGTGAGCGCCTGCCCAGCATCGAGGGCAGCCTGGCGCTGGTGCGATTGGAGCTGCTGAGTGGCGCGTCGCCCGATGCGCTGCAGACGTTGGACAAGCGCATGCCTTGGGGTGTGCAAGCCGACACGCTGATCGAGCCTGCGCTCGCACCCTGCCTGGACGACGCGCTGTTCGAGCGCCTGCACCCGCATTGGCAACGTGCGCAACTGCAGCGTGCGTGGCAAGAGTGGGTCAGTGTCTGGTTGCCGCCCGAAGCCTGGGACCTGCAAGCCTGGACCGAGAAGCTGCTCGCGCGCAGCGGCCCGGCCGACCGTGGCGCTGAACTGCTGCGTTGGGCCTATGGCGACTACCTGCTGGCCACGGGCGACACCACGCGCCTGGCCACGCTGATGCACTTGGCCGATGGCGGTGAGGTGCCAGTGCCCGTCGAGCACCTGGCCGTTCGCGCCGCCTACCAGGCCGCGATCGCCGCGCAGGCTGGTCTTTGGACCGAGGCTGAAGCGGGCTTCGACGCGGCTCTCACGACCTTGCGCCAGGCCAGCGGCAAGCGTCGCGAGCTGCTGCCGCTTTCTCTCGGCATGGTCTATGTGCTGTGCCTGCTGGCGCAGTACACGCCGGCGGCTGATGCTAAAGCCCTGAAGTACGCGCTCGCAGAGGGCGGCAAGCGCGAGCCGGTGCTCGATGGGCCGTTCGGTTTCGCCGCGCTGGCGATCCTGATCCAGCAGGGCGAGGCCCCGCGCCAGCTGCAGCCCTTCCAGCCTGCCCGTTACACCACACCCAAGCACGTCTCGCCGCTGGACTACTGGCGTTGGCTGATGCGTTCGTGGTTGAAGCAAGGCGCAATGCCTGAGCCGCTGCTGCCGGCCGAGGCCGATGCGGCCGCGCGCTTGAAAGACAAGCTGCGTGCCGCCGGGCTGACGCACCTCGAAGCCGAGTTCGACGCGGCGATGCAGGTGTTGGCCGGCGAACGCGCGCCGGCCTGGTTCTTCGTGCCCGGCACGCAAGAGCCGTGGCAGGCAGCACTGGCCGCACTCGGCGCCGTGCTGCAGCCGACGGTTGACGCCGCCACGCCTGCGGCGACAGAAGCAGCGCCGACCCGCCTGCTGTGGCTGCTCGATGTCGACGCCGACGGCCGTGTGCTCGACCTGGTCCCGCATGATCAGAAGCAGGGCGCCCGTGGCTGGAGCAAACCGAAAGAAGCATCGATCACGCGCCTTCAGCAGAGCGCCGAAGCGCTGGCACCGTATGACGCGGCCGTCGCGCGCACGATCCGGCAAGAGGCCTATGGCCGCGCGCACCGGCTGGACCTCGCCGCGGCAGTGGCCGCGCTGGTGGGTCATCCGGCCGTGGCCTTCACCGAAACACCCGAGCAGATCGTGGAGCTGACCGAAGCCGGCCCCGAACTCGACGTGGTGCAAGAGGGCGACATGCTGCGCGTGCGCATGCTGCCGCAGATGAACATCGGCCACGATGCCGCCGCGCCGCGCTGGGCCGGCAGCGCCGCTGAGCAGAAAGAGCTCGATGCGCTGCGCCTGATCTGCGTGCTGCGCGAGTCACCGCAGCGGGCGCGTCTGGTGCGGCTGACACCCTCACAAAAGCGTGTCGCGCAGTTGCTGGGCCCGAATGGCCTCGAGATTCCGCGCGAAGGCGCCGCCCAGCTGCAGCAGGTGCTGGCTGGGTTGGGCACGCACTTCCGCATCCACGCCGACGACAGCGCGACCGCACAAGCCGCGCGCGAGTTGCCCGCCGATGCGCGTCTGCGCGCCGAGCTGACACCCGTCGGCACCGGCCTGCAAGTGCGCATCGTGGCGGCGCCGTTCGGTGTCGACTACCGCGCCGAAGGCCCGCGCCTCGTGCCTGGCAGTGGGCGCGCGCGGGTCGTGGCCACGCTGCGTGGCGAGACGCTGGGCGTGCAACGCGACCTTGCCAGTGAGCAGGCGAACCTCGAAGCCGTGCTCGACGATTGCCCGATGCTGCCGACGCCTGCGCCGGGTGCGCCGTGCGAGTGGCAGATCGACGAGACCGATGCCTCGCTCGCCGTGGTCGAGGCTTTGTACCGCCTGGCCGGTGCCGTCACCCTGGACTGGCCACAAGGCCGCGCCATGCGCGTCGAAACGGCGGGGCTGAACCAGCTGGCGCTGAACGTGCACACGAAGCAGGAATGGCTGGCGGTGCAGGGCGAGTTGAAGGTCGACGAAGGCCTGGTGCTTGGGCTGCAGCAGTTGATTGGCGCCGCGGCAGCGAAGAACCGTTTCATCCCCTTGGGCGAGGGCCGCTACCTGGCGCTGACGCAAGAGCTGCGTGAGCGCCTGGGCGACCTGGCCGCGGTGGCCGAGGCCCAACGCGGCAACGCCACGCTGGCGGCCTTGCGCATCCCGACAGTCGCCGCGCCATGGCTGCAGCAGGCGCTCGAAGGCGCGCAGGTCGAATTCGACAGCGAGTTCGCGGCGCGCCTGCAGCGGCTGGACGAAGCGCGCAGCCTGGTGCCCAAGCTGCCCGCCAACCTGCAGGCCACGCTGCGGTCGTACCAGGAAGAAGGCTTCGAATGGGCGATGCGCTTGGCGCACGCGGGCCTGGGCGCCTGCTTGGCCGACGACATGGGCCTCGGCAAGACGCTGCAGGCGCTCGGCGTGCTGTTGGCGCGTGCCGCGCTCGGGCCGGCGCTGGTCGTCGCACCCACATCCTTGGTCGGCAACTGGCGCGCCGAAGCGCTGCGCTTTGCGCCTTCGCTCAACGTGCAGGTCTACGCCGAGGGCGGCCCGCCCGGTGAGCGCGAGCGCCTGATCGACGAAGCGCGCCCCGGCACGCTGCTGCTGGTGTCATACCCACTGCTGCAGATCGACGCCGAAGCGTTCGCGAAGCGCGAGTGGGGCACGTTGGTGCTCGACGAAGCGCAAGCGGTCAAGAACGCGGCGGCCAAACGCAGCCAGGCGGTGTTCGCGCTGAAAGCGGGGTTCCGCCTCGCGTTGTCCGGCACGCCAGTGGAGAACCGGTTGGGCGAGCTGTGGTCGATCATGCGCGCCTGCAACCCCGGCCTGCTCGGCAGCGCCGCGCGCTTTGCCGAGCGCTTTGCCGGCCCGATCGAGCGCCAGCGCGACAAGCATGCGCAAAAGCAGTTGCGCCGCCTGATTGCGCCTTTCGTGTTGCGCCGGACCAAAGCCCAGGTGCTGGACGACCTGCCGCCACGCACCGAGCTGGTCTTGCGTGTGCAAGCCGACGAGACCGAAGCCGCGCACTACGAAGCGCTGCGTCGCGATGCGCTGATCGCCGCCGAGCGCGCGATGGAAGGCGATGCACCTGGCCAGGCACAGCTGAACGTGCTGGCCGGCCTGACACGCCTGCGCCGCGCGGCCTGCGACCCGCGCCTGGTCAGCCCGCACCTGAGTGCCAAGGGCGCCAAGGTGCAGGCCTTTGCCGAACTGGCGACCGAGCTCGTCGCCAACGGCCACAAGGCGCTGGTCTTCAGCCAGTTCGTCGACTTCCTGACGCTGCTGCGGGAGCCACTCGATGAGGCCGGCATCCCCTACCAGTACCTCGACGGCAGCACGCCGGCGGCCGAGCGCATGAAGCGCGTCGACGCGTTCCAGGCGGGCGAGGGCGAGCTGTTCCTGATCAGCCTGAAGGCCGGCGGCTTTGGCCTCAACCTGACGGTGGCCGACTACGTCGTCATCGCCGACCCGTGGTGGAACCCAGCCGCCGAAGACCAAGCCAGCGGCCGCGCTCACCGCATCGGCCAACTGCGGCCGGTGACGGTCTACCGCTTGGTCAACCAGGGCACGCTCGAAGAAAAGATCCTGATGCTGCACCGTGACAAGCGTGAACTCGCCGACCTGCTGCTCGAGGGCACAGACGGCTCGGCGCGCCTGCCGCCGGCCGACGAACTGCTGGCTTTGATGCGCGCCGACGACGACCGCGCAGCGGCCTACGAGTAAGGCCCAGGATCTGGGCTAGAATGCGCGGCTTCACCCGGTGACCACGGGTGAATGAGAGTTCAGGAAAGGTGGCAGAGTGGTCGAATGCACCGGATTCGAAATCCGGCGTACTGGTTATCCAGTACCGAGGGTTCGAATCCCTCCCTTTCCGCCAGAACAGTCCCTCATCAGCGCAAGCTGGTGAGGGATTTTTCTTTGTGCGCCGTTGATCTGACGACGCCTTTTCTCTCACTCGCGCTGCAGTACGTGCAACCCAATGAAGGCCCGGGCCAACTGGTTCTTGCAAATGCAATGAAGCGACTGTTCTTCACCCTGATGGGGGCGGCGCTGTTCGCCATCGCCTCGTACGGCCTGGTCGAGCTGTTTGCCCTCTGGTACGGTCCCCGCTACATCAAGTCGGACTCGGACATCGGGGACGCCTTCATGGCGGCCCTTGGCTTCATGCTCGCCTGCTTGATCGGAGGCGGGGTGCTGGGCTACCGGTTCGCCAGACGCCCTTTGCGAGGCACCTGAACGCGGGCTTGCTTGACCTCCGCCAGGACGTCCCTCACCAGCGCAAGCCGGTGAGGGATTTTTCTTTAAGGTCGTGGCGGGCGATCGGTTCATACTGAGGGCTCCACTTCTTTGGAGCAGCGATGAGCAGCTACCTCATCGTCAAGATCCGCACCGCGGCGGACGGCAAGGTCACTGAAGCGCTGATGCGGCAGATGGAGTTGTCGCCTCGCGGCGATCATCTGTTGGGCCTGATGGACGAGCAGCACTGGGGCGGCCCCGGCATCGCGAACCTCATCGTCTGCGGCCACTCCGTCTACGTGGGCGTGCAGGGGCCGAAGGGCGAGTGGGCCTATGGCGACGAGGTGAAGCGCGTCGGCCCGCAGCATGAGCTGCAAAGCGTCGACGACGAGGGCCTGCGAACCTACTCGTTGAACCACCTGCCGCAGATGGGCTGACGCGCGCACCGGGCCGGTCATCCGGCGAAGCTGCAGGCCAACCCTCCACAGCGCCGGGCTGTCGCGTTCTGGGCGACGCGGCGGAGGCATCCGAGAAGACTTGACGGTTTCCAACCCCTTGGAGACCTGTCGTGACCCGTCCCGCCATCTTCCTTCTCTCTGCCTTCGCCGGCATGCTGCCGCTGGCCGGCGCCCAGGCTGCGCCTGACAACCTGGCCGCCGCCGGCGTCGCACCTTCCCAGGTTCAGGTCATGGGCCGTGCGCAGACCCTCAGCAGTGCCGAGTTCGCGGCGGTGCGTGGCGAGTACCGGCTGGCCGATGGCGGGCTGCTGGTGGTCGAGGGCCCGCGCCATCGGCCGGTGGTGGCGCTGAACGACCAGGCGCCCGTCCGGCTGGTCGCGCTGGCACCGAACCAGTTCGCCAGTGCCGACGGCGCGATGCGGCTGCACTTCAATGCGCACAGCAACGGCAATGTCGACGCCGTAACCATCACGCTCCAAACCGGCACTCACTGAGCGTCCGTCGCAGATCGCGGTGCAGGGCGGACGAAGTGGCGGTGCGGGCAGGGCCCGGCACGGTCGCCTCCATCACGGTCCTGACATTGCCCGCCGCGGTACGAGGAGGCCCCGATGAACTTGCGCCCATGCCTGATTCCGCTGCTGTTGACGCTGGCCATGGTGTCCCCGATGACGCACGCCGCTGGCGGCGGCGGCGGGGGTGGCGGCCGCAGCAGCGGCAACAGCGACCCCGACTACAACAACGCCGTCAGCGCGATCCAGGCGAAGAACTTCGAGCGGGCGATCCCGCTGTTGCAGCGTTATGTCGCGCGTACGCCGGACGATGCGAACGGCGAAAACTGGCTGGCCTATGCCTACCGCAAGTCTGGCCAGTTGGACCCGGCGTTCGAGCATTACGCCAGGGCCTTGAAGATCGACCCCAACCACCTCGGCGCTCATGAGTACGTGGGCGAGGCCTATCTGATGGCCGGCAACCTGGCCAAGGCCGAAGAGCACCTGAAGATCCTCGACAAGCTCTGCTTCCTGCCTTGCGAGGAGTACAGCGATCTGAAAACCGCCGTGGCCGCCTACCGCGCCAACCAGGGGCTGACGGCCGCCAAGCCTTGAGACCGGCTGCTGGCGCGGCCCGTCGTCGGTTTACCGTTCTTTACGCCAGCGGCAAACGCTTCTGACACGGTGCATCGACCATGGCTCTCGTCGTCACGAGAGACCCAGGAAGGAACCGCGATGAAGTCAAACACCCTGCCGACCGCCTGGCGCTATGTGGCCGCCGGCTTGGCGCTGTCGGTCGCTGCCGCGTTCGGCATCGTCAACCTCGCCTCGGCCCACAGCCGGCCCGACGCGCCGCCGCCGGCCGGCATGCACCGCGGCCCAGGCCTGGGCATGCCGGGCATGGGCCTGCCGTTGGTCGGCCCGATGATGGACCGCATGCTCGACGAGGTGCAGGCCACGCCTGCCCAGCGCGAGCAGCTGCGCCAGATCGGCCAGTCGGCCCAGGCCGACCTGAAGGCGCCTGGCGAGGCGGCGCGTGCCGACCACGCCCGGTTGGTCGAGCTGTTCGGCCAACCGACGCTGGACCCTGCCGCGATCGAGGCGCTGCGCAAGCAGATGTTGGCCCGGCACGACCAGGTCACCAAGCGCATGAACGTGGCGATGCTGGACGCCGCCCAGGTGCTGACTGTCGAGCAGCGCCAGCAACTGGCCGCACGAATGAAGCAGCATGCCGAGCACCGTGCCGAGCGCATGGGTGCTGGCGCGCCTGCAGATGCCCCCCCGCAGTGATCACGAAAGCCCTGCCATGACGTATGCTTTGACGACGGTGCGTGCACCGCGCACCGCGCGTGAAGGAGCCTTCGGCGCCTTCTCCGCCCCTGACATGAGCCCCGCCAAGCTGTTGCTGATCGATGACGACTCTCGCCTGACTTCGATGGTGGGCGAGTACCTGCGTGGTCACGGCTTCGATGTCGACACCGCCGGCTCGTTGGCTGCCGGCCGCGAGCGCCTGCGCAGCGGCCTGTACGACGCGCTGGTGCTCGACCTGATGCTGCCCGACGGCGACGGCCTCGAGATGACCCGCGAACTGCGTGGCGACGCCCGCACCCGCCGGCTGCCGCTGCTGATGCTGACCGCCCGCGGCGAGCCGATGGACCGCATCATCGGCCTGGAGATCGGCGCCGACGATTACCTGCCCAAGCCCTTCGAGCCGCGCGAGCTGCTGGCCCGCATCAAGGCGCTGTTGCGCCGCGCCGCACCCGAGCCGGCAAGCGACGAGGTGCTGCGCTTCGGCCGGCTCGAGATCGACCTTGGCGCGCGCGAAGCGCGGCTCGATGGCAAGCGCTGCGACCTCACCGGCCACCAGTTCGAGCTGCTGACGGTGTTGGCCAACAGCCCGGGCCGGGTGCTCAGCCGCGACCAGATCATGGACGCGCTGAAAGGCCACCCGATGGAGGCTTTCGACCGCTCGATCGACGTGCATGTCTCGCGCATCCGGGCGGTGATCGAAGACGACCCGAAGAACCCGAAACGAGTGCTGACCGTGCGCGGCACCGGCTACGTCTTTGCCCGCAAGCAAGACCAGGAAACGGCGGGCAATGACCACGACTGACGCGCTCGGGCGGCGCCGACCGCGCCCTTGAAATCGCTCTACCTGCGCATCTGGCTCACGGTGGTGACCGCGCTGGCGCTGTTTGCGCTGGCGTCGGGCTGGCTGGTGCAGCGCCACCTGGAGCAAGAGCGCCAGCGCGCCGAGGCCGTCATCACCGAACGCATGGCGGCGTGGGGCGACCTGATCCAGAACTCGATCCCCGGCCCCGGCGCTGGCGCCGACGAGCAGACCAATGCCTTGCGCGAGTGGTCACGCCGCCTGCGGGTGCCGCTGGCCCTGCATGACGAGCGAGGCCAGCGCATCGGGGCTTCGGAGTCGTATCTGCGCCGCGAGGCCGATGGCCCCAACGGGCCGCGCCGCCCCTTCTCGATCCACCTCGAAGATGGCCGCACCTTGTGGCTGATGCGGCCGCGGCTGCAGCGCGGCGAGCCGGGCGTGGACGGCGACCGCCCACCACCGCTGGCAATCGGCGCGGCGGTAGGCCCTGGCGGGGCCGCGTCTGGCGTGGCCGTGCGCAGCATGGGCGGCGAAGACCGGGCCGAGTTGTTGACCGGCGCGCCACCCGTGCCGCCGCCCGACGCGGTGATGGTCGTTGGGCCGGGTGGTCCTGGGGCGCCCGGCGGCGCCGGTGACCTGGGGCGTGGTGTCGGCGGCTTCCGGATCGGGATACCGCTGCCGCCGCCGGCCGCCGACTGGCTGGCCAGCCTGGGCTTGGTGGCGTTGCTGCTGATGCTGTTTCTGGCCGTGGCCGGCGGGGCCTACCCGTTCGTGCGGCGCCTGACCCGGCGGCTGGAGACACTGAAGCAAGGCGTCGAAACCTTTGGCGCCGGCGCGCTGCACCACCGCGTGTCGGCCGAAGGCGCGGACGAGGTTGCTGCGGTGGCCATCAGCTTCAACCGGGCGGCCGCGCGCATCGAGGCGCTGGTCAAGTCGAACCAGAGCCTGTTGGCCAACGCCAGCCATGAGCTGCGTTCGCCACTGGCACGCTTGAAGATGGCGGTCGCGATGCTCGACGATGCGCCTGCGTCGATGCGGGCAGGCCTGAAGCGCGAGATCGACACCAACATCGGCGAGCTCGATTCGTTGGTCGAAGAGGTGCTGTTGTCCAGCCGCCTGGACGCGGGGGTGGTGCACGACCTGGCCGAGCAGGTCGACCTCGCCGGCCTGCTGGCCGAAGAGGCGGCACGTGTCGACGCCGAGTTGACGGCCTCGCCCGAAGGCTCGTCACTGCGGGTGCGGGGCAGCGAGCGGTTGCTGCGCCGTGCAGCGCGCAACCTGCTGGAAAACGCGCGCCGTTATGGCGGCGGCGACGTCAGTGTCGAGCTGGCCGATGTGGCCAACGGCAGGGTGGCATTTCGTGTTTGTGACCGAGGGGCCGGGGTGCCCGAGGCTGAGCGCGAGCGCATCTTCGAGCCCTTCTACCGCCTGCCGGGCCACGCCGAGCGCGAAGGGGGTGTGGGCCTCGGCTTGGCCCTGGTGCGCCAGATTGCTGCGGCCCACCGGGGCGAGGTGCGCTGCGAGGCGCGCGATGGCGGCGGCAGCTGCTTCGTGATCACGCTGCCGGTACTGGCAGGCTGATCACCGGGGCGCCGGCGGCGGCCTGAGCTTCAACTGCATCAGCCCAAGCAGCGCGATGCCCGCCACCACCAGGCCCGAGGTGCAGGCGGCCCAGAAACCGCGTGCGCCCTGCAGCGCGGTCGGCGTGTTGCCCAGCAGGTCGAAAGCCATCGTGTAGCCGCCGGCGAGGCCGATGCCCCACAGGGTGCCGGCGTAGATGAACATCGGCAGCGTGGCGATGCGCCAGGCCCGCAGCACGAAGGCGGCGATGGTCTGCACGGCGTCGGCCAGGTGAAACACCACCACCCAGGCGAGCAGCGGCAGGGCCGCGGCGGCGACTGCGGCGTTGGTCGTGTACAGCGAGATCACTTGCTCGCGCATCAGGTACATCAGCGAGCCCAGCGCCGCGGCGATCGCGGCCCCCAGAAGCATGCCGTGCCAGCCGAGCTTGCGCGCGTCGGTCAGGTCGCCGGCGCCGATGCGCTGCGCCACCAGCGTGGCTGCCGCATTGGCCAGCCCGAGCGGCAGCATGAACATCAGCGAGACGATGTTGACGGCGATCTGGTGGCCGGCCACCGGCAAGGTGCCGATGCGCGAGATCAGCAGCGCCATCACGCTGAAGCCGGTCACCTCGACCAGGATCGCCATGCCCATCGGCACGCCCAGCCGCAACAGGCCCCACAAGGCCTTGCGGTTCGGCTCGTGCAGGCCCCGGCCCCAGAGCTTGAATTGGTCGTAAAAGGGGTCGCGCCGCATCAGCACCGCGGCCAGCAGCACCTGGGCCCACATGGCCACGGCGGTGGCGATGCCCGCCCCGGTGACGCCCAGCTCGGGCACGCCCAGCGAGGGCACGCCGAACACCAGCGCGGCCGACAGCGGCAGCTTCAGCACCAGGCCGCCGATCTGCAAGGCCATCACCGCTTTCGGTCGCGAGACGGCGGTGTTGAAGCCCCGGAAGACGGTGAACAACATCGAGGCCGGCAGCGCGAACGTCAGCGCCTGCAGGTAGCCGCGCACACGCTCGGCCATCTCCGGGCTGGCCTTGGCCGCCCACAAGAAGGGCTGCGGGAACAGCAGCAGCAGGCAGCCGAGCACCGACAGGGCCAGCGCCAGCCACACGGCCTGGTGCGCCTCGTCGCCGGCGGCCTCCAGCCGCTGCGCGCCGAACAGCTGGCCGGCGATCGGCGACACCGCGAGCACGATGCCCATGAAGCCGACGAAGATGGTGACGTAGGCGGCGGCGCCCACCGCGAACGCGGCCAGATCGGTCGGCGAGTGGCGGCTGACCAGCACCGTGTCGATGGTGCTGAAGGCCAGCACCGCGATCTGGCCGATGACCACCGGCCAGGCCAGCGGTGCGATGCGACGGACGTCGGTCCAGAAGTTTTGGCCGCGGCTGCCGGTTGTCATCGCCGAAATGCTGCTCACGCCGCTCTTTCGGGGGGGGGCGGCGGAAAGGTCTCGGCGGCGGGGTGGTCGATGCCCGACGAGGCGCGGGCACGCTCGGCGTAGCGGTTGAAGCGCCAAGCCTTGGCTTCGAGCGTGATGCGGCGCCAGACCAGGCGCTTTTCGCCCGGGCTCAGCATCGGCCAGTCCTGCACCTCGTCTTCGGTGCGGCCGCAGCCCTTGCAGACGGCGTCACCCTGGGCGGTGGAGCAGATGGCGATGCAGGGCGCGTCCGGCGTCTTGGCGTACCAGGCCAGCCAGGCGTCATGCGCCTTGGCCGGCATGCTGTCTTCGTCGGCCTCGTGCTCGCGGTAGTACACCATGTAGGCGTACACCTCGGCCAAGGCGCGCACTTCGGGGCAGGCCGTCACACCGTCGGGCGACGGCGAGCGCTCGCGCCACCAGTTGATGGCGAGCTCGATGTCGTGGATGTGGATGCCGGCCATGCGCGCGTGTTCGTGAAGCGCCGGCGGCCAGGGGCGGCCAGCGAGGGGAGCGCGATTCTAGGGCGGGTCCGGCAGACGCTCAGCGCGTGGCCGCAGTGGCCCCCACGCCGGGCAAGGGAAACACCAGGCAGGTGGTGGTGCCATGGGCGTAGAGCTTGCCATCGGGGCCGACGATGCGGGCCTCGGCGGTGGCCAGCTGGCGCCCGCCATGCACGACCTGGCCGATGGCCCGCAGCGGCCCGCTCTTGGCCGAAGCGGCGCGCACGATGTTCACGCTCAGCTCGGCGGTGGTGTAGCCCATGCCGACCTGCATTGTGGTGTGCACCGCGCAGCCGAGCGCCGAATCGAGCAGCGTCGCATACCAGCCGCCGTGCACCGAGCCGAGCGGGTTGTAGTGCTTCAACTGCGGCGTGCCCTGGAACACGGCCTTGCCGAACTCGACCTCGACGAGGCCGAAGTCCATCGTGTCGGCGATGTGCGGGTAGGGCAGTTCGCCGGCGAGCATTGCGTGCAGCGTCTGCAGGCCCGTCAGGCCGGCCACCTCGGCAGGGGTGGCCAGGCCGGCGCCACGGCCGGCATTCATGCGGGCTTGCAGCTCGTCGTATTGCCGGTTCCACAGATCCTGGGTCTCTTCCGGGGTCATTCCCAATCCTTTGGTTGTAGATACAATAGTTGCAGATGCAAGTCTAATCATGACACAGCCGACTGCCAACCCTGCTGCCACCTTTGCGACACCAACGGCGTCACGCCCGAGGGACTGCACCCACGACAAGCTGCGCCGTTTGATGCGGCGGCTGTCGACCCATTACGACGCGCGCTTGCGCCAGGTCGGCCTGAAGACGACCCAGTTTTCGCTGCTGGCGCGCGTGGGTTACCTGGGCCCGATACGCCCGGCCGACCTGGCCGAAGCGATGGGGCTGGACGCTTCGACGCTGACACGCAACCTGAAGCCGCTGGCCCAGGCCGGCTGGCTGACGGTGGATGCCGGCGCCGACGCCCGCAGCCGCCTGGTCAGCCTGACCGAGGCCGGCCGCGCCAAGCTGCTGGAAGCGCGCGTGCCCTGGCGCGAAGCCCAGAGCGCGTTGGCGGCACAACTCGGCGTCGAGCGCGTGACGGCGCTGCACGCACTGATCGACGAATCCCTGGCCCTGCTGCCAGCCCACGAGCCCGAAGACGGAGCCCACGATGAATGATTCTGTTGCGCCGCGCAGCGTGCCCAGCCTGCATTGGGGCTGGGTCTTGCTGGCGGCCGCTGGCACCTTTGCCTTGACGATGGGCGTGCGCCAGTCGATGGGCCTGTTCCTCGGTTCGCTCAACAGCAGCACCGGGCTCGGCCTGGCCAACATCAGCCTGGCGTTCGCCTTCGGCCAGCTGTGGTGGGGGCTGACACAGCCGTTTGCCGGCGCCTTGGCCGACAAGCTGGGCGCCGGCCGCGTGCTGTTGACTGGCATCGCACTGGTGGCGACAGGCACGGTGCTGACGCCGCTGATGAGCAGCACGCCGGGCCTGATCTTTGCGATCGGCGTGCTGGCCGCTGGTGGCGCGGGCATGGCCGGGCCAGCGGTGCTGATGTCCGCGGCGTCGCGCTTGATCCCGGCCACGCGGCGCGGCCTGGCCACCGGCATCGTCAACGCGGGTGGCTCGTTCGGCCAGTTCGTGATGGCGCCTCTGGCCGGTGTGCTGACAGGAGGTCTCGGCTGGGCCGGCGCGATGCAGGTGCTGGGCCTGCTGGTGCTGCTGGCACTGCCGGCGGCCTGGGCGTTGCGCGGCAATTCGGCGAGCGCGGCCACCACGGCGGCGGCCAAGCCGGTGTCGACCCGCGATGCGATCGGCGCCGCGCTGCGCAATCCCAGCTACCTGCTGTTGGCGGCAGGCTTCTTCGTCTGCGGTTTCCACGTGGCCTTTCTTGCCACCCACCTGCCCGGCGTGGTGGCGGCCTGCGGGCTGCCGCTGCAGTACGGCGCCTGGGCGCTGGCGGTGCTGGGCCTGTTCAACATCATCGGCAGCCTGACGATGGGCTGGGCAGTCGGCCGTTGGCGCATGAAGTCGCTGCTGTCGCTTGTCTATGCAGCGCGTGCCGTGGCGGTGCTGGCTTTCATGCTGGCGCCAAAGTCGGGCGTGGTGGTGCTGGTGTTCGCCGCCTTCATGGGCCTGACCTTCTTGTCTACCGTGCCGCCGACGGCCGGCCTGGTCGCCAAGTTCTTTGGCCTCGGCAACATGGCCACGCTGTTCGGCCTGGTGATGTTGAGCCACCAGGTCGGCGGCTTCCTCGGCGCGTGGCTGGGCGGCCGCGTGTTCGAGCGCAGTGGCAACTACGACCTGGTCTGGGTCATCGACATCGTGCTGGCGGTTGGCGCCGCGCTGATCCACCTGCCGATTCGTGAGGCCCCGTTGCAGCGCGCACCGGTGCTGGCACCGGCCTGAACAAATCAGCGCGAAACCAGGAGCCCGTCGTCGACCCAGCGGCGCAGCGCGCTGGCCACCCAGGCCGGTGCGTTGTCGCCCTGCGTGCCGGCCGCCAACTCGCACAGCGCGGCAAAGGGCTCGCCGGCGAGGCAGGCTGACAGTGCCGTGGCCTCGTCCGGTTGGATTGAGCGCCAACGGGTTTCCAGGCTCTGGCGCCAGATCAGCAGGCGGTGATCCAAGGCCTCGGGTTCGTCGGTCGCCGCCTCTTCGTCGTTCGTGAGCGTCTGCCAGATCGGCTCGACGGCCCATTGCAGCGCCAGCAGGTGTATCGAGGGGTGCGACGCAAAGCGAGCCTCAGGCCATTGCTCAGGTGGCATCGCGGCCAAGTCGGCAAACTGCAGCGGCAGGGCATCGGCCGCATCGAAGCTGCAGCCGAGCGCCCACTCCATCGCGGCCAGGTCGACCAACGCAGGGTGGGGCAGGGCATCGGGGTGGTCGGCCAGCCAGGCTTGCAGACCGTCGCCGAACCAGCGGATCGAAGGCTTGCGCGAAGGCTGGTCCGCCAGGTAGTTCAACGCCAGCTCGGCAAAGCCGTCGTCGCCCAGCACGCGGTGCAGCACCGGCAGGTTGCTGCGCAGCGCTTCGATCAGGCGAGCACGGTAGGCGTGGTGGTAGACGCCCACGCGCGGGGGCTGGCCCTTGATGGCGTGCAGCAGCGAGGTGGCGGGGGCTTCGTCGTCGGCCAGCAGCAGGGCAGCGAAGGCGCGCTGCTGGTTCAGTAGTTCCTGCATTGCAACGGAGCTCACGCTGCCAGCTCCGACGGCGTTTGCGCAGCCAAGGCAGCTGCCGATTCGCGCCGCGCACGCCCCAACTCGTCGATCAATTCGGCCAGCGGCGGGATGTGGTCGTCGCGCTCGATCATCGTCGGTACCGGGCCGAAGCGCGCGATCGTGTGGCGGTACAGATCCCACACCGCTTCGCAGACCGGGTGGTCGTGGGTGTCGATCAGGAAGCCGTCTTCGCCGGTCTCGTGGCCGGCCAGGTGGATCTGGCGCACGCGCTTGGCGGGCATCGCGTCGATGAAGGTCTTGGCATCGAAGCCGTGGTTGGTGGCGCTGACGTAGACGTTGTTGACGTCCAGCAGCAGCTCGCAGTCGGCGCGCTGGGCCAGCTCGGCAATGAACTGCCACTCGCTCATCTCGTCGGCCGACCAGGTGACGTAGCTGGAGACGTTCTCCAGCAGCAGTCGGCGGCCGAGCGCGTCTTGCGCCTGCAACACACGGTCCACGACGTGACGCAGCGCGGCCTCGGTGTAGGGCAGCGGCAGCAGGTCGTGCAGGTTGTGCTGGTCGACGCCCGTCCAGCAAAGATGGTCCGAAATCCAGGCTGGCTCGATGCGGTCGGCCATGGCACGCAGCTCGTGCAGGTAGCCCAGGTCCAACGCATCGGCACTGCCGATCGACAGCGACACGCCGTGCATCACCATCGGCACATCGCGGCGAATCGCGTCCAGGTGTGCCAGCGGTTTGCCGCCGGGCACCATGTAGTTCTCGCTGATGACCTCGAGCCAATCGACCCCGAGCTTCGGCGCCGGCGTGGCGCGAAAGTCCGTGTAGTGATCGGTTCGCAGCCCGAGGCCGAAGCCCTTCAGTTCAGACATCGCGTTATGTTCGAACGGCGGCGCTCCAACGGAGCCGCCGCTCTCCAAGTGGCGTGCGCGGATCCGGCTCTGCCGGTCCGCTGCGCGAG
>Ga0307515_10005841_pt1 | contig 24838 bp, 23 predicted proteins | sample 17_EM_MG_FD_194513 | JGI IMG/M metagenome (GOLD analysis project Ga0307515, IMG submission 194513) | Populus trichocarpa ectomycorrhiza microbial communities from riparian zone in the Pacific Northwest, United States - 17_EM | ecosystem: Host-associated > Plants > Roots > Unclassified | place... | reverse complement strand
ACTCGCGGTGCGGGTCGGTGAGCTTCTCGAGGCAGCTCGCCACGCCCTCGCGGCGCTGCTGCTCGGAGAGCGCCTCGAAGCCGTCGGGGGTGTTGTCTGCCAGTTGGTCTGCGTGTTCATCGATGTCCTCATGCGCTGGCGACATGCCACGGAGCCGGTCGAGCAGCTTGTGCCGCGCGATGCCCAGCACCCAGGTCGAGAACTTGGCGTCGCCCCGGAACGCGGCGGGCGCCCGCCACACCTGGTACAGGGTTTCGCTGACGATCTCGCTGGCCACGGCCGCATCGCCCGACTTGTGCATCGCAAACGCGTACACGCGCCGGCTCACCGATTCGTAAAGGCGGGCGAAAGCTTTCTCGTCGCGATCGGCCACCTGCTTCAGCAAGACCAGCACCTGGGCGTTGTCCAACTCCATTTGTGTCGTGCTGTTGTGTCGCGAAACCGCTGCGCGAGGTTCAATGAATTTGAGGCGTCGGATTATGGGCAGCGAAGCTCACCCAGGCGATGAACAAGCCCGCCACGCTTACCAAGCGAAACAATCAAACCGCCAATGAGAAACGCCCGGCAGACCGGGCGTCAAAAAAGAAAGCGAGCGAAGCAAAGCGCCCAGAGCAACACCGAAGCCCGGGTCTCCCGGGCCAAGGGTGGCGCCCCTTGGGGGCAGGAGCGAAGCGACTGGGGGGCTACGCTGACAAGCAAGTCTTCATGAACGCCTTGCGCTCATCGCCCTTCTTGTCCTTGGCGTCGGCATTGCAGGTCTTCATCTTTTCTTGCTGCGCGGTCTTGCCATTGGCGGCGACCGGCTTGTTGGAGAGGCAGGTCTTCATGAAGGCCTTGCGCTCGTCACCCTTCTTGTCACCGGCTTCGGCATTGCAGGTGGTCATCTTGGACTGCTGCTTGGTGGGGGCCGAAGCGGCATCGGCGGCATGCGCCGAGACGGCAAAAGCGGACGCGGCGAGAGCCAAGATGCTGATCAGATGTTTCATGGAGCTTCCTTCCCGGGGTGTAGGCATGGCGAGGAGTTCGCCGGTCGCGATTGAATCACTGCCGCACGCGCCCAGCAAGGGGTCAACGCGCGAGCAGCACTTCGCGACTACAGGATGCGCCGCGGGTGGGCGATGGCTTCGTGCGCAGCGTGCAGCCGGCGCACCAGCACGCGGATGAAGGCCTCGTCGAACAGGTGGCGGCAGTTCGGGCTGACCTGCGCCAGCGTCTCGGGTGTGAACGAGATGGTCGTGGCCGGGTCGGTGACGACCACGTTGGTGCTGTGGCGGCGCAGTTCGGGGCTGGGCGCGAGGTAGGCCATCTCACCGACCGAGGTACCGGAGCCGAGCTGGGCCACCTTGTTGCCGTCGCGGAAGACCTCGACCTCACCCTGCGCAATGATGTGGAAGCTGTTGCCCTCTTCGCCCTTGCTGTACAGCGCGTGGCCGAAATCAAAGCGCTGCCAGCGTGCGCGATGCACCACCTCCCACAACTCCACGTCGCCGAAGTTGGAGAAGAAATCGAGCGAGCGCAGCAGGTTGAAGCGCTCGGAATCAAGCACGCCTTGCAGGTGACCGCGCGGCACCTGCTGATTGGTGATGAGGCCGGAGAGCGCCTGGGCGAAGTCGTCCCAGGTGGTGTAGCGGTCGTCGGGCCGCTTGGCCACGGCGCTCAGGATCACGTTGTCGACAGCCGCCGCCACGCCCGAACGCAGCGTGCTGAGCGGCGTGGGTTCGGCGGTGTAGATCTGGTTCATCATGGCCGACTGCGAGTTCGAGTCGAACATCGGCCGGCCGGCGATCAGGTGGTAGAGCACTGCGCCGAGCGAGTACATGTCGGCACGGCAATCGAGCGTGCTGCCGTCGAGCTGCTCGGGCGACATGTAGGCCAGCGAGCCCACGCGGTAGACCTGGGTCGTCTCCGACGCCATGTTGAGCGCGCTGCCGAAGTCGCTGATCTTCACGTCGGTGATGTTGCCGTTGGTGATCACCGCCAGCAGGTTGGCCGGCTTCACGTCTCGGTGGATCAAGCCCTGGCGGTACACGTAGCCGAGCGCCATCGCGCATTTGAAGCCGATTTCGACGATCAGCTCGAGTGGCAGCAACTGGTCGGCGCGGCAATAAGGCCGCAGCGTGCTGCCGGGCACATGCTCCATCACAAGGTAGGACTCGATGGGGTCGACCACCGCGTCGTAGATCTGCACCACGTTCGGGTGCTTGAGTCGGCCGACCAAGGCGGCCTCGGCGGCGAAGAAGCGTTCGAAGTAGCGCCCGTCGGTCGGGTCGTTGGTGGCGCCGGCGCGCACACGCTTGATGGCGACGTCGCGCTGGTGGAAGTCGTCGCGGGCCAGGAAGACCTCACTGGTCGCACCTTCACCGAGGCGGCGCAGCACGGGGTACTTGCCGATCTGAGGCGGCAGGGGCAGGCCGCCAAAAGAGCTGCTGGGATAGGGTGTGAGCGAGGACATCGGAAACGGCATCTTGGCACTGTCCCGCAAGCCCTGCATGCCAAATTGGACACAAAACGTTGTGCTTATCTGGGGCTTTGTGCAGACCGTGTCCGTGTGGATGCGCCACTTAGAATCTGTCGATGATCCAAGCCAAACAGGAATTGCTGCTCGCACTGCAGGAATCCCTTGCCGAACTGAACCCCGGCAGTACCGTATCCGCCGCCTTCGAGTCGCCCAAGCAGGCGTCCCATGGCGACCTGGCCTGCACGGCCGCCATGCAGTTGGCCAAGCCGCTGAAGAAGAACCCGCGCGAGCTGGCGCAAGCACTGATCGATGCGCTGTCGCGCCGCGCGGCCGTGCAGCAATGGGTCGAGTCGATGGAGATCGCCGGCCCAGGCTTCATCAACCTGCGTCTGAAAGCGGCGGCCAAGCAGGCCGTGGTGCCTGCGGTGTTGACGACAGCAGACGCGTTCGGCCGCGGGCCGCAACAGGCGCGCCAGGTGATGGTGGAGTTCGTCTCGGCCAACCCGACCGGCCCGCTGCACGTGGGCCATGCACGCCAGGCGGCCTTGGGCGACGCGATCTGCAATCTCTTCGAAACGCAAGGCTGGAAGGTCCAGCGCGAGTTCTATTACAACGACGCAGGCGTGCAGATCGCCACGCTGGCCAGCTCGACACAGGCACGCATCAAGGGCCTGAAGCCGGGTGACGCCGGCTGGCCCGAGTCGGCCTACAACGGCGATTACATCGCCGACATCGCGGCCGACTTCATGGCCAAGAAGACGGTGAAGGCCGACGATCGCGAGTTCACCGCCTCAGGCAACCCCGACGACCTGGACGGAATCCGCCAGTTCGCCGTGGCCTACCTGCGCCACGAACAAGACCTGGACCTGCAGGCCTTCAGCGTGCGCTTCGACCATTACTTTCTCGAGTCGAGCCTGTACACCAGCGGCCGCGTCGAGCAGACGGTGGCCCGCCTGGTGGCTTCGGGCAAGACGTATGAACAAGACGGCGCGCTGTGGCTGCGCACCACCGAATACGGTGACGACAAGGACCGCGTGATGCGCAAGTCCGACGGCACGTTCACTTACTTCGTGCCCGACGTCGCCTACCACCTGAGCAAGTTCGAGCGCGGCTTCACCAAGGCGATCAACTGCCAGGGCACCGACCACCACGGGACGATCGCACGCGTGCGCGCCGGCCTGCAAGCTGCCGACATGGGCATCCCGGCCGGCTACCCCGACTACGTGCTCAACACCATGGTTCGCGTGGTAAAGGATGGCGCCGAGGTCAAGATCTCCAAGCGCGCGGGCAGCTACGTGACGCTCCGCGACCTGATCGAGTGGACCAGCAAGGATGCGGTGCGCTTCTTCCTGATCAGCCGCAAGGCCGACACCGAGTTCACCTTCGATGTCGACGTAGCCGTGAAGCAGAACGACGAGAACCCTGTTTACTACGTGCAGTACGCCCATGCGCGCATGAGCAAGGTGCTGCGCGATTGGGCCAGCGAGCGTGGCGGCGATCTGGCCGCGCTGTCGCAGGCCGATGTCTCGCTGCTGACAGCGCCGAGCGAAATCGCACTGATGCAAAGGCTCGCCGACTACCCGGAAATGCTTGCCTCGGCCGCTGCCGACCTGGCACCGCACGACGTCGCGTTCTACCTGCGCGATGTGGCTGCAGCGTTCCACAGCTACTATGCCGCCGAACGCTTTCTGCTGGACGACAACGCCGACCTCACCCGAGCCCGGCTGGCTCTGCTGGCCGCCACGCGCCAGGTGCTGCGCAATGCCCTGGCCGCGCTGGGCGTGAGCGCCCCCGACAAGATGTGATGGAGAAGGAATGAAGATGCAACGCCCCGCCAGCCCCAACCGCCGGATCCACCAGCGCGGCAACTTCGTGCTGGGCCTGATCGTTGGCCTGCTGGTCGGTCTCGCGCTCGCCCTCGGCGTGGCGCTCTACATCGCCAAGGTGCCGGTGCCTTTCATCAACAAGGTGCCGCAACGCACCGCCGAGCAGGACGCCGCCGAAACCGAGAAGAACAAGAACTGGGACCCGAACAGCGCGCTCTACGGCAAGACGCCGGTGAAGCCGAACAGCTCGGCCAGCGGCACCGTGGCCACGGCCCCGGCGGCTATCCTCCCGCCGCCCGCCAGCGGAGCCATGCCAGCCATTCCGCCTGCGATTCCGCCCGCCAAGCCACCCGTCGAAAGCACCGTGTCGACGAAACCGGGCAGTGATGCGTTGAGCTACTTCGTGCAGGCAGGTGCTTTTGGCCGCGTCGAAGATGCCGAAGCCCAGCGCGCCAAACTGGCGATGTCGGGCTGGGCGGCCAAGGTCACCGAGCGTGAACAATCCGGGCGTACCGTCTACCGCGTGCGTTTGGGCCCGTTCGACAAGAAAGAAGAAGCCACGCAAATGAAAGAAAAGCTGGAAGGCGTGGGTGTGGAATCTGCGCTGGTCCAGGTTCAGAAGTGAAGTCCTGAACTTATCTGGCGCTGCCGTACTCCACAACCGTCATTGACCTCGAATCGATACAACATGAACCGTCGCGATTTTTCAGCACAAGTGGTGAGCCTGGGTTTGGGAACGGCTGCCCTCTCGATGGGCCTGCCTGTACAGGCACAGGGTGGGCCAGTGGAGGGCACTCACTACGTTCGCCTCGGAACCCAGGTGCCGGTGAGCGCCCCGCCGGGGAAGATCGAGGTCATCGAGTTCTTCTGGTACGGCTGCCCGCACTGCAATGCCTTCGAGCCCACGCTCGATGCCTGGCAGAAGAAGCTGCCGGCCGACATCGCCTTCCGCCGCGTGCCGGTCGCCTTTCGCGAGATCTACGCGCCGCAGCAACAGATCTTTTACGCGCTGGAAGCCATGGGCAAGGTCGACGCCATGCATCGCCGCGTGTTCTACGCGATCCACAACGACCGTCAGCGCCTGGAAAAGGTCGACGAGATCGCCGCGTTCATGGAAAAGAACGGCATCGACAAGGCCAAGTTCCTGGAGGTCTTCAACTCGTTCTCGGTGCAGACCAAGGCCAAGCAGGCCACGCGTTTGGCCGAGGGCTACAAGATCGACGGCGTGCCGGCCATGGGCATCCACGGCCGCTTCTTCACCTCGGGCACACTGGCAGGCTCTCCTGAAAAGGCCCTCGCAGTGACCGAGTACCTGGTGCAGACGCTGCGCAAGGCTTGACGGTTAAAGTCGCGCGCTGAAAGGCGATTTAGCACACGCCGCGTGAGCGGCGAGCCTGCGCGAAGTCTCCCGGCTGCATGAAACTGTCGGCTAGAATGGCCTGCAAGTTTCATGCCGCAATGAACACACCACACCTCCTCCTTTCCCGCCTCGTTCCGCTCTGCGCGCTGCTGTTCGCGGCCTTCGCGATGCCCGTGCATGCAGAGAAGGCCGACCGTCTGAAGAAGATGGAAGTCGAGTCCGACCAGCCGGGCAAGGTCGATCTGCAGAACCAGATCGTCGTCTTCAACGGCAACGTGGTGGTCACTAAGGGCACGATGGTGATCCGGGCGAACCGCATCGAAGTTCGCGAAAGCCCCGAGGGCTATCAATCCGCCACCGCCATCGGGAGCACGAACCAACCCGCCAGCTTTCGGCAGAAGCGCGAAGGCGTCAACGAGTTCATCGAAGGCGAGGCCGAGCGCCTGGAATACGACAGCAAGGCCGACACCATCCGCTTCATCAACAAGGCCGCGGTGAAGCGCCTGCGCGGCAGCACCGTGGCCGATGAGGTGACGGGCGCGCTGATCACCTACGACAACACGGCGGAGCTGTTCACCGTGTCGGGCGGCACATCGGCCGCCACACCCGCCAACCCCACAGGCCGTGTGCGCGCGGTGCTCACGCCGCGGCCGGATTCGCCCGCTGCCGCTGAAGCCGCATCAGCCGCCGCGTCGGAGGCCAAGCGGTGAACGCACCGGCCCCACTCGAAGTCACCACCAGCCGGCTGGAGGCCGTGGGGCTGCAGAAGAGCTACGGCGCGCGCAAGGTAGTGAAAGACGTTCGCCTCGCCGTCAACAGCGGCGAAGTCGTCGGCTTGCTGGGCCCGAACGGCGCCGGCAAGACGACCAGCTTCTACATGATCGTCGGCCTGGTGCGGGCGGACGCGGGCGAGATCAGCATCGACGGAAAGCGCGTCGAGCGCCTGCCGATTCACCAGCGCTCGCGCCTCGGGTTGAGCTACCTGCCGCAAGAGGCTTCGATCTTTCGCAAGCTCACGGTCGAAGAGAACATCCGCGCGGTGCTCGAGCTTCAGCATGGTCCGGACGACCGCGCGCTGCCCAAGCCCACGATAGACAAGCTGCTCAACGGCCTGCTCAACGACCTGAGCATCGAGAAGCTGCGGGCGAACCCGGCGCCGTCGCTGTCGGGCGGCGAACGCCGGCGCGTCGAGATCGCGCGCGCCCTGGCAACGCAGCCGCGCTTCATCCTGCTAGACGAGCCGTTTGCCGGCGTCGACCCGATCGCAGTGCTCGAGATCCAGCGCATCATCGGATTCCTGAAGGCGCGCGGCATCGGTGTGCTGATCACCGACCACAACGTGCGCGAGACGCTGGGCATATGCGACCGCGCCTACATCATCAGCGAGGGCCGGGTGCTGGCCGAAGGCACACCTGGGGAGATCGTCGAGAACGCCGATGTTCGAAAGGTCTACCTCGGCGAACACTTTCGAATGTAGTTTTGTGACGGACCACGCAGTATGAAACCGTCATTGCAGGTACGCCTGTCACAGCACCTGGCGCTGACGCCACAGCTTCAGCAGTCCATCCGTCTGCTGCAACTTTCCACGCTCGAGCTCCACCAGGAAGTCGAGCAGATGCTGGAGCAGAACCCCTTCCTCGAAGCCGAGGAAGAGGCGGCCGCGGCCTTCGAGCCGATGACCGAGCGCATCTCGCCGTCTGAGCACGTCGCGGAACGCGAAGCCGAGCGCGTGGCCGAGCCGAACGCCGACTCTGCACCAGACGAAGTGACTCCCGGCGTCGACAGTGCCGAGTTCGGCACCACCGAACGCGAAGACTGGGAAAACGGCACCGAGCGTGACGACTTCGACGGCATCCGCGAGCTGCCCACCAGCGGCAGCAGCACCAGCAACGACAGCGATGACTTCGATCCCCACGAGCGCAACAGCGTTGGCGAGAGCCTGCAAAGCCACCTGCGCCAGCAGTTGATGGGCATGCGCCTCAGCGCCGAAGACGCAGCCGCCGTGACGGTGCTGATCGAATCGCTGAACGACGACGGCTACCTCGACGACCCGCTGGAAGAGATCGCCGCCAAACTGGCCGACGACGAAGAACAGCGCGAAGAGCTGCTCGAGCGCCTGCACTGCGCGCTCAAGTGGCTGCAGAACATGGAGCCGCTGGGCGTGGGCGCGCGCGACCTGGGCGAGTGCCTGATCCTGCAGCTGCGGGCCCAGCCGCGCAGCGAGGCGCAGATGATCGCGATCATGATCTGCAAGCAGCACCTGGAGCTGCTGGCCCGGCGCGACATGAAGAAGCTGATGGCGGCCACCGGTGCCGACGAAGAGCTCATCAAGCAGGCGCAGACGCTGATCGTCGCCACCGAACCCAAACCGGGCCGCCCCTTCGCGCGCGCCGAGGCCAACATCATCGTGCCCGACGTGATCGTGCAGAAGTCGGGCCGCAACTGGAAGGTCGTGCTCAACCCCGACGTGATGCCCAAGCTGCGCATCAATGACCTGTATGCGCAGGCCATCCGGCACAGCCGCGGCTCGCCCAACAACGGATCGGGTGCGGCGCTCAGCTCGCGCCTGCAAGAGGCACGCTGGTTCATGAAGAACATCCAGCAGCGCTTCGACACCATCCAGCGCGTATCGCAGGCCATCGTCGAGCGGCAGAAGAGCTTCTTCACCCATGGCGAGATCGCGATGAAGCCGCTGGTGCTGCGCGAAATCGCTGACGAGCTGGGGCTGCACGAGTCGACCATCTCGCGCGTGACCACGGCCAAGTACATGGCCACGATGTTCGGCACCTTCGAGCTGAAGTACTTCTTCGGCTCCTCGCTCAACACCGAAGCCGGCGGCAACGCCTCGAGCACCGCGGTGCGCGCGCTCATCAAGCAGCTCGTGGCCGCTGAAGACCTGGCCAAGCCGCTGTCGGACAGCCAGCTCTCCAAGATGCTCGAAGAGCAGGGCATTCAGGTCGCGCGGCGCACCGTCGCGAAGTACCGCGAAGCCTTGCGCATCGCGCCGGCCAACCTGCGGCGCACGATGTAATGGCCCTGCCCCTGTTCTTGCCTTGCGCAGCCGGCGTCGAAGCCTGGCTGGCCGAAGAAGTTCAACGCGTACTGCCCGATGCCCAGGTGCACACCGGTCGCGGCGGCGTCGGCGTGGACGGCACCCCGCTCGAGGTGATGGCGCTCAACCTCGAAAGCCGGCTGGCCCAGCGCGTGCTCGCCGAAGTGGCCGCCGGCCCGTATCAAAGTGAAGACGACTTGTACGCGCTGGCGCGCAGCGTCGACTGGATGCAATGGATCACGCCTGAGCACACGCTGCGCGTGGACACCACGGCGCAGCGCAGCCCGTTGCGCAGCCTGAACTTTGCCGCGCTGCGCGTCAAAGACGCCGTGTGCGACATGCTCCGCGAAGCCACCGGCGAGCGGCCGAACGTCGACACGCAGCACCCCGATCTGCAACTGGTGCTGCACCTCGGGGAGACGCATGCCTCCCTGTACGTCGACACCTCGGGTGAGTCGCTGTTCAAACGCGGCTGGCGCGAAGACAAGGGTGACGCGCCATTGAAGGAAACACTGGCTGCCGCGATGCTGGCGGCTGCCGGTTGGCAAGGCACTGCCGAGGCGGGCGGCGCGTTGCACGACCCCTGCTGTGGCTCGGGAACCATCGCCATCGAAGCCGCGCAGATCGCCTGCGGCATCGCGCCCGGCCTGAAGCGCCGCTTCGCCTTCGAGCGCCTGCTGCCGTTTGCGGATGCCGAGATGCGCGCGCAATGGCAGCGCCTGAAGAGCCATGCACAGTCGCGCATCCACGCGAGCGCCGTGCCGATCTACGCGAGCGACGTGGCGTTTCGCATGGTCGACTTCGCGCGCCGCAACGCACAGCGCGCCGGGGTCGAACAGGCCATCCAGTTCAACGGCGGCGACGCACTGGAGCGGCCCGCCCCGCAACTGCCCGACACCCTGCACGGCACGCTGATGATCAACCCGCCCTACGGCGAACGCATCGATGTCGCCGGCAAGGCGGCGCGGCCGTCAGCGCAAGACCGCGACACGCCGGACGACTTCTTCCCGCGCCTCGCCTCACACTGGAAGCGCGCCTACACGCAGCACCCCGCCGGGTGGACGGCCTGGGTGCTCAGTCCCGACATGAAGCTGCCCAGTGCCATGCGCCTGAAGGAATCACGCCGCGTGCCGATGTGGAACGGCCCGATCGAATGCCGGCTGTTCCGTTTCGATCTCGTGGCGGGCTCGGCGCGCAGCCGCCCGGCTTAGCGAGCTGACAGCGCCAAGTGAGCAAGCACCGCCAGCGGCGCCGTGTCGGCACGCAGCACGCGCGGACCGAGGCTGACGGCAGCGAACCCGGCTGACACGGCGAGCGCTTCTTCTGCCTCACTGAGGCCGCCCTCAGGTCCACTCAGAAACATCACAGCGCCTGTCGAAGGCGCCAGTGCGTTTGTCGCACGAGGGCTGAGCAAACATCGCTGCCCATCGTCGGACACTGGCAATCCATGCAGCCACTCGGCCAGCGACCGCACTGGCGCCAACTCAGGCACGCGGGTGCGGCCGCTCTGCTCGCATGCAGCCACCGCCACGCCCTGCCAATGCGCGAGGCGTTTCTCGGCGCGCTCCCCGCTCAGCCGCAGCACCGAGCGTTCGGTGAGCAGCGGCTGGATGACAGCGACGCCGAGTTCGGTGGCTTTTTCAACGAGCGCATCCATGCGTTCGTTGGCCGGCATGCCGATGGCGAGCGTGATGCGGTGCGGCAGCTCGCGATCCACGGGGTCGTGTTGGCCGACCTGCACCTGCACCTCGCTGCGGCCCATCTGCTTGACCGTGGCCTGCCACTCACCGCCTTGGCCATTGAAGAGCGTGATTTCGGCGCCGGGTTGCAAGCGCAGTACCTGCACATGGCGCGCCGGACCGGGCGGCAAGCTGATGAGGGAGTCGGCCAGAAGCGGCTGCTCCAAATAGAGGCGAACGGGCATGCGGCGAGTGTGCCTCAGCTAGAGTTGCCGCCATGAGCACGGACACCGAACGCCTGGACGAAATCAACACCTGCCACGACGCCGAACCGGCCCGCGCCGCCGAGCTGCTGCGCCAGCTGGACGCGGGCCAACTGCCAGTCGAACGCCGCCTGAACTACGCCTATCTCATCAACCACGTGTTGGGAGAAAAGCTCTCAGCTTGGGACGAGGCGTTGTCACGGCAGCAGCAACTGATCGAGCTGGCCTTGCCCAAGCCGCAACCTGCCTTGTGGCGACAGTTGGGTGCCGCCGCATTGATCGTTGGTGCTCCCGATTCGCTGACCCGTGCCACCACCGAGCTGGTGGCCACCAGCGGCGCCTTGACCGACCGCGCGCACGAGTTGCTGGCGCTCAGCGCCGCGATGTACCTGATGCCCTCCCAATCCAGCGGCGACGCGGCACAGACCGCCCTACGAGCGCTGGCGGCCATCACCGACAGCGCGTGGCCCACGCAGACCCCACTCGACGCTCAAGCCGCCGTCTGTATCAACAACATCGCCAGCGGCGTGCTGGAGCGGCCCGATGCCGACCTGCAGCTCGGCGCCTTGCGCGCCGCGCTGGCACGCAGCGCCGAGCAGGCTCAGCGCCTGTGGCAACACGCCGGCACCTGGGTACAGCACGAACGCGCGTTCTACACGCGAGCTGTCGCCTGCACGGCGCTCGGCGAACCGCATCTCGCGCTGCGCCATGCGCGGGCCGGCCTGGCGCTGCTCGATGCGCACGACAGCGCGCATAGCGAGGACGTGGACCGCGCGTTCTTGGAGCTGGAACGCTGGAATGCCTGTGCCTGGCTGGGCATGGCCGATGACGCAGCAGACGCGCTGTCCCGTGCCGACGCGCTGGCTGCGAAGTTCGGCAATGCAGGCTTGACCGCCGAGTTCGACGGCCGCCGCAGAAGACTGCCCGAGTTCAGGCACTAGCCGAAGCTAGCGCGAGAAGCGCCTGAAGAGGATGCGCACACGCCGCGTCAGCACCTGAGCGGCACGCCAGCTGGCCGTGCGTTTGACGGCTGCCTTGACACGCTCCTTGGTCGTGCGCCACCAGTTCAGCGCCCGCACGAACCACGCGAACTGCATCAGCTGGCGTTCGGTCAGCACGAACAGGCGGCCGACGAGGGCGGTGCCCAGCAGCTTCGCCGCGACGATCACGGCGAGCCCCAACGCCGCATGTCCCTTGTGGATGAGCCACAGCGCCACCAGCTTGATCGGAAACAGCAGCGTGGCCGGCACGATGAAGAGCACCAGGGCCCACCGTGGGGACACGCCTCGGATGGCGGCCTCCAACCGCGCGAGCGGTGGCCACTTCGCGAGCCACGCCATGCAGGCCGTGAGCGGCCGCCAGCCCCATTCCTCGATGAAGAGGATTGCCGCCGCAAGGATCAGCAGCACACCGCGCAGGAGACGCCGCAAGCCGTGCAGCAGGCTGCGCAGAAGGGTCATCGAGAAGAAGCCGAGCGCAGCAGGGGGAGGTCAGGCGCCAAACAGGGTGCGCCGGGCCTTTTCGGCAGCAGGCAGGCCCTTGCGATCGCGGATTTGATCGATCACGCGGGTGGCCACCTCGCGCAGCTCTTCAATGCTGTTGGCCTTGTCGACGGCCAAGGTCAGCGTAAACCCACGCAAACCCAGCTCGCTGGAAATCAGCTGCGTGAGAGCGGTGGTGAACTGGGAGTAGTCGAGGAGAGGCTCTTCAGCCGCCGCTGCAGGTGGCGTAGCCGCAGGCGCCGATGCACTGCTGGAGGCCGAGGAGTGCGAGGACCGGCTCGACGACGAGCTGGAAACCGGTGCGATCAACCCCAGCGACTGGAGAGACTCGAAATCTTCGGGCTTCACGCCAGCCACGTTGGCCAACAGCATTTCTTCGGTCTTGATACCGTCGATCAGCAGCAAGAGATTGCGTTGGCTGCGCTCTTTGACGAGCGCACGCGTCTGCATTTCAGTTCTTCCCGCATCAGTCTTGGACCAGATCACCGGCGAACTCCCGTGGATGACAACGTCGTCGCGCTTGCAAGTGTGCGTCGCTTACGCACTGCAGGACTTGTTTCGGTCCTTTCTGTGCAACGTCGTTCCACATTAGAACCGCCACGGCGCCAAGTTTTCACGATTTCCATCTGGGGCCGAAGGAATTTGACTTCCGCGTTCGCGGAATCAGGCTTTGTCACGGAGCTCCCGGCGAAGGATCTTGCCAACCGGCGTCTTCGGCAGGTCGTTGCGGAACTCGATGATCTTGGGCCGCTTGTAGCCTGTCATGTTGGCCTCGCAATAGGCCTTCACGTCGGCTTCGGTGACGGCGGGGTTGCTGCGCACGATCACCAGCTTCACCGCCTCGCCGGCCTTGGCATCGGGCACGCCCACCGCAGCACATTCGCGGATGCCGGGCATCTGCGTCACCACGTCTTCGATCTCGTTCGGGTAGACGTTGAAGCCACTCACCAAAATCATGTCTTTCTTGCGATCGACGATCTTGAAGTAGCCACGCGCGTCCACGGTTCCGATGTCGCCGGTGCGGAAGTAGCCATCGGCCGTCATCGACTTGGCCGTCTCGTCGGGGCGCTGCCAGTAGCCTGCCATCACCTGCGGGCCGCGGATGGCGATCTCGCCAGGCGTGCCGGCAGGCACCTCCTTGCCGTCGTCATCGAGCAGGGCCAGCTCGGTGCTCGGCAGAGGCAGGCCGATGGTGCCGGTGAAGGCATCGCTGTCGAGCGGGTTGCAGGTGGCGGACGGCGACGTTTCCGACAGGCCGTAGCCTTCACAGATCGGACACCCCGTCTTCTCTAGCCACAGCTTGGCGGTGGCCTGCTGGACGGCCATGCCGCCGCCGACCGAGATCTTCAAGTGGCTCCAGTCCACCGTGTTCAAGCCGGGGTGGTTGGCCATGGCGTTGAACAGCGTGTTGACCGCCGGGAAGCTGTGGATGCGCTCGCGCGACAGGTCCTTGAACACCGCCGGGATGTCGCGCGGGTTGGGGATCAGGATGTTGCAGCCGCCGGTGCGCATCGACAGCATCATGTTCGAGGTGAAACCGAAGATGTGATACAGCGGCAAGGCGCACACCGTCGTCAGCTGTTCGCCTGCGGGCACCTTCTTCAGAGCCGGCTGGTACCAGGCCTCGCTCTGCAGCGTGTTGGCCACCAGGTTGCGATGCAGGAGCACCGCGCCCTTGCTCACGCCCGTGGTGCCGCCGGTGTACTGCAGCACGGCAATGTCGGTCGGCTTGAGGTCGGGCGCGCGGTAGGCCGCCTTGCGGCCCGCTGCCACCGCGTCGTTGAAGTGCACGACGCCGGGCAGGGTGAAGGCCGGCACCAGCTTCTTCACCTTGCGCACCACGTAGTTGACGATCAGCCCCTTCGGGAAGCCGAGCATCTCGCCCATGCTGGCGAGGATGATCTTCTTCGTCGGCACCGCGGCATAACAAGCTTGCAGCGTGGCAGCAAAGTTCTCGACGATGACAATGGCCTTCGAACCCGAGTCCTTCAGCTGGTGCTCGAGTTCACGCGGCGTGTACAGCGGGTTCACGTTCACCACCACCAGGCCGGCGCGCAGGATGCCTGCCACTGCGATCGGGTACTGCGGCACGTTGGGCATCATGATGGCCACACGGTCACCCTTCTCCAGCCCCTGCGACTGCAGGTAGGCCGCAAAGGCTCGCGACTGCTCGTCGACAAGGGCAAAGCTGAAGCTCTTGCCCATGAACTTGTAGGCCGGCAGGGTTGCGTGTTTCTTGAAGGCCTCCTCGATCAGTGCTGTGAGTGACTGGTATTGATCGGGGTTGATCTGCTCAGGCACGCCCGCGGGGTATTGCTTGAGCCATGTCTTTTCCATCTTCTGCTCCGAATGCAACTCTTGCATGAAGGCGAGATTCTGACGCATAGCTGACGTGACCCACATCAGGGGTTTCGAGCGTCGAACGGTCGTGCGTTTCCATCAAACGTGAAAACGACCACACCTTGGCCTTCATGGGCCGAGTTTGCTCAGAAGTCAGAGCGGAGATTGAGCTGCTGAACAGACGCGTCATACGCCTTGCGAACCGTGTGACGCGAGAGCGCTGGCTCAGCTTGCAGCGACAAGGCGAACCTGTCCGCTTTGTGCATCCATGGTTTGCGCAAGCAGCTTGACGAGCGCATACACCGTGTCGATGTGCGGCGTCGGCGTCTCGGTGAGACGGGCCAGCTCGACGACGGCGCCGACCAGTGCATCGATCTCCGGCGCGCGGCCGGCTTCGACGTCCTGCAGCATCGAGGTCTTGTGCTTGCCGACTTTTTCGGCGCCGGCAATGCGCTTCTCGAGCGTCACACGAAACTCGATGCCCAGCTTGTTGGCCACCGCCTGCGCCTCGCGCATCATGGCCGAGGCCAGCTCACGCGTCAGAGGGTATTGGCAGATGTCGACCAGGGTCGAATGCGTCAGGCTGCTGATCGGGTTGAAGGTCAGGTTGCCCCAGAGCTTGAGCCAGATCTCGGCGCGGATGTTGTCGAGCACCGGTGACTTGAAGCCCGCCTGCGTCAGGCAGGCCGAGACGCGGTTGACGCGCTCGCTCGACGACCCGTCGAGTTCGCCGACCGGGAAGCGCTCGCCCTCGATGTGCTTCACGACACCCGGCGCGATGAGCTCTGACGCGGGATAGACCACGCAGCCGATCACGCGGCTTGCCGGAATCTTCTCGCCGACGATGCCCTTCGGGTCCACGCTGCGCACGACGCTGCCCGCGAGCACACCGCCGTGCTTGTGGAAGTACCAGTAGGGGATGCCGTTCTGCATCGTCACCACCACGGTCTCGGGGCCGAACAGCTTGGGCACGTCGTTCGCAACCGCTTCGACCTGATGGGCCTTCATCGCGAGGACGACGATGTCTTGCGGCCCCGCTGCGGCGTAGTCGTTCGTGGCCTTCACGTTGCGCGCCACCTGCTCGTCGCCTTCGGCAGAGATCAGCTTGATGCCGTTGTTGCGGATGGCATCGAGGTTGGCTCCGCGCACCATGAACGTGACGTCTTCACCGGCCAGCGCGAGCTTCGCTCCCACCAAGCCCCCGATGGCGCCAGCGCCTATGACTGCAATCTTCATGTCGAACTCCAGTTGTTGAATTCTGGTGCGAGCTCTAACCGAAACGGTTGCTGAGCTTGCCGACGCCGTCGATTTCGACTTCGATGACGCTGCCCGGTTTCATCGAACCGACACCGATCGATGTTCCGCACAGGATGACATCCCCCGGGTAGAGCGTCATGTCGAAGGAAATCAGGCTGACCAACTGTTGTACCGAGAAGCGCATGTCGCTGATCGGATAGTTCTGGCGGACCTCGCCGTTGAGCACGGTGGTCACGGTGAGTGTCGACGGGTCGAGCCCGGAAGCCACCGCCGGGCCCATCGGACAGAAGGTGTCGAAGCCCTTGGCGCGCGACCACTGCGCGAACGAAGCGTCGCGGTTGAGTATGTCGGCCACGGTCACGTCGTTGGCACAGGTGTAGCCGAACACATGCGACAGCGCCTGCGCTTCAGCCACTGCCGTGCAGGTCTTGCCGATGACGATGCCAAGCTCCCCTTCGAACACCACCTTGCCGTCACACAGCGGTTTGCGAATGGTTTCGTTGGCCGCGAGAAAGGAATTCGGCGACTTGAGCAGATACAGCGGCTCCAAGGGGACCGGCAGATTCAGCTTGGCGCCCAGCGCGTGGAAGTTGTTCCACATCGCGATGACCTTGCTCGGCTCGGAGGGCGTCAGAAGCTTCACGTCGCTCAGCGCAAAGACGGCTCCCGTCGGCTCGGACGCGCCGTACATGTCGCCCCGGCGCTGGTGCACTCTGTCGCCCTCGAGTGTCCCGAAACTGATTTGACCGGCGTGTTCGAAGCGGATCCAGCGGAGCTGCATGGTGGGGTTCTTCTCTGGTGGACCCGCCGGCCCCTGCAAAAGCGGGCCCGACGGCGTTGAACATTGTCTTTGAGTGGGCCGAGCCGATCCACTCCTTGCAATTCACACGCCCAATTCACCGCCGAGCGTTTCGGACCAGTCGAACTGAGCGCGACGCCCCGGGGTCTGTGCTGTCCAGTTCTTGGCCAGCAAGGCCTTTTTGGCTTGAATGGCGTCGACCAAAAAATCGGCGTCATAAGCTCTCAAAAGATGGGCCTGGCGGCTCTGCAGATAATGCCGAACGCACTCGGTAGTATTCGAGCTGTGGTTTAACAGCTCGTTATAGGTATTGCTGTCCCAGTGCCATCGAAAACCCAATTCATAGAATGCCGCGTTATAGGCATTCAATTCCTCATCTTGGGCGGAAGCTTGCAATCCATGGGCCATGATCTTCTCCTTTGAACTTGGCTGCCGCGGTTGATAAATCAAAATCGGCGGGCAGGTACAAAATGTAGGATCGTCGACCCATAATTGATAGTTAAAGTATTTTATCTAGATCATTCCCTGAAGGTTATGAATAGATTTTGACCGTCCTAAGGGTGGGCGGCCAGCGCCGCCCGGAGTCAGTTCAGATCACGCGCTCGGCGCGCAGCATGGCGAGGTCGTCAGCGCTGTAACCCAGCTGCGTCAGCACTTCTTCTGTGTGCTCTCCCAGCAGCGGTGAGCGCGTCACCTCGGTGGCGCTGTCCGACATCTTGATCGGGTTGCCGACCGTCAGGTACTTGCCCCGCGTAGGGTGGTCGACTTCGACGATCGTGCCGGTATTGCGCAAGGACTCGTCTTCCGCGATCTCTTTCATCGAAAGAATCGGGCCGCAGGGGATGTCGTACTTGTTCAGGATCTCCATGGCCTCGAACTTGGTCTTGGTCATGGTCCACTTCTCGATGCGCGCGAAGATGGGCTTCAGATGCAGCAGTCGCGCTGCCGGCGTGGCATAGGCCTCGTCGTCGATCCAGCCTTCTTCGCCGATCACCTTGCACACCGCTGGCCACACAGCGCCTTGCGTGATGAAGTAGATGTACGCGTTCGGGTCGGTCTCCCAGCCCTTGCACTTCAAGATCGACCCGGGCTGGCCACCGCCCGATGCATTGCCTGCGCGGGGAACGGCCTCGCCGAAAGTGCCGTCGGGGTACTGCGGGTACTCATGCATGGTGCCGGTGCGTTCCAGCCGCTGCTGGTCGCGCAGCTTCACGCGGCAGAGGTTGAGCACGGCGTCTTGCATCGGTGCCAGCACCTTCTGGCCACGCCCGGTGCTGTTGCGTTGATAGAGCGCGGCCACAATGCCCAGCGCAAGGTGGAGGCCGGTGCCACTGTCGCCGATCTGGGCGCCAGTCACCATGGGCGGGCCGTCATCGAACCCGGTGGTCGACGCCGAGCCACCGGCGCACTGCGCCACGTTCTCATAGACCTTGCACTCTTCGTACTTGCCTGGCCCGAACCCTTTGACCGAAGCCACGATCATGCGGGGGTTGAGCTTCTGGATGTGCTCCCAGGTGATGCCCATGCGGTCGAGGGCGCCGGGAGCGAAGTTCTCGACCAGCACGTCGCAGGTCTTGATCAGCGTGTCGAGCACCTCCTTGCCTTTCGGCTTCTTGGTGTCGAGCGTGATCGAACGCTTGTTGTGGTTCAGCATCGTGAAATAGAGGCTGTCCACACCGGGAATGTCGCGCAACTGGCCGCGAGTGGCATCGCCTTCGCCGGCACGTTCGACCTTGATCACGTCAGCGCCGAACCAGGCCAATAGCTGGGTACAGGTGGGGCCGGATTGGACGTGGGTGAAATCGAGAATACGAACACCGTCGAGTGCCTTGCTCATTGCTTGCTTCCAGTTGTCTTGGCCTCCATTTCTACCAGACGTTTGCGCAGCTCGCGTTCCTCGGCAAATCGGGTCGTTTCGTCGCGGACGATCGCCACGATGCCGCTGACTTTCTTGTCCGCCGAGAAGATCATCGACACCGTGAAGGCGATCGACAAGGTATGCCCGTCTTTATGCAGGGCGGGCACGCGCAAAACATCGGCACCGTATTTGGTGACGGCCGTCTCCATCGTCTTGTGATAACCGTCCCAGTGCCGTTGGCGCTGTCGCTGCGGAATGATGAGGTCCAGCGACTGGCCGAGCGCTTCGGCTTCGGTAAAACCGAAGATGCGCTCGGCAGCCTTATTCCACAACGTGATAGCGCCCTTCGCATCGCAAACCATGATCGCGTCGCCGGCTCCGGCGACGAGCTGGGTGAGATCAACGTTCGTTTGCAAAGGTAGCTCCCCAGGTATCAGACCACTTCAGACCTGTGCAGCGCGGCGATCTGCTCCTTGCTGTAGCCCAGTTCGGCGAGCACTTCATCGCTGTGTTCGCCCAGCAGCGGCGAGCCGACGACCTCGGGCTTGAAGCCCGAGAACTTGATCGGGCTGCCGATCGTGAAGTACTTGCCGCGCTCCTTGTGGTCGACTTCGACGATCGAGCCGCTCGCGCGCAGCGACTCGTCGCGCAGCAGCTCTTTCATCGACAGCACCGGTGCGCAAGGAATGTCGAACTTGCGGAAGATATCGACCGCTTCGAACTTGGTCTTGTCCTTGATGAAGTCTTCGATCGTGTCGAAGATCTTCGTGATGTGCGGCTGGCGGGCCTTGGCCGTGGTGTAGGCCGCGTCGGTCTTCCATTCCGGCTTGCCGAGCGCGTCGCAAATTGGCTCCCACGCATGGCCCTGCACCGTGAAGTAGATGTAGGCGTTGGGGTCGGTCTCCCAGCCCTTGCACTTCAGGATCCAGCCTGGCTGGCCACCGCCGCCGGCGTTGCCGCCACGGGGCGTCACCCGGTCCTTGAACGCTTCCATCTCATGCGGGTACTGTGGGTACTCCTCGAGATAGCCCACCTTCTCTAGGCGCTGCTGGTCGCGCATCTTCACGCGGCACAGGTTCAGCACGGCGTCCTGCATCGAGCAGGCGACCTTCTGGCCTTTGCCGGTCTTCTGGCGGCCGATGATGGCCGTCAGGATGCCGATGGCCAGGTGCATGCCGGTGTTGCTGTCGCCCAGCGCGGCCGCGCTGATCGTCGGCTGCGAGTTCTCGCCCTTCCACCAGCCGGTGGTGGATGCCGCGCCGCCGGCGCATTGCGCCACGTTCTCGTAGACCTTCAGGTCTTCATAGTGGTGGCCATCAGAGAAGCCCTTGACCGACGCCAGGATCATGCCGGGGTTCAGTTCCTGGATGCGCTCCCAGGTGAAGCCCATGCGGTCGAGCGCGCCGGGGCCGAAGTTCTCGACCATCACGTCGGACTCGCGGATCAGCTTCTCGAGCACTTCCTTGCCCTCGGCCGCTTTGGTGTTCAGCGTCAGCGAACGCTTGTTGCTGTTCAGCATGGTGAAGTACAGCGCGTCGGCGTTCGGGATGTCGCGCAGCTGGCTGCGTGTCACGTCACCAGCGCCGGGGCGCTCGAGCTTGATGACGTCGGCGCCGAACCAAGCCAGCATTTGTGTGCAGGCGGGGCCGGCCTGAACGTGCGTGAAATCGATGATCTTGATGCCCTTGAGTGGCAGGTCGCTCATGTCTATGCTCCTAAGTGTGGACTGGGTTACTTCTTCTTGGCGGCCTGCGGATTCAGGCTCGTGATCCGACCGCTCTCCGTACCTGCGGTTTCATCGATGACGGCGTTGATCAGCGTCGGCTTGCCGGACGACACTGCCTCCTCCAACGCCCTCGCCAGTTCCTCGGTGGTGTTGGCGAGAACGCCCACGCCGCCAAAGGCCTGCATCATCATTTCGTAGCGCGCGTTCTTGACGAACACGGTGGGCGCAACGTCACCGCCACGCGGGTTCACGTCAGTTCCCTTGTAGATGCCGTTGTTGTTGAAGACGATCACGCAAACCGGCAGGTTGTAGCGGCAGATGGTCTCGACCTCCATGCCGCTGAAGCCGAAGGCGCTGTCGCCTTCGATCGCGATCACCGGCTTGCCGGTGGTCACCGCAGCAGCGACGGCAAAGCCCATGCCGATGCCCATGATTCCCCAGGTGCCCACGTCGAGGCGCTTGCGCGGCTCGTACATGTCGACGATGCTGCGCGCGAAGTCCAGCGTGTTGGCGCCTTCGTTGACGACGATCGCATCAGGGCGCGCCTTCACGGCATTGCGGATGACGTTCAGCGCGCTGTGGAAGTTCATCGGCGAAGGCGTCTGCGCCAGCGTGGCAGCCATCTTCGACAGGTTCTTGTCCTTGCGCTCGGCCAGGCCTTGCGTCCACTCGGTCGGCGGCTTGGCCCAGTTGGAACCCATGCCCGCCACCAGCGCGGCAACGCACGAGCCGATGTCGCCAACCAGCGGCGCGGCGATCGGCACGTTGCTGTCCATCTCGGTGGGCGAGATGTCGATCTGGATGAACTGCTTCGAGTTGGGCTCGCCCCAGGTCTTGCCCTTGCCGTGCGAGAGCAGCCAGTTCAGCCGCGCGCCGACCAGCAGCACCACATCGGCCTCGGCCAGCGCGTACGAGCGGGCGGCCGATGCAGACTGGTTGTGCGTGTCGGGCAGCAGGCCCTTGGCCATCGACATCGGCAGATAAGGAATGCCGCTCTTCTCGACCAGCGCGCGAACGTCGGCATCGGCCTGCGCGTAAGCCGCGCCCTTGCCCAGCACGATCAGCGGGCGCTTGGCACCCTTTAGCAGCGTGAGTGCACGCTGAACCGAATCGGGAGCCGGGATCTGGCGCGGTGCGGGGTCCACCACCTTGATCAGCGACTTCTTGCCGGCCGCTGCATCCATCGTCTGCGCGAACAGCTTGGCCGGCAGGTCGAGGTACACACCACCCGGGCGGCCCGACAGCGCGGAGCGGATGGCGCGCGCCACGCCCACGCCGATGTCTTCGGCATGCAGCACGCGGAACGCAGCCTTGCACAGCGGCTTGGCGATTGCGAGCTGGTCCATTTCTTCGTAGTCACCTTGCTGCAGGTCGACGATCTCGCGCTCGCTCGAGCCGCTGATGAGGATCATCGGGAAGCAGTTGGTCGTGGCATTGGCCAGCGCGGTGAGGCCATTCAGAAAGCCCGGTGCAGACACCGTCATGCAGATGCCTGGCTTCTGGGTCAGAAAGCCAGCGGCAGCGGCTGCGTTGCCGGCGTGCTGCTCGTGGCGGAACGAGATGACGCGCAGACCTTCGGCTTGCGACATGCGCGTGAGGTCGGTGATCGGGATGCCGGGCAGGGCAAAGATCGTGTCGATGCCGTTGAGCTTCAGGGCGTCGATGAGCAGGTGGAACCCGTCGGTCTGTTCGCTGGCTTGGGTGTCGTTTGTCATGGTGTACGTCTCTTCGTTTTGGCTGCTACAAGGGTCGCGCAGCAACGTGCGGCAGCGACCTCCGAAGGTGGATATCGCCGCCCCGCTGGGTGCCGGGGTACGGGGTCTTGCATCGTCGGGGTATCATAGAAATCGATCCCTGTTCTCCCAATTGACCGCGGTCAATTTTCGAAAAATGGACTGCCGAGCGACCCGGTTCTGCGCCATGTTTCGTTCGCTGCAGCAGCTTCGCTGTTCGATACCCATCCCGATAAAAACGTCATTCGTGTTTCTTCGGCGCAGGACACGGCTCTATTCGGAATGATGGCTACCCCATGACCTTGCTCGCGAACCATCCCGAACGGAAAGTCATCAGCCTCCAGCTCAAGCAGAACGTGGCGCTGGAGGGTCTGAGCGAAGAAGATCGCGCTGAGCTGGAGCCGCATCTCGTCATCGTCGACTGCAACAAGGGTGAGTTCCTGCTGCACCAGGGTGTGCGCGAGATGGAGCAGTACTTCATCCTCGACGGCATCTTGAAGCGCGTCGTCTCCAACAAGGAGGGCAAGGAAATGATCCTGCGCTTCGCGGACGAGCGCGACATGGAGACGAGTTACGCCGCCATGCGCCTGGGCACGCCCACACCGTATGGCATCGTCTGCGTGACCAAGGCGCGTGTGGCCAGCTTGCCGCTGAAGGAGTGGATCGCGTTCCTGAACCGCCACGCTCCGACCAAGGAGCTGTTCGAGTACTACGTGATGCGCGGCATGAGCGAAATCATGGCCCACACCATCACACTGCATTTGCTCGACGCGCCCGGCCGCCTGGAGCGGTTCATGCGCAAGCACCCCGAACTGGTCGATCGCATTCCCAGCAAGGAACTCGCGTCCTACCTGAACCTGTCGGCCGAAACTCTGAGCCGGCTGAAGAAGCGCAGCAAGGCCTGAAGTCATTGCATCACCTGCGTGCCTGAGCTTCGGCCGATAGGATCAGTACTTGGCCGAAGCGAAGCGTCTCGAGCTCGCCATCAGGCGCAGCTGGTTGTCCACGCTCACCACACCGGCCACACCCGCCGCCACAAGTTCGGCCTGCGAACGTTCCTCGTTGTTCAGCACGATGCCTTGCAGCGTGACCTTGCCTTCGTCGGCGCTCACGGTGATGCTGATGTCGTCCGTGGCGGCGTGGTCCTTGAAGGCCACCTGAATCCGCGCTTCGAGCGTCATGTTGGCCAAGAGCGCCTTGGATTGCGGCGTCTCGGCGAACTCCGGGCGGCGCACCAGCGTCGCGATCTGTTCGACGCAGCTTTCGACCGAGATGCGGTCGGTGTTGAGCACGAGGTCGTAGAGCCGCGGGTCGCCCCAGGTCACGCCGTACAGGTCGTTCATGCGTGAGCTGTGCGCCTGGTCGCTGCGGCGAATCTCGGCTTCGGCGAACTCGGCGTCGTCTGTCTCCAGGTGTTCCATCAGCCACTCCACGCGCTTCTTCATCGAGCGCGTGACCCGCACGCACACGACGTGCGGCACCGGGCGCAGCAGGCAGGTCGCGCCCCAGCCGCGCAAGACCACGTTGCCACGGTCTGCCAGCGCGAACAGCTCTTCGGCGGTGTAGAGCGCCACGCTGCTTTGGTCCGTGGTCAGGCGCTCCACCACACCGGCCTTGCCGCCGCGCAAGCGGTGGATCAGGCTCTTGGGCACGTTCATCTTCTCCGCCACCCGATCGACGACCTCGTGGCGCATGACCGCGAGGTTCAAGGTCTGCGCGAGCTGCAGTGCGACGTCTTTGGCGAGCGAACCCATTTCCTGGGTCATTGCGATCACTGGCATGGCAGCTCCTTCGTCAGTCCACAGGGCGCTCGGCGGCGAACTCATCGGGCTTGGCTGGCTTGATCAGCGCAATGCCCTTGGAGATCAGCGGCCAGAACAGCAGCGTCAGTGCCAGCGTCGTGATGCCGCCCACCAGCGGGTTGGAGAACATGATCCCCACGTCGCCTTGCGACACCAGCATCGCCTGCCGGAAAGAGTCTTCGGCTTTGTCCCCCAGCACCAGCGCGAGAACGAGCGGCGCCAACGGGATGTCGAGCTTCTTGAAGAGGTAGCCCGCGACACCGAAGCCCAGCATGAACCAGATGTCGAGCATCGCGTTGTGAACGGTGTAGGCGCCGATGGCGCAGATGACGATGATCACCGGCGCAATGATCGAGAACGGAATGCGCAGGATCGACGCGAACAGCGGCACCGTGCTCAGCACGACGATGAGGCCGACCACGTTGCCGAGGTACATGCTGGCGATCAGGCCCCAGACGAAGTCTTTCTGTTCGACGAAGAGCAGCGGGCCAGGTTGCAGGCCCCAGATCAGCAGGCCGCCCAGCAGCACCGCCGCCGTCGGCGAGCCGGGAATGCCCAGCGCCAGCATCGGCAGCAGCGCGCTCGTGCCGGCCGCGTGCGCCGCGGTCTCGGGGGCGATCACGCCTTCCATCTCGCCGGTGCCGAACTTCGAGCCCTTGCGCGACATCTTCTTCGCCAGGCCATAGCTCATGAACGAGGCCGGTGTGGCACCGCCCGGGGTGATGCCCATCCAGATGCCGATCAGCGAGCTGCGCAGCGAGGTGACCCAGTACTGCGGCAGCTGCTTCCAGGTCTGCAGCACCACCTTCGGGTCGATCTTCGCGCTCTTGCCGGAGAACTTCAGCCCTTCTTCCATCGACAACAGGATCTCGCCAATGCCGAAGAGGCCAATGACCGCGATCAGGAAGTCGAAGCCGCGCATCAGTTCGGGCTGGCCGAAGGTCAGCCGCAGCTGGCCTGTCACGGTGTCCATGCCGACCGACGCCAGCGCGAAGCCGAACGCCATCGACACCAGGATCTTGAACGGCGACCCCTTGCCCATGCCGACGAAGCTGCAGAAGGTCAGCAGGTACACCGCGAAGAACTCAGGCGAGCCGAACTTGAGCGCGAACTTGGCCACCAGCGGTGCCAAGAAGGTGATCATGATCACCGCCACCAGCGCACCGACGAACGACGAGGTGAA
>Ga0307515_10005840_pt1 | contig 24846 bp, 30 predicted proteins | sample 17_EM_MG_FD_194513 | JGI IMG/M metagenome (GOLD analysis project Ga0307515, IMG submission 194513) | Populus trichocarpa ectomycorrhiza microbial communities from riparian zone in the Pacific Northwest, United States - 17_EM | ecosystem: Host-associated > Plants > Roots > Unclassified | place... | reverse complement strand
TAGCCGATGACCTTCCTCTTAACGTTTCGCGTGAGACCCTCCAGTCGACCAAGTTCCTCAAGCAACTAAAGAACATACTCATCAAGAGGTACATCCAGATGCTACAGAAGATGCTCGAAGACGAGCCAGAAAGGTTCAATGAAGTTCTCAAGGTCTACAATAACGTCGCCAAGCTTGGCGCTATCGAAACGCAGGACAAGTCGACGCAGAAAAAAATCGCAGCTCTCGTGCGTTTCGACTCGAACCAGCGTGACGGTATCAGCCTAGATGCGTACATCGAGCAGAGGAAGGAGGGCCAGAACCAGATCTTCTTCCTAGCCAATGTTGGTCAGACAAATGAGAACCTCAAGAAAAGTGTCTTCGTCGAGAAGTTGACGGCGAGAGGGTACGAGGTACTATTGCTGAACGACGCAATGTGAGCGGTTCGGTTTGTTTCGGGTGGCGTTATTTTTTACTGATGCGAGATGTTATAAACAGGGACGAAATCTTCGTCACCACCGTCCGGATCTGGAAGAACCTCTCGTTCCAGGATGTTGCGAAGAAGGGCCTCAAGTACGGTGATGAGAATCCCGAGACGGAGAGGGAACAACTGGAAGATTTCACCAAGCAGTACGAACCACTCATCGACTTTTTCACTAGGAAGACCGAGGGTGTCGTCAAGGAAGTCATCATCTCCAACCGTCTGGTTACCAGTCCCTGCGCGATCGTCGTCGATGCGTACGGTTACTCCGCCAACATGGAGAAACTAATTGGTAAGCCATAAACGCCTCTCACGCCACTTGTGTGTGTGTGTGTTGATTACCCATTTGTGGTATAGCCACTCAGGGACGGAAGGACGCGATGCACGACTTTGCTCGCAAGCAGCGTGTTCTCGAGGTGAACCCGCACTCACCACTGATCGAGGGCCTCCTCAAGCGTATCAAGGCGCTCCCAAGCCCCGACGATCTCGAAGATCCCGACCCAGAGGCTGAGGCAGAACTGGAGGAAGTCGCATCGATCTTGATCGACGGCGCGTTGGTCCGCAGCGGTTTCGAAATCACCAACTCGAACCTGTACGTCTTCCTTCTTCATACCCCGCATGCGCATGCGCAGTCCCTGTGCCGATCACACCCCCGCCGAACACCGAACACTTACACCGAACACTTAACAGCTTCTTTGAACGCATCGATCGTGCGCTTCGCCGGTCTCTTGGGGTGTCTGAGACGGCCCAGGCACCCTCCGACGTGGCCCCCGCACCGCCTGTGGCCACGGGTGAACCTGAGGCTGACCCAGAGGCGATTCTGCAGAGCGAGGAGTTTGTGGATTGGCAGGATATGAAGAAGCACCTCGCGGAGCCCGACTTGGCGAAGGGGTTCGACAAGACTCCGGATGAGGATGAGCCGGAGCCACCGGTGCACGATAAGGTCGAGAAGGAGACGGGGTCTGACGCGACTGACGCGACTTCGACTCCCGCCCACGATGAGCTATAGCGTCATACGTCTATAGATGATTGCGTGCTACTGTAACATGACCCAGTTAATCTTTCACTTGAATATGAATCTGATACCCGGAGGGTCAGTTAACATACTGGCATAGATAAAGACCGTCCGTGGAGCGTTCGTTACGTACGATGCCTATCAACCATGAGCTGAGTGTGCCATACTCGAAGGCCGTGATGTGCGAATATAGTATAGTGCTATGTAGTAATTGTCTCATGGAGAAACCTTGCCATGGCCTACGGTGTCAACAGGTCCAACATGATTCCAATCCCACTATCTACTGTAAGCCCGTCTCTAGACGTCCTGTGAAGCTGTGCAGTAAATGGTCAGGAGGTGCCTTGTACTGTACGTTGAGTCCCCGGTCGAATGAGTGCGTCGAAGGTGCTTACTCGGCCCAATAGCAGAGTATTAAATTACCCCGCCCGACTCCTTCCCAGTCCAGGGGCGAGCACACGAAAGAAAGCTTATACGTTAGACCTAGCCGCAGCTGAGTTGAGACAGGACTGGGCCCCGAAAACGAGGAACTGGCCGATCAGAACGTAACTTGCTACTAAATAGGAGCTAAACACAGGTCCGAAGGTTGCTATAGGTGAGTTAATGCTTGGCGATGAGTTCTATTTCATGTACGGCAATCGTACAATAAACACCCGCAATATGACTGTCTCTGCGACAGGACGTACACAGTGGATAGCGATGTAATAATATCTACAGGTTGAAAGGGAAATAACCCAACAGAGAGGGCAGGGCATACGTACTGGGTAGCAAATGTAAGATGTCGAGTACTTGTTGTAAGGATTGGCTTACCCGCTCCGTCCCTATTTTGCTGGTCACGGCTTGACGTTGTTTGGGCATCTTACTTTTACACACTCTCAGTATCCACTTACACCTGTACACTTGTCTTCTCTTATAATAAAGGGATTCGATTGTATTTCGGGTGAACAACCGGGACCATCGAGGCAACAAGTAACTACCAAAATATTCACACTTGTTGCCTCGTTCGTCTCAGTTAGTAACCCAGTCCCTTCGAAACCCTTTACAACGAAAGGGACAGGAAGTACAGGTTATAATATATACTAAGGTGGTGGATGAGGGTAAAGTAATGACTGGCCCAACAAATACCCCTCGCGGCATTTATACCTTTCCCTATAGCGACTTGCCTCGTCCGCGAATATACGCTCGTTCTGGTATCTTAATTTCGCCCTGGTTTCCGATGAAGCTCTTCCTAATCCCATGCGATATCTCAACTTCACCTGTTATTCGTCCAAAAGATGCACATGTATGTACAAGTATGGACTGCACAGAAGCCACAAGGGGCAAACGAGACGAGACGCAAGAGTCTGAATGTACTCACCCTATCGAATCCTGACTTCCGTAAGACATCAGGATATCATAACGAAAGCGGGGCACGTCGTCTTGCATTTCAACGAACGTATGTGTCGCTCCTAGTTCTTCCTGTACAAACCGAGTGACGTGAGCAGAGTGAGGATGAGAATGAAGGATAATAGACGGACCAGTTCTCGTTGTCTCGTGCTTGGCTTGGTGACAAAGTAGAATGGTCGATAGTCGAAATGGGTCTTCATATGGCTCTTGAAGCGATAGGGACTACTAAAATAATGGTTACAATCAACCCAGGCGCACTGAAGAACAAAGAGGCAGTCTTCTTCCGGGACGAAACAAGGTCCTCTTCTGGAAAAGTGTCAGTGACTCTTCGGAGATCTACAAGCTTCTTGAGATCGCGAGCACACGTGGGCTGTTGGGCGGTCTCGTTGGGGGTCGTGCGGCGAAGTACCCCGCGCCGCTGAGGAACGATGGTGAACTGCCGGGATAGCCTTGGTAATCGATATAACTCTTGATCTGAGTTGCAACACTCTCGGTTTGGAGAGAATCTTGCTGAGAACGGCCAGTGTTGGTGAAACCAGGTGTGACAAGAACGCGGACCTTGGGATGACGGTAAGCATACTCACCACGCTGAAAAATACCTGCACTTACCACAGTAGCGTCCGTGCTCGTAATTTATAAAGGCGGGTTGATCTGGTTCGATTTTGATCGCTTGAATCACCTTGTTGGTTGGAACGGTCTAGGATGTTGAAGTTGTAGCGATCAGTGTTGTTACCGACAAGGGCATTCGCGATAAATTTTAGGAATGAAGACTTTCCGACACCGAGCCCTCCAAGGAGAAGGACGATGTGTGGTGCATTCGCCTTGTGGTTCGACGACTTAATTATTCCGTCCTTGAGAGATTCTACATCGCTGGATTTTTTTGGTCAGGCCTGATCATCAAAGATGTCATTCTGACCTACTCGAAGGACATGGTAATACCCCCTCCCCCATCACTGGAATCACAGGCTGAGGAGATCCCCCACGTTAAAATATCGACAGGTTTGGATGTGACGTCACGGAGGTTTCTAGAGACGTTGAAAGAGGTGTAGGAAGGTGGACTTGGCAGCATTCGAGGAACGCGTCTGATCACGAGCTCCCCGGATCCTGGAGCAATTTGAACGTTTCCACCCCCATTCCCTCCCTCATCTCCATCGGCGAATGGGTCGATTGCGATGCCAGTTGGCTTCTTGGCGTCAGAAGCACCATCTTCGGAATCCGATTGGACGTACCCCGAGTCTTCATCTCTGTCAAAATCAAGTGCTCGGGAGCGTCCCCCGAATTCCACTTCTTCATGATCGTCATATCCTGGAGGGTGCGCTTGAGCATCGATGTCGGGGCCTCTACCAAATCCCTCTGGCTGCAGGTCCGAAGGAATTCGACCCAGTTTATCCTTCGCGGCTTCAGGTGCACCACCTCTCTGCAAAATTCGTACGCTGGGCAGATCGCCCTTCATATAGGCGCAATGAAGTGCGGTGAGCCCATTGACATCAGAAATAGCGAGATCGATGGACCAGTCGACGAGGTGGCGGAGAAGGGAAGGGTACTCGTAGAGGATGGCCAGATGTGCGAGAGTCTGGCTGTATTCATTCGTCGCAGACACGATCTCGCCGAAGTTAGGTCGCGCTTGAATGCTGCTAAGGGCATGCACCAGGCCGGCTTCGATTGGGTTCTGGCTCCTCCCTTGGAGGATTTGGTTCCCCTGGGGTCCGGAGAGAGCCGCAAAGAGGGCCTGTAATACTGGGGCGAATTCTGGATATGCTTCTCCTTGAATCCGCATAAGTATCGGAAGTCTTCATTCAAATAAATATCGGAGCTGGTGTACACGCGAGAAACTTACAATTGATCCTGGTCTTTGAAGTACCGAAACTTTGCGATACTGGTTCCGTACTCATCCGCATTTGGCTGCGGATCCTTTGAGAGTGTAACGTCGACGAGACCTGGCGTCTCTACGGGAGGCAAATGGCAGGAAAGAAGGGTTGCAGAGGAGAAAGTCTGAGAAACCTGATTAGAAGGGCTCGAAAGGTGTTTCCATGGTGCTTACTGTTGCTACGACAGCGGTCCCAAATCTCGCGAATAGAGGGATGAGGGCCGGGAAATCCTTTCCTTTGAGCCAGATTCGTGCACCACCGGTGATGGATCCCGATTCGGGGTTCACGTCTATAAGCATGGGAGTAGGTTCTTCGTCTGCTCTCGGCGGGACAATTGCTTGGTGGGCGATGTCGAGTGAGCCGACATTGGGGCCTGCGTTCCGGGGCAGATGAAGTGGTAGCGGCACAGGTAGCGAACCGTATGAACTGCCTTCGCAATGTTGGCCACCTAGGGAAGAATCCCGAGGGTTAATGATTGATATTGCTTCATCAGTCCGCTCGTTACCCGGAGTCCCTTGCGAAGGACCCTCCAATCGGGGTCGGACATTTCGTTGGTCCAGTTTCGGGGGCATGTCTTCCGATTGTTCCATCTGGTGCCGGCCCCGCTTCCTCCCAGCTGCTGGGGGAGGTCTTTCCCGTACTTTACAGTACTTAGCCACGACGTTAAAGGAGAACGGAAGTTGATGTTGAGCAATGATGAGGTTTTGATCCACACCTTTAGAGAGGACTGCTTCAATACTGCAAAATAGTCAGCATGTGGTCGGGACACAATTGCCACGATCCAGCTCACAGATATTCGTCATCACCCAACTCGTGGTGCTTCGGGTAGCAGCAAAAGACAAAGTCAAGACGTATTTTCCCGTCCTTCGGGGTCATCGTATCGAACTCAGTCTTGAAATCAACCAGGCTGGGGATTCCCTTCCTCTTTCCCTCTCGCTTCTCGCAGTTTGCACATACGTTGTCGTATCGTAGCCTGGTCGTTGCGCCATAGAGATTGATGCGAAACTCCAGCAGAGATTTCCCGGTTGTATCGGCATAGTTCTTGACAGAGCCAGTTGCGGAGATCTTGATTCCACTGGACACTTCAGACAGCCGCATCGAGATTTGCTCGAGATTTATGTCAAGAGTTACGTGTGTCTCTCGACGGAGTGTGATGACACGGTCTTCCGGTTGCGGAAGTGGCCTTATGAGGGCAATCCAGCCGGGCATACTGGAAGATTACTGAGTAGGGGTTGTACAGAAAGAGTGTAGAACGCACTCGATATTCCCATTGTCGTCGCCCAGATTGAGCACCCTATCTCCACTTGGAGCGGATGCAGGAAGACATCGCCCTATACCCTCAATGGAAGCACTCCCAGTAGCACTCTTCAGCATTTGATTGTTTGTCGACGAAATACTGATCCCATCATTGGCGGATTCTTCCTCGGACCCAAAAAGGGACAAGACGCTGGCCTGTTCTGCAGCGCTTGATAAATGCACTTGTTGCACAAGACCCGTGAGGCTAGTCAGGTCCCGGGATCGATAGGCAAGTGGACCAGTCATACTGGCTGCGGGCTGCCACGGAGGATAAAAGGCGCCTCCAAGATTTGGATCAAACAACCATCTATTGAAAAAGCTGGCTGAAGGGCACTCTGGTTCGGCAAGAGCAGAAGCTACGTTGGATGTCAGTAGCCATAGAGGAAAACAAAGTTCAGGATGTGAGGCGGCGCCGTCGGGTGAAGTGCTCTGCTGTTGGAATGTGGCCACCATTACGCTACTTGTGGGGTTACAGTTACAGAATCAGCGAAGCTCAGAGGGTCAGAGGGTCTTATAAAGCTCTGACTGCCAGTTATGAGTCGGGCTCGCCGCAGCAGACCTGCAGGCTGGTGGTGTGGTGAATTGAAGGGGTTGCTGGTTTCCGCCCATACCAGCCTACAGACGGACTTTGACCCCCTTTGGATATATTAGACCACCTTCCTTGCTTCGACTAACGGCAGGATCCAGGATCGACCAGTGCACCCGCACGTAATTGTTCTATCGAGCGTTATCACCTTGGACAGTTAGGCAGGAGCTCCCCTCGCTAGTGTAGCCGCGGTTCGGTTAACCGGCATGCGGTTATGGTTAGGTTGACCGCCCTGAAAAACCATAACCGACAGCGGTTATGGGCGGTTAACCGATGGTTAACCGCATGTAAATAAGATGAAGTAAATCGTTTTGTTATATGGTCGCTATACTAGTGCTATTAGGAAGAAGCCTTGGGATGAGGAGGAAGAGGATTTGGAGGTTCTCGATGCCAAGGGGGGGATCTGCCCTGCGAGGAATCGCAGCCTTTCCATGGACGCCAATGACGAAGAGGGCAGCATTGAATCAATGTATATGAAATGTACATAGTGCTATCTTTTGTTTTCTGCCTTAGTCCCATTTTTCCCATTCCCCGTTGTCGCTGCAGTCAAAGACTGTCCATCCACCAAATCAGCAAGCCCTCATTTTCCATCTGTTTGGCGACGCAAAAATCTCACACTCCGTATTTAACATATCTGATATCATAGCTAATTTTGTATATACAACCTTTAGCTATAGCACTGCAGGCGGAGCGCCAGTTGGCAACCTCCCTTGCTCTCCCCCAGTTCCGGGGATTGTTTGGCCAAACCAAACACGTCTTTTCGCGTCTCGTATGTTGAGATTGGGCTGCTTCACGAATGTATATTAGGTACCTACTGCTAATACATGTAATCTACTATGACTTATGTGTGCACGGCACCATGCCAGTTTGACGTTTGCGCGACTCAACACAAAAATAACGTTCGAACATCAAAATATCAGTTTGTTCGGGCTGTAATGTACTGGTTGAACTAGCATAAATCATGTATGCGTTGATACGGGCAGTGGTATGGGTGCGAAGGAACATAAGAAGGTTAGTATTGCAATCATCGTTTTTAAAAGGTCCATACGCGTTCTGTAGTGAGTCGGAGTCTGGTTATGAAAGATTAGCTTCTCCTCTGTCCCTTACAACCTCTGTTTTGACTCACAAGGTGCCACCGCCGTCGTGTTGCTCAGGCTTGTTGACAACGGTGTCAGCGTCCTCTCGATGGCAAACACGCCTGCTTGTAGTTTAAGCTGATCTATTGGGAGTAGGTGGTGTTTGGGATGGCTCTGCTTCGGACTGTAGGGCTTATAACAGTGCCCTCTTCTTCTACTTCCTCGCCCTATCCCTTTCGATGACCTGGACTGAGCCTCCTCCCGTTAGCAGGTGGGTGTGCACATTCTCGACATTTTGGTAGCATTGTGGCTGGCTCCGACAAGGTGAAGCTGGTTGGGGAGGGTGTTGAGTTGCGCAAACGCCAAACTGGCTGGTTCTGTGCGCCGCTTACAACACGTGGAGCCAAAAAAAAGTCGTAGCAGATTACGTGTATTAGCAGTAGGAACCTAATACACATTTTCGAAGCAGACAAATGTCAACATGCGAAAAGACGTGTTTGGTTGGCCAAACAATCCCCGGAGCTGGGGGAGAGCAGGGCAGGTTCCAGTTGGGCGTCCAGATGGGCCTGTCCAAGGAGTGTCAAACGGTAGTACTTGTTGTAAGGATTAGCTTACCCGTTCCGTCCCTATTTAGCTTGTCACGGCTTGACGTTGTTTGGCCACTCACTCTCAGTATCCACTTACACCTGTACACCTGTCTTCTCTTATAATAAAGGGATTCGATTGTATTTCGGGTGAACGACTGAGACTATAGAGGCAACAAGTAACTACCAACATTTACACTTGTTGCCTTGTTGGTCTCAGTAACCCAGTTCCTTCGAAACCATTTATAACCAATAAAGTGACAGGAAGTGCAGGTTGTAAGATATACTGAGGTGGTGGACGAGGATAAAGTAATGACTGGCCCAACAAATACCACTTGCGGCATTCATACGTACCTTTCCCTATATTAGCGACTTGCGTCGTCCGTGAATATACGCTCGTTCCGGTATCTTAATTTCGCCCTGATTTCCGATGAATCTCTTCCTAATCCCACGCGATATCTCAACTTTGCCTGTTATTCGTCCAAAAGATGCATATGTATGTACAAGTATGGACTGCACAGAAGCCGCAAGGGGCAAACGAGACGAGAAGCAAGAGTCTGAATGTACTCACCCTATCGAATCCTGACTTCCGTAAGACATCAGGATTATCATAACGAAAACGGGGCTGCACGGCGCCCGTTTTTCTTGCATTTCAACGAACGCATGTGTCGCTCCTAGTTCTTCCTGTACATTCCTCTCCGCTGTACACATGAATGACGTGAGCAGAGTGAGGATGAGAAAGAAGGATTATAGACGGACCAGTTCTCACATCCTCTTCTCGTGCTTGGCCTGGTGCGAGATGCAGTCATCCTTGGAGTAGAACTTAGCCGTGCTGTAAAATCACATTAAACATTGAAATGGAGAATCATTGGGCCGGCTTACCAATGTCGACTCGCCGCCATTCGGTGCAAGCATAAAACCTATGTGAGTGAACAAATGGGTCTTGAAGCGATCGGGACTACTGCAATAATGGTTACAATCAACCCAGGCGCACTGAAGAACGAAAGAGGGAGTCTTCTTCCGGGACGAAACAAGATCATCTTCTGGAATAGCGTCAGTAACTCTTCGGATATCTGCAAGCTTTTTGAGATCGCAAGCACACGTGGGCTGTTGGGCGATCTCGTTGGCGATCGTGCGGCGAAGTACTTCGCGCCGCTCAAGAGCGATGAGTGAACTACCGGGATAGCTTTGGTTCAACAGCTCGTCATAGGAGGTATTGACACATGGGACCTGTAGATATGGAAAATGAGCAGAATGATGGCGTTAATGGGGGGACCATCACCTGTGACGACGAATCTTCTTTGTAGCTCGAAATCGGAGTGGCAGTTGTGACGGGCATAGGGGATGAGAAGGGCTCCAGGGCGCCCATCGACAAATCCTTCGTATCGATGGTCAGATGATGGACTGGGGCACTCTGCTGGTGCGCATCGAAATACTTTGGCAACCCATTCAATGAGGGGCCCTTACCCATCACGGTGACCGGCGCCTCGCTGTAGTTCCAAACACCACCTAGTGTGTACAAGTCAGTACGTGGCCTCAATTCGTTGATAGTAACAAGCACATAATAGGCACGGCGCGTGGAACTACAAAGCTCGAGGGTATTGCTTGACCGAGAGAGGGGGACGTACCACCGTCGTGAGTTAATGAAGAGGAAGAGGGATTGTCGAGGAGATCGCCAAGGTTGTCAAAAGCGGACCATGATTCGTCTCTATGGTTGAGGTCAGCGTTTGAGGGCTCATACAAGGCTAGGTGCTGGTTCATCCGGGCTTGCTCTATCGGGCATTCGCATGGGATTGACAACCAATTGTGCGATGGAACTGGAAGAGCGTTATGATGGTTCAACGAACGAAGGACTTGGACAACCCACTGTAACACGAGGTGTACCGGGGGGAAGACTCCACAAGAGAGGGACAAGTGCCTGTGACTAATTCACCTTCTCGTTCCACTCGTCCTCGCTCTACGCAAAACCACTAAGGATCAACTATCGACAGATTAAGAAAATGAGGGCTTACTGGTCTCATTGGCAAGGTGGAAAGCCTCGACGTTCGTTGGTGGATTGTGGGCTTCTAATTCACACCTCGCTCCCACCACAGAAAATACACGAGTGCCACCGGCAGGCAAGGTGAATATGGCCGCGTTCTGTGCCTTCTTGGGCGTCACTTGGTCCATCCAGGCTGAGATAGGCGGGTAAGGGACAACTTCTTCCGTCGTCGGCTGCGGTTCAAGGCTGGCCAGCCAGTCAAAGAACTCCACTAACATCTCCAGAGCGGGTTGCTCGTTAGTTTTCACTATGCCGCGAGGATCCGTGGTTCCTTGCCTCAAATGAGGACCATCCTTGAGCATGATGTGCTTCTTCTGGAGCGTAACGGAGTTGTTGAGGAATCGAAGAGCGTCTTTGTGAGCATCCGGGATGGTGCCCCTAGAGAAATTCTGGTAGAGCGGACTTGAGACATTGGTGGGCAGGAAGGCAACATTGTTGACCGGGTGTTGGGGGCAGATAGTGGATAGGGCGGGGAGTGGAGAGCTGGTTTCAATAGGAACGTCTCTGAGAGCATCCGGGCCGGTCAGACCGCGAGAGCCGCCACCGACTAGGGCGACGACAGCATTGACGGAATCGATATAACTCTTGATCTGAGTTGCAATACTCTCGTTTTGGAGTGCATCTTGCTGAGAACGGCCAGTGTTGGTGAAACCAGGTGTGACAAGAGTGCGGACCTTGGGAGGAGGATAAGCATACTCACCACACTCAAAACGCCTGCACTTACCACCGTGGCGTCTATGCTCGTAATTTCATAAAGGCGGGTTGATCCGGGTCGACTTTGATCGCTTGATTCACCTTGTTGGTTGGAACGGTCGAGGATGTTGAGGTTGTAGCGATCAGTGTTGTTACCGGCAAGGGCATTGGCGATAAATTCTAGCAATGAAGACTTTCCGACACCGGGCTCTCCAATGAGAAGGACGGTGTGTGGTGCATTCGCCTTGTTGTTCGACGACTTAATTACTCCGTTCTTGAGAGACTCTACATCGCTGGATTTTTTGTCAGGCCTGATCATCAAAGATGTCATTCTGACCTACTCGAAGGACATGATAATACCCCCTCCCCCATCACCGGAATCACAGGCTGAGGGGATCCCCCACGTTAAAATATCGATAGGTTTGGATGTGACGTCACGGAGGTTTCTAGTGACGTTGGAAGAGGCGTCGGAAGGTGGACTTGGTAGTATTCGAAGACCGCGTCCGATCACAGGCTCATTGGATCCTGGGGCAATTCGAACGTTTCCACTCTCACTCCCTCCCTCATCTCCATTGGCGAATGGGTCGATTGCGATGCCAGTTGGCTCCTTGTCGTCAGAAGCACCACCTTCGGAATCCGATTGGTCGTACCCCAAGTCTTCATCTCTGTCGAAATCAAGTGCTCGGGAGCGTCCCCCGAATTCCACTTCTTCATCATAATCATGTCCTGGAGGGTGCGCTTCAGCATCGATGTCGGAGCCTCTACCAAATCCCTCTGGCTGCAGGTCTGAAGGGGTTCGACCCAGTTTATCCTTCGCGGCTTCAAGTGCACCACCTCTCTGCAAAATTCGCACGCTGGGCAGATCGCCCTTCATATAGGCGAGATGAAGTGCGGTGAGCCCATTGACATCGGAAATAGCGAGGTCGATTGACCAGTCAACGAGGTGACGGAGGAGGGAAGGATAGTCGTAGAGGATGGCCAGATGTGCGAGTGTCTGGCTATATTCATTCGTCGCAGACACGATCTCGCCGAAGTTGCGTCGCGCTTGAATGCTGCTAAGGGCTTGCACCAGGCCGGTTTCAATTGGATTCTGGCTCCTTCCTTGGAGAATTTGATTCCCTTGGGGTCTGGAGAGCGCCGCAAAGAGAGCCTGCAATACCGGAGCGAATTCTGGATATGCTTCTCCTTGAATCCGCATAAGTATTGGAAGCCTTCATCATTTAAATAAGTGTCGGGACCTGATGGACATGCGAGAAACATACAATTGATCCTGGTCTCTGAAGTACTGAAACTTTGCGAGACTGGTCCCGTACTCTGCCGCGTTTGGCTGGGGATCCTTTGAGAGTGTAACATCGACGAGACCTGGCATGGTTACGGGAGGCAAATGACAGGAAAGGAGAGTTGTAGAGGAGAAAGTCTGAGAAACATGATTAGATAGGGCTCGAAAGGTGTTTCCATGGTGCTTACTGTTGCTACGACAGCGGTCCCAAATCTCGCATATAGACGGATGGCCGGGAAATCCTTTCCTTGAAGCCAGATTCGCGCTCCACCGGTGATGGATCCCGATTCGGGATTCACGTCTATAAGCATGGGAGTAGGTTCTTCGTCTGCTCTCGGCGGGACAATTGCTTGGTGGGGGATGTCGAGTGAGCCGACATTGGGGCCTGCGTTCCGGGGCAGATGAGGGGGTGGCGCCACAGGTAGCGAACTGGATGAACTGCCTTCGCAATGTTGGCCGCCTAGGGAAGAATCCCGAGGGATAATGACTGGCATTGCTTCATCAGTCCGCTCGTTACCCGGAGCCCCTTGCGAATGGCCCCCCAATCGGGGCCGGACATTTCGTTGGTCCAGTCTTGGGGGTACGTCTTCCGATCGTTCTACCTGGTGCCTGCTCCGCTTCCTCCCAGCTGCTGGGGGAGGTCTTTCCCGTACTTTACAGTACTTAGCCACGACGTTAAAGGAGAACGGAAGTTGATGTTGAGCAACGATGAGGTTCTGATCCAGGTCTTTAGAGAGGACTGCTTCGACACTGCAAAATGGTCAGCATGTGGTCGGGACACAATCGCCACGATCCAGCTCACAGATATTCATCATCACCCAGCCCGTGGTCCTTCGGGTAGCAGCAAAAAACAAAGTCAAGACGTATTTTCCCGTCCTTTGGGGTAATCATATCGAACTCAGTCTTGAAATCAATCAGGCTGGGGATTCCCTTCTTCTTTCCCTCTCGCTTCTCGCAGTTTGCACATACGTTGTCGTATCGTAGCTTGGTCGTTGCACCATAGAGATTGATGCGGAACCCCAGCAGAGACTTCCCGGTCGTATCGGCATAGTTCTTCACAGAGCCAGTTGCCGGGATCTTGATTCCACTGGACACTTCAGACGGCCTCATCGAGATTTGCTCGAGATTTATGTCAAGAGTCACATGTGTCTCTCGACGGAGTGTGACGACGCGGCCTTCCGGTTGCGGAAGTGGCCTTGTGAGGGCAATCCAGCCGGGCACACTGGAAGGTCATTGAGTAGGGTTGTACAGAAGAGAGTGTAGAACGCACTCGATATTGCCATTGTCGTCGCCCAGATTGAGCACCCCATCTCCACTTGGAGCGGGTGCGGGGAAGAGATCGCCCTATACCCTCAATGGAAGCACTCCTAGTAGTACTCCTAGTAGTACTCCCAGTAGCACTTCTCAGCGTTTGATTGTTTGTCGACGAAATACTGATCCCATCATTGGCGGATTCTTGCTCGGACCCAAAAAGGGACGAGAGGCTGGCCTGCTCTGCAACACTTGATAAATGCACTTGTTGCACAAGACCCATGAGGCTAGCCGAGCCCTGGGATCGATAGGCAAGTGGAGCAGTCAAACCAGCTGCGGGCTGCCACGGAGCATAAAAACTGTGCCAGTCCATCGATCCGACAAGTTTTGGATCGTCTAACCAACTGCTGGCTGAGGGTTCGGCAAGAGCAGAAGCTGCATTGGATGTCAGGGACCATGGAGGAGAACAAAATTCAGGATATGAGGCGGCGCTGGCGGGTGAACCGCTCTGCTGTTGGAATGTGGCCACCATTACGCTACTTGTGGGGTTACAGTTACAGAATCAGCGAGGCTCAGAAGCTCAGAGGCTCACAGGGTCTTTATAAAGCTCTGACTGCCAGTAATAATGAGTCGGGCTCGCCGCAGCAGACGTGGTGTGGTGAAGGGTTTGCTGGCTGACGCCCATACCAGTCTACAGACGGACTTTTAACCCCCTTTGGATATATTAGACCTCCTTCCTTCCTTCGACTAACGGCAGGAGTCAGGGTCGACCAGTGCACCCATAGTACAGAATGCACCCACCCACACGTTGTTCCATCGAGCATTCTCATCTTGGACAGTTAGATAGGTTGGACAGTTAGATAGGAGCTCCCCCCGCTTCTCACCCAACCACGCTAGCCGCAGCTTTTCGGGTCGTTCCAGGGCACGCAGGGCACGCAGCCCCTGCGCGTTTATGGTTATCACGGTGGATCACTGGATTTCTGTGCAGGTCAGGCGTGGATCGCCCGACTCGTAGCCCCCACACCGAAGACAGACTCGTCGTCGTTTTTGCACCCAATCTCCCTCCCCTGTAATGAACCCACTGCAAGCCACAGCCAATTACAATTCCAGCCAGCCAGCTATGCCCCCTTCCGTCGATCTCAGCTCAACGCAGAGGGGCGCCTGTGTTTGCCACCACTGCTGAATCAGAACGTAACTTGCTACTAAATAGTAAATAGGAGCCAAATACAGGTCTGAAGCTTGCTCGACAATGAGTTCTATTTCATGTACGGCTATTGTTCAACACACACCTGTAATATGACTGTCTCTTCGACAGAGACCAAATAGGATGTACACGGTGGAGAGCGATATAACAATATACAGGTTTATGGAAGGGAAATGACCTGACAGAGCTAGATGGCGATCGCAGAAATGGGTATAGTATACGAAGGCCAGCCTCGACACATCGCAGACGTATGGTACAAGTATATACAGCAGTCGCAATGCATGCATGTGGACTGTACAGAAGCCACAAGAGGCAAACGAGACGAGAAGCAAGAGTCTGAATGTACACACCCTTTCTAATAAACGATAGAACAATGATTGCAAACGACCCAGGCTCACTGAAGAACGAAAGCGGCAGTCTTCTTTCCGGACGAAGGACGATCATCTTCAGGAGTAACGCCGGTGACCCTTCGGACATCCGCAAGCTTTTTGATATCGCGGTTATTGGTGGGCAGTTGAGCGATCTTGTTGGCGATCCGCGACGAAGTACTGCGCGGCGCTCGAGAGCGATAAGTGAATCCCCGGGATAACTTTGATTCAATAACTCGGTCAAAGGTGGATATGGAAGATGAGAGGGACGACATCTTTAATGCGGGGGTCCTCAGTAACAACGGATCTTTATGGCCCGGAATCTGGGTGGCAGTCGCGTAGGGCAGAGGGAGTGAGTAAGGCTTCGGGGAGGCCATCAACAACTCCTTCGTATCGATGGTCGGACGGTGGACTGGGACACTCCGTTGGGGCACATCGAAATATTGTACGTCCGGCGATGAGCTGAGTCGCCCGTTCACCTCTAATTTCTCTAATGGAAAGAGGTACTCATCCATCAGACTGGGCAGCATTTGGAAGCTGCGTTTGATCACAGGCTCCTTGGATCCTGGAGCAATTTGAATGCTTCCACTCCCATTACCTCCCTCATCCTCATCAATGAATGAGTCCATTTCGATGCCAGTGTCCATATCGTCTTCGGAATTCGATTGGTCGAACTCCGAGGCTTTGTCTTCGCCAAGATCAAGTGCGCGGAACCGTCCCCCTAATTCCACTTGCTCATCATTGTCATTTCCTGGAGGGTGCGCTTCAGCACCGATGTGGGGGACTCTACCAAGTCCCTCTGGTTGCAGGTCCGAAGGGATTCGGCCGAGTTTATCTTTCGCGGCTTCGGGCGCGCCACCTCTCCGCAGAATTTGCACGCTGAGTAGATCGCCCTTCATATAGGCGAGATGAAGCGCGGTGAGCCCATTGACATCGGGAATAGCGAGATCGATACACCAGTCAACGAGGTGGCGGAGGAGGGAAGGATAGTCGTAGAAGATCGCCAGGTGTGCGAGGGTCTGGCTATATCCATTCGTCGTGGACACGATTTCACGGAAGTTGGGTCGTGTTTGAATACTGTCAAGGGCATGCACTAAGCCGGTTTCTATTGGATTCTGGCTCCTTCCTTGGATAATTTGAGTCCCCTGGGGAGCGGAGAGCGCCGCAAAGAGCGCCTGCAATACCGGAGCGAATTCTGGATATGCTTGTCCTTGAATCCGCATAAGTATCGGAAGTCTTCATTTAAATAAGTGTCGGAGCAAATGTATATGCGAGAAACTTACAATTGATCCTGGTCTCTGAAGTACTGAAACCTTGCGATGCTGGACCCATATTCTGCCGCATTTGGCTGGTGATCCTTTGAGAGTGTAACGTCGACAAGACCTGGCACGGTTACGGGAGGCAAATGACAAGAAAGCTGGGTTGCGGAGGAGAAGGTCTGAGAAACCTGATTAGACAGGGCTCGAAAGGTGTTTCCATGGTGCTTACTGTTGGTACGACAGCGGTCCCAAATCTCGCAAATAGAGGGATGAGGGCTGGGAAGTCCTTTCCTTTGAGCCAGATTCGCGCACCACCGGTGATGGATCCCGATTCGGGGTTCACGTCTATAAGCGCGGGAGTAGGTCCTTCGTCTGTTCTTGGCGGGACAATTGCTTGGTGGGGGATGTCGAGTGAATCGACATTGGGGCCTGCATTCTGGGGTCGATGAGGGGGTAGTACCACAGGGAGCGAACCGGATGAACTGTCTTCGCAATGTTGGTCACCTCGGGAGGAATCCCGAGGGCTAATGACTAGTACTACTTCATCAGTCCGCTCGTTACCCGGAGCCCCTTGCGAATGACCCTCCAATCGGGGTCGGACATTTCGTTGGTCCAGTCTTGGGGGCACATCTTCCGATTGTTCCACCTGGAGCCTGCTTCGCTTCCCCCCCGCTGCTGGGGGATACTTAGCCACGACGTTGAAGGAGAACGGAAGTTGGTGTTGAGCAACGATGAGGTTTTGATCCACGTCTTTAGAGAGGACTGCTTCAACACTGCAAAATAGTCAGCATGGATCTGGACAAAATGGCCACGATCCAGCTCACATATATTCGTCATCACCTAGCAGGTGGTCCTTCGGGTAGCAGCAAAAGACAAAGTCAAGACGTATTTTCCCGTCCTTTGGGGTAATCATATCGGACCCAGTCTTGAAATCAATCAGGCTGGGGTTTCCCTTCTTCTTTCCCTCTCGTTTCTCGCAGCTTGCACATACGTTGTGGTATCGTCGCTTGGTGGTTGCGCCATAGAGATTGATGCGGAACTCCAGCAGAGACTTCCCGGTCGTATCGGCATAGTTCTTCACAGAGCCAGTTGCGGGGATCTTGATTCCACTGGAAATTGCAGACAGCTGCGCCGAAATTTGCTCGAAGTTTATGTCAAGCGTCACGTGTGTTTCCCGACGGAGCGTAATGACACGGTCTTCCGCTTGCGGAAGTGGCCTTCTAAGGGCAATCCAGCAGGGCATACTGGAAGGCTATTTAGGTAAGGGTTGTACAGAAGAGAGTGTAGAACGCACTCGATGTTCCTATTGTCTTCGCCCAGATCGAGCTCCTCATCTCTACTTGGAGCGGGTGCAGGAAGGGATCGCACTATATCCACAATGGGAGTACTCCCAGGGGTACCTCTCTGTATTTGTTTGTTTGTCAACGAAATCCTGATCCCGTCATTCGTGGATCGGTCATGTCCTGTCTGAAAGGCAGGTTCGGAGGGGTCCATATTCGGGTTTGGTTTATTCTGTGAATTCATTAGTCATTAGAATCTACTTCCGCGAGAGGACGTGCCTGACGATGAGTTTGGCGAGGCGATTGGACAACAGCTGGCGCTCCATGGTTCGCGGGTGCGTGAACAGAAAAACGGTTCCTATTAGGAGTCGATGGAATGAGCCCCGTAGTTGCCCACTTTCAGAATACTTACTCTTCACCCACTCCCTCGCCAAGGAGGGACAACACGCTAGCTTTTTCTGCGGCGCTTAATAATTGCACTTGTTGCACAAGACCCATGAGGCTAGCCGGGCCCTGGGGTCGATAGGTGAATGGACCAGTCATACTGGCCACGGGCTGCCATGGAGGAGGATAAGAACTGTGCAGGTCTATCCCTCCATATGGTTGTACAAACAGTCCGGTGCCTCCAAGATTTGGATCATCAAACCAACTATCGAAAATGCTGGCTGAAGGGCACTCTGGTTCGGCAAGAGCAATATTTGCAACGGATGTCAGGAACCGTGGAGGAGAGCAAAGCTCACGATGCGAGTCGGCGCCGTCGGGTGGCGCGCGCTGTGGTTGGGATGTAGCCACCATTGCGCACCACACGAGGGTCACTTGTGGAGTAAACTGAGAAGCAAACTAACAGAATGGGCGATGGTCAGAAGTTAAAACCTCATCAGCTGTCATTCAAGAGTCGGGCAGTGGTCAGGTGATTGAATTGATCACCTTCTCCACTATTGAATTGTGAAGGCGACCCCTCCATCTAGTCCCATAGGTGCACATATCCCGTTCAACGTATATATACCGCACCCGACTTCGTCGAAGTATTAATTCTACTGAGAAATTTGTCATAGCCCGGAGCGTCAACAGATCCAATGTGATTCAAATGCCTGTATCTGGGCCCGCTTCCGGTCGTCCTGTTAAGCTGTGCAATAAATACCTTGTCGAGCTTCCGGTCGAATAGGCACCGCGAAGGTGCTTACGTTACTCGGCTCAATAGCAGAGTATCAAAAACCTGCCCGGCCACCCAGCCCAAGGGCAAGCACACAATAGAAAGGTTAGACCTAGCCGCAACTGAGTTGAGACAGGGCTGGGCCCCGAAAACAAGATCATAACGTAACTTGCCACTAAATAGTAACTAGGAACCAAATACAGGTCCGAAGGTTTCTATAGGTGAGTTGATGCTCGACAATGAGTTCTATTTCGTGTACGGCTATTGTAACGTACAACACACACATAATATGACTGTCTCTGCGACAGATACCAAATAGGACGTACATGGGGAAATGACCTAACAGGGAAGGCGAACGTATACATGGGTATAGCATACTGGACACATCGTAGACGCATGATACAAGTATATACAGCAGTCGCAACGCGTCCATGTGGACTGCACAGAAGCCACAAGGGGCGAACGAGACGAGAAGAAGAGTCCGAATGTACCCACCCTATCGAGTCGTGAATTCCGTAAGACACCAGGATATCATAACGAAAACGGGGCCGCACGGGGCCCGTTGTTCTTGCATTTCAACGAACGCACGTGCCGCTGCCAGTTCTTCCCTGTACATTCCTCTCCGCTGTACACATGAATGACATGAGCAGGGTGTGGATGAGAAAGCAGGACGATAGACGGACCAGTTCTCACAGATTCTCTTCTTCTCGTGCCTGAACTGGTGCGAGTTGCAGTCACCCTTAGAGTAGAACTTAGCCGTGCTGTAAGACCACGTCAGATATTTGACCCTATCCATCAAAATGAGCTTACCAGTTCGGATCACCACAGCTTCGGTCGCAGGAGAAGGGTTTGAAACGTATATGAGTGAATACATGGGTCTTGAAGCGATCTGGACGACTGCAATAATGATTGCAATCGACCCAAGCGCACTGAAGAACGAAAGCGGCGGTTTTCTCTCCAGACGAAGGAAGGCCATCTTCAGGAATAATGTCGGTGACCCTTCGGACATCCGCAAGCTTTTTGATATCGCGGGAATTGGTGGGCAGTTGGGCGATCTCGTTGGCGATCACACGGCGAAGCACTTGGCGGCGCTCGAGAGCGGTGAGTGAATCCCCAGGATAACCTTGATTCAATAGCTCTTCATAGGGTGCTTTCTCAAAGGTGGATATGGAAGGTGAGAAGGGCGGCATCGTTAATGCGGGGGTCGTCAGTAACGACGGATTTATATGGCTCGGAATCGGGGTGGCAGTCGTGAAGGGCAGAGGGAATGAGAAAGACTTTGGGGAGGCCATCAACAACTCCTTCGTATCGGTGGTCAGATGGTGGACTGGGGCACTCTGTTGGGGCGCATCGAAATATTGTACGTCCGGCGATGAGCTGACTCGCCACTTGTCCTCTAATGAGAAGAGGTCCTCATCCATTATGGATATTGGTGCCTCTCTGTAGCTCCAAAGGTCACCTTGACGTGTACAAGTCAGTATGTGGTCTTAATTCGTTGGTTGTAACAGGACACATACTAGGTAGTGATTGCACGGTGCGTGGAACTACACAGCCCAAGGGTGGAATTTGATCGGGAAGGGGGGACATACCACCATCCATAGCTAATGGAGAGGAAGGGAGATTGCCAAGGGGATTACCAAGGTCGGCAGGAGGTTGGTTGCGTGCTTCTAATTCACATCCCTTTCCCATTGCAAAAGGTACACGAGTGCCACCGGCAAGCGAGGCGAATATGGCAGAGTTCGTCACTTGGCCCATCCAGGCTGAGATGTGGTGGGGAGGGACACCTTCTTCCGTCGTCGGCTGTGGTTCAAGGCTGTCCAACCAGTCAAAGAACTCCACTAGCATCTCCAGAGCATGCTGCTCGTCAGCCTTAACTGCGTCGGGAGGGTCCGTGGTTCCTTGCCTCACATGAGGGCCATCCTTGAGCTTGAAGTACTTCTTCTGGACTGTAACGGAGTTGTTGAGGAGGAACCGAAGAGTGTCTTCGCGAGTATCCGGGATGGTGTCCCTGGAGAAATTCTGGTTGAGCGGACTTGAGACATTGGTGAGCAAGGGGGCAACATCGTTGATCGGGTTTTGGGGGAAGATAGTGGACAGAGCGGAAATTGGAGAGTCAGTTCCAATAGGAACGTCCCTGAGGGCATCCGGGACAGTCAGGCCGCGAGTGCCGCCGACTAGGGCGACAACGGCAGTGACGGAATCGACAAAACTCTTGATCTGAGTTGTAATACTCTCGTTTTGGAGTGCGTCTTGCTGAGAACGGCCAGTTTTGGTGAAACCAGGTGTGACAAGAATGCGGACCTTGGGAGGGTAAGCATACTCACCACACGGAAAAATACCTGCACGCACCACCGTGCCATTCATGCTCGTAATTTCATAACGGTAGGCCGATCTGGTTCGACTTTGATCATATGAACCACCTTGTTCGTTGGAACGGTCTAGGATGTTGAAGTTGTAGAGATCCGTGTTGTTACCGGCAAGGGCATTGGCGATAAATTCTAGGAATGAAGACTTTCCGACACCGGTCTCTCCAAGGAGAAGGACGGTGTGTGGTACATTCGCCTTGTTGTTTGATAGCTTGATTATTCCGTTCTTGAGAGATTCTACGTCGCTAGAAAATATTGTCAGGCCTGATCATCAAAGTGTCATTCTAACCTACTTGAAAGTCCTGATAATACCCCGTCCCTCATCACCAGAATCACAAGCTGAGGAGATCCCCCACGTTGAAATGTCGACAGGTTTGGATGCGGCCTCGCGGAGGTTTTTAGAGACATTGGGAGAGGTGTCGGAAGATGGACTGGGCAGTATTCGAAGGCTGCGTTCGATCACAGGCTCCCTGGATCCTGGAGCAATCTGAATGCTTCCACTCCCACTTCCTCCCTCGTCCCCATCAGTGAATGAGTCGATTGCGATGCCAATGGGCTCCATGGCGCCAGGGATATCGTCTTCGGAATCCGATTGGTCGTTCCCCGGGTCTTTATCTTCGCCGAAATCAAGTGCGTGGACCTGTCCCCCTAATTCTACTTGCTCATCATTGTCATTTCCTGGAAGGTGCGCTTCAGCATCGATGTCGAAGCCTCCACCAAATCCCTCTGGTTGCAGGTCCGAAGGGATTCGACCCAGTTTATCTTTCGCGGCTACAGGTGCACCACCTCTCCGCAAATTTTGCACGCCCTTCATATAGGCGAGATGAAGCGCGGTGAGCCCATTGATATCGGAAATAGCGAGATCGATTGACCAGTCAACGAGGTGACGAAGGAGGGAAGGATAGTCGTAGAGGATGGCCAGATGTGCGAGGGTCTGGCTATATTCATTCGTGGCAGACACGATTTCACGGAAGTTGGTTCGCACTTGAATGCTGCTAAGGGCATGCACCATGCCGGCTTCAATTGGATTCTGGCCCCTTCCTTGGAGAATTTGATTCCCTTGAGGTCCGGAGAGAGCGGTAAAGAGCGGCTGCAATACCGGAGCGAATTCCGGATACGCTTGTCCTCGGATCCGCATAAGTATCGGAAGTCTTCATTCAAATAAGTTTCGGAGCTGATGTGCATACGAGAAACTTACAATTGATCCTGGTCTCTGAGATACTGAAACTTTGCGATACTGGTCCCATACTCCGCCGCATTTGACTGGTGATCCTTTGAGAGTGTAACATCGACGAGACCTGGTATGGTTACAGAAGGCAAATGACAGGAAAGAAGGGTTGCAGAGGAGAAAGTCTGAGAAACCTGATTAGATAGGGCTCAAATGGTATTTCCATGGTGCTTACTGTTGCTACGACAGCAGTCCCAAATCTCGCAAATAGAGGGACGAGGGCTGGGAAATCCTTTCCTTTGAGCCAGATTCGCGCACCACCGGTGATGGATCCCGATTCGGGGTTCACGTCTATAAGCGTGGGAGTAGGTTCTTCGTCTGCTCTCGGTGGGACGATTGTTTGGTGGGGGATGTCGAGTGAATCGAAATTGGGGCCTGCGTTCCGGGGCAGATGAGGTGGTAGCGCCACAGGTAGCGAACCGGATGAAGTGCCTACGCAATGTTGGCCACCTAGGGAAAAATCCCGAGGGATAATGACTGACATTGCTTCATCACTCTGCTCGTTCCCCGGGGCCCTTTGCGAGTGACCCTCTAATCGGGGTCGGACATTTCGTGTGCAGTCTCGGGGGCATGTCTTCCGATTGTTCCACCTGGAGCCTGCTCCGCTTCCTCCCCGCTACTGGGGGAGGTCTTTCCCGTACTTTCTTGAGCTTAGCCACGACGTTAAAGGAGAACGGAAGTTGATATTGAGCAACGATGAAGTTCTGATCCACGCCTTTAGAGAGGACGGCTTCAACACTGCAAAATAGTCAGCACGTGGTCGGGACCAAGTGACCACGATCCAGCTCACAGATATTCGTCATCACCCAGCCCGTGGTCCTTCGGGTAGCAGCAAAAGACAAAGTCAAGACGTATTTTCCCGTCCTTTGGGGTAATCATATCGAACTCAGTCTTGAAATCAACCAGGCTGGGGGTTCCCTTCTTCTTTCCCTCTCGCTTCTCGCAGTTTGCACATACGTTGTCGTATCGTAGCTTGGTCGTTGCGCCATAGAGATTGATGCGGAACTCCAGCAGAGACTTCCCGGTCGTATCGGCATAGTTCTTCACAGAGCCAGTTGCGGGGATCTTGATTCCACTGGACACTTCAGACAGCCTCATCGAGATTTGCTCGAGATTTATGTCAAGAGTCACATGTGTCTCTCGACGGAGTGTGATGACACGGTCTTCCGGTTGCAGAAGTGGCCTTGTGAGGGTGAATCCAGCAGGGCATACTGGAAGGTTATTGAGTAGGGGTTGTACAGAAAAAAGTGTAGAGCGTACTTAATATTCCCATTGTCGTCGCCCAAATTGAGCACCTCATCTCCACTTGGAGCAGGTGTAGGAAGAGATCGTCCTATACCCGCAATGGGAGCACTCCCAGGAGCACTCCCAGTAGCACTTCTCAGCATTTGATTGATTGTCGACGAAATGCTGATCCCATCATTGGCGGATTCTTCCTCGGACCCAAAAAGGGACAATACGCTGGCCTGTTCTGTAGCACTTGATAAATGCACTTGTTGCACAAGACCCATGAGGCTAGTCGGGTCCCGTGATCGATAGGCAAGTGGACCAGTCATACTGCGGGTTGCCACGGAGGATAAAAGGCGCCTCCAAGGTTTGGATCATTCAACCAACCATCTATCGGAAAAGCTGGCTGAAGGGCACTCTGGTTCGGCAAGAGCAGAAGCTACGTTGGATGTCAGGAACCATGGAGGAGAACAAAGTTCAAGATGCGAGGCGGCACCGTCGGGTGAAGCGCTCTGCTGTTGGAATGAGGCCACCATTACGCTACTTGTGGGGTTACAGTTACAGAATCGGCGAGGTTCAGAGGCTCAGAGGGTCTTATAAAGCTCTGACTGCCAGTCATGAGTTGGGCTCGCCGCAGCGGACCTGTAGGCTGGTGGTGTGGTGGAGGGTTTGCTGGTTGCCGCCCATACCAGCCCACAGACGGAGTTTTGACCACCTTTGCCACCCACACGTTGTTCCATCTTGCACCTGTACACTCACACCCAACCCCGACTGCACCGCCCTGCATCTGATTCCCTAGCTTGGTACACTCCCCGACCAACCTCTTCTATCCCCCGCCCATACCCAGCCAAGGTCAGTCTAGCTCCACTCCGTCCTTCAACTTTCGTCGGAGTGTAGGATAGCGAGAACAATGCAAGTCAATTTCTCTGGTGCAGCTCGAAATACAATTTTGACTTCTCCCATGCGCTGATTTGTAATATACATGCATAGTACAACGTCTGGCCAACCAGAAAACAGCACTTCCCCTATAAACGCGAGAAGGGTAAGCTAGACAGTGGCCAGAGTTGACGTGCTGCGACCTATGTCGCTGAGAGAGAGAGAGATTCGTTTGCCTCTACTCGTCGAATGATTTTCCTGACCCTCCAGACTCCCTCCTGCACCATTCCCTCAGCCTTTCTCAGTAGGTTCACCCACTCCGTTCCGGATTGAGGTTGGTTGCGGGCTTCTAA
>Ga0307515_10005839_pt1 | contig 24846 bp, 9 predicted proteins | sample 17_EM_MG_FD_194513 | JGI IMG/M metagenome (GOLD analysis project Ga0307515, IMG submission 194513) | Populus trichocarpa ectomycorrhiza microbial communities from riparian zone in the Pacific Northwest, United States - 17_EM | ecosystem: Host-associated > Plants > Roots > Unclassified | place... | reverse complement strand
GGGGGAGGATTAACGGGTGGCAGAGCCTTAGGAGGCAACCTTCTTAAAAATTCGCTGCTTAAATTTGCGTATATATTTGGATTTTCTGCTAGGATAAGGAGCGTTTATAACGTAACCGTCAATTATAAGAGTATTTATAGTAGGATTCTAGCTGTAATTGGTAGCTTTTTGGAATAAATACTAAAGGGATCAACGTTTAATTTTAGTAGTATTTTCGATTTAATTTAAGGTAGCTTCTATAGCCTTTATAGCTAGGGTCTAGGCCTTAGTCGCGGTCTAATAGAAGACTATAATTAGTTTAACAATATTAAAGCTTTGGAGGAGTTATATAAGCTATCTTTTTTACAATTATGCGGTTTTGGTACCGCTGGTAAGAAGTTAAAGCTGCAGATAAATTCTGCCAGAGGGCGGTAAGTTAATTTTCCTAATTAGGAAGGTGCAAAATTAGATGTTAGCGACCTCCGTAGGACTGGTAGGAAATTCGTTGGGTGATAAGGAGCAGTATGCCTGCACGTACGCATAGTGCACGTACCAGCGGGTCTAATTTATGAGATAAGCTCTGCCCGATATTTTCGAAAACACAGTAAGAGTATGCTCAAAAAAAACTGCATAGTGGGGCAAATGCAACATCAAAATTCCTAAGTCCTTCGCGTGAATATTTAAGCACATACTTAGTAGTTCATATTACAGAGTTAATATTACAATTATTTAAGGCATCAAGTGTAATTCTTGTAAATTTGCGCACCTAATATCGTGTCTGGTAGCCCCGTGCACTAATTACAGCCTCTAGTTTAGCTGGCATCTTCTTAATCTCCTCTAAAATCCACCCGTATGGATTTAATTGATCCTATAAGTCTTAAATAACTTCCTTGAGCTCCTCAATTGTAGTTGGAAATGGCTCCATTTGTGATATCTTATCCTTTATCTAACGCCATACCTTCTTAATAGCATTAAGGTCTGGCGATGAGGCTGGCCACTTAAGAAAGAATGTTGGGATTTGAATTAACTTGCGTACGCCTTTTGCATAGCCTTAGTAGACAGGGGCGCCATCTTCCATTAAGATAACCTCCTCTTTAAACTTATTTAATGCGTGCTTAAGATATGGAAGCACCTAATCTGTATAGTTAAAAGAATCTATACCGCACGACTCCCTCTTTTTAAGGAAGATAAGTTTTAATTTCCACCCCCATCCAATAGCTCCCTATACTATAAATAATGTACGGCCTAATCGATATATGAATTGTATACAGTGTTTATAGAATCGTTCGCCTTTTCGTCGTGTAATATAGAGCCTGCCGCGCTCGCTAGTAACAAAGCTACACTTATTAGTCCAAATAACCTTTGCCTATATCCCATTTAGTGTATAATTGCGGAAGATATATGCCCAGTTAAGCCGTGCAAGGGCCTATTTTTCGGAAATGAACGCGCGTTTATAGGCAATGCATTATTAATAACTAAGGCGATAGAGGGCGTTGCGGAGGGTATTGCGACAAATATCTCTACCGATATATTCTTTAATAAGTTATTTATATAAGAGTCGACGCGTACGCCAGCCTTTCCGTACAACATAGGCAACGTAGCGGACCTCTCGATCTGTAAGTTTATGAGGCCGTCCAGTAGGTCTACCGCGTCGGTATTTATTAACATGCTGTTTATTGAGCGTACGCGATATTATAGATTGGGAGATGTTTATCTGATGATTTTCGCGTAAAATCTTCCGGATATCGTTCTGGCTATAGCCCTGCTGTAAGTAATGGTGAATACGGACCTTAGTAGGTGTATGGAACCAACCAAGGTCCCCTTGACGCGCTGGTGAGCTCATTATTACTGGTATGTATACAGCAGACGCGTCGCGTTCTCACAAAATCCTGATGGGGCGTGGGCTGTGATACGATTTACTAAGTGCGTGCTGAAATATTCACGCGAAGGACTTGGAATTTTGATGTTGCATTTGCCCCACTATGCAGTTTTTTTTGAGCATACTCTTACAGTCAAATCTCTTTAGTACGATACCGTTTGTTCGGCCGAGCATATCGTAATACCCATGGTGTTGTTATATCGAGAGTCACGTGTTAGGTGAATAATTAGGAAAAAGAGGAGCTTAATACCTAAAAAGGCTTAGGATATCTACCTCACGGGCCAAATAGGGCCCTCTCCCATACAATTTCTCTACTGGTTATACCGATATTGGTGGTAGGTGCTTAACGATATTGTCAAAAGTCAGATTATCGTAATATTACACCAAAAAAAGGTTGATCAAGGGGTGTAGATCGTAATGCAGAGGATATCGTTATATAGGCAGCGCGTGAATTCGTCTTCCTGGATAACGACACTATAGTGGACAAATTTGAATGGAAGCACCACGTTCCTGCAGAACGGCACGATGGAATTTTGGGTCTTTCTCACTCAAAGAATGCGCACGGCTAGTGATGTCGCTCGCCGTAGAGCTATTCTTGACATAAATACCGACGTCATAATACTACCTCTTCCTATGAATGAGAACAACTTGCTGTTGAAGTTTTCGCTCCTTTAAACACGACTAAGAGGAACTATGAAATTGCCATTCCACATAGCCTCACAGGGTCTAAGGATAGATGTTATCCACGCAAAACGGCCCCGAACGATCCCGGAGCAGATGACGTTATTCTTGGTAGAACGTTCTATCGGCCCATCACTCCGCAGGTTTTCGCGTTGAGGGTCCGTCATTTACTTTACTTAGTCTGAGCAATAGTCTCACACTCCTCGGCTTTCTCATATCAACCATCGCGATTAGCTTTTGAGGTGCGACACGTTAGGCGTTACTCGAGGATCATCTAACCAGGCAAGTGACGTTTGGGGCTAAACGAGAACAAGGCGGTTTGGATTTGGTTATTTTATACAAGAAAATTCGTGTCTATTTCTGATATTCCCTGGTTTTACGACATGGCTAGTTATTCTGGGTATTTTTGCGTGGAAGGTTCTTACTTGGAGTTGGCTGGTGGAGGCTTTTGGCCAATTTTTAGCGTATATTAATACTTTGGCGAGTGGGGCCAGCCGGTCAAGCAGTGGTGGTCTCACAGCTTGCATGCCACTCGTGCTCTGACGCGAAACACCATTGCATGGGCACTACGATACGTGAACAGCCCCATCTCTGTCTTCAAAGTTAGGATATCCTACGCTGACTCTAACCTAGATATTGAGCTCTTTGTGAAGCCTCAGTAGGTGCAGTTGTAGCGGCTCTAGAACTAATCGAAGCTTTCCCGTCATTTTTAAGCTGCTAATGGCTGGACGGATGACCTTGTCGCCCAGGATATATCTAGCCCAACCTTCCTAGCTGAAGAGACTTGTGATTTTTACGGTGGCTTCCAAGTGCCAACTCGATCGTCTGATGTCACGCACGGGGATCCACTGGGAAACCTGCTAGCCGGTGGGGGGTTGCACTTGGCGGCATTGTGCCAAGATTTGCCAAGAGGCACCGACACATTTAGCGGAGAAAGCGTAAGTCGGACAAGCAAAGGCAAAGCTTTGCGAGCCCAGAATTGAGTTGCATAGTTGGTATTGAGGGGGATACGGAAGACAGGTAATCAAAGGTTTCTCAAACAAATCGTCAATCTGTAGCCGATCGTAGAGGGCCGGCGATCTGTAGCTTGGCAAAAAAAAGCCACGATTGATCCGCGCTCTGTTTGGTCTTCGCCTGACGACTTTCTGCCACCGAAGCAAAATCATATCTGCGACGCTGAGTCCACCCTTTCTTTTCCTGCTGCTCACTCTCTTCCTTCCTTGTTCACCTGCCACCTTTATACCTTACCTTCCGTAGCACTTACTCTCATTGTGCTACGTCTACCCAAGACATCCAGCAGCTGAGACAACTCACGCCTACTCTTGGCGCTCTAGGCTCATGCTCTGAATTTACCCAAAGATCAGCACGTCTACGCCTAAGAAACCACTTAGAAGCCTCGCCATCCCCTACTCTGTCTCCCCAGAGTCATCGGCATCATGGCTCGCCAGTCCGCCGACGGATACACCGCCGAACCCAAAGTAGAATCCACCGTTCCTCCACACTCATCTTCTGGCCCTACTGGCGGTGGACTCCCAATATACAATCATAATGGACACAGAGTCACTAGGGGCATACACCCGGATGGTGAAAGCGGACGGAAGGGAATCCACCCGCTCCATTTCCTAAGGATTTGTTTTAGGAGCACGAGTAGAGCATCCAAATTCGTAAATTTTCTATGGCCCTTTGTGCCGGCAGCCATAGCCATTGTACGTCAAGACCTTTTCCTTTACATAGTAAAACTAGAGAAGAGAGCTAACTACGATTTTCTTCAGCATTTCGCACGTCCTGACCTCCATCTCTGGATCTTTATCCTCAATTACATCGCAATGGTCCCAGCTGCAAATCTTATTGGCTTCGCCGGCCAAGAGCTGGCCAGGAAGGTCCCCAAAGTGTTTGGTGTTATCATGGAGACAACACTGGGTTCCGTCGTTGAAATCGTGCTATTCATGGTTTTGATTTCGAAGGGCAACGATTCCGTTCCAGTCATTCGAGCAGCAATTCTTGGCTCAATTCTTGCGAATTTGCTTTTATGCTTGGGCATGTGTTTCCTTGTGGGAGGAATTCGAAGGGAGGACCAAGAATTCCACGAAGCAATAAGCGAGGTTGGGAGTGGATTGATGTTGGTTGCTGGCAGTAAGTTTCAACTCTGCTTATTCTTCACAAGCGGTTTATTAGGGAGATTTTTGCTAACCATTACGCAGTGGGTCTTGTTGTGCCTGCAGCCTTTTCTAATGCTCTTAGTAACAGTACTGTTAGTGTGGAGCCTGAGGTTCTTAAAATTAGCCGCGCAACCGCCATTATCTTGCTATTCGCCTATCTCGTATATGTCTGGTTCCAGACCAAAACTCACAACAGTCTTTATGGTGAAATTTTGGAGGCCGACGAGCAAAAAGATGAAGATCGCCACAAGGATCTGGCTAAAGCCAAGCTCACATTCACGGAATGCCTTGTCGCATTGGCCATTGCACTCGCATGTGTGTCGCTGATTGCCGTATTCCTTGTTGAGCAGATCACCTTTATTGTGGAGGAACGGCATGTCAGAGACGCATTCGTTGGTCTTATTCTTGTGCCCTTGGTCGAGAAGGCTGCAGGTAAGTACATATGCCCTATCGAACGACTCACATCAGTCCACTAGCTGACTTGGTCGCAGAGCACCTTACTGCTGTCGACGAAGCATGGGACAACCAGATGAACTTCGCACTTGCCCACGTCCTTGGTGCGTCCATTCAGACTGCGCTGCTAAACACCCCACTGGTTGTAATTGTCGGTTGGGGTCTCGGGTACAACATGGACCTCAATTTTGAAATATTTGACGCCGTCGTGCTCATCTTAGCCATCCTTGTCGTTGGTAGTTTTCTCCGTGACGGGAAGAGCAACTACCTCGAGGGCGTACTATGCGTCCTTGTCTACCTAATTGTTGCAATCAGTGCCTTCTATTACCCCGATCCAATCCATGCTGGCGGCAATACAGGCGAGGGTCATTAGATATAGTTTTGACTATATCTACATCGAGATCATGGGTTAGTTAAGAAGGGTTGGGAGTGATTGTAAGGGTGGAGTAGGTTGCAATACATATTTCTTGTCATTCCTTATAATTTCTATCCATTTTACGATTGCATGAGCTAGCGAGGAGTTTCGGTTTTCGGAAGGATGGACTCGACTTGGATTCCATGCTCAAATTGTAGAGCTATAGTTCTGTAGTATATAAAATGTAATTTGCATAATAATTCATATCTGCACCAATATCAGAAGTGGACACCCTCGACATCTGTAAAGTCACGTGTTGAGCCTGCCAACCAAATTGGCCGAAGCGGCTCGGCAAATCCCGCCCACAATCTGCAAGCGATTTCTACATTCTCACATTTTCGCACTTCTTCAACCATCCTCGAAACACTCTTTTGACAGCCGCAATCATGGGTCGTGTTCGTACGAAAACCGTCAAGAAGTCCGCTAAAGTCATCATCGAGCGTTACTACCCAAAGCTCTCTCTCGACTTCGAGGTTAACAAGCGTATCTGCGATGAGATTGCTATCATCGCGAGCAAGAGGTTGAGGAATAAGGTACACATATCCTTTGTTTTCCTCCCATTCATCTACTATGCCGCATTCACTGTTACCGGAGCGAGCCGCGGCAAGAGAAGCTCAGGGGAAATATGAAATCTTGGTCTTGATGACCCATTGCTAATTGGCCGCGACAACACAGATTGCTGGTTACACCACCCATCTCATGAAACGTATTCAGCGAGGGCCTGTCCGTGGTATCTCATTCAAGCTGCAAGAAGAGGAGCGTGAGCGGAAAGATCAATACGTGCCCGAGGTCTCAGCGCTCGACTTCACACAGACCAGCGAGACTGGTCAGCTGGATGTGGACCAGGAGACTAAGGATCTATTGAAGAGCATGGGTGTATGTACCTCCGTTTCTTTTAGCTGTGGAAGTGAGGACGGATAAGATCATGATGAGAAGCTCGATACGCGGGGGGTTTTGCTAACGCAGCCACTCACAGTTCGATTCCATCCCCGTCAACGTCGTCGCTGTTGCCCAGCAGCAAGTTGCCGAGCGGCCTCGCCGCTTCCCAGACCGCCGCCCGGGTCAGTAGGTTTGATTGGATTCATGGCGAGGTTTATTTTTCTGTCTGAGGGAACAAGGATTCTGCGGGATGCCTCAACAGGGCTTATGTTGGCATATGGATTGCCGTACTGCATCTAAAATCAAGGTTTCTTTTCCCCTTCAAGGTGTCGCCGAGTCCGTTAGGACAACGCTTGATCGCCAATTTTTTCCCCCTCCCCAGTGGCCTGCTTGTGAGGTTGGTGTATTATTCTTGCTACTAACTGTCTAGATTTGTGCGGCGGACATGTTTTAAGAGGCTTGAGTGCTTTATTCAAAGTAAGTATCACTGGTAAATGATTAATTGAGTTATCCCGTGACCTGTCCATGTATTCCAGCTAATTTTAAATCTCAATATAAAAATTATTATGTCGTACTCGAACACGTGACAGTCGCACAATGCCTACCCACGTTTCCTTAACAGGTTATATTTTGCAGCGATTTTGTCGGGTTCACTTATCCAGCTCTCAGATTTCTAAGTAATAATATTCAAGCAAATGATATCATAAATGCTAGGCCTTCACGCATTCAATTAAGAGCGCAGTTACGAGCGAGATGGTGACGTTACTGGTATAATCAGACTAGATATCCTAATAAGCGCGACATCGCTTCCAAGGTCTACTTGTGTGTAACGCAGTGCACGGCATCTGTAGCCACCTTAACGTCCTTCACGGCCGCTTTAATCCCGTCCTCTGGCGTGAAGCGCTAGTTCAAGGTCTTTGGTCGTAGGTGTTTGATCTTGCGCCGAATCAGCGCAAATCGAAACGACACCCCTTTCAAGATCCTTCCGGAGGCCATACTGTCCGAGACAAAGAATTTGATGTTGTGAATGCTGGCTCCTGGCGGGTTTCAGGTGGTAGAGCCTGGAAGGGATGAAAGGATTTAGATCAAGTATAGGCTCATGAAGTTCTCACCGGTAATGAATCTTATTGCTTTGGAGAAGAGGCTTTTGCGAGGAATGTATGAGCGTTCGTAAAATGAGGTCGAAACGCGCGAAATAGTGTTGGTTGTGAAATCTCGTTGCTTCTCAAGCTACGTCTTATCTTCCAAATGCCAGGCTTTTTTTGGTATATCTCCTCCGCATATATTATAATAAATACGCCTTAGGGTAAAGTCCGCCTACATAATAGATTACAGTTGGTCGTCAAAAGTCTGGATCACCTGGTTAATACGCAGTTCCTATAAATTAACCCTTATATATTCTCCTAGCATTCTAAGTTAATACTTTATCTACTAGCCTCTTGCCTTCTATATTAGCCTTACGTCCTCTTAATATAGATTTACTAAGCCGCCCAATAAGGCCATTTAATAGCTTCTCCTACGCCTCCTTTAACGCCTTCTATAGAGCTTTTAAACCCTCTTCTAAATCTCCTATAGTAGCTAATTTAGGGTACAGTTTATAAACTAGCCTTTTAAGAGCCTATTAGAGGCCCTTAATTAGATTAAGATTAGGTAGGTAAGGTCGCTATTTTATAGTTTAAATACTATACGTCTTAAGAAAGTTCTTTATATAATTAGCGCTATATATACAGTAATGTGCACGACTAGCTTCTACTCTCCTTAGCGAGGGCTCTAAATTTTCAAATTCGGTACGCGTATCCAATCTCGCTTGATTGCCACCAACTATATATAGTAATTGAAGCGAACGCATATGCCTACACGTAAGGACCGTCCTAGTTACTAGGGATAATTAAATTAAAGCTATACAGAACTTGCCTAACCTACTAAAGTCGTAATATCCACTTTAAATTGTGTTATACTATTATTAATCTGCCCTTAATATGTATCCCTTTTTAAAACGCGTCGCGGCTTAATTAATAGGCAAGAGTCTTTCTTTCTCCCTCCTTATTACCTAGGTCCTTACTATTATTAAACTATTACCTAAATATAATATAATAGCTGCTAAGACGCGAACTCAGCGCCATTTAGTTGGATTTTATATTAGAGAAGCTTAAGGAAATAGATAATAATCTAAAAGCTATAGTAGAGGACATTAAGGAGGACGTAGAGGGTTAGTATACTGCTAAAGTTAGTACCGTAAATTACCTTAGTTAAAATTTTATAAGTTACCGTATTTAATATAGAAGCCGCTAATATTAACACTATAATATTAGGCTACGGCCTCTTAGGAAGTTGCTTAAAGTCCTTAGGCTTAGGCTTATAGTCCTTAAGCTTATAGTCCTCTAATTACTTGCTTACTATTAGCCTCTTATTTACCCCTAAGGGCTCGCTTATATTTACTAAGTAAGTATAAAAATAAGCTAATTCCGCCACTACCTTACTTATGTTTTAAAAGTAAAATTAATAATATAAAGAGGAGAAGCGGGGGCATTTTTATTACTTATAATTATAATATAGTAATTTAATACCTAAAGGATTCGCCTTTTACTAAAACTCTTATTAGTATAAGCCTTTAGCTTTGTAAGCTTTAGCAACTTTAAGTCTTTCCTATTTACAAGCGAGAGCTATATTATTAAGAGTAAGGTATTTGTATTAAGGTCTAGCCGATTAAAGCTAAAATTAATACTTAGTACGTAGGCGTTTATAATATTAGATTTAACGTAATAGAAGTTAAGGCTATAGCCTAGTAGTAGAAGATTAATACCTAGCTTATATTATAGGCAAAGTATACTAATAGAAGTGGCGCGATTAAGGCTCTTATAGTTAACCCCTTAATTACATATACCTAAGCTGTAAATTAACTAGCAGGCTCTTATTTTAGAGTTAGCTCTTATCTATTAATACTTAATTAACTCTATAGTAAAGTTTTAACGCCTTATATCCTTCCTACTAGTAACGCTATTAATTTAATAGAATTACGGGTTAAGCTTATTAGATATTAGCGTTATAAGAAGCGCTACCTAAATATTAATTAGTGCTATACTCTTAGCTAGGCAGATATTAAATTAATAAATAAGGACTTAAGAGAGTGGGTAACTGGTATCTAGTAAGGTATTGTAAATATTTAGAATTTACCTTATAAGCTTACTACGCGGGTTACTAAGAGAGTAGTAAAGGGATGACATAATAGTAGAAGAGTACGTTAATTAGCCTTTAGCGAGAGTTCTACTACTAATACTCTAGGTATTATTAGTTACTTTTATATTAGTTCTATAAGCCTAGTACTAAGCTCCTATACTAGTAAGCCAATTAATAATAATATTCTTACCTATATTACTAATACGCTGCCTATAAGGTATTAACTATATAAAGAATTTAGAGGAGTTTTTTACGAATTAGAAGTAGAGTATATTTAGTAATTTTAACTAGAAGGCTAACTTTAAAGCAGTATATAAAGTTGTTTATAATTTAATATAGGACTTAGAGCTCCTATATAATAAATCTAATAGCTTTAATCCTATTAAGGAACTTATAAAGGCTAATATTAAATTAGGTATTACTAGGCGGCTATAACAGGATTTAAAGAAGTAGGTAAATGAGCGTTATACTTAGCTTAAAGGAAGTTTCTAAAATATAGAGTATCTCTATTACTGTAAGGTAACAGGCTCCGCACTACCTAGCTACGGCACAAACCCTAAAAGGTAGGCGAGTGGCTAGTAAGATGCCGGGCATAGCTGTGCGGAACAATATATATAGACGAGGTGACTTCGTTACCTGACAATTACCACTAGCGCCCCTATAGTAGTAGAGACGCCCTATATAGGGTTTTTTTAAGATATAAATAATCTTAACTAATAAAATATAAGATGTCTTTATTACTGCTAAAGCCTCTATAGTAATAAAGATACCCTAAAAACGCTACTAAAAATTAATCTTTCCCTACACTAAAACCTTAACAATTATACCCACTATATTAGAAATAACCTTCCGCGATTTTGCTTTTACTATTAACCTTATTTATACTCTAAAGAAGAAAGGCTTTAAAGCTATAGTTAAAGCTTTTAGAGTACTCTACTTAAGAAAATCACTCCACTAAATAAAAGCTTTTAGTTCTTTAAAAAAAACACTCTTTAATTGGATTTAAATTAGGTAAGCATATAGGTAAATATATAAGCTTAACGTTAAAGGCGTTAAAATGAGTTTATATTCTCTTTAAGTAATAGAAGCTAGCGTTATTTATAACTACTACTATTTTTTTTTGTAGGAAAGCGATTATACTATAGTAGAAGAGTATTTACTACCTATAATTTAAAGCGTTCGCTATTTATTAAGCCTTTATATAATAAGGCTACTAGTACACCGTTAATAGTATATATAGGTAGTATATTAAACACCGTCTTACCCTAATTATATAGTATATATAATACTGGTATAATATTAAAGGGAGCCTAGCTAGTCTTCTATATACCCATCTTTAAATCCGCATCTAACTTATCTATAAACACTAACCAATTAGCGGTATACTATGATATAATAGCGAAATATATATTATAATTATAAAAGCTACGCTTAAGGGCCACCTAGTAATACTACTTTATATAAGCTACTCTTTAAGCTCTATAATAAGAGAATTTATTTAATTAGCTTACCTACTTCTTTATTTAGCTAGCTAAATAAAGCTCTTAAAATATTATATATTAGCTTACTATAACACTAAAAACGTTATAGATTAATTACTATAACTTATTACTAAAGAGAGTTAGCTTTTCCTCTAGCCGTATTAGTATAACCACGATTATTTAATTACTTAGTAAAAATTGGCCACCTTTACCATTTAGAGGTGCCTAAGTTTATCTAAATATCCGTAAGTCCCTTTTAATTGCGGTAATTAAGTTATATAACTAGCGGTAGAGGCATACTCTATTTAAGTTACTTTAAGTTAAAAAGATCCTTAACTAGGGCGTGCTAATATAGGCCTATTCGCGAAGCTATATTACAAATAGTATTGAAGAAAACCTTACGATATTTAACAAAGATCACGACACTACTGGGAAGGGCCAATTGTAAATAGCTTTACGTGCGCCAGAAATAAGGTTCTTATAGCTAAATATACGGCTTCGCTTTAATTACTATATACAGTTAGTGGCAATTAAGCGAGATTAGATACGCGTACTAAATTTAAAAATTTGGATCCCTTATTATGTATATTAATAGTATATCCACGGTCGATTTTTAATTACCAGCAATGCCGCTCTCTTAGTACCCGTTAAGCGCTATACGTAGAGCCTACTAAGCGCTTTCTGCTTACACTAAAATAGTAAGAATTAGCCGCGGGTTAATAGAGATATTTATATTTAAACTATGCGCCGCTATTATATAAGTACCATATTAAACTTATAAGATATATAAGTTACTAGCTAGTAACTCTATTAAGCCCCTAAGGGGGCTATAAATAAAGGCTTTAATAGGGAGTTAGATATAGATAATATATATAACTATTTCAAAGCCCTTTTGCCCACTTAAAGCCGTTTATAAAGCTAATCTAATAAGTACTGCATCTACTCCTAATATAGATTAACCTACTATATAGCTGCTTCCTTACTAACCCTCTAGGCCTATATAACCCGCTTAATTTCCTTAATAACCTTAAGCTATAGGGAGTACTATTAGAGCTTATTTTGCTAGATAGCCTACTATTTACTACCCTATTTAGAATCTAGCGCTAGTATAAAAGGATTACCTTTAAGCCTTTTAGTCCACTTACGCTATAGGGCCTATATAGACTTTACCGCGTAGTATATATAATATATAGGCGGCTACTTAGGCTAGAGCTTAAGCTTAAGCTTAGACTTAGGCCTTTACTATAGCTACGGCTATAGCTATAGCGGCGCTAGTAAAGGAGAAGCTATAGTGCTTACTTAAGCTAATATATACTAGCTTAATCCCGTAATAAATAGAGGCGCTAATAGATATACTATAAGTAGATATACTGTTAATGTTAGCGACTTAGTTAATTAAGGCACAAGCACAGCAAGAGGGACGCGCCAGCCTATACGATTGGTAGTCTATAAACGAGGATCTAAAGCTAGAGAAAGGAAAGGAGACAAAGGGCAGCGCCACTCGACGTTATATATAATCCTCTGGTTATATAACGGCAATTGTCTAAAACTATCTATAATTGTCCGCTATAATCCACTAATATCTACTAGTTTCCACCAGCGCCGTAATATTACCCCCCCCCTCTAAAAAAGCCTACCCTTAGGCTTTATATATCCGTTTTATATCCATAGGGTATTCTTGTCTTTATACTTAATAGGTAGCTTATTATCTTCGCTATTTTAGCACTCTATTTACTTATTAAGGTACTTTAAGGGCCTAGATTTATGGGGGTAACAGCTATAGAACTCTTAAAGCTTATAGGGACTACTTGTAAAGTTCTATATAGGGTACTAATTAGGGTCTAGGTCGTACCCTTTCTAACTAATATAATATTTTAACGTTCCCCTTATAAGCTTATAGGCTAGTATTTCTTTAATTTCCTACTTATTATCGCTATTAACTTAGATTAGTAAGGAAGGTTTATTCTTTTATCTAGGTAATAGGTTATTTATAGCTTTCCGTAGTTTATTTAAAAAGAAAATAGGGTAAACCTTAATTAAATCTAGGAGCTTTACTTTATATAAGTTGCCTATCTTCTTAAGAACCTTATACGGTCCTGCCATCTAATAGTTTAGCTTATAGCTAGGTTATTCCGTTTTCTAGTTCTTTATTATAACCTAGACTATATCTCCTACGGTAAAGTTAGGCTCTCGCCTATGCTTATTCGCCCTACTATTATATTAATTTCTAGGCCTTTTCTAGATTTATATAGGCTACTGTTTAGGCTTCTTTTAAGTACTTAGCGTACTACCATACTTCCTTATAAGATAGTTTTTCGCATATAGTCTAGGGTCCTTTTAGTCTTTCCAAGTTAAAGCTTATATAAGGTAAGTAGCCCATTTCTAGTTAAATATGGGCAAATCTTATAGAGTTGTAGGGTAGAGTCGCTTAGGTATAGTCAATTAGGGGTAGTAGTTTAGCCTAGTTATCTTAAAAGTAGTTAATAAAGGGCTAAAGTCTCTAATCTAAGTATTAATTTATAATTTCCGTCTAACTATTTATCTGGGGGTAATATACTATAAAAAGCTTTAGCTTAATGCCTAAGATTTAGGTAAACTTATTCTAGAAAGCTAATATAAAGTACGGCCTATAATTGGATATAATAGTATCTAGTAGTCCGTAGATTTATAGTTAGGCCGCTTCTTTAGTATTAATATTCTTATAATATAGGATTAAGAATAGGCGCTTACTAAAGCGGTTAACTAAAATTATAACCATATTATATCCGTTATGGTCTATAGGTAGCTTATAGAAGTCTATAAAGATATACCAATAGGGGCGTTCTAGTATTAGGAGTGGTTTTAATAGTCCTAGTATCTTATCTCGTGGGATTATAAATCTATAGCAGCTATTATAGTTCCGTATATAACGGTTAATATCTATAACTATTCTGGGCCAGTAGTAGCGGTTACTAATAATCTTATAGGTTTTATTTTTTCTAGGGTAGGCTATAGAGACCTAGGTATAAGCTTTAGCAATAAGCTAGGTCCGTAAGTTTTATTTCTTAGCTACTACTAGCCGTTCCTAGTGCTTAAGTAGTCCGTTTTTAAGGGACTATAGGCTAGTAATATTCTTTGCCTTTTTACGGTACTCCTATAGAGAGAGGGTTATTTAGTTAGCCTATAGTAGTTTATTAATAAGGTTAAGTTTAGAGGACTTAATAGGATATATCTTAGCGCCTAAGAAGCCCGTATTTAGTTCTACCTATATCTAAAGGTTAAGGTATTCTAGTTATAGTAGCGCCTAGGTCTATAATAAGATCTTCGCAGTTATCTAGTTATCTAGGTCTTATTTATACCTTATTAAAGTGTTTACACGGTTTATAGCGCCTAGTCTATATATAATTAAGAAGTATAACTAAGATAGGATATCTACCTAGTGTGCCTACTAGGCTGTAAGGGCCTTATAATCTAAAACTACCTTAATTAGCTTAGGGGTCCCCTCTAGCTATATACGCTAGTGCTAAAAGCTAAAGATAATAGTCAGTATTTCTTTATTATAGATATAGTAGTTTAGCTTAGTATCTATTATAGTCTTTAAATAGTATATAATAGGGTGCTATTCTCCATCTAGTTACTTCTAGGAAAAATACTAGCTATTACGCCGTCTAAGGCATTAGTTTCTAGTATTAAGGGCCGTTTTAGGTTAAAATGGGTAAATAGAGGAGCTAATACTAGCTATTTTTTAAGCTTATTAAAGGCCTGCCTATATATAGCGTTAAAGTAGAAGGGCTAGTCTTTTCTAGTAAGATGGTTAAGAGGCTAGGCGATCCTACTATAGTTCTTAATAAAGTGTTAATAGAAGTTATAAAAACCTAAAAATAATTATACCCCTTTTATAGTCCGTAGGGTACCTACTAGTTAATTATAACCGTTTCTTTAGGTTAGTTTTAATTCCGTCTATACTAATAATAAAATCTAGGTATTTTATATGCTTAACACTAAACTCTAACATCTTAATATTAACCTAGAGGCTAGTCTTGCAGAGCTGTTATAGGACTTTATAGATATACTCCTTATATTCTAGCTTATTCTTAAAGTAAATTATAATATTATCTAAATAGGCCGTATAGGAGTTGTTAAGGTAGTTAAAGAGTATATTATTTATATACCGCTAGTACATAGCTAGTCTATTAGTTAGTTTAAAAGGGAGTACCTTATATTTATACGTTCCGTAATAGGTTTAAAATATAGTAAGATTCTTAGACTTAGGGTTTATCCTAATTTAGTAAAAGGCCTAAGCTTTATAAAAACCTTAGCTCTACTTATTTGGGCTAAAGTCTTATTAAGTAGGGGTAGCGGATAGCGGTCCTTACAGATTATATTATTTAGCTTATAGTAGTTAATATAGACACGGAGTCCTTTATTTAGCTTTTTAATAAAGAGAATAGGCGAGGTAAAAGGGGCTTAGCTAGGCTTAATAAAGCCCTTATTTAGGTTATTAATAAGATACTACTTTATAGCCTATAATTTAGCAATAGACTACTTATAGAGGGGGCTAAAGCTAAGGGTGTTTTCTTTACCCTACTTAATCTTAATCTTATAGTTATATAGTTAATAAGGTAAAAGTATATTAGACGCTGCTTTAAAGAATATATCCTTAAATTTTTAGTGTTAATAGGGCAGCTTTTATTTTACTAGTTCCTTATCTACTAAGCTCGCTTTCATTTTTTTAATTATTTAATTAATTTTATATAAGCTAGTTATAAAGGCGATTTTATTAGGCTAAACTAAGTTCTAGTAAAATCCTACGGCACTAATATAGCAAATATTAACAAGTAGAAGGTCCGCTAATTTCTTTACGGATATTTATTAGGTTATATTTTACGGTATTATTAGGAAATTTTTTTTAGGCACGTTGTTGTAGATTATACAAATTATATAAATTGTATAGATTATATAGATTGTATTATAGATTGCTATAAGGTACTTTTAATATATTTATATTAAACTAATTTCTAAACTAGGCCTAGTGTCTGCCTGTATACCTACTTACCCACCTACCTACTTATGTCTGTTTATCTATCTATCTATCTATCTATCTATCTATCTATCTATCTATCTATCTATCTCTCTGTCCGTCTATATCTACCTATTTATACCTACCTATTTATACTACCTTAGTTTAATTAATTAATTAAATCGTTTATAGTGTTTGCTGGCTGGTCGTTATCGTCTAGCTCTAGCAGCGGTTGTCTAGCTTTGGCGACGGTTATCTGGTTTTAGCGACGGTCGTTTAGTTTTGGCGATGGTTATCTTCTAGCTGCCGTTCTAGTGCCTTCCTAGGTAGGAAAAATATAAGGAAGAAAGGGTAAAAAAAATAAGGTGGCTACCTAGGTATATATAGGGGTATATTTAGTAGAGGTATGTACAGAGCTCTATATAGAGCTTTAGTGGAGCTCTGTATAGAGCTTTAGTGGAGCTCCGTGTAGAGCTTTAAGGGAGCTCCGTGTAGAGCTTTGGTAAAATTCCGTATAGAGTTTTAAGGGAGCTCCATGCAAAGCTTTGTGCAGAGCTTTAGTAGAGCTCCGTATAGAGTTTTAACAGAGCTCTGTGTAAAGCTTTAAGGGGGCTTTATAGAGAGCCTTTAGTAGAGTTTCATGTAGAGGCTTTAGTAAAGCTTTGTATAGAGCTTCTAGCAAAGCTTCTAGTAGAGCCTTTAGTGGAGCGCCGTATAAAGCTCCCTTAAACCTCTATACGGAGCTCTACTAATGCTCTGCACGGAGCTCCCTTAAAGCTCTATATGGAGCTCCCTTAAACCTTTACATGGAGCTCCCTTAAAGCTCTATATAGAGCTCCCTTAAAGCTCTACATAGAGCTCCCTTAAAGCTCTATATAGAGCTCCCTTAAAGCCCTACACGGAGCTTTACTAAAGCTCTATATAAAGCTTTGCACGGAGCTCTATTAAAGCTCTATATAGAGCTCTATTAAAGCTTTACGCGGAGCTCTATTAAAGCTTTACGTAGAGCTCTATTAAAGCTTTACGCGGAGCTCTATTAAAGCTTTACGTAGAGCTCTATTAAAGCTTTATATAGAGCTCTATTAAAGAGATATATAGAGCTTTATATTAAGAAAGAAAATTTTTATAGCTAAAAATTAGGGTCTACTTAACTTGCTTAAGTCGCGATTTTAATAATTTGCGGTAATTTGCAGCGATTTGCTATAAATATATAGATAGGGTAGGCAAGTGTAAAAGTTGCCTATATATTTATAGCAAATTGCTATAAGTTGCTACAAATTGCAGGTTTTGTAGGGTTTGCAGGTTTTATAACCCCTAACTTTCAGCTAGTAAAAAAAAATCCTAATAATAGGGTTTATAATCTTTTTTAGCTTATATTCTATTTTATATAAATTATCTTTCCTATTTATTAATTTAGTATAATATCCAATATTCCTAGCTTTCCTTTATAGCTATATAGGGCCTAAGTCCTCTATAGTTAATATAGCTAGGTTACTATTAGCTTCCTAGGTCTTTAGTATATGTGGCGTAATATAGCTAGTTTAGGGGCAGTATAGTATACAGATCCGTTACGGGTTAAGCTATATATCTCTCTTAAAGGCCTAGTCCCTACATATAGAATTTACCTAATAAATAGTATTAATCTAAGGCCGTATAAGGTTTTCTATTATAATGCTAATTTCTTTTATAAAAAAGGGGTTAGGGGTAAGGTTTTGGGCTAGATAAGCCGCCTACTCTATATATTAAGCTGTAAGCCTAAATAGGCTAGTTATTTTCTTCTTAAGATTATATTATAGCTTCCTAGGTCTATAATAAGGAAGGGAATATTATATTACCTTTATCTATTAATATAGAGGTAAATCTATAAAATAGACGTAATAGGTAGCCGTATCTGCCCATTATACCCATAAATAGAAATTGGTTTAGGCAGTTCTTTAATAGGTATATTTAAAAAGTTAGCTAGCTTTACGGTATACTGGGTATCTATTACGGAATAGAGTATAAGGGATAGTGTAGCTTTTTCTACTAACTAGCTAACCTAGATTAATATATAATATATTAATCTCTTTTAACCCTAAAGAGAAGTCTTCCTTTAAGGTTCCTCTTTTTCTAACTTTACGTTATTCTCCTGGATTAATAAAACCTTATCCGCTTTTATATTTATTAGGTAATCTTTTATATAATAACCTTTTTAACTATTAAAATAGCAAGCGCCTTAATTACTAAGGGCCTATATATAAGGGTTGCTATATATAGGCTAAGTATTTACTAAACCTATAGTAGAACCAGCTATATAGCTAGCTACTAAATTAGCGATAGGCTATACGGGTAGTACTATAGGGGTTATTAATTATGCTAGGGTATTACGGGCCGTTCTTATATTGCTTATAGTTTAATTTAAAGGGTTTTTAGCTTTATACTATTTGGCATATACTTATTACGGCACCCGTAACGGATCTGGTCAGGGGCTCGCTTAAGACTTAGCGCACATATATAGACGTCCTTTCCTCTACCTTCTGCTCCTCAGCTTAATATCCTCGTCAATAGACAATCCAATTGTACAGGCTTGCATACGTTCTTTACGGCGCTCGTGCCTCGATTAACTGAGTCCTATAATAATACTTTAATTTAGTAAAGGCCTTATTTAATAGCTAAGCACTAATCTATAAGTTCCTTTAGCGTCTATATAGTAGTAAAAACTAGTAGTATAGCTTACTGTAGGTCTAGGGTAAGCTTAATAAATAGGTCTAGTATTAGATCTTCCTAGGGAATTTAAGCCTAGCCAGCTAGGTATAGAAAGCGGGTCTAAAAGGCTAAGAAGGTCTCTGTTATTTTTATGTTTAGGCTTTTATAATTAAGTTAGGCGTTTTATACTTTAAAGGGGTCCTTATAAATAGAAGATAGGTAAACAATTATATCTTCTCTAGAGAGGAAGGGATTTACTAAGTTCTATATATATTACGGACGTAGGTGCATCTATACGTCCCTACTAGTACGACTAAAGATATAGGCCATTTTAGCCTAAGTAGTAGGGAAGTAGTCCGCATTAACTTTAAGCTTATTCTATAATTAAAGCTTCTAATTATTAAATATAGGGTTAGTTCTATTTGTAAGTAATAGGGGGTCTATAACCTTCGCGGACTATAATAATGCTAATACTATACGTTAGGCTAGGGTCTTAAGGACTATAGTAAGTCTCTAGGTATCTAATAACTCTTTACTAGATATAGGGGGTTCTCTAGCTTTAAATAGCTCTTAAAGTTATTTAATTCTAGTATTAGCTGCTATAAGCTCTACCTAAGAGTTTAAGTTAGTTACTATTTTACTATTGGAGGTATTTAAGGATCCTACAGCTGCTTTACCGGCTGCTGTATTTCTTAGCATAGTAGTATAGTTATAAGGGTAACTTCTAGTAGGATTCTATAGGGGTTTTAGTTTATGCATATTCTATAGGTCTTATTATTCTTTTTTATTATTCTAGTTTTATTCTATTTTTTAAGTTCTGGTAATAGTCTTTAGGTTTACTTCTATATTCTATTTTTATTTATAGTCCTATAGATATATTTAAGTTCCTTCTTAAAAAGAAGAGTAGATAAGCTTTAGATAATATTAGCGACTTAGTTAATTAAGGCACGAGTATAGTAAGAGGGACGCGCTAGCCTATATAATTAGTAGTCTATAAATAAGGATCTAAAGCTAGAGAAAGAAAAGGAGACAAAGGGTAGCGCTACTTAACGTTATATACAATCCTCTGGTTACGTAACGGCAATTATTTAAAACTGTCTAAAACTGTCTAAAACTGTCTGCGATTGTCCGCTATAATCTACCGATATCTACCAGTTTTCACTAGCGCCGTAATAGTTAAATGCGAATATATAGATACTAAAAGGACCTTAAGCTAAAAGGTAAAGCTGCTAAATATAAGTAATTAAAGCTATAAAGACTATACCTACTAGGACTTGGCTATCTAGTTAAATAATACCTATAGCTTATGTGCTCTCTAGTCGTTCTAGGCGTCTATAATAGCTAGTATGGCCTAATAAAGTGTTAATAGCTAGCTAGGGCCTTTTTCCTTTACTATAGGTAGGCTTTAACCTTCTATATAAAGGGTAGATAGGCCTTATACTAAAAGGCCTAGTAGTTTATATAGGGCTACTTAGGAATATCTTATGGAGGACTACTAAGTACTATAGAATAACCTTCTAGATATAGAATAGGAGGTTTATAGTGCCTATAGCTATAAGGTTATTAATCTAGCTAACCTAAGAGCTAAACTAACCCTTCTAGATATCTAGCTCTAGCTAGATTATTAATAGTAGTATATTAGGGGGGGTAACGCTTGTCTTATAAATCTTAAAGTAGTCTATTTACGGCGTATAGCCAGCTATTATCCATATAAACTCTAATAGTAACGAGTTTAAATATCTACTTCTAGTTTTACCTACTAACGCGTTTAGTCCAGTCCTTACTAACTCCTTTTAGCTCTACTATTTTGCGCTAACTACTGGGGTTAACAGGGGGGTGTAGAGGGGGTGTCGTGCAATGCACTGTACGCTATCCGAACCAAACAAACCAAAAAGGTAAGCAAGCATCTAGCACACTTGCCAGGTAAGCTGCGAAGAAAAATATTTTAGCCAGGTGATATGTCACCTGGCACTGCCTCCCTCTCCCAATAGCGACTGTCCTCAGGCGCAATTCTCTGTCCCTTGGGCTCAGGAGCGCGGCCCAGTGGCCTGGCTACGGGCCCGCTGAGCGATGCCGGTGCCTCGGCGCGCGGGCCAATGCAAATTTCTTCGACCCCCAGCAGCTGCAGCGCGGCGCCTGAAGAGGCACGCTTCGCGCTTCGGTCGCATAACCGGCAAGGCTGTCCCAAGTCACCGGCGGGGACCGAATCCACGGGCCCTGGGAAGTGTCCCTAGCCAAGATGCAAGGCCGGGCCTTAGGAAGTGTACAGATACTATATAAGGTGTAGGCTCTACGCCACCCAAACCAAATATACCAAAAAGGTAAGCGAGTATCTGGCACACTTGCTAGATAGAACAATATATATAAGCGAGGTGACACGTTACCTAATGTGGGTCTTAGAATTAGTCTTAATAATCTATTAGATATATGCTCTATAGTTAGTATTTATAACTTGTCTATTTCTATTTACTTAATCTAATTACTAAATTATTATAGTTTCTACTAGCATTAATTTTTTAAGGATAATAATATCCTTAAGGTAATTATTATTACTATTAACTCTTTAATTAACCTCTACTACGGATCCTATTTAGGCCTATGTAGACTACTCTATAGGGAAATTTTGTATATTATATAGGGAAAAACCTCTAGTATTATGAGAGTATATATATTAGATCCTACAATAGTCGCGATAGATTCGCGAGCACTATAGTGCATTGCACGACTAGCTTCCCCTTAGGCGAGTTGCAGATTTGGTACAGGTATCCAATTTCGCCTGATTGCCACCAGCTGTACATAGTAATTGTAGCGAAGCCGTATGCTTGGCTGCAAGAACCTTTGCGATCTCCGCAGTGTCGTGAATTTTGTTAAATATCGTAAGGTTTCCACCCGTACGATATTACCAAATTTCATCGGCAATTGCATAGACAGCGTTGTATTCGCGTTTTGGTGGCAACAATAGAGGCGAAGGTACGGAGGGTTGCGCAAAAAGGGATTTCTCTTTCTTTTTGGGATGGGCGGTAAGCTCCCTGTTTTTAACAGCCCTTTGGGGGGACCTAAGGCGCCCTAAGCTTGGTGCTTAGGGGATAAAGCCCCCGTAACTTTAGCGTGTCATCCCCGTTTAGTTAGGGGACTGACCGCCCATCCTAAAAAGGAAAGAGAGATCTCTTTTTGCGCAATCCTCTGTAGAAAAGGGGAGGAGATAAAGCGTACGTCTTTAATTTAATTCTCCTGGCTAACTAAGGCGATTCTCTAGGGCAACCGAGAAGGTCCTTACATGCAGCTACAGCCGTTTACTACAATTACTGTGTATAGTTAATGGTAGTTAAGCGACATTATAATATAGGTGGGAATAGGTTAGACGCCCCCCCTACTATAGTAATATGTACGACCAGCTTCCACCCCCCCCCTTTAGCGAGTGCTCTAAATTTTTAAATTCGGTACGCGTATCTAATCTCGCTAGTAATTATAGCGAACGGTTATAGCTATATATAAGGACTATTTTAGTTACTATAGAGAATTATTCTAGTTAGCTAGGAGAATTAAATTTAGAACTTACTTAATAACGCTCCCCTAATATACGTTTCCTTAATATATACTTCCTCTTTTATTTATACCTTTGCTAAAACGCAAATATAAAGCTGTTTCCGCAATTACTAATAAAATTTAATAATATTATATGGGTAGAAACCTATAATATTAATAAAGATTATAATACTATAGAACTAAAGTTCTTATAGCTAAGCATATGGCTTCGCTACAATTACTATATATAGTTAGTGGTAACCAGGCGAGATTAGATACGCGTACCGAATTTAAAATTTTAGAGCCCTCGCCAAAGGGGGGGGTGGAAGCTAGTCGTGCACATTACTATACAGCCTGTTATACGACCAGCTTCACCCCCCCCCCTTTAGCGAGCGCTCCGAGATTTCAAATTCGGCACGCGTATTTACTGTCGCTTAACTGCCACTAACTGTATATAGTAATTGTAGCGAAGCCGTATGCTTAGCTGCGGGAACTTTGTTTTTAGAGGCCTTCCTCCATAATGCCGTAATCTTTATTAAATGTCGTAAGGTTTCTACCCGTACGACACTGCCAAATTTTATTAACCTCTCTGTAGAGACAGCGTTGTATTCGCGTTTTAGCTACTATAAGGAAGGCGTAGTTACGGGGGAGAAGGGGGAAAAGAGGAAGCGTATATCTTCAATTTAGTTCTCCTAGCCAACTAAAGCGAATCTCTAAGGTAACTAAGGCGATTCTCTAGGGCAACTAAAAAGGTCCTTACGCGTAGCTATAATCGTTTACTTTAATTACAAGCGAGACTAGATACGCGTACCGAATTTAAAATCTCGCAGCCCTTTTAGCGAGGGGGGGTAAAGCTAGTCATATACATTACTGTACGGAGGACGGAGCAGAAAGAGATTTCCCCTTCCTTTTTAGGACTAGCGGTTTTCTCCCCATAAGGTGCCTATAAGGTTGCTGAGGTTTTAGGCCTCTTTAGGGGGCCTTTAGTAGGGCTAGGGGTATACACTGCCTAAAACCTCGTTACTTAGGCGATAGAGCCCCTATAACTTTAGCGACCTTATAGGGGGTTGCCACTAGTCCCAAAAAGGAAGTGGAAATCTCTTTTTGCTCCGTCCTCTGTATAGTAATATACACGACCAGCTTCTACCCCCCCCCTTTGGCGAGGGCTCTAAATTTTTAAATTCGGTACGCGCATCTAATCTCGCCTAGTTGCCACTAACTGTATATAGTAATTGTAGCAAAGCCGTATACTTAGCTGCAAGAACTTTGGTTTTATAGTATTATAATCTTCGTTAATATTATAGGTTTTTACCTATATAATATTACTAAATTTTATTAGTAATTGCGGAGATAGCTTTATATTTACGTTTTAGCGGAGGTATAAGTAAAAGAGGAAGCATATATTAAGGAAATATATATTAGGGGAGTGTTATTAAGCAAGTTCTAGATTTAATTCTCCTAGCTAACTAGAATAATTCTCTATAGTAACTAAAATAGTCCTTATATATAGCTATAACCGTTTACTATAATTACTAGCGAGATTAAATACGCGTACCGAATTAAAAATTTTGGAGCACTCGCTAAAGGGGGGGTTGGAAGCTGGTCGTGCACATTACTATATAGTGATGTGCACGACCAGCAGATTCGGTACGCGCTTCCAATTTCGCCTGGTTGCCACTAGCTGTACATAGTAATTGTAGCGAACGGCTGTGGCTGCACGCAAGGACCTTTTTGGTTGCCCTGGAGAATCGCCTTAGTTAGCCAGGAGAATCAAATTAAAGACGACGCTTCCTTTTCTCCCCCTTAACTATGCCTCTATTATGCCCGCCAAAACGCGAATACAACGCTGTCTCTGCAGAGAGGTTAACGAAATTTGGCAATATCGTACGGGTGGAAGCCTTACGATATTTGACAAAGATCACGACTCTGCGGAGGAAGGCCGCCAGAAGTAATGTTCTTGTAGCCAAGCATACGGCTTCGCTACAATTACTATGTACAGCTGGTGGCAACCAGGCGAAATTGGATGCGCGTACCGAATCCGTAACTCGCTAAGGAGGGGGTGAAGCTGGTCGTGCACATCACTGTAGTACAGTAAACAAAATAACCTGGTCCCGCTACGTTCCTTTGGGCTCGCTTATTTTTGAACAGGTACTAGCAGGAGGGTCGTCAGAGGCATTAATGTTGCCCCCTTGTAGATGCGCGGCGGGGGGCGAAGCTGGTCATGCACATCGCCGTAATCTATCCTGATTATATCTCAGGGAAAATTTGAACGCTCATCCATATGTCCAATATAAATAATTTCAAGAAGTCTAATCGCAAGTCCTCCTATGCTATCCCTTAAGGTCCTTCGAGAATTCGCTACTGGATTTGACTGGGCACCTGCATTGAACCGGGCTCTCCGATTGGCTGGTCCCTTATCGATAACCGTAGGACCCAGATCAACGGGTTAATGGATAAATAGGTATTTGTTATGCCTTATTCGCTTCAACCATCACTCCATCGAAATAAGTCCCCAAGTCCTCCACATCTTCAAT
>Ga0307515_10005838_pt1 | contig 24847 bp, 17 predicted proteins | sample 17_EM_MG_FD_194513 | JGI IMG/M metagenome (GOLD analysis project Ga0307515, IMG submission 194513) | Populus trichocarpa ectomycorrhiza microbial communities from riparian zone in the Pacific Northwest, United States - 17_EM | ecosystem: Host-associated > Plants > Roots > Unclassified | place... | reverse complement strand
ACAGGGAGCGCATTGGGCGGTGGGGGGGGGACACTTTTTTCAAGTGCTCTGCCAGCGATGCCGTCAGTGGAGAAAGGTCATAAGATGCACATCCGGTGAGGATGTGGCTCAAGGAAAGACCCACCCCACAGCTGCACATGAACGACACTTTGGTACTGACCCACTCTGGGCAGTAAAAAGGCAGGGAGCCGAGGGCGTCCTTCCACAGGACCTCCCTGAGGCCAGTCGGGATATTAATGGTCCATATCGCAGACATATACTGGCCCACATCCAGGACCTTACCGAAAAGGCCAAACATGGCCACCGTCCATCGATCCGCGAAGCTCGAGGCCTTCCAAGTACGCAAGGGCACCGGGACAGTGTACCTCACTACAAGAGAGCTGAGGTGAGACAAGGGCTGATGGGACAGGACCGGATGCGAATCCACCCAACCCGGGGGGGTGTAGAGGCTGGGGATGTGGAAATCCCTCCCTGACAACCTCCCTTCATTAGCTAGAGAGTCAGCCAGATCATTCATAACATCACCGCTATGCGCTTTTACTTTAACAAAGGAGAGGCGGCCGCGGTGTGCCCGTAAGCAAAACAACAGGTGTCTGAACAGCTCTACTGGGGGGGTTCGTAGGTTCCTGGGAATATCGTCCCACCCGTCATGCTCCAGGGCCAGCAGGCCACCCTTCACCAAGCCAAGAACATAAGAGGAGTCAGTGTGAATGACCAGATGGAACGGCCTCCAGGCAGTAAGGGCCAGGACCAGTGCCGACACTTCCGCCACGTTATTAGAAAGCTGGACACCAGAGACAGACACACAGTCTGAAAAGCTCATATCAGAGACCCACCCGGCCCCTGCGCTACATCTCTCTGTCCCGTTGTCTTGCGCAGAACCGTCCGTCCATACGTGGAAGGTATCCTGTAACTCGGGGGCACGTACATCCCAGCACGGCACAAAAGACTTAGTCGTGTACCTGAGCAACTCCACTCTCCCGGTCCCCGCCAGAGAGCTCCTAACCTGTGAGTCGGTAGCTATCAAGGACATCGGGAGGGTGAAAATCCTGATGCTGCCCAGGGGGCCGTCCATTCTAGGCCAGGCACGGACGCTCTTATGGGATGGGTAAGTGCCGTATTCCATATCCGGCGCCCAGTTGGTGCCTCGTAGGGCCGCCAGGATCTTTCTAACCTTAGACAGGCAGGGCCTGCAACCCCTGACCAAGTCCAGACTAGTCGCGACGTGTCGGACGAGAGACACCCCATGAGACAACAAGCAATCTCGCCCTCAGGCTGACCTAGAACCGGGGAGAGCTGGGTGCCAGAGCAAGGGGGCGCTGTTGCGCGCCTCCCAAGACGGCGCGCAACTGTCCAAGTCCAGCCCGAAATGTCGTGCAGTTTTGAAGGCCTGGGCAACTCTGGGCTCTAGAAGACTGACCTTAGTAAAAGCCAGCTGGAGGAAGGGATTCAGCCCAGGGTTCTCCAGGTGAGTGTTAGAGAATGTGGCCATGGACAGGTCCTTCCAGGTCCAGGCCTTCCACGGCGTGCTCCTGGGGCTGCTGACCAAATGACTCAGGAAACGAAGGTCATATGCACGCTTCCTAGTGAACAAAGAGGGGCAATTCAGCCCTCCTTCATCCAGGGGGGCTTCCAACGTATTATAAGACTCCGCCGAGAAACGTCCCCTTACAAAACCCGAGATCTTCCTGCTGAGCTTACTGAGGGTCCGGGCAGGTATACCGTTGCCGTCCAGAAGGTGGTAGCAGCGGGACTGCATCAGGGCCTTGGCCAGGACACACCTATTCTGCACGGACACACCAATAGCCGTCCACTGCCGGATGAGCTTAGATATGTGATGCTCGATCTGCTTCCAGTGGGGGAGGGCCAGGGAAGTGTCGCTGATCCACACACCCAGAATCCGTAGGGGGTCCCCAGGCAGGAGAATGTAAGCTCCGGGGAGCGTGGAGGGGCCCATGCGTTGCTCCTCATGGCACTTGCGCACAAAACCTTCCGTGCCGACTGGCTTTACATCAGTTTTCTCCAGATTGAACTTAGAGCCTACTGCTAGCGACGTAACCTCCAAGCATGAAGCTAGGCCGGGTATAGAATCATCCTCTGATAGGAAGAGATTGATATCGTCCGCGTACAGGGCCACTTTAGCTGGGGCGAGCCCATGCACACTAAGGCCCTTAATTCGGCTCCGAAGCCGCATCGCCAGCGGCTCAATAGAGAAGTTGAAGAGCAAACAAGAGAGCGGGTCTCCCTGTCTCACACCCCACCGGAGGGAGAACCTCAGGCTATACCCTCCGTTGATACGAACACGGGAGCGGCACCCTGGGAGGACGTTCTCCACCAGGTCGCGGACGTCGGTAGAGACACCCATTTCAGCCAAGACATCCAGCAGCCAGGCTTGATCTACCCTATCATAAGCCTTAGCTTGGTCCAAACCTACCACGAAACCTTTAGTACCTGTCGAGTCACAGAGATGTGCGACTTCAGCAGCCAACTGGGTGTGCTCATACATCTGCCTCCCAGGGACAAAGCCCTTCTGGTCTTCATGCAACTTCGCCACAGCCCAGGGAGCCAGACGGCCGTTGACCAAATTAGTAAACATCTTACAATCCGTGTTCATAGAGGAGATTGGCCGGTAGTTTGCCACTAACGTAGGATCGCCTTTCTTATAGAATAGACTGACGTTAGTGTCCTTAAAATTAAGCCTCGAGGTGCCTCTCCCTCGCAAGTCGTCCGTCAGATCTCCAAAGACCGGCCAGAATGTCCTCGGGGGGTTCAGCTTATCCGCTAAATCGTCTAGGCGTCTAGACAATTCCTTCCAGAAGGTGTAGGGTAAGCCATCGGGCCCTGGGGCCGTGTTGGGCATCTTTTCCTTCAGAGCCAGTAGCTCCTTCATCGAAAAAGGCCCGCCCTGCACGTCCGCAGGGGCGGGCAAGTCCCGGTAGGTGGCGCGGACCTCCGAGAGCAGCCGGATCTGCTCAGCTACCTGTACATCTGAGCGCTGTTCAGGTGTGTGTAAATTTTGGAAGTAATCCCTGGCCACCTTAGTCATCTCCTTGAGGCTTGTAGAGGCGACTGGCTCCTCGGGGCGGCGCAGCCCCTCCACAGAAATAGAGGCCCTGCTCCCTCTCTCATCCAATTCCTGATTGGAGGAAAGGTTAAACCACTCTGATGTCCTCTTTTCTGCCATGCATCTCATTTTAGCCACGGTGGCCTTCCGCAAGGCCGTCAAACGGGCATCCAGCTGGTCCGCCACACGGGGGACTGACTTATATCAAACTGGGCTCTCGGCCTTGGGAGAGCTACCCAGGACCGGGACCTGCCAAGGGGAGGCGCCGCCTGGTGTGAAGGCGCGGCGCCTAGGCGCGGGGCGGGGTGCTCTGCTCAGGATCGCCTCCTGCCATACTGGCCTCCAGCGAGGCTGCTGTTCGCGCGAGCTCGAGCGGTGCATCAGTCGGAGGACATTCTCCAACTTATCAGGGGTCAACATCTCCTCCCTCAGCGCCTGCTTCCAGTCAGCAGTTTTCTCAGCTTTCCTGGAAGAGGAGCACTTAATTCCCAGGTCCAGAACCAACTCCTTGAACGCAGTCCACGTCTCCAACACAACTACTGCAGGGGGGGATGCCAACGTCCTCCAAGCAGACAACACGCCAGCCCAGAACTCCGGGCACTTATCCAAGGTCTCCAAAGGAGGTAAACGCCGAGCTGGGATGGCCATTTGAACTCTAGGAGCGTCCACCACCAAAGTGGCAACAGTCACCCGATGGTCTGACCAGTTTGTATCCAAGCACCATGGGGAGTGACCGCGCCAACCTGTCTGGGGTATGTAAATTCTGTCCAGCCGGGAGAGTGTCTCCCCTTCTGCTCTGTTTTTCCGGTACGTCCACAGGCGGGGGTGCGCGCCATTACCAGCCACGTCCTCCATATCACAGAGAGTTTTTACGTCCTTGAAGCAAGTCAGCGTAGACCGCCTAGCGGCGGAGGACTGCACGCAGGGAGCCCGATCACCCGGAAACTCAACCATATTCCAGTCGCCTGCGGCCACACAGCCTGTCCAAGACCCTGCCGGCCGCGAAGCCACGAAGGCCGTTAGATTATCAGCCAGTAGGGAGAAGAAATGCCGGAGGGAGGGCTCCCCTTCGGAATTATCAGCATATACGCAAAGGAGCCAAAAAGATTCCACACTCCTCTTTTGCTTGACCCGCGAGAGGAAGGCGTACCCTGGAACTAAAAGTTCCGTACTCTCGCAAGTCCACCCCCCATCCGAAGGAGCCACCAAAGCCACCCCTGCTTTGGCAGTGCTAATCCCGGAATGGTAAAGAACATTAGTCGCTTTCGTCGTGGCAAAATCAATAGCATGAGTTTCCGTCAGGACCAGCAGGTCAATCTTCTCCAACTTCAGCAAACCTTCCACAAAGGGGAGTTTTTTCCGCACAGACCCCTGCACCTTAGTGGTTTGACCGGCCATGTTCCAAGAACCGATCAAAAAGGACCTATCTTTTAGACCAAAATGAGAGCTAGGAGACCTGGCATTATGCATAGGCCCCGAGCCATCTAGAGGCGCCCCGTCGCGTCCGTTGGGCTCGGGGCTTGAGCCCGCCGTCGAAGTATGACGCAGATCGCATTTTTGTCTGCCGACGCTCCGTTGCGACGCCGACAGGAGGGGGTTTTCGCTTGCGTGGCTGTTTGTGACACCGACGGCCACCTCGCCTGCCGGGGGGGTACCCGCTGTTCCCCCACCGTCGCCGTCAGCCCCTCGGCCCTGAGCCGGGTAGCCAACAGCCTGTGCGGGACATCGGGATGTTGCGAGCTTGTAGTCCATCATTGCTAAGAGGGGGATTGCCCCGAAAGTGACCTGAAAAAACAAAACTATATAGAGGGAGTGCGCCGGGGGGGAACTGACCGCACTCCCTATCGGGTGAAGCACCACTAGCTAAAGTTAGAGCGGAAAGGCATGCGGAAACAGCTCAATGTGAGCCAACACGTCACACAGAAAACGAGCCAGAACGGAATTACCATAACCTGGAAACAGGACAATATCACAATGAAGGGTCCGAAAAGTGAGCAACCATCACAGAACAAAACACGAGAAAACAATACCCTACTCTTCTTCCTCTCTTTCCTCTTCCATGAGCGCCTGCTCGGATTCAATCTGAGCAGCTATGTCCTCGCCCTTCTTGCTGAGCCTTGCGGCCGAGATTTCCGCTTTCCTTTTCTTAACCTGTTCATTCTCTTTCTGAGCACGGGTTTTAACCATCCTGGGAGCCTTCCCTTTGGCCCCCTTGGAGAACATGGGGTATACCTCCTTGCCTTTCGCAGTTGGAACAATGTTTGAGTATGCACTCTTTGCGTCCGCGGCACTGATCCTTGAACCAGTCGGACTGTTCGTGCCAGCTCGGTGTTTCATATTGGTGACCGACCACGCCGTGAGATGGAGGTTGCGATCATTCCATAGCTTCCGCTGTACTTTAGGGAAAGCCAGGAAGAGGGGAGCCATGGCGATGTACATCGAGGGGGACCCCGATACTCGGATAGCGAGCCAAGCAGCTGCGGGGGGGAGATATATCCATCCGACAACAGAACTTGCAGGACTGTGGTCGCCGCGTCTCTGGGGCTATCAGAATCGCACGGGGTGGCGGCGCCTGCAACAGCCTCTATTGCTCTAAAGTCCGGCTGTGCTCTCAGAACCCTGACCGCCGAAACAAAGTCGGGCTTGACTGAATTCCGCTGTCCCAACCTATACACGTACTCCACGAAACGGGGGGTTATTTCTCGGGTAGTGGTGGAAAGACCTGCCAACTGGTTCCACATTTTAACCACATTGGGGTCGTCCGCCACCCGGTGACTCCGGATGGACACTGCAATCTGCCACCACTGCCACTCATAGGCCTCTGTCGCGGGGTCGTCGTAGATAAAATCCGGCGCTGGATCGTCTATATCCATTATGCCTCTGCTTCTGGCTTGTTTGAGATCATTCCATTCCTCCGTGTGCGTGAAACTCCTAGCCAACCCGTAGAAGGAGAGCAAGAAATCTCCTTTGTAATGCCTGAGGGAGCTCTCAACTTCCTTCACGGGGGCAGTCGGGAAAGCTTTCGTCAGGACCTCTTTGGCCGTGGTTACATCAGACACAGATTGCATCCAAGCGGAAGCTGCTGAAAGGTCCCCATCTACCTTGTTCAGGATGATGGTGAACGTTTCGCTACTGACGGAGGGGAAGAGACCAGCCAGGTGGGACAGGCTCCTTGATAGTGAGGGGTCGTCGTAGGTATTTGATGGAGGCTCCACAATATACGAAAGCTCCTGGGTGGGAGGGGCTGTACTTGACTGAGTCGGAGCGCTCTGCTCAGGGGCGGGAAGGGAAGGAACTGGGCCTGTTGCCAGTGGTCCAGGTAAGAGCTCCTCAGGGAGAACACCCGCAGCTCTAATCAGGGCGTCGCCCTGCAAAGGCTTGATATGCGAGAAAAGGATGTCATCAATCTCATCACTGCCGCCTACGAGGGGATTCCGTAGCACAGGGCTTTTCATGTATGGCAGGGGGACACCCGCTTCGATGTCCATCAGATCCTCCGCCAGAGTGCGGCCCATCGCCATGGACGATAGGGCATGACTAGCAGCAGAGTCCATAGGGATAGGGGCGAGTGTAGCTGGGGCCGGTGGAGGGGGCGGAGCAGCAGTAGGAGGGGGTGAGGGGCTGAAGAACAGAGGTTCCGTTGTGGGCTCCGGCTCAGCAGGGGGGGTGGGTCGCGGCAGTGTCAAATCCAGGGGGGGTACAGGGGTGACAGCTACATCCACCAGGCTATCCGGCCATGTGTACATGGAGGACTGAGAGGGCTGTATGGGCAGAGGTGGGCAAGGCACAGGCGCGTAGTACTTAGCCATACCCGGGGCATGGCTTGTAGTGGGGACTTCCTGTGAGGCCAAAGACACGCCAGCAGAGGGCGCAGCGGGGGTGGGCATGGGCGTGGCACTGACATGGGATTGGGACCGAGACACAGCACCCAGGATGGCGGGCGTCACGTAGTGTCCGTCAACCGCCGGGGCTGCGAGGGCCGCAGGCAGCACTGTGAATGAGGTTAGTTAGAGAAACTCCGGCGTCACGCGTGAAACGCCCAAGGGCGATGACGCTTACAAGCAGTGGGTTGAGCAACCACAGGGGTGCCGGAGTGCGCAGCACTCCAAACCAAAGGGGGTTGAAGACCACTGGGGTTGCTTGGGACCTGAGGAGGCTCAGTGCCACTGGGGTCTAAACCGACTTGCATTAGAGTGGTATGGCAATCATGGGGTAAAAGCTTACTGCCGGGGGGGCTAGTAGTATAATTGGTGGGGGGATGAGTGAAATTGTCAACCAAAGTCTCATTGGACACGTCAGCAGGCAGGTGTCCGTCTCTCCGAAGGGAGAACAGGACTGGGTGTATTGACCCGCCAAAGAACTTGCAAACTGAAAAAATCAAGCTTCTGGTCAGCCCCACGACGGGGTTGGCATTACCCAGGAGACGACCACACAGGAAGTCCGAGAGAGCAGTGATGCGGTTCGGCTCCAGTTGCTCCAGGAAGCTGTCTTTGTCCGACTCCTCCATGTCCACGTCACCATCGAGATCCTCCTCTTCCACCACTGACAAGGCAGGGGGCGCAACTGGCTGTTCAGGCAGGCGGGTGTGTCTAGGCGCTGCGGCGCTTTTGACAGAGGGGGAGGGGGGTACCCTTATCGGTAGCTGCCACGTAGCCTTCTCAAGGTCGATCACTCGTTCTCCTGCTTTCTTTTTCAACACCAGGCTTCTGGCCGGGACACTGATTATGGACAGCCCTCCCAGCTTCATGAACGGTAGGGGACATTCCGCCGTGAAGTGGTCTGACGAGTAGCAGGCTTGGCATGCATAAGGGTGCCTGGCCGACCACGACGGCTCAAAGTTGAGGAGTGGGGAGGCGTCGGGCACCGAGCTATGCTTGTAGTTGAAATCCATTGACCAGGGCCAGTACACATCTTCAGATTCCAGAGTAAAAGTACCTCTGAACTTAGAAGTAGCGCCGCCCTTCCTGACGCCAAGAACACACCATCCCAAATGGACGTCGCCAATCTCAAACTCCAGGAGCCGCTTCCGTAACTGGAGGAAAATGGAGGTCTCGTCCGCCACGGACCCTTTGACCACCCATTCCAGGTCTCTGGCTCGCCCCATGGGAGCGAAGCACCGGATGACGTAGACTGCATTAGTTTCCGCAAGCCTAATGAGGTTGAAGGACTGGGCCTCCGTCTCCCCCTTAGACCCTGATGGCACAGTGCAAAGCATCCAGTCCTGCCTAGGACTCATACGCTCGAAGGAGACTTCACACTGCCAACGCTGAGCGAGCTTCGAGCAGAGCAGCATCAACTTGGGATCCTTGAACATAGGACCAAGCTGCGCAACTCTTGCAAACATGAAGTGATACCCAGGTTTGTTGTACCTGTCCTCAAACTCTGGCCAAGACCAGCTTTTGACGGGCTCGAGGGGGTCTTCATATCGGTTATTCCAGCGAGCTCCTCCCCTTGGGGTTAGCTTGGCAAGCTCGTCGCACGAGTACAGTTCCAGAGACCGGGGGAGGTAGAGTTTGGAGTCCACCTGTTCTCTCATGACTGGCTTTAGGCTGGCAACAGGCACTTTACCCACGACCACCGGGAATAGGGGGGCGGTGCGGGCAGCATGGTCTTGGTAGTTGGTCTCTGGCCACAGGTCTTTGTGGGAGGGCCTCGGGGCAGCCTGTGGGGGGGGGGCTTCAGGAACGGCGACCGAAGGGGCTTCTGCATGCTCCGTTTCCGCAGGCTCCTCCGCTCCATCCATCAAATCTACCAATTTCTCCTGCTCTGATATTTGTGCGCTTAGGCGGCACCTCTCATCCTCCAGTGCCGGAACGTTCGTACTTGGCAGGGGTTCTGCGATGTCACGATCTATGTCCCTGAGTCTCGCAACCATACTCGTGAGCACGTTAGAAGCTTCAGCCAACGCTTCCTCCCGCTTCTGTTCCTCCTCCTGCTGAGCCGCAGCAGCCGCCTGCACCTTCTCCAAGAGGGAGTCGAACTCCAACTTTAGCGTAGGGATGAAACCTTTCCTGTCAAAATCTGTCTGCCTCTTGGCCTTGTTCAAGAAGAAGATGAGGTCGGACCAAGCTGGTTTGGTCAAAGTAGCCGGGTACTTGTCTAGGGTTGCGCGGAAGCCGTTCATGGCATTGTCCAGAGGGTCCGAAATAGCCGCTCGCCACTTCGCGGTAGGGGAAGAAGGATGGCGGGCTTGAGGGTCTGTAGAGTATGGCGCAAAGGGTACTAACTTATTCTTCCCTTTACCCTTCCCTTTATACTTCTTCGGGGGGGGGCCCTGTGTCAAACCTAGTGGCCTCCCGCATAGAGACATTCTGCGGCGGCAGGGGCCCTCTCGGAGGGAGTGGGCCTCGCGGGCCGCCTTTCGCGGCAGCCTGATGACCTAGGAAGGCTGGGTGAGGAAGAGAAGACCCAGGGGACATAGGCCTACCCCAGGACGTGTTAACGCCAGATGGGCCTGCACGCGGCATCTGAGCCCCGACCAGCCAGTGGCCAGGGACATCCAGAAGCATGGCGGCAGAGGGTGACCAGGAAGTGACCATATGGTACAAACCGTTCTGCTGCGGGATGACGAATGCGCAGTGCTGTTCTACCAGGGGGGAGTTTCTGAGATCAAACACTGTGGGGTAGTACCCGAGTGTCCAGACTGCTTCGTGGACATTGTGCTCCTGCACTGCTGCCAAGTAGCAAAGGCCAGGGAGAAAACTGGGGTGGTCGAGCGGGCGCCAAAGGGAGGCACTTCGGGTAGACGCTGGTGTTGCTGGTGCACGGGGTGGGACCGGCTTCTCTTCCAGGACCACCTCGTCAAGGAGGTCAGCGTGAGCAAGCCCGGCCGGGCTCGGTTTCTTGTGGCAGCGTTTCACCCGCTTACGAAAGGGGACATGGGGCTGCGCCAGGGTCTGTGTTCTGCCAAAAAGGCACATGTTGATAATTTCTACGGCCTCTGCCGCAGTGACAAGTCTCGTACGTTGAGCAGGGGTAGTCATGGTATTGGAAAGATGTAGGATTAGTAAAATCTGAAAAATAAAGGAAGGGGAGGCCCCAGTAGATCAGCAAAAGATTCCACTCATACAGGACAAGGTGGGAACAGGGGCCTCGCTCTACAGCGTCGCCGTTCAAATCAGGATCGCGGTTAGGTTTAGTGTGGATACCGCCACAGCACTGGGAGGATTGACAATGCAGGTACCGCCTGCGGGCGCATTTTTTACCGGCTGATCCAGAGGACCGATCTACGGAGTTGGGAGCAGCCACGCCATCTAACTGGGTATGGGCCCAGGCGGCTATTAATCATTCCCTGACAACTCGAAAGAGCTGGAAAGGGCGGGCTTTGCATCTCCATCCGTGGGAGCCCCGAAGGACCAATCCACTAAAGCCATCCGCTAAACCGCTGGCTAGGATTCAAGTGGAGCTTGGCCACCAGCTTTTATTCTCGTGTTTGACCATCACGCAGGTGCAGGCATGTCGCGTAGCACCTATTGCCCCCATCTCAGCCCTGGGAGGGACGAGCGTAGCAGGCCAGAAGCATTGCTTCTGGGCTGTTTCAAGTGGATGTCCACTAGCTTTTCTGGTTTAACCTGTGTGTTCGACCATCACGCAGGAGGGGGGCGCCCGAGGGCTCCTGCCAGCGCACCCAAAGTTTCAAGTGGGGGTACACCACTGACCAATTAGGGGAAGGTGTCTCTCCCATAGACGAGAGGTCTACCATGTGGACCACCGTGGTGGGGCACAATGTGTCCATAACGTCCGACAGACGTTCAGAGAAACACGGACGAGGGGGAAAGGAAAGGACGTCGTCCGGATAAGTCGTCCGTCGTCCGAAGATGACGGTTTACTGCACTGCCGTCCCTAATATTGAGCAGAGGGGTGGGGGCGCGCTGTTTCCAGACGCCCCAGCTCTGCTCCTGGAGGGGATGCCATATGCCCTAACGGCACGTCCGACAGGGTGAGGATTCCCCTGCGTATGGCCGGTTTGGCTAGGCCGAGGCCCCAACTTTTCAGGATGGCTGGCTGTGCACACGGTGCTGTAAAATCCTCGGTCTAGGGGGCGGGACAGTGGGTCGCATGCACTCTAAGCTGCAGGGACTCGCGAAGCCCAACTGACTGTCCATGCCTAGACCCACAGGGGAGTGCCCGAGGGCGGTCAGCGGCGAGCCAAAGGCCGGCTGCATAGCAAGGAAGGATGGGGAAAAAACTCACGGAGCAGGGGCCCCTAGGGTATACCTAGAGAACCAAAGCCGAAAAGCTGGCGACGCGTGGCCGCGGGCAGTACAATGTACCACTTCCGCGAGGCAGCCAGCGATAAGCCAGGAAAAGCGGGAAAAAACCCACAAACGGGAGAGCCGACATACCGGAGGAGCCATGAACCGGCAAAGGCAGGAGGATACTCGAGAGAAAGTCCACATGCCGAGCGCTGCACAAGGCAGCACCGGCTAGGGCGCGTCGTGGACGGCGACGACCAAGAAACGGCGACGACAAGCAGGGAAAAGCAGGGGGCCAGCGCCCGAGGTCAGCTGTAGCCCCCCAGCCGAGCATCCGCGACCACCCTTCGCGTCTCAGAGAGAAACTTACCGCTTGGAACTGCGTGGAAGTTGTGGTCGGGTCCAAGCTGCATTATGCGAATTTTTTTTAATTTTTTTTCGGGGCAAGGCACTGGCTCTGCTACCCCTAAGGGTGCCCCAACATCATCCAAGGGAACTCAGTGGCTCTCTAGAGCTCTCCCTCCGTTACGCTGGTGGAATCTGGTTTAAGACCCCGTTGCCTGTTGGAGGCGCCAATACAGCCCATCCCACACCAAAACGTAAGGGTGAAATGGTCTCCTGGCACCCAAACGTGAATGGCTGAGATTCCAAAGCTTCAGAGGCCGGGAGTGTGGGGGTCGCCTCAGGACTCATTCGCCCTGGGAATACCCACTAAACCACCAGGGAGCCTCCAGCCTGACATTGGCAAGGTGGCCTGTCCCCGCGGATGGGGATAAGCGCCGTACCAGGCCGCTCCTAAAGGGTTTTACGTCCCCGGGAGACTAACACCCTGCCAGCCAGAGCCACGAAGGGATGGCTATTGGCGTGCAGCCCGCCAATCTCTTGCAGCGGGGAGTACCCAGTGCGAGCAAGCTTCTGCACCGGGAGTGGACCTCGCCTCTATGGGAGACAGGCGCCGTTATGAGACAACGGGTAGGGGGCATAAAGCGCCACATCGTGGCCTAAAACCAGCTACCACCTCACCAAAGGTGGTAGCCGGAGGAGCACGCGGAGCTCATCATCACAGTCTGCCACACGGAAGACAAACTTGGGGCTCGCGAAGAGCTCCTTCATCCTCTTCTTCCAAACAAACCACATAAACGTACCTATAGCCCACTCTCGCTGGCCGCGAGAATCAGCCAAGGCCCGGCTGGGTTTGGGGCACAATTTAGTGGGGCGCGCGGCTCTATATTCCACTGCCTTGAGGGCTATAAGGGGGAACCAAGGGAACGGGTGCCACTCATCTGGACGCAGGGAGCGCAAGTGGAAGAGAGGGGGGGACACCTGCTGCAGACGCTCTGCCAGAGACGTCGCCAGTGGAGAAAGATCATAGGAGGCGCACCCGACGAGGATGTGGCTCAGGGAAAGGCCCACTCCACAACCGCAGGTGAACGACGCTCTCGTACTGACCCACTTGGGGCAGTAAAAAGGGAGAGAGGCGAGGGCGTCTTTCCACAAAACCTCTCTGAGACCCGTCAGGATATTGATGGTCCAAATTGCAGATATATGTTGGCCCACATCCAAGACCCTACCGAAGAGGCCAAACATAGCCACCGCCCATCGATCCGCGAAACCAGAGGCTTTCCAGGTACACAGAGGCACAGGAACAGTATACCTTACCAGAAGGGAACTGAGGTGGGACAAAGGTTGGTGAGACAGGACCGGATGGGAGTCCACCCAGCCCGGGGGAGTGTAGAGATCGGGGATGTGGAAATCCCTTCCTGATACCCTCCCCTCGTTCGCCAGCGAATCAGCCAGATCGTTCATAACATCACCGCTATGTGCTTTTACCTTAACAAATGATATGCGGCCGCGGTGCACCCGCAAGCAGAACAACAGGTGCCTGAACAATTCCACCGGGGGGGCTTGTAGGTTCCTGGGAATATCGTCCCAACTGTCTCATTCCAAGGCCAGCAGGCCTCCCTTCACCAAGTCAAGAACATAGGAGGAGTCAGTGTGAACAACCAGATGGTATGGCCTCCAAGCAGCAAGGGCTAAGACCAGTGCTGACACTTCCGCCACATTATTGGAGAGACGGATACCCGAGACAGATACGTTGTCTGACAAGCCTATATCAGAGATCCAACCGGCCCCTGCGGTACACCTTTCTGTCCCATTGTCCTGTGCAGAACCATCCGTCCAAACATGGAAGTCAGTCCGCATTCGGGGGGCACGCACATCCAAGCAAGGCTCAAAGGCCTTAGTTGTGTACCTACACAGTTCCACCTTCCCGGTTCCCGCCAGGGAGCTCCTGATCTGCGAGTCGGTAGCAATCAGGGACACCGGTAGGGTGAAAATCCTGACGCTGCCCAGGGGGCCGTCCATCCTAGGCCAGGCGCGGACGCTCTCATGGGGCGGATAAGCACCATATTCCACATCCGGCACCCAATTGGTGCCCCGCAGCGCTGCCAGAATCTTTCTAACTTTAGACAAGCACGGCTTGCAGCCCCTGACCAAGTCCAGACTATCCGCAACGTGCCGAACGAGGGAAACTCCGTGAGATTCCAGACAATCTCGCCCTCAGGCCGACCTAGAGCTGGGGAGGGCCGGGTGCCAAAGCAAAGGGGCGTTGTTGCGTGCTTTCCAAGAGGGCGCGCAACTGTCTAAGTCCAGTCCAAACTGCCACGCAGTCTTGAAGGCCTGGGCGACCCTGGGCTCCAGAAGACTGACCTTAGTAAAAGCCAGTTGGAGGAAAGGGTTCAGCCCAGGGTTTTCTAGGTGGGTGTTAGAGAAAGTGGCCATGGAAAGGTCTTTCCAAGTCCAGGCCTTCCACAGTGTGTGCCTGGGGCCGCTGACCAAATGGCTCAGGAAGCGAAGGTCGTACGCATGTTTCCTAGTGACTAGAGAGGGGCAGTTTAGTCCTCCTTCGTTCAGGGGGGCTTCCAACGTATCATAGGATTCCGCTGAGAAACGTCCCCTCACGAAGCCTGAAATTTTCCTGCTGATCTTCTTGAGGATTTGAGCAGGTATACCGTTACCGTCCAAAAGGTGGTAGCAGCGGGATTGCATCAGGGCCTTGGCCAGGATGCATCTATTCTGCACGGAGGCACCTATAGCTGTCCATTGTCGGATGAGCTTAGAAATGTGATGCTCGATCTGCTTCCAGCGGGGGAGGGCTAGGGAGGTGTCGCCGATCCATATGCCCAAAATCCGCAGGGGGTCTTCAGGCGGGAGGACGTAGGCCCCGGGGAGCGTGGAGTGGCCCATGCGTTGTTCCTCATGGCACCTGCGCACAAAACCTTCCGTGCCGACTGGCTTTACATCAGTCTTCTCCATATTGAACTTAGAGCCCACCGCCAACGACGTATCCTCCAAACACGAGGCCAGGCCGGGTATAGAATCGTTTTCCGACAGGAAGAGATTGATATTGTCTGCGTATAGGGCCACCTTAGCCGGGGCAAGCCCATACACACTAAGTCCTGTAATCCGGTTCCGGAGCCGCATCGCCAAGGGCTCGATAGAAAAATTAAAAAGCAAACAGGAGAGCGGGTCTCCCTGTCTTACACCCCGCCGGAGTGAGAACTTCGGGCTATATCCCCCGTTGATTTGAACACGGGAGCGGCAGCCTGGAAGAACATTCTCCACCAGGCCAACGACGTCGGCAGAGACGCCCATCTCAACTAAGACGTCCAACAACCAGGCCTGATCCACTCTATCATACACTTTAGCCTGGTCTAAACCCACGATGAAGCCTTTAGTACCCGTTGAGTCACAGAGATGCGCGACCTCAGCGGCCAAACGGGTGTGCTCATACATCTGCCTCCCAGGAACAAAGCCTTTCTGGTCCTCATGCAGCTTCACTACAGCCCAGGGAGCCAGCCGGCCGTTGACCAAGTTAGTGAACATCTTACAATCTGTGTTCATAGAAGATATAGGCCGGTAGTTTGCCACCAACGTAGGGTCGCCCTTCTTGTAGAAGAGACTGACGCTAGCGTCCTTAAAACCAAACCGCGACGTGCCTTTCTCGCGCAAGTCGTCTGTCAAATCACCAAAAACCGGCCAGAAGGTTTTCGGGGGGTTCGGCTTATCCGCCAGGTCGTCCAGGCGCCCAGACAATGCCTTCCAGAAGGCGTAGGGTATGCCATCGGGCCCTGGGGCTGTATTGGGCATTTTCTTCCTCAAAGCCATTAGCTCCTTCATCGAGAAAGGCCCATCCTGTACGCCCGCAGGGGCGGGCAAGTCCCGGTAGGTGGCACGGACTTCCGAGAGCAGACGGACCTGCTCAGCTACCCGGTCAGCCGATCGTTGTTCGGGCGTATGTAGCTCCTGGAAGTAGTCCCTGGCCACTCTCGTCATCTCTTTGAGAGCTGTAGACGCGAGAGGTTCTTTTGGGTGGTGCAAACCTTCCACCGAAATAGATGCTCTGCTTCCTCTTTCATCCAGCTCCTGATTGGAGGAGAGGTTAAACCACTCCGATGTTCGTTTCTCGGCCATGCGCTTCATCTTTGCCACGGTAGCCTTCCGCAAGGCCGTCAGGCGAGTATCCAGTAGGTCCGCCACGCGGGGGACCACTTTATACCGAACCAGGCCCTCGGCTCCGGGAGAGCTACCCAAAACAGGGACTTGCCAAGGGGAGGCGCTGCTCGGCGTGAAGGCGCGGCGCCTAGGTTTGGGGCGGGCGTTTTTACCTGGGATTGCCTCTTGCCACATCGGCTTCCAGCGAGGCAGCTGATCGTGCGAACCTGAGTGGTGCATCTGCCTGATGACTTCCTTCAGCCTATCAGGGGTCAGCATCTCCTCTCTTAGTGCCTGCTTCCAGTCAGCAGTTTTTTCAGCCTTCTTGGAAGAGGAGCATTTAATTCCTAGAGCTAGAACCGTTTTCTTGAACGTAGTCCAAGGCTCCAAAGCAACTACCGCAGGGGGGGACGTCATATCCCTCCATGCAGACAGTACGCCCGCCCAGAAATCCGGGCACTTATCCAGAGTTTCCAAGGAAGGCAAACGCCGAGCTGGAATGGCCATTTGAACTCTAGGGGCGTCCACCACTAAAGTGGCAACAATTACTTGGTGGTCAGACCAGTTCGTATCAATACACCATGGGGAATGACCTCGCCAACCAGTTTGGGGCACGTAAATCCGGTCCAGCCGAGAAAGCGTCTCGCCCTCCGCTCTCCCTTTCCGGTATGTCCACAATTGGGGGTGCGCACCACCGCCAGCCACATCCTCCATATCACACAGAACCTTGACGTCTTTGAAGCATGAGAGCACAGACCGCCTAGCGGCGGAAGGCAGTACGTAGGGAATCCGATCGTTCGGAAATTCAACCATATTCCAGTCGCCTGCGGCTACGCAACCAGTCCACGACCCCACAGGTCGTGAGGCTACAAAGGCCGCCAGGCTGTCAGCGAGCTGGGAGAAGAAGCGCCGGAGGGAGGGCTCTCCCTCGGAATTATCAGCATACACGCAAAGGAGCCAGAAAGACTCCACACTCTTCCTCTGCTTAACTTGCGAGAGGAAGGCGTACCCAGGGATCAGCAGCTCCGTCCCTTCACAGGTCCATCCCCCATCCGAGGGGGCTACCAAAGCTACCCCTGCCCTGGCAGAGCTAATTCCGGAATGGTAAAGGACATTAGTTGCTTTAGACGTGGTAAAATCAAGAGCGTGAGTCTCCGTCAAGACCAGTAAGTCCATTTTTTCCACCTTCAGCAAACCCTCCACAAAGGGGAGCTTTCTCCGCACAGATCCCTGTACCTTAGCAGTTTGACCGGCCATGTTCCAGGAACCGATCAAAAAAGATCTATCTTTCAGACCAAAATGAGAGCTAGGAGACCTGGCACTAGGCATGGGCCCCGAGCCATCTAGAGGCGTCCCTTCGCTTCCGTTGGGCTTGGGGCTCGAGCCTGCCGTCGAAGTATGACGCGGATTACACTTTGGGCTGCCGACACTCCATTGCGACGCCGACAGGAGGGGGCTTTCGCTTGCATGGCTGTTCATGACACCGACGGCCACCTCGCCCGCCGGGGGGGTACCCGCTGTCCCCCCACCATCACCGTCAGCCCCTCAGCTCTGAGCCGGGTAGCCAACAGCCTGTGCGGGATGTCGGGATGTTGCGAGTTTGTAGTCCATTGTTGCTAAAAAGGGGGGTTGCCCCGGAAGTGACCTGAAGAAAGCAAAATCTATAGAGGGAGTGCGCCGGGGGGGAACTGACCACACTCCCTATCAGGTGGAACACCACTAACTAAAATCAGAGGGGAAAGGCATACTGAAACAACACAACGCGAGTCAGCTCGCTAGTCAGGGAATGAACCGTAACAGAACTACCATAACACAGAAACATGTCAGTACCATAATGAAAGGTCCGAGAAAAGGAACAGTCATCGCAGAACAAAATAAGAGAAACCGATATCCTATTCTTCTTCCTCCCTTTCTTCCTCCATGAGCGCCCGCTCGGAAGCGATCTGTGCGACTATGTCATCGCCTTTCTTCCTGAGCCGAGCGGCTGCAATCTCCACTGTCTTTTTCTTTTCCTGCTCATTCTTCAGCTGAGCGCGGGTCTTAATTGTCCTGGGAGCTTTCCCTTTGGTCCCCTTGGAAAATATGGGGTGCACCTCCTTGCCTTTTGCGGATGGAACGACGTTAGAGTACGCACTTTTTGCGTCCGTGGCGCTGATCCTTGAACCAGTTGGACTGTTCGTGCCAGTTCGGTGTCTCATATTGGTGACTGACCACGCCGCAAGATGGAGGTTGCGATCGTTCCATAGTTTCCGTCGTACTTTAGGGAAAGCCAGGAAGAGGGGAGCCATAGCGATGTACATCGAGGGGGACCCTGATACTCGGATGGCGAGCCAGGCGGCTGCGGGGGGGGAGATATACCCATCCGACAAGAGAACCTGCAGGACCGTGGTCGCTGTGTCTCTGGGGCTATCGGGATTGCACGGGGTGGCGGGGCCTGCAATAGCCTCTATCGCTGCAAAGTCCGGCTGTGCTCTCAGAACTCTGACCGCCGAAATGAAATCGGGCTCGACCGAGTTTCGTCGTCCCAATCTATACACGTACTCCACGAAATGGGGGGTTACTTCTCGGGTGGCGGTGGAGATACCCGCTAATTGGTTCCACATCTCAGCCACATCGGGGTCATCCGCCACTCGGTGACGCCGGATGGAGACCGCAATTTGCCACCATTGCCACTCATAGGCCTGAGTTGCAGGGTCGTCGTAGATAAAATCCGGCGCCGGATCGTCCACGCTCATCATGCCTCCACTTCTGGCCTGCTTGAGATCGTTCCACTCTTCTGTATGTGTAAAATTCCTAGCCAATCCGTAGAAGGAGAGCATGAAGTCTCCTCTGTAATGTCTGAGCGAACTTTCGACCTCTTTCACGGGGGCAGTCGGGAAAGCCTTAGTCAGAATTTCCTTGGCTTTGGTCACATCAGACACGGACTGCATCCAGGCGGATGCGGCTGATAAGTCCCCGTCCACTTTGTTCAGGACGACAGTGAAAGTCTCACTACTGACGGAGGGGAAAGTCCAGCCAAGTGGGACAGGCTCCTCGTCAACGAAGGGTCGTCGTAGGTGTTCAGCGGAGGCTCCACGATGTACGAGGGCTCTTGGGTGGGAGGGGCTGTACTAGGCTGGGTCGGAGCACTCTGCTCAAGGGCGGGAATGGAAGGAACCGGGTTCTTTGCTGGGGGCCCAGGTAAGAGCTCCTCGGGGAGAACACCCGCAGCTCTAATCAGGGCGTCGCCTTGTAAAGGTCTGACATGCGAGAAGAGGAGGTCGTCGGTTTCGTCACCGTTGCCTACGAGAGGGTTCCGTAGCACTGGGTTCACCAAGGAAGGCAGGGGGACACCCACCTCGATATCCATCAGGTCTTCCGCCAGAGTGCGGCCCATCGCCATGGAAGACAAGGCACAATTAGCAGCAGAATCCACAGGGATAGGGGCGATGATGGCTTGGGCCGGTGGACGGGGCAGAGCAGCAGCAGGAGGGGGCGAGGGGCTGAAAAACAGAGGCTCATCTGCGGGCTCTGGTGCAGCAGGGGGGGTGGGTTGCGGGGACGTCAATTCCAATGGAGGTACGGGGGCGATAGCCACATCCACCAGACTATCCGGCCACATATACATGGAAGATTGGGAGGGCTGGGCGGGTAGAGGTGGGCAATACACTGGCGCATAGTACTTAGCCATACCCGGGGCATGGCTCGAAATGGGGATTTCTCGGGAGGCCAGAGACACGCCAGTGGAGGGCGCAGCGGGGGCGGGCGTGGGCGTGGCACTGACATGGGACTGGGATTGAGTCACTGCAGCCAGGATGGCCAGTGTCACGTAGTGTCCGTCATCCGCCGGGGCCGCGGGGGCTGTAGGCAGCACTGTTAAAGGGGACAGTTAGAGAAGCTCTGGCGTCATACGCAAAATGCTCAGGGGCGATGACGCTCACAAGCAGTGGTCTGGTCAACCGCGGGGGCGCCGGAGTGCGCAGCACTCCGAACTAAGGGGGGTTGAGGATCACTGGGGTCGCCAGGGATCTGAGGGGGCTCAGTGCCACTGGGGTCTAAACCGACTCGAATTAGAGTGGCATGGCAATCATGGGGTAAAGGCTTACTGCCGGGGGGGCTAGTAGTATAACCGGTGGGGGGGTGAGTGAACTCGTCAACCAGGGTCTCATTGGACACGCCAGCAGGGAGGTGTCCGTCTCTCCGAAGGGAGTACAGGACTGGGTGTATCGATCCTCCGAAGAACTTGCACACCGACAGAATCAGGCTTCTTGTTAGCCCTACGACAGGATTAGCATTACCCAAGAGGCGTCCGCACAGGAAGTCCGATAAGGCAGTGACGCGTTTCGGTTCCAGCTGTTCCAAGAAGCTGTCTTCGTCCGACTCTTCCATATCCATGTCGTCATCGAGGCCCTCCTCCTCTACCACAGATAGGGCGGGGGGCGCGACTGGCTGTTCAGGCAGGCGGGAGTGCCTGGGCGCCGCGGCGCTCTTGACAGAGGGGGAAGGGGGCACCCTTATCGGTAATTGCCACGTAGCTTTTTCGAGGTCGATTACTCGTTCTCCTGCTTTCTTTTTAATCACCAGACTTCTGGCCGGAGCACTGATTATGGACAGTCCACCCAGTTTCATGAATGGCAGGGGACATTCTGCCGTGAAGTGGTCCGACGAGTAACACCCTTGGCACGCATAAGGGCGCTTAGCTGACCAAGACGGTTCAAAGTTGAGAAGTGGGGAGGCGTCGGGTACCGAGCTATGTGTGTGGTTGAAATCCATCGACCAGGGCCAATATACATCCTCAGACTCCAGAGTAAATGTACCTCTGAACTTAGACGTAGCGCCGCCTTTCCTGACGCCAAGAACACGCCATCCCAAACGGACGTCGCCAGTCTCAAACTCCAGGAGCCGCTTCCATAACTGAAGGAAGATGGACGTTTCGTCCGCCACGGACCCTTTGACCACCCATTCCAGGTCTCTAGCTCGCCCCATGGGAGCAAAGCGTCGGATGACGTATACCGCATTGGTTTCTGCGAGCCTAATGAGGTCGAAGGACTGTGCTTCTGTCTCCCCTCTAGAACCCGATGGCACTGTGCACAACATCCAGTCCTGCCTAGGACTCATCCGCTCGAATGAAACCTTGCACTGCCAATGCTGAGCCAGCTTGGATCGGAGCAGCGACAATTTGGGATCCTTGAACATAGGGCCAAGTTGCGCGACTCTCGCAAACATGAAGTGGTATCCAGGTTTCTCGTACCTACTCTCAAACTCCTGCCAAGACCAGCTTTTGGCTGGCTCGAGGGGGTCTTCATACCGATTATTCCAGCGAGCCCCTCCCCGCAGGGCCAGCTTGGCAAGCTCGTCGCATGAGTACAGCTCCAGAGACCGGGGGAGGTAGAGCTTGGAGTCCACCTGATCTCTCATGACCGGCTTCAGGCTGGCAATAGGCGCCTTACCCACGACCACTGGAAATAGAGGAGCGGTGCGGGCAGCATGGTCCTGGTAGTTGGTTTCTGGCCACAGGTCCTTGTATGAGGGCTTCGGGGCAGCTTGGGGGGGGATATCAGGGGCGGCGACCGAAGGGGCTGCAAGTTCCGTTTCTGCAGGCTCCTCCGCTCCGTCCATCAAATCCACCAGCTTCTCTTGCTCTGATATCCGCTTGCTTAGAAGGCTCCTCTCAACCTCCAGCGCTGGAACATTCGCACTCGGCAGGGGCTCCGCAATGTCACGATCTATGTCTCTGAGTCTCGCAACCATACTTGTGAGCGCATTAGAGGCCTCAGCCAGCGCTTCCTCCCGTTTCCGTTCCTCCTCCTGCTGGGCTGCAGCAGCCGCCTGAACTTTTTCCAAGAGGGAGTCGAACTCCTCTTTCAGCGCAGGGATGAAGCCCTTCCTGTCAAAACCTGTCTGTCTCTTAGCCTTGTTCAAGAAAGAAATGAGGTCGGACCAAGCTGGCTTAGTCAAAGCAGCCGGGTACTCATCCAGGGTCGCGCGGAAACCGTTCATGGCATCGTCCAGAGGGTCCGAAATAGCCGCTCGCAACTTCGCGGTAGGAGAAGACGGACGGCGAGCTTGAGGATCTGTAGAGTATGGCGCGAAGGGTATGAATTTATTCTTCCCTTTACCTTTCCCTTTATACTTCTTCGGGGGGGGGCCTGTATCAAACCTAGTGGCCTCCCGCATGGATACATTCTGCGGCGGCAGAGGCCCCCTTGGAGGGGGGGGGCCTCGCGGGCCGCCTGTCGTGGCAGCTTGATGACTCAGGAAGGCAGGGCGAGGAAGGGAAGACCCGGGCGACATAGGTCTTCCCCAGGACATGTTAGCACCAGATGGGCCTGCGTGTGGCATCTGGGCCCTGACCAGCCAGTGGCCAGGGACATCCAGAAGCAAGGAGGCAGAGGGTGACCGGGTAGTGACCATGTGGAACAAACCGTTATGCTGCGGAACGATGAACGCACAGTGCTGTTCTACCAGGGGGGAATTCCTGAGGGCAAACACCGTGGGATAGTACCCGAGCGTCCAGACCGCTCTATGGACGTTGTGCTCCTGTACTGCCGCCAAGTAGCAAAGCCCCGGGAGGAATCCAGGGTGTTCGAGCGGGCGCCAGAGGGAGGCGTTCTGGGCGGCTGTCGTTGGCACACGGGGCGGGGCCAGTTTCTCCTCCAGGATTATACCGTCAAGGAGGTCAGTGTTAGCAAGCGTCGTCTGGCTTAGCTTCCTGTAGCAGCGCTCTGCCCGCCTGCGAAAGGGGACACGAGGCAGCGTGGGGGCTTGCGGTTTGCCAAAAAGGCACAAGTTGATAATCTCCACGGCTTCTGCCGCAGTGACGAGTTTCGCACGTTGAGCGGGGGTAGTCATAGTATCGAGCGGTGGTAGTATCAGTAAAATCTGAAAGTTAAGAGAGAAAGAAAAGGGGGAAGACCCCAGGAGATCAGCAAAAATTCAACCCATACAGGATAAGGCTGGAACAAGGGCCACGCTCCAAGGCGTCGCTGGTCAAAACAGTAGCAAGGTAATGTTTAGTGTGGGTACCGCCACAGCACTGGGAGGATTGATGACGCAGGTACCGCCTGCGGGCGCGTTTTTTACTGGCTGATCCAGAGGACCGATCCACGGAGTTGGGAGCAGCCATGCCATCCAGCTGGGTATGGGCCCAGGCGGCTAGCAGCCCCAGCCATTCGGGGAGGCGGCTGTTATTCATTCCCTGACAACTCGAAGAGAGCTGGAGAGGGCGGGCTCTGCATCTCCATCCGTGGGAGCCCCGAAGGACCAATCCACTAAAGCCATCTACTAAACTGCTGGCTAGGATTCAAGTGGAGCTTGGCCACTAGCTTTTATTCTCGTGTTTACCATCACGCAGGCACAGGCATGTCGCGTAGCACCTATTGCCCTCACCTCAGTCCCTGGAGGGACGAGTATAGCGGGCCAGAAGCACTGCTCCTGGGCTGTTTCAAGTGGAGGTCCACCAGCTTTTCTGGTTTAACCTGTGTGTTCGACCATCACGCAGGAGGGGGGACGCCCGAGGGCTCCCGCCGGCGCACCCAAAGTTTCAAGTGGGGGTGCACCACTGACCAATTAGGGGAAGGTGTCTCTCCCGTAGACGAGAGGTCTACCATGTGGACCACCATGGTGGGGCACAATGTGTCCACAGCGTCCTACAGACGCTTAGAGAACCAAGGACGAGGGGGGAAAGGAAAGGACGTCGTCCGGATGAGCTGTCCGTCGTCCAAAGATGACGGTTTACTGCACTGCCGTCCCTACTCCTGAGCAGAGGGGTGGGGGCGCGCTGTTTCCAGACGCCCCAGCTCTGCTCTTGGAGGGGATGCCATATGCCCTAACAGCGCGTTCGACAGAGTGAGGATACCCCCGCGAGACGACTGGTTTGGCTAGGCCGAGGCCCCAACGTTTGGGGACGGCTGGCTGCGCACATGGTGCTGTAAAATCCTCGGTCTAGGGGGCGGGACAGGGGGTCGCATGCACTCTAAGCTGCAGGGACTCGCGAAGCCCAACCGACTGTCCATGCCTAGACCCGCAGGGGAGTGCCCGAAGGCGATCAGCGGCGAGCCATAGGCCGGCTGCATAGCGTGGAAAGATGGGGGGGAACTCACGGGGCAGGGGCCCCCAGGGTATACCCTGAGGACCAAGAACTGAAGGCCTGCAACGCGTGGCCGCGGGCAGCATGCCGCACCACCACCACGAGGCAGCCAGCGAGAGGCCAGGAAAACGGAGAAAACCCGCGGACAAAGGCCCAACATACCTGAGGATCCAAGAGGATGGGAAAGGTTTGAGGGAACCTGGGAGAAGGCCCATCCGCTGAGTACTGCACGGGGCAGCACCGGCTAGGGCGCGTCGTGGACGGCGACGACGAGCAGGAAAGGCAGGGGGCCAGTGCCCGAGGTCAACTGTAGCCCCCCAGCCGAGCATCCGCGACCACCATTCGCGTCTCAGAGAGAGACTTACCGCTTGGAACTGCGTGGAAGTTGTGGTCGGGTCCAAGCGCATTATGCGATTTATGCATTATGAGCATATGCATTATAGAAATTTCAACTGTAGTATGTTTTCTCCGCAATGTTGCACACCCTTTTTAACACCATTTTTGGCCAGAAACCCGCATTTCCGGTCAACATCAATGACACTCAGACAGTGGGCAAGCTGAAAAGGCACATCAAAACAGAGAACGTGCACGCGCTGAACTCAACTGACACTGACACCCTTATGCACGAGCAAGTAATGCAAGACATATCTCAGAAGGAGGTCAACACCCTGAAGGAGGAGCTCACCAACCCTTCTCGCAAGTCATCAGCCAAATTTGGCCAATCATCCACTCTTGCTGAGGAGAGCTTCCATATCCCTGTACAGCCGCCTCTAGGTCAGTCAATCGATCCAATCGATCCTAGTGTTTGCGATGCCGTCATTGAGACTGTGCTGACATGCCCCGTTTATTTATTTATTTATTTTTTGTGGGAAAGGGAGGGAATGCGTCATGCACCATCACGCCTGAACACGGATGTGGAGGACTCCATCAGGGCTCGCCAAATTGGCCTAGGGCCTTTGGACGGGAGTGCCCTGTGTCCTACCCCCTAAAACCCCCCTTCGCCGGTGTTCCGGCTGCATCCCTTTA